>VAPR01001305.1_pt1 | contig 12744 bp, 16 predicted proteins | sample 3380701 | NCBI WGS metagenome assembly VAPR01 (sample SAMN11536904, study PRJNA540576) | hot springs metagenome | isolation source: hot spring wet sediment | place: Spain: Lobios | collected 2014-01
AGAGATTGAGGGAGAAAAACTTAATTTATAGAGGGAGGAATTCTTATGGGTAAGCAAAACATTACAGTTCGCATAGAAGTTACTGGTATGACCTGTACCAGTTGTGAGCAACACGTTAAAAAAGCCTTAACAACGATTGGAGCAAACAACATTTTCGCAAGTTTTCGGAAGAACGAAGTAACTTTTGAAGTTCCAGATAAAAGCTATATACAGTTTGCTAAAGAAGCAATCATTAAGTGCGGTTACACTCCAAGACACGAAGAAATCATTTTACAGCAAAATCGTCTAGAATTAAGCAATGACGGTGATTACGATTTGGTCATTATAGGTTCTGGCGGAGCTGCTTTCGCTTCCGCAATTAAAGCGGTTGAATATGGTGCAAAGGTAGCGATGATTGAACGAAGCACAATAGGTGGAACTTGCGTCAATATCGGCTGTGTACCTTCAAAAACAATGCTTCGTGCTGGCGAGATAAATCATTTTTCAAAACAAAATCAATTTCTTGGACTTAATACCTCTGCGGGTCCTGTAGACTTGTCTACATTGGTTGACCAAAAAAATGAACTTGTCCAATATCTTCGCCACGAAAAGTACATTAATTTGATTGATGAGTATGGCTTTGAATTCATTCAGGGCGAAGCAACGTTTGTCGATGAACAAACTGTAGAGGTTAATGGTCAGAAGATAACAGCCAAACATTTTTTAATTGCTACAGGCGCTTCCCCCTCCATTCCAAACATAGAGGGTTTGAACGAAGTGGAATACTTAACAAGTACGAGCGCTCTACAATTGAAACAATTACCTAAACGCCTTGCTGTCATTGGATCTGGCTATATTGCAATGGAACTAGGGCAAATGTTTCATCATTTGGGTTCAGAAGTTACTTTAATGCAACGTAGTCCAAGGGTATTAAAGGCATATGACCCTGAAATTTCGGAAGCCATCACAAAAGCGATAACGGAACAAGGTATTAGCTTAATCACTAATGCAACTTTTAACAAGGTTGAAATGGCAAACGGAACCAAGCTTGTGCATATCACCGTTAATGGCGAGAATATGGTGGTAGAGGCTGACGAAATTCTTGTTGCTACTGGACGTAAGCCCAATATAGAAAAATTGAATCTTGAACTTGCTGGAGTAAAAATTGGTAGTCGTGGAGAAGTAATTGTTGATGAGTATTTGCAGACAAGTAATCCAAGAGTATATGCTGCTGGAGATGTCACTATGGGACCGCAGTTTGTGTACGTCGCCGCATATGAGGGTGGTTTAGTTGCAGATAACATTTTTGGGTCATTAAAGCGAAAACTTGACCTTACTGTTGTACCAGGCGTGACCTTTACAACCCCTTCGATTGCAACGGTTGGTCTTACAGAGGAGCAAGCAAAAGCCAAAGGATATGAAGTAAAGACATCCGTTTTACCATTAGATGCTGTGCCAAGAGCGATTGTAAATCGTGAAACTACGGGCGTTTTTAAATTAGTTGCTGACGCTCAATCGGGAAAAGTGTTAGGCGTTCATATTGTTGCTGAAAACGCAGGAGATGTAATTTACTCAGCAACTTTAGCTGTAAAGTTTGGGCTAACCGTTAATGACTTGAGAGAAACATTGGCTCCATATCTAACAATGTCAGAAGGCATTAAACTCGCTGCTCTTACCTTTGATAAGGACGTTTCAAAACTTTCTTGTTGTGCGGGATAATCACGGGGTTCCTAAGACTTGACTTAGGAACCTACTTTATAATGACGGCGAAAAACTATGCCATACCCGAAACATAATGAAAAATCTCTTTAATTACCTTTCTGTTATCAGAAGGGTGATTTTTCGGCTACACTTTACCCCCCACCCCCCTCTATGGTATGCTGAAAAAGGATACCGACATTCGGTATCCCATCAAGGTTATCTAATCACGTCTCCAAGTAGTTTCATTACCCGAAACTGGGCAAACTGGAAAAGTAAAAGTCCTTTCTTTCACCAGCTTTACAAGTGAAACGACCAGCCTCTGGAACACGTTCGCCAGTTTTATACTCACGATTACGGTCAGCCAATTCAAAGCACCCCCTTTCCCGTAATTAGAGTAACCATTAACACAATTATTACCCCAACTACCCCTATGGGGTGTTTTAAAAGGAGTGACATTGATGCCAATACCTACGGAAAGAAAAGAAGAAATCAACAAGCGATTAAATTATTTACAAGGTCAAATTAATGGGATTAGAAAAATGGTAGATGAGGAACGAGCTTGTGTAGAGATTCTAACTCAGATTTCCTCAACTTATGAGGCAATGCGTAAGATTGGTTTAATTATGATGAGGAATTATATGGAGAATTGTGTCACTAACGGTTTACGTTCCGACGATCCAGAGGTAACTAATCGAATGTACAACGAAGTAATGAAAGTCATTGAAAAATATTCCAAGTAGGAGTGATGAGAATGAAGGTAGAGGTAATCACATCAGGAATTCAAGGCTGTCCAAGTTGTAAAAAAGCTGTGGAGTCAGTAAAAAACGTACTTAAAGACTTTCCCAATGTTCAATTTGCAGAAATTAATTCCCTTGAAGAACCAGAACGAATTCAAGAGTTGGGTTTTGTATCTGCTGGTGCAATTGTGATTAATGGAAAAGTCGAGTTTTCAAGCACTCCAAAAGAAGTTACCTTACGCGAAACAATTGAAAAGTTGTTGAGGTAGTAAGGTATGATGATGCGAAAAATAATTCCCCTTGTTGCATTATCACTAGTTATTTTAGCTTCTGGATATAATTATTTCAGTTCCAGAGACAACTCAGGCAATACCTTTTCCGCAAATACCGAAGTGTCAAATAATAATGGAGATTCCTTAACTTCGGAAGAGGCAAAATTGCCTGTAACAAAGGGCGGAAAGAAAGTAATTTTTAAAAATTTGGGTATGACGTGTTCGAGTTGTCAGGCTGCGGTTAGAGCAGTTTTAAAAGAGACAAATGGTGTTAAAGCCTCCTTCGTGAATCTAAAACTAAATCGGGCAACCGTTGTCATTGATCCAACCGTTGTATCCATTGAAGAGGTTAAAAAACGAATTACAGACATCGGATTTCGGGTTGAAGCTGTTAAGGAGGTTGCCCAACAATGAATTTTATTTACGAAGGTTTAGCTAGTCTGGTGACTGTTTCCCCTTATGTGTACCTTCTTGTTTTTTTGGGTGGTATGGTTAGCGCAGTCAGTGTTTGTTATATCCCGATTTTGGTAATGTTTAGTGGCTATATGGGTGGACGAGCGAAAGAAACCAATAATAACCCCATAATTATTGGTTTTATCTTGGGTATGGTTATTATGTCAGCCCTATTGGGCATAATTGCAGCAATTGTTGGAAAATCTATAATGCAGTTATTTACTGGGTACAAATTAGATATTTGGATTCCTGCCATTATTGGCACTTTAATGGGATTACAACTTCTTGGCATTTTAAAAATAAAAATGCCGCAAATGGTTCAAGTTCAGTCCAAAAAACCGAAAACAGCATTAGGCGCTTTTTCGTTGGGCTTACCTTTTGGTCTTGTGATTACACCGTGTACAGTTCCGATTTTTATTATGATTATCACGTATGTAGCGGTTAATGGCAGCATCCTTCACGGCGCATTATTGCTCACTACTTATGCCATTGGAAAAGGGTTAGTGATGGCGATTGTTGCAATGTCTTCGATAGCGTTCTTGAAGGATTTAGCCCAAAAATGGAGTCGTAGAGTAGAAAAAATGGCGGGTGTGGTTTTATTGCTGGCAAGTGTATACATCGTTTTCTTCAATATGTAATTTTTTTAACATACAAAACCCCCTATGGGGGTATATGGTGTATATAAGAAAAATAAATTAATACTTATGAGGTGATTTCAAAATGAAACAAATTACTTTAAAGGTTGAGGGTATGAGCTGTGGTCATTGTGTACATTCCATCGATAAAGGGTTTAGTGAAATCGTGGGTATTCAATCGGTAAATGTGGATTTAGCCAAGAAACAAGTATCAGTGGCTTATGATGAAAATCAAGTCACAATCGAAACCATTAAAGATACAATTTTGGATTTAGGATACGATATTCTGGAGTGAGGAGCTTTAATTATGACTACTCAAGTTGAAAATAACAATTTTGAAACGAAGGACACTACGTTTGTTGTCGAAGGAATGCATTGTTCCTCTTGCGCTATGGCGATTGAAAAAGCCCTGAAAAGACGTGAAGGGATTCTTGATGCTGACCTCACCTTTGCAACCGAAAAATTAGAGGTTAAATATGACCCTAATAAGGTGGATATCCCTTTTATTAAAGATGTTGTTCAAAAGGTAGGTTTTAAAGCTTTACTCGAAAATGAAGTGGTAAGTAAAGAAGAAGTTCATATTCGTAAATTGAAAGAAGCAAAAAATCGTCTCTTGTGGGCGTGGATTTTGGGAACACCCTGTTTTGTTCTAATGATTACTCGATGGTTATTCCCTCAATTCGATTTTCCCTATCAACAATGGATTATGTTGAGTTTTAGCACACCATTAGTGGTTTGGGTTGGACGAAAATACTATTTAGGTGCTTATCAAGCTATTCGCTACGCTCGAGCTGTCACTGCTGATGTTTTGATTACCCTTGGGGCTTGGTCTTCCTATCTATTTAGTGTATTTACTATATTGACTGGAACGGGTCCGTCTTATCTAGATACATCTTCTATGATTATTACCTTTATTACAACAGGCACTTATCTTAAAACCTTAGCTACGTCAAAAGCTTCGGAATCCATACGTAACCTTGTTAGCTTACAAGCGAAAACTGCACGTGTGATAAAGCCAGGTGGAGAAGTTGAAATATTTATTGACAATGTTGAGGTTGGAGATATTGTTGTCGTAAGACCAGGTGAAAAAATCCCTGTTGATGGCAAGATTATTGAGGGTTCTTCGACCATAGATGAATCAATGCTTACTGGAGAAGCTTTGCCAGTATCAAAATCCAATGGAGATGAAGTGTCAGCTGCCACCATAAACAGAAATGGATTACTCAAGATTGAAGTTACCCGTGTGGGTAGGGAAACAAGAATTTCTCAAATCATAAAACTGGTTGAAGACGCACAAGGAACCAAAATTCCCCTTGTGGAGTTGGCTGACCGCATATCACAGATTATCATTCCATTTGTTATTCTTTTAGCTGGTCTCACCTTTGTTGGTTGGATGATATGGGGTAATGTTCCCAATCTAACCTTAGTGGCAATTGGAAGTGCCGTAGCGGTTCTTGTTTTAGCTTGCCCTTGCGCCCTTACCCTAGCGCCAGGTACAGCCTTTATGATTGGCACAGGAGTAGCTGCTAAGAACGGGATATTAATAATAAATGGAGCTGTTTTAGAGTTTGCCTATAAACTAAAACACATTATCTTTGATAAAACAGGAACTTTAACCAAAGGAGAACCTAAGCTAACTGATATTGAGACGTTCGGAAATTATAGCGAAAGTGAACTCCTTCAACTTATCGGTTCAGCTGAAAAAGGGTCTGAACACCCACTTGGAGAGGCAATTGTAAAAGCTACCGAAGAAAGAGGTTTGGAGTTCTTTCCTGTTGAGGATTTTGAAGCGATCTCTGGACACGGAATCACTGCCACTGTACAAGGCAAAAAATTAGCCATTGGGAATATTCGTTTAATGGAAAAAGTGTCTGGTCAAGAGCATCTTGCTTTTAAAGAAAAAAAGGAACAGTTAGAAGCCATTGCAAAAACCGTTATGTTAATTGCCATTGATGGCAAAATTGAAGGAATGATTGCAGTTGCAGATACAGTAAAAGAGGACTCCAAAGCAGCAGTTAAGGCACTGCAAAATATGGGTATTGAAGTCATTATGCTAACTGGAGATAATCGCCGTACCGCCGAAGCTGTTGCAAAAGAGCTTGGGATTAGCCGAGTAATTGCAGAAGTTTTACCAGACGATAAAGTAAGTGAAGTGAAAAAGCTTCAAAATGAAGGTAATTTAGTCGCTATGGTTGGGGATGGAATTAACGATGCTCCAGCTTTGGCTCAAGCAAATATTGGCATTGCAATGGGTACGGGAACGGATATAGCTAATGAAACAGCAGACATAACGCTTCTAAAAGGTAATTTAAAGGGCGTTGTTCAAGCTATCTTGTTAAGTCGAGAGGCGTATAGAATTATAAAGCAAAACTTTGTTTATGCTTTTATATTTAACGGTATCGGCTTACCATTTGCAGCAATTGGTCTTTTAAGCCCAATACTTGCTTCACTTGCTATGGCAGTAAGCTCATTAGCGGTAGTGGGGAACTCAATGAGATTAAAGTATGTGGCAAACAGAAAATTGTTTAGCTGATGAGCATATGGTGTTACATCAATTCCAGTATTAGGTCAAAAATTCAACTAATGTAAAGGGTGAACATCATTTCACCCTTGTTTTCTAGATTATGACCCAAAAAGGAGTGTGAAACTATGAGTTCTCCTGTTTCAAATAAAGGAACAATTATTTCTTATATCAGTGCCTTTGCATTTATTATTGTGATGATTATGGCTTCGGTGATATTGAAAGACCCCGAAATTATATTGCCTGAAATTGCAGCAATGGCGATTGCTATGTGGGTGTACAGAGAAGCAGGCTGGACCAGACAACCATCTAAGATTTTTCTTGCTCCATCTATTACTGCTGCGATAGGATTCACGGTGAATCAATTACCCATTGCTTATTTAGGGAAAGTCATTCTGACCCTGGTACTCGTGATGTTATTTTTACGTCTCATTCAATCGAACTTGGCACCTTCCATTGCAACAGGTTTACTTCCACTTGTAATGAATGCAAACGAATGGTCATTTATCATATCAGTTTTCATTTTCACCTTCATTTTAATGCTCGGGGTTCTCGTATTTGCAATAAATAAAGGACTTGAGAAGAAAGTGAAAATACAGTACAAGTATATGCTTGTATTTTTAGTGCTGAATATCTTATGGATTAGTTTATGTTGGTTAACTGGTTACCAACAACTCGCCGTTATCCCGCCGATTCTTGTTGTGGTATATGAGGTGCTTCAGAAACCGATGTACAGCGGAAAGATGGCTTTTAAGCAAGGGCTTGCGCTGACAATATCTGCTACAGTCGGAACACTGTTGTACTTTGCTATTGATTCTTGGATATTGGTGACGTTGTTAGATATGATTTTGATGCTTATTTTATTGCGAATCGTTGGCATCCGTATGCCCGCAGTGTACGCCTTTCCACTGCTTCCATTTGTATTCCCTGATGATATAGTTACGAAATTGCCATTAGGTGCATTGATTGCATCTGTCTTCCTGTTGGGGGCGGTGTTGGCGTATAAAAAAGTTGAAATGAAACGAAGTGGCGGGGTAATGCAAGGTTAATGAATAACAATTTATTTGCTCGAAAGACCATTCTCACTCTTCACAAGTCAGATTATAAACATACAACAATGTCAGAAGGCATTAAACTCGCTTCACTTACCTTTGACAAGGACGTTTCCAAGCGTTCGTGTTGTGCAGGATAATCTCGGGGTTCCTAAGTCTTGACTTAGGAACCTTTTTTGTAATGACGGCGATAAAAGGATAGGTTCTTGTTTAATGACGAGGACCCCATAACATTATGGAAACGCCAACAATACAAATCGATGCCCCAATCCAATCATAGAGGTCAGGCGTTTTCTTATCTATCCACCATCCCCAAAGAACCGCAAGCACGACAAATACGCCTCCATAAGCGGCATAAACTCTTCCAAATGTCGGAAAATTTTGAAGGGTAGGAATGATACCGTATGAAATAAGGATAATGCTTCCTACAATTCCGTACCAAAAAGGCTTGGATTCTCTTAACCATAGCCAAACTAAATACCCTCCACCTATCTCTGCAAGACCTGCAAGAATGAACAATATTATTGCAGTAATCATTTTTACACTCCTCTATAAGTTACAACATCTCAATTATAGATTAAGGTACTACACAATCTATAAAGCATCAATATTTGCGAACACGGCATAATAAATAAACCTCTGACCACTAATCAGAATAGTCAAAGGTTTATTTTTGGATTATGTTGATTTCTATATATTTATTGCTTTTTATAAGGTTTTACTCCAATCGTGAACAGCTTGTCCTTCAAGATACCTTTCGCAATCAAGCGCAGCCATACAGCCCGAACCAGCCGCTGTAATCGCTTGGCGATATTTATGGTCCTGAACATCACCACAAGCAAACACGCCTGGAATATTGGTTTCCGCTGTGCCAGGCTTAACAATAATATAACCTACATCATCAGTTTCAAGTTGTCCCTCTAAGAAGGCTGTATTAGGTCTGTGACCGATAGCCACGAAAATTCCATCAGTTTCCAAAACCTCTTCTTGACCCGTCTCATTGTTGCGTACCTTTAACCCTGTTACACCCTTCTCGCCAGCGACCACTTCTACTGGGGTACAATTTAGACTCCAAGTAATTTTAGGGTTATTCTTTGCTCGTTCCTGCATAATTTTTGATGCTCGTAATTCATTTCTACGATGCACGACACGAACTTCTGTTGCAAACTTGGTTAAAAAGTTTGCTTCTTCCATAGCAGAGTCTCCGCCACCGACAACTATGATTTTCTTTCCTCTGAAGAAGAATCCATCACAAGTTGCGCAAGTGCTTACGCCACGCCCGATATTTTCCTTTTCTCCTGGAATTTCGAGAAGTTTTGCAGAAGCTCCTGTAGATATGATTAAAGCTTCTGTTTTTATTTCTCCCAATCCATCAACAGTAAGAGTAAATGGACGTTGAGATAAATCCACCTTTGTTACCCAGCCTCTTTTAAATTCGGATCCAAATCGCTCTGCTTGCTTTCGCATATTATCCATTAATTCAGGACCCATAATTCCATCTGGAAAACCAGGAAAGTTCTCAACCTCAGTGGTTAACGTAAGTTGTCCACCTGGCTCTTGACCTTCAATCACTAATGGCTTCATACTCGCACGTGCCAAATAAATAGCTGCTGTTAATCCTGCAGGACCAGTTCCCAAAACAACAACTTTTTGCATAGAGATTTTTCCTCCTTTTAAGCCCCTTCCTATATCGCAGAGAAGGGCTATCCATCACTTCTTAAATGAACCAAATTCAATTGTTACAGGGGTAGGTGTCGAAGTAGGCGCACAACAAAGCGACATATCACGTGGGTCACCAGCTGATTCAAACTCCGAATCCTCTTTGGTATAGAAAATCTCCCAAGCGTTTCCGTCTGGGTCATAAACCCACACTTTGTCCTGTACAGCATAACAACAAGTAGTACCCATTTCGTCAATGGTTAGCAACCCTGCTTCTCGTAGGCGTGCGCCAATAGCTAAAACTTCTTCTGTGTTATTTACCTGAAAGCCCAAATGATTTAACACTCCCTTTTTCTCAAAGGGGCGCACATTCAATGAGAAGTGCAAAGCTGGTTCTTCCAATTCAAATTTAGCGTAGTTGTCTTTTACTTTTGTGGGTTCAGTTCCAAAGAAATTACGATAAAACTTCAAAGAAGCCTCTAAATCAGAGCAATTTACAGCGACGTGAATTCTTTTAATCATTCAAATCCCTCCATGACTTATTTGCCTTCTTTTACGAACTGCTCAACACGAGATTTAATTGCATCACGAACCGTGCGGAACTTTTCTTTAATTTCATCCTCTGTTCCTGTTGCTTTGGCTGGGTCATCAAATCCCCAGTGCATTTTAATTACATTTTTGTTTGGAATGACAGGACAATTTTCATCTGCGTGACCACATAATGTAATGACATAATCGGCACGTTTTAAAATTTCTGGGTCAATTACGTCAGATGTATGATGGCTGATATCTACTCCTGCTTCTTTCATTACTTCCACGGCACGTGGATTAAGCCCGTGAGCTTCAAGCCCCGCGCTTTTCACTTCGTATTTGTCACCGCCAAGAGCATTTAAGAAACCGTGCGCCATTTGACTTCTGCAAGAATTCCCTGTGCAAAGAAAGTACACCAATTTTTTGTTATCCATTTTTCATTCTCCTTTTTCTTTTTCAGTTTATTTAGATCAACATTTGTTGAACCTTACTGAAAAAATCTTTTAAGCTAAACGGTTTGTTCAAAATATCCATTGCGTAAACACAAGAACATTGTTCTTGAGCAAAAGATGTAGTCAAAAACAATATCGGAACATCAATTCCTCTGTTTCTTATTGTTTCACAAAGCTTTAAACCGTCTACATCTCCAAGTTGAACATTGATAATAATTAGCTTGAATGCATTTGAGTTGTTATGTCTTAAAAATTCCTCTCCAGTTTCAAAATGCTCTACATCATAACCAATGCGCTCAAGGTTATATCTGAGTAGAGTTGCGTGATTTGGTTCATCTTCAACAATTGCAATTATTTTGTGGTGGCGAGTAATGACGATTTCTTCTTTATTCAATTGAATTCACCCCATTACTGACCCCTTATTTAAGAAATACATATAGCAATGCATAGACTAATGTTCCAAGAACAGCCGTTATGGGAATTGTTAAGTATTTAGCAATCCGTTGCAATTGTTCTGGATCCATAATGATTCACCTTAGTGTAGCCAAAGGATGATTTTATTGTCTTGCCAATGGTTTTTGAAAGTATTTCTTCTGAAACCAGAGAGCCACATTCACCAAAGCAATCATTACAGGCACTTCGACAAGGGGACCGATAACCGCTGCAAAGGCTGCTCCTGAATGAATTCCAAAAACCCCGACTGCAACTGCAATGGCTAACTCGAAGTTGTTACTTGCAGCTGTAAAGGCAAGAGTTGATGTTACAGGGTAAATGGCTCCAGCCTTTTTGCCCAAAAAGAAGGAAACCAAGAACATCACCACAAAGTAAATGAGTAATGGAATCGCAATACGAACAACGTCAAGGGGTAAAGCTACAATCACATCACCTTTTAGCGAGAACATCACGATAATCGTAAATAGTAAAGATATCAAGGTAAGAGGGCTAATTTTGGGTATAAAAACCTTCTCATACCACTCACGTCCCATTAGTCTTATTAACGAATATCGAGTAATCATTCCTGCAAGGAACGGAATACCCAAGTAAATAAAAACACTTTTTGCAACTTCTACAATGGTAATATCAACAACCATACCCTGTAGCCCAAACCAACCTGGTAATACTGTTATGAAGACATAGGTGTATATGGAGTAAAACAGCACTTGAAAAATCGAATTGAAAGCAACGAGACCAGCTGCGTATTCGGTGTCACCCTTGCAGAGGTCATTCCATACAATAACCATCGCAATACAACGAGCTAAACCAATCATAATGAGTCCAACCATATACTCTGGATAACCTTGTAAGAAGACAATAGCTAAAATAAACATCAAGATTGGACCGATAATCCAGTTTTGGATAAGGGAAAGCCCTAATACCTTTGTATCACGGAACACTTTCCCCAGCTCTTCATAACGAACCTTGGCTAGTGGTGGGTACATCATAAGGATTAAACCGATGGCAATGGGAATCGATGTTGTACCTACCTGATATTTATTTAGGAAATTAACAAAGTTGGGGAATAAGAAACCAGCCCCGATTCCAACAACCATTGCAACGAAAATCCACAAAGTTAAATAGCGGTCCAAAAAAGACAACCTTTTTCCAACTTTTTCACTCACGTTTTATGGCTCCTTTCCTAATCACATTTCACCAACAAGCCCTGTTTATCCAGCTCCTCAATTTCTGCGGAGAAATCAGGCAAATGATTTAATCTATAACCAATTTCCTCCAACTTTTTGCGGTTTAAGCAATAAAATACCCATTGTCCTTTTCGATTCTCAGTCACCAAGCCAGATGTTTTAAGCCGATTCAAATGTTTTGAAACAGCTGGTTGAGAGATGTTGAAAATAGGTATCAGTTCACAAACGCAAAAGTCACGGACATTCAATAAGGCAATCATTTTCAACCTTGTCGGGTCTCCAAGAGCCTTTAAACAGTCTGCTAATTGATGAATATCCATACTGTTTTCCCTCCTCTCAAACCTTAATATAATATAACCATATGGTTATTTCAATGTTGAAGATGACCCTTTACAAAATCTTTACTTTCTTTACCTTTTGCAACTACGCTTAATTAAATACAAAAACACAAAAGCCTCTTTCCGTTTTTGATGGGAAGAGGCTTTTGCTTTTTTATTTTGCATTTTTTACCTTGTTCCAATAAAGCGTATTGAAGTGTGAGGTCAATTCGCTTACTGACTTGGTTGTATATAGGTCAAAGTCACGCTTTTGGTCAGCAAACATTGTCTTATCCTCAACGAGTTCCATCAGTTCTTTGAGTCTTCTTGCTGGCTTTGGACTCATCAACTCTCGGATAACGTCAAGGTCGTTAGAAATCACCTTGAACATTGCACGGACACCTGCTTGAGATAGATTGCTTATCATTGTTTTGTTTGCTGACTGAGCAGCTCTGGAAATCCCATACTGATTTCCAACGAATGATAAGACCACTGCCTTCACGTAGAGTGTAATAACTGACAAAGGAACGTCAGACCCAAGCGATAACAACTCCTCTGAATGTTTTGGTTCATTGTAGAAGTTGTCGAATTCCATATGAGCGTCAATGAGGTTTTGGGCGTGCTTTCTGAAAATTACCTCTTTGAACGTCTCTGGAATGCAGCTGATTCCATTAACGATTTTCAGGAATTCGAACGCTTCACTTGCAGCATCCTTTGTAGGTCGGTCTTTTAAGGATGCGTATCTTTGCCCTATGCTAGCCCGAACATCATCACCCACTAATTCCCAAACAAACG
>VAPR01001307.1_pt1 | contig 12742 bp, 9 predicted proteins | sample 3380701 | NCBI WGS metagenome assembly VAPR01 (sample SAMN11536904, study PRJNA540576) | hot springs metagenome | isolation source: hot spring wet sediment | place: Spain: Lobios | collected 2014-01
CAAGAGCGATGAGCCGGTTCAGCTCCACCGCGTACTCCAGGGGCAGCTCCTTCGCGATGGGCTCGATGAACCCTCGGACGATCATGTTCATGGCCTCGTCCTCTTGGATCCCGCGGCTCATCAGGTAGAACAGCTGCTCGTCACTCACCTTCGAGACGGTGGCCTCGTGGGTCACCTGCACGTCCTCCTCATCGATCTCCATGGTGGGGTAGGTGTCCGAGCGGGACCGGTCGTCCAGGATGAGGGCGTCGCAGCGCACCGCGCACTTGCTGCCCCGCGCACCCTTGTACACCTTCACAAGGCCCCGGTAGCCCGCTCGCCCTCCATCCTTGCTGATGGACTTGCTCACGATGGAGGACTGGGTGTAGGGAGCCGCGTGGATCACCTTCCCTCCGGGATCCTGGTGCTGCCCCGCGCCCGCGAAGGCCACGGACAGGATCTCCGCCCTGGCCCCGGGTTCCACCATGTACACGGAGGGGTACTTCATGGTGATCTTGGACCCCAGGTTCCCATCCACCCACTCCATGGTGGCGTCCCGATAGGCCACCGCGCGCTTGGTGACGAGGTTGTAGACGTTCTTGGACCAGTTCTGGATGGTGGTGTACCGGCAGCGGGCCCCCTCCTTCACGATGATCTCCACCACCGCGCTGTGCAGGGACTCGGTGGTGTAGATGGGGGCGGTACATCCCTCCACGTAGTGGACGTAGGCGCCGGGCTCCACGATGATCAACGTCCGCTCGAACTGCCCCACGTTCTCCGCGTTGATGCGGAAGTACGCCTGCAGCGGGATGTCCACCCGAACGCCCTCGGGGACGTAGATGAACGACCCGCCGGACCACACCGCGGAGTTGAGGGCCGCGAACTTGTTGTCCTCCGGAGGCACCACGGTGCCGAAGTATTCCTGGACCAGGTCAGGGTACTCGCGGACCGCGGTGTCCGTGTCCACGAAGATGACCCCGAGCTTCTCCCACTCTTCCTTCAGGCTGTGGTACACGACCTCGCTCTCGTACTGAGCCCCGACCCCCGCCAGGAACTTGCGCTCGGCCTCCGGGATCCCCAGGCGCTCGTAGGTGTCCTTGATCTCAGGGGGCAGCTCGTCCCAGCTGCGCGCCTGCCGGTCCGTGGGCTTGATGTAGTAGTAGATGTCTTCGAAGTCGATGCTGGAGAGGTCCGGACCCCACGTGGGCATGGGCTTGCTCAGGAACACCTCCAGGCTGTGGAGGCGAAAGGCCCGCATCCACTCCGGCTCGCCCTTCAGGGAGGAGATCTCCTCTACCACCTCCCGGCTCAAGCCCTTCCGGGACTTGAACACGTAGTTCTCGGGCTTCCGGAAGCCCCACTTGTACTCGTCCAGGTCGATCCCGAGCGGGTTGGTCGCCATGGCCATCCTCCCCTCCCTCCTCCGGGGGGCGCCCTCGCCCTCAGTGCGCCACCCAGAACACCTTACCGGCGCGCCGCACCGGCTGGTCGCCGGGGCCGGCAGCCGCCACCTCCGCGAACTGTTCCTGAAGCCCCTCGTACCCCGTCTGCTCCAGCTCGTCCGCCAGCTCCGGGCCTCCGGAGATGACGATCCGTCCGTCCAGCATGACGTGCACGTGGTGGGGCCGGATGTAGTGGAGGATCCGGGAGTAGTGGGTGATGAGCACGATCCCCATCTTCCCCCCGGCTTTCTCGAACAGCTGGTTCACGTTGTCCGCCACCACCTTCACCGCGTCGATGTCCAGCCCCGAGTCCGTCTCATCCATGATGGCCATCTCGGGCTCCAGGACCGCCATCTGGAGGATCTCCGCCCGCTTCTTCTCCCCGCCGCTGAAGCCCTCGTTGACGTAACGGGTGACGATGCTGGGGTCGAGCTTCAACAGCTCCAGCTTTTCCCGCAGGATCTTCTGGAACTCCGCCACGGGGATGAGCTCGTTCTGGTACCCGCGGCGGGCCGAGAGGGCCGTCCGCAGGAACGACGCGAAGTTCACCCCCGGCACACTCACGGGGTATTGGAAGGCGATGAACAGGCCTTCCCGCGCCCGCTCATCCGGCGTCATCTCCAGCAGGTCCCGGCCCTTGTACAGCACCTCGCCGCCCGTGATCACGTAGAAGGGGTTGCCCATCAGCACGTTCGCCAGGGTGGACTTGCCGGAGCCGTTGGGGCCCATGATGGCGTGGATCTCACCCGTGCGGACCTCCAGGTTGACCCCCTTCAGGATCTCCCGGTCCAGGTCCTCCACCTTCGCCCTCAGGTTTCGGATCACCAGTTCGGGTTCCCGGTCGCTCATCGGTTTTCGGTCCACCTCAAATTCTTGACTTCTCTAGTCAACAACCGCCAGCATTCTACCGCCGCAGGCGGAAGCGGTCAAACCGCCCACCCATCAGGACACGAGCTCGGCCTCTAACGTCAGGGACTCCAGGCCGGGTTTGAGCAGCTGGGAGACCGGACAGCCTTCCTTAGCGCCTTCTGCGGCTTCCCGGAACTTCGCAGGGTCCAGACCCGGGACTTTGGCCCGTGTCTGCAGATGCACCCGGGTGATCTTCGCGCCCGCCTCGCCCGTCTGCAGGGTGACGGTGGCCCGGGTCTCCACCCGTTCGGGTGGTGTGCCCTCCCGAGTCAGGCGGGCCGCGAGCGCCATGCTGAAGCACGCCGCGTGGGCGGCGGCGATCAACTCCTCAGGGTTCGAGCCCTGCCCGGACTCGAACCGTGAGGGATAGGTGATCACAGCTTCCCGCAACACACCGCTCTCCGTACTGGCGCGGCCGGCGCCGCTGCGCAAGTCGCCGGTCCAGCTCGCGGATGCTGTGCGCGTGATCTCGGCCATAGGCCCGCTCCTTTCGGTTTGTGTTCGGGATGACGACCACGGCCAGTGTAGCACAGCGGGTGAGGCGGTAGATCCGAGCAAGTGCTCTGCGCGTTGCCGCAGGACGGACCTGCGCACCTTGTCCAGGCCGGCGCGAGGAAGCTCGGGGACCGTCCAGATTCGGTCCGGCACCTTGAAACCTGCCAGTCGCTCGCGGCAGAAGGACCTCAGCTCCTCCTCCCCCGGCTCTGCCCCGGGAGCGGGCTGCACGAAGGCTACCGGGCGCTGGCCCCAATGGGGATGCGGGACTCCCACCACCGCCGCGTCCAGGACCTTCGGATGGGTTCGCAGCACGCGCTCCACCTCCGCCGGGTATACGTTCTCCCCACCGGAGACCACCAGGTCCGCGCGCCGGTCTACCACGTGGAGGTACCCTTCTGAATCCACGTAGCCCAGGTCGCCCGTGTGAAGCCAGCCCCCCCGAAGCACCCGCGCGGTGTCCGCTGGCCGCGCGTAGTAGCCCTTCATGACTGTGGGGCCGCGCACCTCGATCTCGGCGGGCTGGTCCTCAGATCGGCCCGCGCGCACCTGCAGGGGGTAGAGGGGGCGGCCCGCGCACCCAGGTCTGGACGGGGCCTCCTCAGGCAGCAACGTGGTCACCTGGGAGCTGGCCTCCGTGAGCCCGTAGGTGGGCGCCACCGGCCAGCCCATCTCCGCCGCCCGGATGACCAGCTCCGGCGGAACCGGACCCCCGCCCAGCAGCACCGCGCGCAGCCGCGCTGGCGGCCTTCCGCCCCGCCAGGCGTTCAGCACGCGCAGCAGCATGGTGGGCACCAGGGAGGTGAAGGCCACGGCACCTCCGGCTACCTCCGCGCAGAAGCGTTCGGGGTCGAACCGGTCGTGCAGCACCACGGAGCTACCCGCCAGCGCGGCGCGCCAGAGCACAGCGAGCCCTCCCACGTGGTACAGCGGCAGGACCACCAGCCAGGGGTCCTGGGGACCGGCGCCCAGGTGGAGGTTACAGGCCAGCGCACTCCACACGTGGTTGCCGAACGTAAGGGCTACCCCCTTGGGCTCTCCGGTGGTCGCAGATGTGTACAGGATGCCCTGAAGCGCACCCTGCGGGTGGCGCAGCCGCAACCGCACCGGGCGAGGAGGGGCGTCAGGCAAAAGCTCCGGATGCTCCGGGTCCAGGCAGGCCACGCCCGGTTCGGCCACCTGCCGGGCCCGGTCGAGGAAAGCGGGTTCGGTCACAAGCAGGGAAGCGGTGCAGTCGGCGAGCCGTTCCCGCAGCTCGGAAGGCGCAAGCCGGGTAGAAAGGGGCACGCAGATGGCCCCAAGCCGGGCGAGGGCGTGCACCAGCACCACGAACGGTGCCCCGTTGCCCAGCAGCAGCGCCACCCGATCGCCTGGCCCCACCCGGAGCCCTCCCAGCCGGCGGGCGGCTGCGCGTACCCGGCCGTCCAGCTCGGCGAATGATAAGCTCGCGCCACCTGCCCGAAGGGCGAGCTGATCCGGGCTCGTGCGGGCGCGGTGCCACAGGGGGTCTATGAGTCTCACAGGTGCGCGAGCGCCCACAGCGCGCCGTAGAGGAGGTGCAGCCGTGCCGTGTCCGCAAGCGACCGGTTCAAGGCGTCCGCCGCGTCAACGGTCCACACCCGGACCACCGCGCGCCCAACGAGGGGCGCAGAAAACCACGGCAACCAGAACCGCTCCCCCACCAGACCCGCAGCGCGCAGGGCGGCGGGCCAGGCGAGGGCCACCAGCCAGCACGCGGCGTACAGAAACCGCGTGGCCTGCGGACCCAGCCGTACCGCGAGGGTGCGCTTTCCCGCAGCCGCGTCCGTGGGGATGTCCCGGAGGTTGTTCACCACGAGGATGGCGGTGCACGAAAGCCCCACGGGCACGGCTGCGGCCACGGCCTGCGCTCGCAGGACGCCGGTCTGAACGAAGTCGGTGCCTGCGGTGGCCACCAGCCCGAAGAACACGAACACGAACAGCTCCCCAAGCCCCCGGTAGCCGAACCGAGGGCCTGAGGTGTACGCGACCGCTGCGGCCACGCACGCCAGCCCCACCAGCACCAGGGGCCAGCCCCTCAGCCACACCAGGTACAGGCCCACGGCGCACGCGAGCGCGAAAGCCACCCCCGCCCCCTGCCATACCCGCTCGGGCGGGAGCAGGCCGCCTGCTGTGACCCGCAGAGGGCCCCGCCGTCCCACCCGGTCCGCACCGTGAAGGTAGTCGGCTGCGTCGTTGGCCAGGTTGACGCCGACCTGCATCCCTAGAGCCACGGCGAGACACGCAAGGGAGGCGAGCCACTGGAAGCGACCCGCGCTGGCCGCGGTCGCGGCTCCCACTAACACCGGCGCCACCGCGGCCGGAAGGGTGGCGGGCCGAGCCGCAAGCCACCACACCTTCCATCCCGCGGGACGTCCTCCCGGGTCAGGGGAAACGGGGGAACTGGGAGAAGTCGGGTTTGCGCTTCTCGAGGAAGGCATTCCGGCCCTCCTTCGCTTCGTCCGTGAGGTAGTACAGGAGGGTGGCGTCGCCGCCCAGCTGCTGCAGGCCCGCGAGCCCGTCCGTGTCCGCGTTGAAGGCCGCCTTGAGCAGGCGGATGGCGAGGGGGCTCTTCTCCAGGATCTCCCGGGCCCAGCGTACCCCTTCCTCCTCCAGGCGCTCCAAGGGGACCACGGCGTTCACCAGCCCCATCTCCAGCGCCTGCTGCGCGGTGTACTGGCGGCAGAGATACCAGATCTCACGGGCCTTCTTGTGGCCCACGATCCGGGCGAGGTACGCGGAGCCGTAGCCCGCGTCGAAGCTACCGACCCTGGGGCCGGTCTGGCCGAAGATCGCGTTGTCCGCGGCGATGGTCAGGTCGCACACGGTGGCGAGCACGTTCCCCCCACCGATGGCGTACCCCGCCACCAGGGCGATCACCGGTTTCGGAAGGATGCGGATCAGGCGCTGCAGGTCCAGCACGTTGAGCCGGGGGATGTGGTCTTTGCCCACGTACCCGCCGTGCCCCCGCACCCGCTGGTCTCCCCCGGAGCAGAAGGCCTCGTTGCCCGCCCCCGTGAGCAGGACCACGCCGATGGAGGCATCGTCCCGGGCGTGGCTGAAGGCGTCGATCATCTCCATCACGGTCTCCGGCCGGAAAGCGTTGCGCACCTCCGGCCGGTTGATGGTCACCTTCGCGATTCCCCGCGCATCCTCCAGGCCATGCTCGTACAGGATGTCGGTGTACTCGCGCACCCGTTTCCAGGCGATCTTCACCCGCTCACCTCCCGTGTGCCACCAGGATTTGTTCGGCCGCCTGCTGCACCGCCGCCCACACCTCCCGGTGCAGGGCCACGTTGCGGGCCCGGTCGGTGCGCACCTCCACCACCTCTAGGCCTCCCTCCCCGAGCCCCTCCCGGATCGCCGCGCGGAATTCCCTCCAGTCCCGCGGTCGCCGGTACTGACCTCCGAACATCTCCACCGCAGGGCGGAAGTCCAGGCCGTGAGGGGTCCCGAACAACTCCTCGAAACCCTCGCCCCACTCCGCCTGGGGGAGGAACGAGAAGATCCCGCCCCCGTCGTTGTGCAGGAGGATCACCAGGGCCGAAAGCCCGAACCGCTTGGCCGCCAGCAGCCCGTTCAGGTCGTGGTACAGGGACACGTCCCCCACCACCAGCACCACGGGGCCTGAGGACACCGCCGCGGCACCCAGCGCGCTGCTCACCACACCGTCGATCCCACTCGCTCCGCGGTTCGCGAGAATCCGGATGCGCTTGTGGCTGGTGCGCAGGAACCCATCCAGGTCGCGCACGGGCATGCTGTTGCCCACGAACAGCAGGCATCCGTCGGGGAGGAGAGCATCGAGCTCCCAGAACACCCTGCCCTCAAACGGCTCCGCCACCCCTCCCACGCAACGGTCCACGGCGCGCTGGGCGGCCTCGCCAAGGGCGCGCCACGCCTCCAGGTACCTGCTGCGGGATCTGGGGGTGAGGTGCTCCGTGAGCGCACGGCAGAAGTCCCTGGGGTCGGCGCACACCACGGAGTGCGCTACGTGGTCGGGATCTTGCCACGGCCCCTCGGGCTGCACGAGCACCTGGAGGGCGTCCCCACAGCGCGCCAGAAACCCCTGGACCACCCGCGAGGTCGGCGTGGCGCCAAACCGGAGCACCACCTCGGGCGCGAGGCGGTCCACCACCTCCCGGACCCGGAGAAGCGGCTCGTAGGCCTGCACCAGGTGCGAGCGGTCGTGGTCTCCGCACCGCAGCTGGGCCAGAGGTTCTGCCAGGATCGGGTAACCGGAAGCCTCCGCCAGGGACGCCACTGCCTGCGGGAAGCCCGGAAGGTCCAGGGGACCGCACACGATCACCCCGCGTTCGGTTCCCCCAACTGCGTCAGCCACGGCACGGACTGCCCTGGGGTCCGGGCCAAAGCGACCTGGGAACGCCAAGGTATAGGGGCGGCCTTCCCGCCGGCCGCAGAGAGCTTCCTCCGGCACGGGCGGGAGCTCGGCCCGCACGGGGATCAGGGGTTCCCGCAGGGGGAGGTTCAGGTGCACGGGCCCCGCAGGGACGGAGCAGGCTTCCGCCACCGCGCGCGCTGCGAGGCTGCGAACGTATCGCAGGGCCCGCTCGTCCGCCTCCGGGGTGGGCAGGTCGGCGAACCACTTGGCGTGCGGTCCGAACAAGCGCAGCTGGTCCACCGCCTGCAGCGCGCCGGAGTCCCGCAGCTCGTGGGGCCGGTCCGCGGTGAGAACCACAAGGGGTACCCCACCGTACCGGGCCTCCATGACCGCGGGCAGGAAGTTGGCCGCTGCGGTCCCTGACGTGGAAAGCACCGCCACCGGCGCCCGCAGGGCCCGCGCGGCGCCCACGGCAAAGTACGCGGCGCCTCGCTCGTCCAGCAACACCCAGACGCGCAACCCAGGGTGTCGGGCCGCGCTCAACGCGAGGGGAGCGGAGCGCGAGCCCGGGCACAGGCACAGATGCCGCACGCCGCAGCGCACCAGCTCGTCCACGAGCGCGCCGCAGAACGCGTACGCGGCGTTCTCCGGATGCCTCACGGAACCTCCCCGCCCAACGCCTCCAAAAGGGGCAGGAGCTTGGCCTCGGACTCCGCGTACTCCGCGTCGGGCTCCGAACCGGCCACAATCCCGCATCCTGCGAAGGCCCACGCGCGGTCCGCGCGGACGAGCGCCGAACGGATGGCCACCACGAGCTCCGCGGCCTGCGCCCCCACCCACCCCACCACGCCTGCGTACCAGCCGCGGTCCAGCTCCTCGTGGTCCTTTAGCCAAGCGTAGGCCAGCGGGACCGGAGAGCCGGCTACGGCCGGCGTGGGGTGCAGGGCGAGCGCTGCCTCGAGGGCGTCCACAGACGGCCGCAGTCGCCCTGCGAACCGCGTGCGCAGGTGCTGCACGTTCGGCAGGGCCACCACCTCCCGCCGCCCCTCCCACACCCGCGCGCACAGCCGACTCAGCGCGGCCCGCACGTGTTCGGTCACCAGCTCGTGCTCCGAGCGCTCCTTGGCGCTCTCCTCCAGCTCCCGGCGCAGCGATTCGTCTGCCTCCTGGGTGCGGCCGCGGGGAGCCGTCCCCGCCAGAGCCTCCGTGAGCACGCGCCCCGACCGGACGAACGCCAGCCGCTCGGGTGTCGCGCCGAGGAACGTGGCACCGTTGCGGAAGGCGGCGAAGGTGGTGCACCTGGGGTAGCGGGTCTGTAGCCGGCGCACAACCTCCGAGGGCGGAAAGACCCCTTCCAGCTCCACGCTCCGGGCCAGCACCACTTTGCGCAGGGGCCCCCGGCGGCAGCAGGCCTCTAAGCGGGCCACCTGAGACTTCCACACATCCGCGGAGGGGCGCTCCGACACGACCCGCGCCTTGCCCGGGGCGCGGCGGAGCTGGTCCGCGGACCATCGGTCCGCGAGCTCGAGGGTTCGTTTCACTTCCTCGGGGAGGGTTTCGGCCGAGCCCACACATGCGAGCGCCGCGTAGGATCTGCTGCCCACGCGCAGCCACAGCACCCGGGGCACGCTCACCACCGAAGGGGGGAAGCCGGACCAGGGCCCCGAGGGCGTGGCCGTGGGCTCGAAGGCCACCCCGCAGAACGCCATGGGTCCGATCGGCCCTGCGGCGGCGCAGCGTTTCAACACCGACCTCCACGCCGCCACAGATCCTTCCGGAAGACCGCTTGAGCTCCACGCCTCGCCCGCGGCGACGGCTTGGCTTCGGGGTGAGTGCCACAGCCACCCCGGTTCGTGCGGCAGCAGCGAGGGCACCGTCTCCGCGGGCGCGCTGGCCCACACCAGTACGGGCCCGTCCCCCACCCCGCGCGCGGCGTCGGCGAGGGTGCGGAAACGCTGCACGAGCGCGGCGTCCAGCAAGTCCACCGTCGGCACGCTCACACCTCCCGGAAGCCCGCAGAACGCAACAGCAGCGCGGTGAGGGCCGGCACGGTCTCCCCGAGCGACGGCCTGCGTTCGTGCAGCCACCGCAGCACCACCTCGCTCACCGCGCCCAGCCAGGCGGCCGCGGCCAGCGCCGTGTCCTGAGGGGGGATGTCACCTTCCGCCACCGCCTCGTCCAGGTAACCTTGGATCAGAGCCGCCAGGGCGCACCGCAGCTCCCACCGCCTGCGCTCCACCTGCGGGCTCAGCCCCACGGACTCCAGGAGCAGCAGCCGGGTGAGCGCCTCGTTCTCCTCGAAGGCTCCCAGAGCCGCCCGCAGCGCGGCCTCTACGCGGCCCCGCGCCCCACGGGCGGCGGCGATGGCAGAGACCACCCGCTCCGCAAGGGTTGCGGCCGAGTCGTCCAGCAGGGCCAGAAACAGGTCCTCCTTGCTGGGGAAGTGGACGTACACCGCGCCCTTGGAAACGCCCGCTTCCCGCGCCACGTCGTCCACCAGCGTCCGGTGGTAGCCCGAGGACGCGAATGCCAGGCGCGCTGCCTCCAGAATGCGGACGCGGGTTCGGTCCTTTTGCAGAGCTCGCTTGGCTGTTGCCTCGCCCATCAGTGACCGACCAGTCAGTCACAGTCTAGCGCGACCGACGGGCCTGTAAAGACCAGACCCCGCTCCAATCTACGAATGCCTTGCCGCAGGAGCTGCGAGAGCGCTCATCGCGGCCTTGCGATCGAAGGCCGCTTCCACCGCGTAGCGGGTCATATTCCGCAGGTCGTCCAACGTAAAGCCGAGCTCGCGGCAAGCCGCGTACATTTCACACGTCAGGTTGGTTCGCAACAGGACCGGGTCGTCGCTGTTGATCGTTACCCGGACACCGGCGTCGTAGAGGGCCCGCAGGGGGTGTTCGCGCCAATTGCCCACCAGGCCGAGCCTGAGGTTGCTGGTGGGACAGATCTCCAGAGCGATGCGGTGCTCCCGGAGGTACGCGACCAACTCAGGGTCCTCCACCGCCCGGAACCCGTGGCCGATGCGAACCGCCCCCAGCTGGTAGATGGCGGTCCACACGGACGCGGGCCCTGAGAACTCACCTGCGTGCACTGTGATCCCCAACCCCGCCTCCCGCGCCACCTCGCACGCGCGGGCGAACAGTGCGGGCGGGAAGTTCTCTTCGTCCCCCGCTAGGTCCAGTCCCACCACGCCGCAGTCTACGCAGCTGGCCGCAATCTCCGCCACCTCCGTAGCGTGCTCCGGACCCCGCTCTCGCACCAGGCTCACCACGGTACCGGACCGCACGCCGAACTCCGCCTCCGCCCGCGCGCGCCCCTCCGCGATCGCCTCCAGCATCCCCCGCACACCCAGAAGGGCAAACCCACGGCGTCCGCCCACCCGGATCTCCACGTAGCGCACGTTCTCCGCCGCGGCGTCCCGCAGCAGCTCGTACGTCACCTGCGCCACGTTCCGGTACGTGTACAGGCGGTCCGGCACCTTCCCCGCGCGCCCCAGGTACCTGAGACGCCGCAGGCGGTCGTACCCCACGTAGCGCTGGGGGTCGCCCACGAGATACGGCTCGGAGAGACTCGGGGCGTGAAGAGCCTGGGCCAGGTGGCGCAACCGCAGGGATGTCTCCAGGTGGACGTGCAACTCCGCCTTGGGGAGTGCCCGGACCGCTTCGCGTGTGATGCCCGCTTCCATCCCCGCCCCGTGTGGCCTGCGCGATCGGCTTGGATTATACTCGCGGGCTGTGGGCCGCACAATCTTGACAATCTCACAGAAACCCCGCAGCGCACACCCTGCCTCCCACCGGCTTCTCGTGGGCTGGGTGGCCGCCGCGTTCGCGGCCCGTCTCTTCTGCGCCCTCGCGCTGCCCGTGCTGGACGACGAGGCGTACTACTGGGTTTGGTCCCGGCACCTGGACTGGGGCTACCTCGACCACCCGCCTGCGGTGGCCGTCCTCCTCGCGGTTGCCACCGCGGCGTTCGGAGACCACCCGGTGGCGTTGCGGGCCCCGTCCCTGGTCCTGTCCGCAGCCGCCGCGGGGGTGGTGTACGCGCTGGCCCGAGACCTGTACGGCTCAGCCGCCGCGCGGCGGACGGTTGTGACGTTTCACGCGCTCCCGGTGTTGCTCGCCGGAGGGGTCCTCGTCTCCCCGGACGCGCCGCTGGTCCTCTTCTGGAGCATGGCCGCGTGGGCCGCCTGGCGGGCGCTGCGCGCCCCCCGGCTGTGGTGGCTCGTTGGCTGCGCCGTGGGCCTGGGGCTACAGAGCAAGTACGCGATGGCCTTCCTCCTGCCGGGGCTCGTCGCGCTGGTGGCCCTGCGGCCGGAGCTGCGCCGCTCCCCCCACCCCTACGGCGCAGCCCTGTTGGCTCTCCTGCTGTTCGCGCCCAACGTGGTATGGAACGCGTACCACAACTGGTCGGGCTTCCGGTTCGTGCTGGAGCGCCCCGCTTGGGTCGCGTCAGGACCCCTCGGGAATCTGATTCTGTCCATCGCCGGCTTCAGCCTGTACGTCTCGCCCGTGCTGGGGGTGCTGTTGGTGGTGGCGGCTGTACGCCCGCGCACCGAAGCGGACCGGTTCCTGGCGTTGCTGGCGCTACCGGCGCTCGCGATCCTGGCCGCGGGGGCTCTCGTGGGGAAGTTCAAGCCGCACTACGCCGCTCCCCTCGCAGTCTTGCTCCTCCCTGCGGTGGTCGCCCGAACGGATGGGTGGTGGGTGCGCTGGCGGCGGGCGGGGTTGTGGGTAGCGGCGCTCCAGAGCGGGCTTGTGGTGGCCCTGGTGGCCGCCTCAGTGTGGGACGGCCGGCTGCTCGCGGACCAGAAGGGCTGGGATCGGGTCGCAGCACGGGTGCGCGACCTCGGTTCGGGCGCCGCCCTTGTGGTCTCCTTCACCTACCAGGACGGCGCGCAGATCGCGTACGCGACGCGGGAGCGCCTTCCCGTGGTGGTGGTTGGAAGGTTCTACGTCTTCGAGCAGTGGGCCCCGGCCTCTCGCTTCCGGGGAGAGGACGCGCTCCTCGTGTACGACGCCCGCACTCCCCCGGAGGTCCCGTACCACCAGATCTGCCGGCAGGCACACCGGCTCGCCCCGTTGACCCTTCGAGCAGGGGGCGAGCCCGTCCGAACCTTCGAGTTCGTGCGCTGTCTGGGCTTCCTGGGCCGGTGGGAGGGCTTCCCCCGGCGCGCCCCGTGACGCCCGCTTCCCCTACGTCTGAAGCGCACCCTCTGGCCGCGCCCTGGGGAGGACCGCGGCGCGGCTGCGCTGGTGGCGGAAGGGCAGCACGGGGCAGGCCACCCAGTGGCCCGGGGACACCTCCTCAAAGGGCGGCTCCTGGGTCCGGCAACTCTCCACCGCGTACATGCACCGGGTGTGGAACCGGCACCCCGAGGGCGGGTTCACAGGGCTCGGCACGTCCCCGGGGAGGATGATCCGCTCCCGGCGGACATCCGGGTCCGGGATCGGGACCGCGGAGAGCAGCGCCTCGGTGTACGGATGCTGCGGGTTCTCGAAGAGCTCGTCCGCGGGCGCCAGCTCCACGATCTTGCCCAGGTACATGACGGCGATCCGGT
>VAPR01001308.1_pt1 | contig 12736 bp, 15 predicted proteins | sample 3380701 | NCBI WGS metagenome assembly VAPR01 (sample SAMN11536904, study PRJNA540576) | hot springs metagenome | isolation source: hot spring wet sediment | place: Spain: Lobios | collected 2014-01
GGGCTTTCGATTCATCGGGCCCACCTCCGTCGGAATCTGGCCCCGATTATACCACCGAGCACTACTCAGGGGGGTGATTACCAACGCCTCAGATCCCTATGCTTAAACTTTTGGGAAGGATCTCTTGAGCCTGTCGCTGGGGCTCGCTTCCCTCCTCACCCTGGAGATGAGAGAACAGCCATTCGTCCAGGAGGATGAGGCGGGAGGGCATCGCGGCTTCTCCTGAGAGGTCGTTCTCATTCGGAGGCCTCGGGCACACCGAGGAAGACACGGAGATCCTCCAGCTCCGCCTCCACAAACGTCCGCAACCCCCCTTCGATCTGGCCGCGCTCGTTCACATGCTGACGCGTGAAGACCGAAACGCCGTCCTTTCGTTCCACGAAATAACACGCCAGATCCGCAGGCCGGAGCGCGCCCCGGGCCACCTGAGCCAGAAGGGCGCCCAGGAACGCCTCGCTGTGGTAGGTGCGAGCTCCAGATCTACAATCTACACGCTCGATCGAACGGAAATTCCGAACAAACAGCCCGCGGATCGCCATTTTCAATCTCCTTTCTTCCTCCGGTCCCGGGACGCCCGCAGCTCCTCGAAAAGCGCCTCATAAGCGGCGGCGGTTCGCTCCGTATTATAGTGCTGGGCCACCCACTCCCGGGGCCGGCAGAAGGCCGGGCGCTCCGCCAGCACCCGCAGGATCGCCTGGGCCAGCGCCCGGCTGTCCCGCGGGGGGAAGGTCAACCCCATCCCTGTCGTCTGCGTCGGCACCCGCACCCCCGGCAGATCGCTGGCCACCACCGGGGTTCCGCACAGCATCGCCTCCACCTGCACCAGGCCGAAGGACTCGGTGGCGTTCCAGCTGGGAAGCACCACCACGTCGCAGCTGGCGTAGAAGGCCGCCATCTCCTCCGGCTCCAGCACCCCCACGAAGGTCCAGTGGTCCCGGTAGCGCTCAAAGAGGGGCGCCAGCCGGCGGGCGTAGGCCTCCTCCCCCAGGACGTTCCGGTAAGGCCCGGCGAAGAGCACGCGGGCGTTCGGATAGACCGCCAGGATATGGGGGAGGGCTTCCAGGAGATACTCCACCCCTTTCTCCGCCGCCAGGCGAGCGGCCATCCCGATGACCACATGTCCCTCCAGCCCCCAGCGGGCCCGGAAGGCCGCCACCCGCTCCGGATCCGGAACCGGGATCTCCACCGGCGGGGGGATCACCCGCACCTTGGCGAGATAACGGGAAAGATAGGGGGAATGGCGGGCGTAATCCTCCGTATAGCTCACGATGACATCGGCGAGGCGGGCCGCCAGGTGATCCATAAGGTGGACCACCTGGTTGGCCACCCGGTTCAGCCATCCCGGGGGAAGGGTCACGTCGCAGTGATAGGTCAGGACGACGGGCTTGTGGAACAGGCGCCCGCGCAGGGCGATGCCGGCGGCGTCGAACTGGGGCAGATGCAGCCAGAGGACGTCCGCCCAGCGGGCCAGGCGGGTCGCCCACCATCCGATGGTGGGCATGATCACCCCCTTGCTCACCCGCATCAGCACCGGCACCCGCCGGATCCGCACGCCGTCCCGCACCTCCTCGAGAGGAAGACGGCGGTCATACCGGGAGGTCAACACCAGGACTTCGTGACCCCGGGCCGCCAGGGCCCGGGCCGCCCGCTCCACATAGATCGTCAGACCGCTGATATGGGGACGGTAATAGGTGAGCGCGACCAGGATCTTCATCGAAGGTTCTCCCGCACCCACTCCGCCAGCCGGGTCAGCCCCTCCCGCACCCCCACCTGAGGCCGCCAGTCCAGGTCCCGCATCGCCTTGCGGATATCGCTGACATACACCTTCTGATCCCCCGGCCGCCAGGGCCCAAAGGCGGGAGGATCCAGGGGACGGCCCAGGATCTCCGCGAGCAGGGGGGCGAACTCATGCCAGACCGAGAGGGTGTGCTCGGGACCACCTCCGATGTTGTAAACCTGCCCCGCCGTCCGATCGATCCGCTCCACCGCCGCCCGCATGGCGGCCACCAGGTCCGTGACGAAGAGAAGGTCCCGCACCTGCTTCCCATCCCCGTAGATCGTGATCGGCCGCCCGGTCATGGCGGAGATCACGAAATGGGCCACCCACCCCTGATCCTCCGTCCCGAACTGGCGGGGGCCGTAAATACAGGACATGCGGAACACCACGGTGGGGAGGCCGTAGATGCGGGCGTAATCCCGCACATACTGATCGGCCGCCCCCTTGGAGCAGCCGTAGGGGGAGTGGAAGTCCAGGGGCTGACGCTCATCGATCCCGAAGGGGCGGTCCGCATATCGGTAACGGGTGGCCTCCTCCACCACCGGCACCTCCTCCATGGCCCCGTAGACCTTGTTGGTGGAGGTATACAGCACGATGGGGCGATGGCGGGCCTGGCGGGCGGCCTCCAGGACGTTGAGGGTGCCCAGGGCGTTGATCTCGAAATCCGTGCGGGGATCGATCAGGGAGGTGGTGACCGCCACCTGGGCGGCCAGATGGAAGACCACCTCCGCCTGCCGCACCGCCTCCGCCACCGCCGGGAAGTCCCGGACGTCGCCCCGGATGAAGCGGATGCGCCCGCCGTGCCGTTCCTGGAGCCAGGCCAGGTTCCGCTCCACGCCGGGCCGGGCCAGCAGATCGAAGATCCAGACCACCCAGCCGTCCGAGGCCAGGGCGTCCGCCAGGTTCGATCCGATGAAGCCCGCGCCGCCGGTGATCAGGGCCGAGGGGGGCATTTCCGACCTCCTGAGCGCGTTGAGGATCCCGAAGCACGCCCGAAGTCGAGCATGCCGCGGGATATTTTATTCCTCAGCCTGTAAACCGGAAGGGGCCATGAGGGGCCGGGCCCCTGCCTCTTTTCAGCGGTCCACCCTCTCCCCCTCCGCCCGCCGCAGGAACCCGAGCCCTACCTGCCCGGTCTCCAGCCACAGGCCGAGGGCCCCGAGGGTGGAGAGGACCCCATAGATCAGCCCGTGGGAGGCGACCGAGATGCTAAAGGCCGTGGCCTGCGGGATCCCGAATTCCCCCATCACCCAGACCGTGATCCCCTGCACCACCCCGATGTAGCCGGGGGTGGAGGGCACCAGCATCCCGAAGGTCAGGGCGCTCATCGTCAGCAAAGCCACCCACCCATCCGGGGTCTCCAGGAAAACCCCCATGACCGCGTAGAGATGAGCGGCCGTCGCCAGCCACGCCACCAGGGACCAGCCTGAGGCGGCGGCCAGAGCCCGGGGGGTCCGGAGGACCTCCAGTCCCCGCAGGGCCGCCTCCGCCTCCCGGCGCAGCCGGCCCTGAAGCGGCCGGGGAAGCGGCCGGGTGAGGGCGTCCGTGAGCCGCCGGGCCCACTGGGGCCGGAAGGCCCCGAGGAGGAGCCCTCCCAGCGCGCCCAGGGTGAGCACCGGCCCGGCGTGGCTCAGAAGCCCCAGCCCGCGGGCTCCCGGCTGGAGGGCCAGGGCCACCCCGGTCAGGGCCAGCACCACCCCCAGATCCAGCACGTGCTCCACGACGATCGACATCGCCACCAGGCCGGCCGGGGTCTGGGGGAAGCGGGCCAGCAGGAGGACCCGCGCGAGCTCCCCCATCCGGAAGGGGAGAACGTGGGTGACCAGGTAGCCGGCGTTCAGGATGTTCCAGAGGCGGAGGAAGGACACCCCCGGAGGCGCGTTCAGCAGGATCCGCCAGCGGGCGGTCCGGGCCGCCACGCTCAGGATCAGGGCGAGCAGGGCCGGGAGCATCCATCCGTAGTTCCCCGCGCGCAGCGTGGCCCAGAGCGTGGGGAGATCCAGCCCTCGCACCGCCCCGTAGAGCGCGAGGGCCCCGATCATCAGCCCCAGCACCCATCGCCAGCGACCCATCGAAACACCTCCGAACGCCCAAGATCCGCCGGCCGTCAGGGAGCGAGCCGGCCGGGGCGGCCCTCCGATCCCGTGGCTCCCAATGATAAACCGGGAGGGCCCGTTCCGCGATCTCCTCCGCTCACCGGAAGGGCGCAGACGCCCTGATCCGTCCTCCATCGGCGTGTCCATCGCATCCGGATCAAATTTAGGCTTGCCTAAATTTGCATCGCTCTCCTACAATGGGCGTGAGGGTGGATCCATCGGCATCTGTCCCAACTCTTGCAGAAAGGAGCGAGCGATGGTCGGCAAATGGGTCTACTACCAGGAGATGGAAGGCGCGGCGGCGCCTGCCCCCGAGGCGCCTGCGGAGGAGATGGCCCCGCCTCCGGCCCCCGCTCCGGCCAAGCCGGCCCGCAAGCCTGCGGCCAAGAAGCCTGCCAAGAAGGCCGCGGCCAAGAAGACGGCGAAGAAGGCGGCGGCCAAGAAACCCGCGAAGAAGGCCGCAGCCAAGAAGACGGCCAAGAAGACCACCAAGAAGACGGCCCGGAAGTAGCCGGAGCCTGCGTTCCCATCCTCCCTTCGGGCGGGCATGCCGGCTCCCGGCATGCCCGCCTGTCTTTTCCCCGGAAGTCGGTCAGGTCCTCAGGGGGCCGTGGGGGTGGGAGAGGGCGCAGGGGTGACATCCGGCGTCCCGGTCGGCGTCGGCGGGGGAGGGACGTAGAGGCGTTGCCCGGCGCTCAAGGACAGCGTGGTCAGGCAGTTCGCCTGCATCAGGTCGGAGAGGGGAACCCCGAAGCGCACGGACAGCCGGTAGAGGGTCTCCCCGGGTTGCACAGTGTAGAGCACCCAATCCGCGGGAGGCCCGCATGGCGTGGGGTTCGGGGTCGGGGTGGGCAGGCGAACCGGCAGATAGACCCGTTGCCCGATGAAAAGGGCCGGATGCCGCAGGCAGTTGGCCTCCAGGAAGCGCGAGACGGAGATCCCCGCCAGGGTCGCCAGCCGGTAGGCCGTGTCCCCCGGCTGCACCCGATAGGGGATCCAGTCCGCCGGCGGCCGGCACGGAGCCCTCGGCGTCCCGGTCCCCGTGGGGGTTACGGAGAGGGTCGGCATAGGGGCCTCCCCCGGCGTCCCGGACGGCGTTGGGGAGGGGGAGGCCGGGACAGGGGAGAACGCGGGCGAGGGGGGCGGTGTCTCCACCGTCTCCACCAGCCCCTCCTCGGTGGGGGTGGCGGTTCTCCCCTCTGGGAGAGAAGGCGCGGCGGGACGGGTGGCCCGGGGAACGGCCGCCGGGCGCAGCCGGCCCTCCACCACCGCCATCCCCAGGGCCCCCAGGATCAGAATCCCCAGCCCGAGCAGCGCCAGCAACGTCCGCATTGTTTCTTTCCTTGCCACAGTCCTCAGGAGACGGCCAGGGGCAGCACGACGGTGAAGGTGCTTCCCACCCCCGGCTCGCTTTCCACCCAGATCCGCCCCCCGCTGGCCTCCACCAGGGCCCGCGCGATGGAGAGGCCGATGCTATCCCCCACCCCGGGGATCAGCGGCGTCGTCGCCCGATAGCGTGGGACGAAAACCCGGGGGATCTCCTCCACCGGGATCCCTCCCCCCGTATCCCGCACGCTCAGGAAGAGCACGTCGGGGATGCTGGGGTTGCGGCGGGCCCGCAGGACGATGGCCGTGCCCGGACGGCTGCAGAGGGCCGCATTGTTCAAGAGATGATAGAGGATCTGCTGCCCTGCATCCCGGTCCAGCCGCACCGGAGGCAGATCCTCCGGCCACTCCAGCTCCACCCGGAGGCCCCGCTCCTGGAGCACCGGCTGCAACTGCTGGAGGGCCTCGTCTCGGACCTCCTCCAAGCGCAGCGGGCCGGGCTCCAGCCGGTAGGATCCGGCCTCCAGGGCGGCGATCTGCAGGGTCTCCCGGATCAGCCCCGCCATGCGCTCGATGTTGGCCCGGATCCGCAGCAGGAACTGCCGCTGGGTGGCGCCCAGGATCCCCACCGCTTCGCCCAGGAGCAGATCTGTATAGCCCAGGATGGCAGTGAGCGGCGTGCGCAGCTCCTGGAGGAGGGCCAGGACCAGCCCATCTCGCTCCTCCCCGGATCCAGAGGGAGTTTCCTTAACCGAGGCGGCCGCCACCGGCAGGGCGGCCCGGGCCTCCAGCAGCTGGGCCAGCTCCTCCGCCCGGCGCCGCCAGCGCTCCCGCTCCTCTTCCGCCTCCGCCGCCCGGGTGGCCCAGCGATGGATTTCCCGCTGCAGCGACCGGCGCTCTTCCTCCAGCCGGGCCTCCAGCTGCCGGATGGCCTCCTGGCGCTCCTGCTCCAGGGCCTGCAGCGCCGCCTCCAGGCGCGTCAGGCGCTCCCACTCCCGGAACAGGCGCAGCGTCCGGGCCAGCGCTCCGGCCATCTCCCGGGCCAGCCCGGGATCCGGGGGACGGCTTTTCCCGGCCTCCGGGGGATAGCCGATCAGCCAGAGGCCCAGAACCTGATCCGAAACGACGAGGGGCTCCACCTGCAGGGAGCCGATGCGCTCCATCCCGAAGGCCTGCCAGAGGCGGAGGAAGGCCTCTCCGGCTTGATCCGCCGGGGTCATGAAGTCCCCCCGACGTTGATCGATCGCCTCCTGACAGCGCGGGTATTCCGACAGCGTCAGGACGAGGTCCGAGCCGGCGCGGGGCAGGTTCTCCCCCTCCCGGGCGATGAAGACCAGGTGGTCCTCCTGCAAGAGCCCGATCCCCGTCCAGCGCGCGCCGAGCCATTCCCGTGCCATCCGGAGGGCTTCCCGGAAAGGATCCGAGACCTCCCGATCCTGAAGGGCCTGGAGCAGGCTTGCCGTCCAGGCCGGCCACGCGGATGCGGCCTGCCGCATCGCCGAAGGGCGCCCCCACGCCGCATCCAGGGCAAGCTGATAGGTCCCCGCCAGCCAGAGCGGATACGCGGCGAGGGCGCCCAGGCGGATCCATGGGGAAAGATGGGTTCCCAGGAGCGGGGCGTTCAGCTGCAGCAGCGCCCCCAGGGCGAGGAGGGAGAAGCCCAGGGCCCCGGAGGTGGGGAACCTCCGCGGGCGCTGGGAGAGCAGCAGCCCTCCGATGGCCAGGTTGAGCCCCAGCGCCCACAGGGTCCATGCCCGCTCCGGAGGGGTGGTGACGTAGACGGCCGTGGGATCCTGGAGGGCGATGCTCCACCAAGCCGGCGCCGTTGCCCCATAAGCGCCCAGGACCAGCACCGTATGGAGGGCCGGCGCCCAGAGCCCGGGCCCCGCGCCGGCCATGGCCCAGCCCAGCCATCCCCAGGTCGCCAGATCCACCGCCCGCTCCAGAGGCGGCAGGAGCGTCCCCGGAGGCAACCCCCGCGTCTCCCCGAAGGCCGCCCCGAACAGGATCAGGCGGCCCATCAGGCCCAGGCCAGCGGCCACCATCAGGCGATCCGCGAGCCCGCCCCTGCCGGACCGGCGCCGGAGGTCGAGGGCCATCAGGAGCAGGCCCTCCAGGGCCAGGCCCACGAGGAGATGGTAGAACAGGGAGGCGGAGGCCTCCGTCAGCCCGCGCATCAGCGCCTGGATCCCTTCCATATCTATCCCCCGGAGGATGCTCCGGATCCTTCGCCCGGAGGGCTCCCTCCGGCTTCTTGCTGGGCCATCCGGGTGGCGGCCATGGCGAGGCCGATCATCAGCCAGAACCACTGCACCATGTGGTGGAAATCGAAGTTCACGAAGTGATGATCGAAGATCCCGCTGACCAGCGCGGCGAGCACCGCCCCGTGGAGGCCCAGCCAGAGCGGCTCCAGCTCGGGCCGACGCCGGACCCCCCGCCGGGCCCTCCAGGCGGCGACGAACAGCACCCCGATGACCAGCAGGAAAATCCCCAGCCCGACCAGCCCCATCTGCACCGCCACCAGCAGGTAAATGCTGGCCACCTTGATGTAGAGATCCACATCCGGCACCCCGGCGAACCCGACGCCGAACAGCGGATAGCGGGAGATCAGGGTAAGGGCATCCCGATACTCCCCGAACCGCATGCGGGTGGCCAGGTCTTCCCCGCGCAACCCGGCCAGAAGATGCAGCGTGTAGTCCCGGGTTGCGGGAAGCAACAGCACTCCCACCAGGAGGATGAGCAGGAACGGGAGCGCACGGCGGTAGCGCAGGAGGCTGAGGGCCAGGAGGGCCGCCGCCGCCCCGATGAACGAGCCCCGGGAGAACGTCAGCAACAGCGCCACTGCCATCGTCCCCAGGAACATCAAGAGGAGCGGCCGGGGCCACACCGGCCGCCGGGCGAAGGCCTGCGGGAAGGCCAAGGCGATCAGGGTAGACAGCGTCGCCCCCAGCAGGTTGGGGTCCACCGCCGTCCCGATGGCCCGCTCCGGCTGCTGCGGATCATCCAGGATGTAGCGCAGGACCGGGCCGCCCTCCGGATAGTAGCCCAGCGGCCGCAGCCGCAGCAGCCAATCCTCCGCCCGGGCATCGGGGAGCGCATAGAGGACGACCGCCACGAGGGCCGCCAGGAATCCCAGCCCGAGGATCCATCGGACCAGCCGGGCCAGCCGCGTCGGATCCCGAACGAGGGTGACCACCCAGAAGAACGAGGCGATGGAGAGCAGGAACTCAGCGAACCGCCGGGCCACCGTCTGGGTCAGGGAGGCATGGCCCAGCCCCGCCAGAAAGGTCACCAGCGTGGTCCCCATGAAGGCCAGCACCGGGAAGGCCAGGGCCGTCCCCTCCAGGGCCGCCGTCCGCCCGGCGGCCCACCAGGCCAGCCCGCTCAGCAACCAGCCCATGACCGCCAGGTCCAGCCAGGTGGGGGTGAAGCCCAGGCGGACCGGGAAGGTGGCGAAGGGGAGCAGGAAGATCACCGCGAAAACCAGGAAGAAGGCCAGGTCGATGGAGCTCAGGACGCCCAGGACCAGGAAGGCGCCGAGCAGCCCTCCCAGCGCCAGGATCGGCCCCCCGGTGGCGATCCCCCATCCCAGCGCCCAGGCCATCGCCAGGCCCAGGGCCAGCATTCCCATTCTCTGCATCGGGAAAGAACGAAGCCGCGCCTGCAACCGATCCTCCGTTCCTCGGCGTCCGCGCGCCGGAGCGCCAGGCCCCTTTGTCCCCCAGAACCTGTTTCCGTCCCGCGATCCCGGCGAAGGCCCTGATGGCGGGGACGCCTGCAATTATAATCCTCGTGGGCTCCTTCACAGGGAACGCGAAGAGAGCTCCCTCGGGCCTCGAACGGAGGGACATTTCCGGAAGGAGGCACACATGGACGCCTTCACCGTCACCCTTCATCATGCCTATCAGGTGGCCGTAGAAGCCGCTGTGGAGGCCGGCCGGGTCCTCCGCTGGCACTTCCGGCGCGGCCTGGAGATCATTTACAAGGGGGAGATCGATCTCGTGACCGAAGCGGACCTCGCCGCTGAGCGGGTTCTGATCTCCCGCATCCGCGAGGCGTTCCCGGACCATCACCTGCTGTCCGAAGAGAGCGGGGAGATCCTCCAGGACTCTCCCTGGCTCTGGGTGGTGGATCCGCTGGATGGGACCACGAACTTCGCCCACGGGTTCCCGGTTTTCTCGGTTTCCATCGCGTTGCTCCATGAAGGGCAGCGGGTGCTGGGCGTGGTTTACGACGTGATGCGGGACGAGCTGTTCGCCGCCCGGCGAGGGGAGGGGGCCTTCCTGAACGGACGGCCCATCCGGGTCAGCCGGACCTCCCGGCTGGAGGCGGCGTTGCTGGTGACCGGGTTCCCCTATGACCGGCAGGAGTCGCCCTTCGACAACACCCGGGAGTTCGTCGCCCTGCTCAAACGCTGCCATGGGGTGTTGCGGGTTGGCTCCGCCGCCCTGGATCTGGCGGCGGTGGCGGCAGGGCGACTGGACGGATACTGGGAGTTCCGGCTGAGCCCGTGGGACCTGGCCGCCGGGGCTCTGCTGGTGGAGGAGGCGGGGGGGCGGGTGACCACCCCCACCGGGGACCCGTTGCCTCCCCTGGCCACGGACATCGTGGCCACCAACGGTCGCATCCACGAGGAGCTCCTGAAGGCCCTGGCTGCTGCGCGCGCCGGCGCTTGACCGAAGGGGAAGGCTCCGTGTAAAATGAAGGACGGCCCTGCGGGGTGGTGTAAGGGGCAACACACCGGACTCTGGATCCGGGTATGGAGGTTCGAGTCCTCCCCCCGCAGCCAGTCCGGCAGGAAAGGGCCGCTCCGCGCGGCCCTTTCTTCATCCGTTGCCAGACCACGCGGGAGGCGCTCCGTGTTCGCAGTCATTGAGATCGGCGGACATCAGTATCGCGTGAAGGCCGGCGATCGGATCCAGGTGGAAAAGCTCGACCTCCCTCCGGGCGCGTCCCTGGAGATCGACCGCGTCCTCATGGTCGGGGAGGGCGAGGGGGTGCAGATCGGCCGTCCGGTCGTCCCCCAGGCTCGGGTCCGGGCGACTGTGCTGGGCCACGTGAAGGGAGAGAAGATCATTGTGTTCAAATATCGCCCGGGGGCCAAGCGCTACCGGCGCAAGCAGGGCCACCGGCAGACCTACACCCTTTTGCAGATCGACGCGGTAGAGGCCGGCGTACCGGCCTCGGCGTGAAAGGAGGCGACGATGGCGCACAAGAAGGGCGGCGGTGCCAGCCGCAACGGCCGTGACAGCGAATCCAAGCGCCGCGGGGTCAAGCGGTTCGACGGCCAGTTCGTGCGGGCCGGCAACATCCTGGTCCGCCAGTGCGGCACCCGCATCTATCCCGGCAAGAACGTGGGGATGGGCCGGGATTACACCCTCTTCGCGCTCATCGACGGTTACGTCCGCTTCGAGATAGGGCGCGGAGGGCGCAAGCGGGTGAGCGTGTATCCCCATCCGGTCCAACCCGACGGCGCGTCCCCGAACGGAGGTGACGGATGAAGCCGGGCATTCACCCGACCTGGTATCCCAACGCCCAGGTGATCTGCGCCTGCGGCAACACCTGGACCACCGGAGCCACCGTGCCGGTGATCCGGACGGACGTGTGCTCCAAGTGCCATCCCTTCTTCACCGGGGAGCAGCGGATCGTTGACAAAGAGGGGCAGGTGGACCGCTTCATGCGGCGCCTGAGCGCCCGGGACGAGGCCTACCTGAAGGCCCGGGCGGAGCGCGCCCAGCGCCGCAAGCGCAAACAGGCGGTGATCGAGGTGGTCGAGGAGCCGGAGGAGATCCTCGAGCGCCTCGAGGGAGAAGAGGAAGCATCCTGAACGAGCGTGCGGGCGGGTCCTTCAGACCCGCTCGCATCGCTTTTTGGTAAGCCGAACTTCATTATCGGCTTAGGCCCGACGCCGCCGCCTACGGGAGCAGAGGCGGCGTCCCGTCTGATCCCAAGGAGGCGAAGGATGGAGAAGGCCCGCGCGGGCTGGGTGGAGGTGATCAGCGGGTGTATGTTCAGCGGCAAGACCGAGGAGCTCATCCGCCGGCTCCGCCGCGCCCAGATCGCCCGCCAGCAGGTCCAGGTTTTCAAACCCCTGATCGACACCCGCTACGGCCTGGAGAGAGTTCGCTCCCACAACGGCCTGGATATCGAGGCCATCCCGGTGCCGCACGCCCGGGCGATCCTGGACCATCTTCAGCCGGGGACGACGGTGGTGGGGATCGATGAGGCGCAGTTCTTCGACTGGGAGATCGCCGATGTGGTTCAGGCCCTGGCGGAGCGAGGGATCCGGGTGATCGTGGCCGGGCTGGATATGGATTTCCGTGGGGAGCCCTTCGGGCCGATGCCGTTGCTCATGGCTCAGGCGGATCAGGTGGACAAGCTGCACGCCATCTGTGTGGTGTGCGGGGCGCCGGCGACGCGCACCCAGCGGCTGATCAACGGGCGGCCTGCCCGCTACGACGACCCGGTGATCCTGGTGGGTGGCAGCGAGACCTACGAGGCCCGCTGCCGGCGCTGCCATGTGGTCCCCCGGGAGGCGACGGAAACCCCGTAGGGCTCGAACGGGACGGGGGAGGCGGGAGGTATGGAGACGCCGGTGGAGTCCCCCTCGAGCTGGGGATGTGAGCACCTGATCGACCGCATCCTGATCCCGGCGGATGTTCTGCAACGTCGTATCGCGGAGCTGGGCGCTCAGATCTCCCGGGACTACGCGGGCAAGGATCTGGTGCTGGTTTGCGTGCTCAAGGGCGGCGTGATGTTCCTCACCGACCTCATGCGCCACATCACCGTTCCCCATGAGATCGATTTCATGGCCATCACCAGCTATGGGATCGGCGCCCGGCAATCTACCGGGGTGGTGCGCATCCTGATGGACCTCCAGACCAACATCGAGGGGCGCCATGTCCTCATCGTGGAGGACATCGTGGACAGCGGGCGCACCCTCGATCACATCCTGCGGCTGTTGTGGACGCGGAACCCTGCCACCCTCCGGGTCTGCGCGCTGCTGGACAAGCGAGCGCGGCGCGAGATCCAGGTCCCCCTGGATTACGTGGGGTTCGAGATCCCCAACGTCTTCGTCTTCGGCTACGGCCTGGACCTGGACGAGAAGTTCCGGAACATCCCCTTCATCGCCGTGCTGAAGGCCGACGCTTTGACGGAAGGTTTGACCTGACTACAAAATCCACGTTAGCACAAAGACCGTAAGAGCTTGTTCCACGGAGGTGGGAGATGGGTCGGTGGCCGCGCCCGGTGCTTGTGCTGACCCTCGTGAGTCTGCTGGGCCAACCCTTCGTGCTTCCTCCGAGAGCCCCTGCCCCGGTTTTCCCCGAGCCCGCCTCCCGGCAGGCTGCGCCGGTCTTCCAGAGCCCGCTGCCTCCGCCTTCCCCCACTCCGCCGTCCGCGCCCCTGCCTCTGCCCCTGCCTCCACCGGAGGAACGGCCCGTCGTCCCTGGCGCCCCGGTGGCCTTCCTCAACGGCCGGATCACCGTGGAGGTCCCCGACCGGGTCCCCCTCGCCCGCCTGCGTCTGGCCGTGCGGG
>VAPR01001310.1_pt1 | contig 12727 bp, 18 predicted proteins | sample 3380701 | NCBI WGS metagenome assembly VAPR01 (sample SAMN11536904, study PRJNA540576) | hot springs metagenome | isolation source: hot spring wet sediment | place: Spain: Lobios | collected 2014-01
AAGCTGGCGCTCGCCTCTTTGTTGCTCGAAGAGGGTTACATAGAGAGCTACGAAATAGTGGAGGCGAAGCCTGTTCCGCAGTTGGTCATTACCTTGAAATACGGCGACAACAAAGAGCGCGTCATTCATGGAATCAAAAGAGTCTCCAAACCGGGTAGACGCGTTTATGCGCGGTCCGACAAGTTGCCTCGCGTTCTCGGGGGGATGGGGGTGGCGATCATTTCGACGCCCAAAGGACTCATGTCGGATCGAAAGGCGAGAAGGCTCCGCCTCGGGGGCGAGGTTGTCTGCGAGGTGTGGTAGACCTCCGGTGTGCGAGGTTCTCGAAGAGGCTGGTCGACCGTGTCGAGGATAGGCAGAAAACCCATACCGGTTCCGGCAGGCGTAGAGGTGTCGATCGACGGGAAACACCTGACCGTCAAAGGCCCCAAAGGCTCTCTCGACTGGGTATTGCCGGAAGGGATCTCCGCCTCTTTAGAAGACGGCGTGCTGAGTCTTCAGCGCTCGAACGAAGATCGCAAGACTAGGGCAATGCACGGACTGGCCGGCGCATTAGTTTCGAATATGGTCGAGGGAGTATCTCGAGGATTTACCAAGGCTCTTGAAATCGTAGGCGTCGGCTACAGAGCAGCGGCCAAGGGCCGGGGGGTGGAGCTCAGTCTCGGTTTTTCGCATCCGGTTCACTACGAGCCGCCCGAGGGTGTAACGATAGAGGTCCCTGCACCCAACAAGCTTGTGGTGAGCGGAATAGACAAACAGAAGGTCGGTCAAGTGGCTGCGGAACTCAGATCGTTTCGCCCTCCTGAACCTTACAAGGGCAAAGGGGTGCGTTACGAGGGCGAAGAAGTAAGACGGAAGGCCGGCAAGACCGGCGCATGATGCGAACAATGTCGGAAGGATAACGTGGCGGTAACCAGGTCCGAGCAGCGCAAGAAGCGCCACAAGAGAGTAAGAAAGAAAGTCTTCGGCACCGCGAGCCGTCCTCGCCTTGTGGTGTTTCGCTCTTCTAAACATATTTCCGCTCAGCTTGTGGATGACACTACCGGCAGAGTACTGGCGGCTGCCTCGACCTTAGAGAAGTTGGAGAAAGCTTCGGAGGCCTCCGATGAAGGCAGGCCCGGCTCGAAGGTAGAAGCCGCGAAGCTGGTCGGAAAAGTGATCGGGGAACGAGCCCTGAAGCAAGGCATTTTCGAGGTTGTCTTCGATAGGGGTGGGTACAAGTATCACGGCCGGGTCGCAGCACTGGCAGACGGCGCCCGTGAAGCCGGATTGAAGTTTTGACTCAGGCGAAAGACACCATGGCAGAAGCGCGTCGCGAGCTCATAAAGGAAGACTCAGGTACACAGTACGAAGAGCGCGTGGTCGAGGTGAACCGCGTTGCGAAGGTAGTAAAGGGTGGTCGCCGTTTCAGCTTCACCGCTCTAGTTGTGGTGGGTGATCAAGCGGGACGGGTCGGTGTCGGGTACGGCAAGGCGCGAGAAGTCCCGATGGCGATTCAAAAAGGAATCGAAGAAGCGAAGAAGAACTTTCTGGTCGTGCCGATGGCCGGGTCGACAATAACGCATGCCGTCACCGGCGAGTGGGGAGGCGCTAAAGTGCTGCTTCGTCCTGCTTCGCCCGGAACCGGCGTGATAGCCGGTGGGGGGGTACGAGCGATCCTGGAATGCGCAGGAGTCAAAGACGTTCTCGGGAAGTCCCTGGGCAGCGCCAACGCGATAAATGTGGTACGGGCGACCATCAAGGCTCTCACCAGTCTGAGAGATCCAGACGAGGTCTCACGACTGAGGGGACTCCCGGCTGAGGAGATCATGCCGCGGGCTTTGTTAGAGGCATACAGAAAGTCCTCGCAGAAGGTGATGGAAAATCCCGATGACGCCGACAGAGGAGGCGACCGAGCCGATGGCGAAGACGAATAAAATCGCCATCACGCAGATACGCAGCGCCATCGGGCGCAAGGCGACGCAGCGGCGCACTCTACGCGCGCTGGGTTTGAGGAAAATCGGGCAGACCGTGATCAAAGACGACAGGCCCGAGATTAGGGGAATGGTGCGGGCGGTGTCGCACCTCGTAAAGGTCGAGGAGGCTGAGTGAGGCTGCATCACCTCAAACCTCCTGCCGGAGCAAAAAAGCGTCGTGTTCGGGCAGGCCGAGGGGAGTCCGGGAGGCGAGGCAAAACCGCCGGCAGGGGAACCAAGGGCGAGAAAGCCCGAGGACAGAGCAAAGTCGGTTTCGAGGGTGGTCAGACGCCGCTCAAATTGCGGCTTCCCAAACTGAGAGGATTCAAGAATCCTTTTAGAAAGGAATACGCCGTGGTCAATGTGGGCCGGCTGGCCGAGGCGTTCGAGGCCGGCGCGACCGTAGACGTCGAGGCCCTCGAATCCAAGGGGTTGGTCACCAAAAAGAAGCTCCCGGTAAAAGTTCTTGCCGAAGGGGAAATCGACAAAGCCTTGACGGTACGAGTCGATGCATGCTCGGCGAAGGCCAGAGAAAAGATCGAAGCGGCCGGAGGAAGCGTAGAACTACGCGGCAAAAAGTAGGCAGGCGCCTTCGTACGGCCCGGTCTTTAGCAGACAGTGCTCGGGAGGACTGAGTGCTTTCCTCATTCAAGAACATGTTCCAGATCGCCGACCTGCGGAACAAGATCCTCTTCACCCTCGGGATCATTGCCATCTATCGGGTGGGCGCTCACATCCCGGTGCCCGGTGTGAGCGTTCAAGCGCTTCAACAGGTTCGAGAGCAGACGGAAAGCCAGGGCATCGTCGCATTCCTGGATCTCTTCTCTGGAGGGGCACTTACCAACCTCTCCGTTTTTTCACTGGGAATAATGCCGTATATCACGGCCAGTATCATCATGCAACTGATGGGCGTCGTCATCCCCAAGCTGGAGCAGTGGAGGGAACAGGGGGAGATCGGTCAGAGAAAGATCACTCAGTGGACTCGCTACGTGACGGTAGCTCTAGCTACTATGCAGTCGACAGGAATACTGTTTCTGGCTCACAATCGCCAGCTTTTTGCCATCGGTGGCCCGCAGCTCGACATCGATTTGATCCCGGTATGGAACGTCGGCCGGGTAGCGATCATGGTGCTTACCTTGACCGCCGGAACGGCGTTGATCATGTGGCTCGGGGAGTTGATCACGCAGCGGGGTATAGGCAACGGGATGTCGCTTTTGATCTTCGTAAGCGTCATTTCGCGACTTCCCTTTCAGGGAACTGCCGTCTATAAGACCGGCGGAGTCGTCAAGTTTACGATCATCGTCTTGTTGCTCTTCGCGATCCTGGCTGCGATAGTCTTCGTCGATCAGGGAAAAGAAAAAATACCGATTCACTTCTCCAAACGGTTGGTGGGACGAAGGGTCTACGGGGGTACGACGACTTATCTTCCCGTCAGAGTCAACAATGCGGGAGTGATTCCCATAATTTTCGCCAGCTCGGTTTTGTATCTGCCGAGCCTGGTGGCCACCACTCTTCCTTTCGAGGGGTTCAGAAATTTCGTCAACACCCACCTGGCGAGCCAGACGTCTTACTGGTATCTGAGCCTGTACTTCATCATGATCATCTTTTTCTCGTATTTCTACACAGCCATCCAGTTCGATCCCGTACGTCAGGCAGATTCGGTGAAAAAGCAAGGGGGTTTCATACCGGGGATACGTCCGGGTCGGCCAACCGCGGAGTATCTCGACCGGGTTCTCACTCGAATCACCTTGCCCGGATCCTTGTATCTCGCTCTGATCGCAGTGATCCCGACCTTGCTCTTCGCAGTGTGGCGTCTCGGTCAGGAAGTGCCTTTCGGAGGGGCATCGATACTGATCGTAGTCGGTGTCGCCCTGGAGACGATGAAGCAGATCGACAGCCAGCTCACGATGCGTAACTACGAAGGATTCCTCAAATGAGCCGCAACGGCGGAAAAAATCCTTTACGAGGAATTCTTCTCGGTCCACCTGGGGCGGGAAAGGGGACTCAGGCCAAACGGGTAGCGGAAAAATTTGGCGCCACGCATCTGGCGACCGGCGACATTCTGAGAGCGGAAGTCGCAGCCGGGACCGACCTCGGCAAGAAGGCAAAAGGGTTCATGGATGTCGGTGAGCTGGTGCCCGATCAACTCGTAGTGGAGATGGTAAAACAGCGCTTGGGGACGACTCGCGCGCTTGGCGGTTACCTTCTCGACGGATTTCCACGCACTTTGGCTCAAGCTGAGATGCTCGATCTTATGCTCGATCCCGAAGACGAACCGAACGTAGTCGTGCTCCTGGACGTGTCCGACGAGGAAGTGGTCAAAAGACTTTCCGACCGTGAAACCTGTTCTAATCCCTCGTGTGCCAGGGTCTATTCCAGGGCGGCCAACCCGCCAAAAACGGAGGGCGTCTGCGACATTTGCGGATCCGCACTTGTCGTGCGAAACGATGACAAACCCGAGGCTATAAGAGAGCGCCTGGGTCAATATCACGAAAAGACGGCGCCTCTCATCGACCACTACGAACGGCGTGGACTGCTGGTTCGGGTCGATGGGCGAGGAGAAATCGAAGAAGTCGCTCACCGACTGGAATCCGCCATTGCTGAAAAAATTGCTTCGTGACTCTATAGCCGGGCGCTCGATGAGTCTTTTCGCATGGAACTGGTAGCCCGCGTCACCCGAAAAAGCCCGGAGCAGATCGCTTTGATGCGTAAAGCGGGCCGGATCGTCGCAGAAACGCTTGCGTTGATCGTCGAAAACGTTCGCCCCGGAGTTACTACTAAGCGCCTCGACGAACTGGCCGAGAGTTACATAAGGTCCCAAGGGGCGATACCGAGTTTCAAGGGGTATAGAGGTTTTCCCGCCTCGATTTGCACATCGCCCAACCAGGTGATCGTGCACGGCATTCCCGGAGACTATCGCTTGGCCGAGGGCGACATCTTGAGTGTGGACTGTGGCGCAATCTGGAAGGGAATGCACGGGGACTCGGCCGTTACCGTGCCGGTCGGAGCGATCTCCGAGGAAGCCTCTCATCTTATCGAGACGACGCGCAGGGCGCTCGAAGCCGGGATTCGCGCCTGCGTTGCGGGCAACACACTCGGAGATATCGGGTTTGCAGTGCAGTCTGTGGTGGAGGCCGAAGGTCTGTACGTGGTCAGAGATTACGTGGGTCACGGCATCGGCGAGGAAATGCACGAGCCGCCACAGATTCCGAACTACGGCTCGCCGGGAGAGGGAAAGCGAATAAAGACCGGGCATGTTTTTGCTATCGAACCGATGGTGAACATCGGCACTCACGAAACCAGGTTGTTGAGTGACGGATGGACCGTCGAGACTGCCGACGGTTCGCTGTCGGCGCATTTCGAGCACACCGTCGCCGTACTGGAGGACGGTCCCGAAGTGCTGACCCGCCTCTAGCAAGTAAAGATTGCGTGGTAGAGGCGTTAGACTAAAGTTCGCGCCGGGATTCTAGTTCGGAGATCGAAAGGGCGAAGTGCCGAAGAAGGAAGAGCCAATTGAAGTCGAAGGAACGGTCATCGAACCGTTGCCTAACGCCACCTTCAGGGTCGAGCTTGACAACGGGCACAAGGTGCTGGCACACATTTCGGGAAAGATGCGGATGCATTACATAAGGATCCTTCCCGGAGATCGGGTGGTCGTGGAGCTTTCGCCCTACGACCTCTCCAGGGGTCGGATTGTCTATCGCCACAAGTAGGGTTGCCCCTGGCGTCGATCGGTAGGTGGCCATCGTCGTGGCATACAAGCATCGAAGGGTTGCGGTTCACCAGAATGCAGTAGCGAGAAATCCGGATTTTTGCTAGGGTTTCTCGCCGCGCTTCTGCGGGAACCAGTGAATTTCTTTCCCGAGTTCGCAACCCGTCGTGTTTTGGTGTGGGGAGGAATAACGAATTGAAGGTGCGTCCTTCGGTGAAAAGGATATGCGACAAGTGCCGAATAATTCGGCGGCACGGGCGCGTGCGGGTAATTTGCATCAATCCCAGGCATAAGCAAAGGCAAGGCTGATGGCTAGAATCGCCGGAGTCGACCTCCCACGAGATAAAAGAGTCGAGATAGGTCTTACTTACATTTTTGGAATCGGACTCAGTCGTTCCAGGGAGATCCTAAAAGCGACCGGAATAAATCCGGACACCCGGGTACGAGACCTGACCGATGACGAGGTAGTTGCCATCCGTCGCTACATCGATCAGAACTTCAAGGTCGAGGGAGATCTCAGACGGGAAATTTCTCAGGATATAAAGCGGAAGATGGAAATCGGGAGCTATCAGGGGCTTCGCCATCGAAGAGGGTTGCCGGTGAGGGGTCAGAGAACTCACACGAACGCCCGAACACGCAAGGGTCCCCGTAAGACTGTTCCCGGCAAGAAGCGTGCGGCCAAGAAACACTGATGAACGGCAAAAAGCGCGGCAGAAGCCGCAGTCGCAAAAAAGAGCGTAAAAACATCTCTTACGGAGTGGCACATATCAAGTCCACCTTCAACAACACGATCATCACGATCACCGATGCAGCCGGAAACACCATTGCCTGGGCCTCATCGGGAAACGTCGGGTTCAAGGGCAGCCGCAAGTCCACTCCTTTCGCTGCTCAGCAGGCCGCTACCGCAGCCGCCAAGAAAGCTCAGGACCACGGCGTGCAAAAGGTGGACGTACTGATAAAAGGCCCGGGGTCGGGCCGCGAGACCGCATACAGAGCACTGATGGCGGCAGGTCTCGAAATCGGCGCCGTAAAAGACGTTTCACCGGTTCCGCATAACGGCTGCAGGCCGAGAAAGAGGCGTCGGGTATGAACGCGACGAGGATTGGATCGAAGTACGGTGAGCTTTATCGAAAGGTAGCGTAGGTGGCGAGATACACAGGCCCCGTATGCAAGCTCTGCAGGCGCGAGAAGACGAAGCTTTTTTTGAAAGGCGCCAAGTGCACCTCGCCTTCATGCCCGGTTGATCGTAGGCCGTATCCTCCGGGTGAGCACGGAAGAATAAGGCCTCGGACGACCGAGTACATGGTTCAGTTACGCGAGAAGCAAAAGGCCCGGCGAATCTACGGAGTCCTCGAAAAACAGTTCCGTCGGTACTACAAAGAGGCGACGCGCCGGCGCGGCGTGACGGGAGAGAACTTGCTGCGCATTCTCGAACTCCGACTCGACAACGCCGTCTACAGGGCGGGTTTCGCCGAAAGCAGAGCCCAGGCGCGACAACTGGTCAGGCACGGGCATATTACGGTAAACGGGAAGAAAGTGGACATTCCCTCCTACGAGCTACAGCCCGGAGACGTGATCCAACTCAGAGAGAAAAGTCGCAACTTAATCGTGGTAAGGCACTCCATCGATACGCTCGGAAATCGTGTCATTCCTGGGTGGCTGGAGGTCGACCACACGACACTGCGGGCCACAGTACTCAGGGAACCATTGAGGGAAGAGATCGATATCCCCGTAAACGAACAACTGATTGTCGAGTTGTACTCGAAGTAAGAGCTTCCGGTCGAGCGACCGACAGCGAGAGGCTTCACAGTATTTTGCGGTTTTCCGGGGCCGGTTCCCGGATTTGAAAGCAAAAGACGAACAATACGACCGGCGTACAGAGATGAGCGGGTGGAAACCGGCTTCGCCCGTTCGATTCTGCGACGCAGGAGGTGTGAAATGCTGACAATCAGGCGCCCGAGGCTGACCGTACCCGAGGAACTCAATCGGGATCTTCCCCCAAATCGGCGCAAGTTCCAGATCGATGACCTGCCGTCAGGTTTCGGTTACACGATCGGAAATTCGCTACGCCGCACTTTGCTTTCCTCAGTGCCCGGTGCAGCCATCACCCGTGTGCAGATTCACGGGGTGAGTCACGAATTCTCCACGATATCGGGCGTCAGAGAAGACGTAATCGCTCTCTTGTTGAACATCAAAGAGGTTGTGCTTCGAAGCTTCTCCGATGAGCCCGTGGAGATCCGACTGGAAAAGCGCGGTCCTGCAACGGTGGTCGCCGGGGATTTCCAGTGCCCGCCCGAGGTCGAGATCGTAAACAAGGATCATGTCATCGCGCATGTGTCGAAGTCGGGGCGCCTCGAGATGGCAGCAACCGTGCAACGCGGATTTGGATTTGTAACGGCTGAGAAGAACAAGGTCGAGGGTATGCCGATCGGGGTGATTCCTGTCGACTCGCTTTATTCGCCGGTACGACGCGTCGCGTACAAAGTCGATCAGTCGATGGAAAGAGACAGCCTTGTGATCGACGTAGAGACAAACGGCGCAATTGCGCCGGCCGAGGCCGTCAGCTCGGCTGCGCGAACTCTTGTCAATTTGCTCGACGTAGTCGCCGAAGCCGTCGAGGCCCCGGCTCTGGAGATAGGCGAAGCCGTTTCCGAAAAGCCTACGAGTCCCGACCTCGAGCGTCCCATAGAGGCACTGGATCTCTCGGAGCGACCGCGTAACTGCCTCAAGCGGGCTCAGATCTTCACGATCGCCGACCTGGTATCGAAAACCGAGCAGGAACTCATGGCGATTCAAAACTTCGGACAGAAGTCTCTGGATGAAGTAAAACAAAAACTCGACGAAATGGGGCTTTCGCTTGCCGGGTCGACGACGGCGTCGCAAGGCGAATCCAGCATCTGGACCGATAAATCTGCCGCAGGAGCGTCGCCGACCGGAGAAGAAGCGGATGTTCTTGGAGGCGCGGATGCCTAAGCCTAAGAAAGGCCCGAGGCTTCAGAGCGGGCCCGATCACCAAAAGCTGATGCTCGAGAACTTATGCCGCTCGCTCATACTCGACGATGCCCGTAGAGCCGGAGGATCGCCCGGACGAATTCGCACCACCGTCACTAAGGCCAAAGCGGTCAGGCCTTTGGTCGATCGCCTGATTACCAAAGCCAAGCGAGGAACGCTAAGCGACAGGCGTCAGGTCATGGCAGTTTTGCGGGATCGAGATCTGACCTACTGGCTGTTTACCAACGTGGCGTCTCGCTACGAAGATCGGGATGGTGGATACACCCGTATAACCAAGCTTCCCCCCCGGAAAGGTGACGGCGCGGAGATGGCCTATATCGAGCTGGTGTGAAGGGGCGGGGCGGTGAGCGGTGGCGGAAGCGGCATCTGACCCGCCCCGCGTGCTGCTGCTCAGGGTCGCATACGACGGTTCGGGTTTTGCCGGCTACGCCAAGCAGCCGGGCCTGAGGACCGTAGAGGGTGTGCTCGCAGAAGCCCTTTGTGTAGTTCTCCGCGAAGAGTCCCCGTTGCGGATGGCAGTAGCCGGACGTACCGACGCCGGCGTACATGCCTTGGGACAGGTGGTGTCGGTCGAGACGGGATCGGACCTGGAAGCCTCGAAGATAGAGAGGTCTTTGGGAAAACTTCTTCCACCGGACATCTCGGTTAGCGTCGAGGATGCTCCCCCCGGATTCGACGCTCGCCGGTGGGCTCGGTCGCGGCGTTATCGCTACAGATTGCTGGTGTCGAGGAGACCTGATCCGCTCAGGCGGCAGCGTACATGGTGGGTCGGGCCCTTACCGGAGGGTGCAGAAGCAACCCTCGAGCGGGCGGCAGCGCTTACGATCGGCGAGCACGACTTCAAGGCTTTCTGTAAGAACCCCCCACCCTCTTCTAGCACCGTGAGAACCGTCGAGGCGGCAGAGTGGTACAAGCCGGGCGGCGAGACAGGCTGCTGTGATGAGGAGTTGTGGTTCGAAATCGAGGCGTGGGCTTTCTGTCACGAGATGGTTCGCCGACTGGTCGGCGCGATGGTCTATTGGGCGCTATCAGGGGAGGAACCGGCGGCGCCCGAGGATGTCGGTCGTTTTAGGTGGAAGCCCGCTCCTCCGGAAGGGTTGTACTTGTTAGGTGTTCGTTATTCTTCTCGGTAGAGAAATGGTTTCGAGACGGAGAGTACACGTCGGTGAGGTTTTTCGATGTCGGAAGATCGGGATTACGAATCGATGACCGAAGAAGAGTGGCGGCGCAGACTCACTCCAGATCAGTACGCGGTCTGCCGGGAGAAAGCAACCGAACCGCCGTTTTCCGGAAGCCTTTTGTATAACCACGAAAAAGGGACTTACGCATGTGTTGCGTGCGGCGCCGAACTTTTCACATCGGACGCTAAGTTCGATTCCGGCACGGGTTGGCCGAGCTTCTTTCAGCCAATATCACCAGATGCGATCAAAGAAGAGCCGGACTACTCGCATAACATGGTGCGGACCGAGGTTTTGTGTGCTCGATGCGGGTCTCACCTGGGGCACGTCTTTTCCGACGGTCCGGCGCCGACCGGTTTGCGATATTGCATCAACTCGCTGGCTCTCGCATTTCGTCCGGCGGATGACGGATCCGGCTGAGGAGAGTTTCTCGACTACTCCACGCCGATGTAAATAAAGCCGTATCCCTCGTCCCTGAAGCTGATTCCCTCCGCTTTCAGCCATTTTGACCAGTTGCCGGTGACGTCGGGGTTGGTCTCTTCCATCCCGTGATCGGCGAACAGGAAGAAAGCGGTGTCTTCGAAGGCGCCGGCTCTTTCGATCGCGTCGAGGATCTCGCCTATTCTGCCGTCCGTGTCGATCACTCCGGCTCTCGCTATGTCGGAGTGCGGCCCTCCTCTGTGCATGGCGGTGTCGGTGAGAGTGAAATTGCACCACATGAACATCGGCTTGGGGTAATCACGTCCCTGGAAGTGGCCTTCCCACACCCCTGTTGCAAGTTGGATTCCCAGGTGGTCTGCGAGTGTCGACCATTCGTAGTCCTTGTAAGGACGAACGAATTGCTCGGAGGCGTGAGGAAGTTGCTTGGGGCTGTCGGGTAGCCCGCGCCACTCACCTTTTCTCATCAGGCCAAAGGTGGAGAAGTCCGCCCCGCCATCGGCCGGCTCGTTTACTGCGGCGGTGAAGGCGTCGGGGAACGAGCGATGCAGTGCGTCGTGAATCGTTTCTACATCCTCACCGACCCAGTTCGACCAGAGGTGCCACGTAGCGGGATGGTTCGTTTCGATCCTTCGTTTCTCGGCGCGGTGCCAGAAGGCGTTGTGCAACACGCGATGCCTTCCCGGATAGGCGCCGGTCGCGATGGCGGTGTGATTAGCAAGAGTAACGGTGGGAAATCCCGCCATGGCCCCGTAACGGAACACCGTTCCCGACTCGGCAATCCTTCGGATGTTGGGTACCTGACCCTTCTCCATCATGTCGAGCAACACATTCGGATTGCATCCGTCCAGAAGGAAAGCCACGACGTGCTTAGGTGGCGAGTCGGGTTCGATCAGGTCCTCAATAGGGCTGCCATCTTGGACACTCAGATAGCGGCCTGAGGCTTCCGCTCCCGTTTCGGTGCGTCCTTTGATCGTTTCCGCTCCCAGCAAGCGAAGGATTGTAGGAGCGATATCTACGAGACGCGCCGAGCGATCGACGATGCCTAGCTTTGCGATTCCCTTTCCCCCTGCAATAAAGGGGGCTCGCGCCTGGACGACATCCAAAGAACCGTGCTCTCCTCTGTGACCGCCTTCGTCCTCCCAGTTGTGGGCAGCGGTGTGGACGGCTGCGATGTCCGGGGAATTTTCGTCGTCGAAGATTTGAGAGATCGTCTCGAAAGCGTTGGGGTACTGGTTCTTTTCTGGATGCGGATACAGATTGGCAAGCTCCTCGCTCAGCGGCGAAAAGGCGGTCGGGTCTTGCCGCTCTAAAATGTTTTCGCCCTCTACGTCGACAACTTCGTATCTGTAGCGTTCGTCTTCAGGGATACGGCGAAAGCGGACGGTGCCGAGGGAGTTTCCGGCGGCGTATATCGCTTCCGGACCGTTCTCCATCCAGATGGCCATCTCACAGATGGGTTGAAGTTCGGGGGAAGTCAACACCTCGATTGCAGCTCGCTTTTGCGATTCGAAGTCCCCCGCTGCGGTCATCTCGGCCTCCTCTCCATCTTTATTGCCCGCTGAACTTGCTAGCTTATCATGTCGAATTGCGGCTTCATTCCGGCCGCGGCCGTCGCCGGATGGGTTGCGACCACTGCTAGCGACCCTATTGGCGGGTAATGCTTTGACGTCACTCCGAGAGGGCTCTAGCCTAAAGAGGCTCGATTGAGCCACAGAACGCTCCGGTCACCGGAGTGCGTTGTCTGCAGCTACCGAACCGATGCTTCGAGCCAAGACTTACACTCCAAAACAAAAGGATATAGACCATCGCTGGTACGTCGTAGATGCCGATGGAAAGGTTCTCGGGCGACTCGCCTCTACCGTCGCCTCGGTGCTGCGCGGCAAACACAAGCCTTCGTTTGCGCCTCACATCGACGTCGGCGATCACGTCATCGTTGTCAATGCCTCGAAGGTCGTCCTGACGGGGAACAAGCTGAATTCGAAGAAGTACTATCGGCACTCGGGTTATCCCGGTGGGATCAAAGAAAAGTCGGCGGCCGAACTTCTCGAGCAGGATCCGACCAGAGTGGTAGAGCGCGCCGTGAAGGGTATGTTGCCGAAAAACCGGCTCGGGAGAAAGCAATTCGGAAAGCTTCACGTCTACGCGGGGCCCGATCATCCGCATGCAGCCCAGAAGCCCGAGCCGTTGAGACTCGAGGGATAAAAGGCAATGGCTACAGCGAAAACCAGAGATGGAAGGGCGGGTGAGTCCCGATCATCGAGAGGTTCGGGAAAGGAATATTTCCAGGCGCCGGCTGATCTGGTCATAAAGCCGTCCTCCAAAGTCCACACAGGTCGCAGGAAGACCTCTGTAGCCAGGGTTCGGATTCTGCCGGGATCCGGAAGAGTGTTCATCAACGGCCAGACCGCGGGTGACTATTTCACGTCGGC
>VAPR01001311.1_pt1 | contig 12720 bp, 11 predicted proteins | sample 3380701 | NCBI WGS metagenome assembly VAPR01 (sample SAMN11536904, study PRJNA540576) | hot springs metagenome | isolation source: hot spring wet sediment | place: Spain: Lobios | collected 2014-01
GGAACGTTTTCCACCGCAACGAGATCGACCGCCATTGCCACATCTTCCGGGAGCAGCCGTCCATTTCGGCGGAGCAGATAGAGCAGTTCCTGGAAGAGCGCCTCTAAGGCTTGCACCTCGCTGGGCTCCCCGCGTAAGATCACGGTGTTACCCCGCACGATCACCGAGCCTCCAAGACGCCGCTCGATGAGTTGCAGATAGCTATCGTTTGCCCCCAGAAGTGCCAGTGGGTCGACGTCCACCAGCGGGATCCGCCGCTCCAGAAGTTCAGCCTGTGCCATAGACGATGGGGTTCGCCGCGCCATCCACCAGCTATTTCACAGTGCTAAGAACGAACAAGCAGGCGGGAAAGTGAAAAAACAGGGCGGTATCTCCCGGCTACCGCCGGCAGAGACACCGCCCTCACGCGCGTCCCGACCACGTTAGTCTCCGCGCTTCGGCTGTGCTTCACCTGTTGGGGTCTGCTGCTGTGCTCCACTGGCTGCAGCTTCAGCTTGGCGCTGCTGTTCAAGGCGCTTCTTCCGGTAGTACGCCCGCTCTGCCTTGAGCTCCTCCGGTGTCTTAGGCCCAGGAGGCGGGACACGCAAGACCTGTCCCGGATAGATGATATCGGGATTGCGAATCTGGTCCGTGTTCGCCTGCCAGATCTTGACCCACTGGAAGGGGTCGCCGTAAATGGTCGGCTTAGCGGAGATGTTCCACAAGCAGTCGCGATCCCGCGCCCATGTGCCGACAGTATAGGTCTTGATTTTCGGCTCGCGATACAGCCCGCGAATCTCCCGCGCCAGTTCGATGATGCGATTGTAAAACTCTGGCAACAGTGCTATCTTCTCAGCTCGTAAGGCATTCAGCTCTGCCTCTAACGCTGCAATCTCATCCCGCCGCTCCGCGAGGGCATCGTCGGACATGCCACGGTACTGGCGCACCCGTCCTTCCAGAACGCCCAAGCGCTGCCGGAATTGCTCTACATCAGCTGCTGTAGCGCCCAGCAGAGCGTAGATCTCCTCGTTACACTGCCGAATGCTTCCAATGAGCTGGTTCAACTGTGCCTCCAGACGCTGGACTTCCGCTGTAGCAGCTTGGTATTCTGCCTGGAGACGCCCAACCTTTGCTTCCCACTCCCGAATACGCTGCTCTGCTTCCGCCTTTGTCAATTGCTCATCCGGCTTGTTAGGGTCAACTTGCTGCGCTACCGCAAGAGCTGTCGCGATAGCGAACACCCAGAACGTACGCTGGACCATTGTGTTCTCCCCCGCTTACCTGTGAGACTTCACCGTGGCTTCTTGTCTGTGCGAACTTCCACTCCCGGTTGCTGCGGAGATGGCGGAGTGTAGTCAGGCCACGCATTCGGCCACGTCGCCAGCTTGTCTTGCACGAAGCGCTTCTTGTCCTGGCACTGATTGAGCTCTGACTGACGGCTGGAAATCTCCCGCTGGAGCCGCCCCTTCTCCGACTCCTTCTGCTGAATATCCACGGTCAACTGCCGCTCCCGTGCCCGCAGCTCCCGCAAGCGCTGGAGCTGTTCTTCGGTGATCTTCGGGGTACACCCCACCAGTGTCAGCCACCCGCAGACCACAACACTGATGGCCACTGGCATCATTGCCCGCATTGTCACAACGCCCTCCGGCTGCTGTGGGACATGTACAAAGGTACGCCACAAACTTAGGGCAAAGGCTCCACACGACAAGCAGTAGGGTGTTCCTGAACCCACCTCTGGGCTGCTTCATAGGTCTGCCAGCTATCCACATCTTGCCAGAAGTAATCACCCAACGGTGCTGCCCACATACGACCCACCTGCGCCAGCTCCCGTACCCCATCGGTCAGCGACGCATCTCCCCGGCTCTCCGCAACGTGGGCGATGGCGTCCATAAGCTCCAGCGTTGCCACGAAGATGCCCGTATCTACGGCATTGTAGGAGGTCAGTTGCTTGCCGATATCTACCACGCGCCCTTCATGGACGAGCACTTTTGTGGCGTCTTCCACATCCACGATGCGCTCCAGACGCGGGTCAACCACCAGCAGGGCACCTTGCTCAGGCGGGGAGAGAGTCCGCAGCGACGCCATCGCCGCCGGCTCAACGAAATGGTCCGCCATCAGCAAGAGAAACGGGCTCTCCACATAGGGGCGGGCAGCTAGGACAGAGAGCCCATTCTGCCGGATGAAGGCCGGGTCATAGACAACGCGCACCGTAAGCCTTCCGCGATAGCCTGCCCGCAGGGCATCCTGAATCTCTGCAGCACGGTATCCCACAACGACAACCGCTTCCCGACACCCTGCCTGTTCAGCACCGTACAGTGCCCAGAAGAGGAGCGGACATCCGCCGATAGGCACTAAGGGTTTGGGGACCGTAAACGCCGGGGCCAGCCGAGAACCCAGCCCTGCAGCAATAATGACGGCATGCCTCATCGGCTCTGCAGCTGGCTTTCCCCACTAACCGTCTGAGCAGCCGCCAAGTGTGCCAATGCGCGGAGCCCCTGTTGGAGCCGCTCGTACTGCACAAACACATCGTGCTCAATCGGTTCCCCGGCTCGAACGTGCGGACTCTTGAAGTAGAAGCTCAGCCATGACTGCGCGCCGTACCAGCCTGCTCGGTGAGCTGCGTCCAGAAAGAGAGCCAAATCCAGCACAATCGGGGCAGCCAAGATAGAGTCCCGGCATTGGAAGTTGACCTTGATGGACATCGGATAACCCATCCAGCCGATGATGTCAATCGTATCCCAGCTCTCCTTTGCATCCCCGCGCGGCGGGTAGTAGTGAATCCGCACCGTGTGGTAGAGCTGCCCGTAGAGCTCCGGATACCGATGTCCAGGCAGCAACTGCTCTAAAACACCTGTCTTCGTCACCTCCTTTGCTCGGAAGCTCCCTTCGTCTGCTAAGACCCAGCCGTCGCGGTTGCCAAGAATGTTGACGGAGAACCAGCCTTGTACCCCTAAGAGCCGGCGGCGCAGCGCTGGTGCGATAACGGTCTTCAGAAACGTCTGCCCAGTTTTGAAATCTTTCCCGGCGATTGGCACCTTTGCGAGCTCGGCCAGCTCCTCCAGTGCCGGAACATCGGCAGAAATGTTGGGCGCACCGTTGGCATACGGCACGCCCACCTTGAGCGCCGCATAAGCGTAGATCTGCGACGGCGTAATCGTTGGCTCGTTTGTCTCCAGCCCGCGTTCGAACGCCCGTAGAGACTGATGGCACGCGCCCGGGGGTGTGTAGACCTCCGTGGAAGCACACCACACCATGACTGCGCGCTGAGCACCCGTCTGCTCCATTGCCCTCTGAATATCCTCGCAGAGCGCCTCAGCGAGGTGGCGCTTCGTGGGCAATCGCTTGACATGAGGACCATCGAGCCGGCGGACGTACTGAGGGTCAAAGACTGCTGGCATTGGGCGGATACTGCGGAGAAAGTCCTCCAGTGGTGCTAGGTCTTGCTCAGCTAAGACTTGGGCTTGCCGCGCAGCCTCATAGGCATCGTCCGGGAAGATGTCCCACCCAGCAAAGACGAGGTCCTCCAGAGGTGCCAGCGGAATGGCTTCACGCACCGCCTGTGAACGCCCATCTTCACCTTCCAGCTCCCCGATTTGCGAGAGCGACCCAAAGGGATAAGCCAGCTTCCGCCGAATTGCTTCTACTCCAGCAATGAACGTCGTCGCAACGGCACCAAGCCCAGGCAGCAGTACCAGAAGTCGCCCAACATGCGGCAAGAACATCGTCCCCTCTGCCATTCAAACCTGACGGCCTTGTACCACTCATTGCAGGTTCAGTGACGCTCAAGCGTTGCCTGATCTTGCATGAGAGCCAACCACCGCTGATGGCGGCGGTAGGTCCACCCGCGCAGGAGCACCATTGCCACGTTCAACCCAACGAGTTCCCACCAGAGGAACGCCACCGGTGCGCCAGCACTGCAGGCTACGAACAGTGCCACCGTTCGGTAATTGGAGCTCAGCAGGGACCATCCGTGCACCACGGGGCGGAAGAGCCGCCGGTACTGCTCCCGTCCAGCAGCAGCTATCTCGGGCTCCGCCGTTGCGAGTACGCGCACGAGCTGACGCTCTCCGCTAAACGCCTGCTGCACGCTGAGGTAGAGCCGGTACAGCCGTTGCAGAAGACCTGACGACACTCGCTCGGGTGCGGCAATAAGGGTGGGTTTTCCCAGCACGATGTACTCATAGAGCTGGCGCTGCCGTTCATAAGCTGTGGCCTGCACAAAGTGGCTAAGCCCAGCACCCGCGGCTAAGAGGAAGGCGCTTCCCCCCATGTCTGGCAGAAGCGACCACGCCAATGCTGTATAGAGCGCAACGAACGTGCCGTGGTCGCAGAGCCCATCCATGACCTTCCCCCACTCGGACGCGGTGCCGGTCAGGCGCGCAAGTTGCCCATCAGCGCCGTCCAGCACATGCCAGAGGAGCATTAGCACGAGCCCGACCCAACACGTCCACCCCAAATGCCACCAACCGTAGGCAACGGCAGCCCCTACGCCGCAGCACAGCCCCATGAGCGAGACCGCGTTCGGGTGTACTCGGTGCCGGGCAAACCACCGAGCCAGCACCCAACTGAGCGGATGGATAAACCACCGGTTCGTGGGCTCTTCAATTTCCACAGGGCGCCACGCTTGGTGGCGTTGCACCACTTCGGGAAAGCTCGTGCTCATTTGTACTCCTCACCCCAGAGCGTGGCAATGAGTGTGCGCGGACGCGCTCGCTGCCGATGCTCGCAGAGGTAAATCCCCTGCCACGTCCCCAACCCCAAGCGTCCTTCCACCACGGGGATGAGCAACGAACAGCCAATGAGCACGCTCTTGATGTGCGATGTCATGTCATCGGGTCCCTCCACTGTGTGCTCGTATAGCTGAGGCTCCTCGGGTACTAAGCGGCGCAGGAACCGCTCCATGTCTGTCCGCACCGTAGGGTCAGCGTTCTCGTTGATGGCTAAGCTGGCACTGGTGTGCTGCAGAAACAGGTGGAGCATGCCGACCCGCAGGCGCTGAATCTCAGGCAGGTGCCCGAGCACCTCCTCCGTGACTAAGTGGATACCCCGAGGCTTTGGAGTCAGTTGTAGGCGCCGTTGGTACCACACCATGTCTCCTCCGTCGTCTGCACGGGCGCTCTCTATAGACGAAGCCTACGCTGTCTCCGCACAACGTGCTATATTGCACACAGCCGCTGCTGTAGAGCGGTCAGCACGCTGGGAGGGTACCACCGATTGCTTCGGCGGCAATGGACTTCCGCACGATCCCGGAGCTTTTCCTCCGCGTGACCCAGCGCTTCGGGTCTACAAAACCTGCCTTCCTGGTCAAACACGCGGGGCACTACCGGCCGGTCACCTACGAGGAACTGGCGCGGATGGTCTTCCAGTGCGCTGCGGGCTTACGGCTTTTGGGCATTGGTCCCAAACAGCGTGTCGGCATCGTTTCGGAAAATCGGCTGGAGTGGGTTGTGGCTGATTTGGCGTTGGCTGGCATCGGCGCAACCAGTGTACCTGCCTTTCCGACCCTTAGCGCCGAACAGCTCGAGTACATCCTGGACCACAGCGAAGCCGTTGCTGTCTTCGTATCAAACCGCTTCCAATGGCTCAAGCTCCGGAGCGTACTCCACCGCATTGGGCATCTGCAGCATGTGATCATGTTCAGCGATGACCCAGTCGACGAACCGGTGCTCTATTGGCACGAGCTCCTTGCTGCAGCACCTTCGGATACGGAGCTCCTGCGCCGAGAATACGAGGCCGCGGCTACGTTGGTCCAGCCCGAACACTTGTTGACCATCATCTACACCAGCGGCACCACAGGTGTCCCCAAAGGAGTTATGCTCACCCATGCCAACGTGGTTGCCAACATCCAAGCAGCTCTCCGCGCTGTGCCGATTGACCATACGGATGTCTTGCTGTCGTACTTGCCGCTCAGCCATTCGTACGAACGCACCACGGGCTACTACAGCGCCTTTGCCGCCGGAGCAACGATTGCCTTCGCTGAATCCATTGAGACGGTGGTGCAGAATATCGCCGAGGTGCGCCCAACGGTGATGACCAGCGTTCCGCGGCTGTTCGAGCGAGCCCGTGCTCGGATCTTGGCTGCGATAGCGAAAGAACCGCCCGCACGACAACGCATCATCAGGTGGGCATTGGATGTTGGACGCCGTTCCTGGAGTGCCCAGCAGCAAGGACGGCTCACCACACCACTGGCTATCCAGCGGGCACTGGCTGAGCGGCTGGTGCTTCGGAAAATCCGGGAACGCTTCGGTGGACGGCTCCGCTTCTTCGTCTCCGGCGGCGCCGCGCTGCCTGTGGATGTTGGGGAATTCTTCTTTGCCCTCGGCATCCCCATCCTGGAAGGCTACGGCTTGACGGAAGCCGCGCCCGTGCTCACGGTCAACCGGCTCACGGACATAGAGCTGGGCACCGTTGGCAAGCCGCTGGACAATGTGGAAATCCGCCTGGCGGAGGACGGGGAAATCCTCGCCCGCGGCCCTAACATCATGCTGGGGTACTGGAAAGACCCTGATGCCACCGATGAAGCCATCGACGCTGAGGGCTGGCTACATACAGGCGACATTGGAAGCTGGAGTGCCCGCGGCAACCTCATCATCACCGACCGGAAGAAACACATCTTTGTCAGCAGTGGCGGCAAAAACATTGCTCCCCAGCCGATTGAGCAGCTCCTCTGCCGCAGTCCGTACATTGACCAATGCCTCCTGCTGGGAGACCGGCGCCCATACTGTGCTGCCTTGATTGTACCCGACTTCGACGCCCTCACCGCATGGGCGCAGGAGCACGGCATAGCAGATATCGAGCCCTCAGCGCTCGTCCGCAACCCGCAGGTTCTGAACTTGCTCTGGCAAGAGATCGAACGACTCCAGCGTCCGCTGGCTCGCTACGAGCGCATCCGCCGCTTTGCCGCGCTCCCAAAGCCCTTCACGATTGAAGACGGCGAGCTAACCCCGACGCTCAAGATCCGCCGTGCCGCCGTGGAGCACAAGTACGCCGAGCTCATCGAGGCGCTCTACAATCCCCACCACCCTACACCGTGGGTTGTGGCAGACTGAGCCCTGCTACCAGCAGAGCAGGCTCATCCCAGCCCGCTCTACTCTGCTGCCTCCTGTTCGGCTAACCACAGCGTCTGCCACGCTTCGTAGACTTGTCGTCGACGGAGGAACTCCTGCGCAATGCGGTGGAGCAGCACCCACCGCTGCGTTCTCACAGGCTGCTTGGCTCCATGGAGCACAGCGTACAATGCCCGCAATGGCTCGCCAACAGCCAGCTCAATGTCCGCATCATCAGCATGAAGCCCATCGGGAAACTCGGGAAACTGCGGGTCTGGCTCGGGAATGCGCTCTACTCCTGCCAATAGCGCCAGGTCCTGCCCTGTTAGCACTGGGCTTGTGCGAATCGACTCTGGAAGGGCATCAATGCCAACGCCGCACACGCGCGGACGGGGAATCTGAAACAACGCCTCCCCAAAGGCACGGCAGTACCAATCCCAGCCCAGGCGTCCTACCAAACGCATACGGTTGGGATCGATTCGCCCGTCCACCAAGACGGAGTCCGCCACGTGGAAGAGCACCACTTCCAGGATGACCAGATTGCCATTGCCACCGCGCTCGCGCGCCAGCGGAATGTGCTCCAGCAGAACGCACTCCATAATGTACGGCGACTCCGCAACCCCCGGTGGGCGCACCCGCTGACTCGGCAACGGTGTCAGCCCCGCCTTGGCAAACTCATCGATGCCGTACTCATACTCCGCCGATGCCAAGTTCACCTGCTCGGCAATGGGCTCAGTCACGACGCTAATGGTACACTCGCCCGTCTCCAGCAGGTTGACCAACGTATCCTTGGGCTCCATCGTGCGCAGCGAATGTGCTGGCCCGATGGCAACGATGGGTGGATGCGATGCAAAGGCGTTGAAGAAGCTGAAGGGCGCCAAGTTGAGCTGCCCGCTCCGGTTTTGTGTCGCCACCAGTGCAATCGGACGAGGGGCGATACCACTCAAGACCAATTGATGGCGCTCGCGGTAGGAAAGCTCCGCTGGGTCAATCGTCCGCATGGCACCGATTTCAGGCACTCCCTACCAGCTCTGCCGGAACGCCGTGGAGAATCTCCCCGTCAACATTTCCGCGGAATTGACGGAAGTTCTCTGCAAAGAGCCGCTGGAGCCGGCGCGCCGCCTCATCGTATGCCGCCGGGTCAGCCCAGAGCTGCCGTGGCTGTAGAATCTCCGGCGGAACCCCAGGGCAAGCGGTGGGAATCTCCAGCCCAAAGAAGGGCTCGCGGACATACGAGACCGTCTCTAAGGCACCGCTGAGCGCCGCTCGCAGGAGCGCTCGGGTATAGCCAATGCTGATACGCGTGCCAACGCCGAACCCGCCTCCAATCCAGCCCGTATTGACCAACCACACTTGTGTCCCGTGCCGCCGAAGCCGCTCCGAAAGGAGGCGGGCATAGACCCAGGGATGGTGGACCATGAACGGCGCACCAAAGCAGGTGCTAAACGTTGGCACAGGGTCTTTGACTCCGCGCTCGGTCCCGGCTACCTTCGCTGTAAAGCCGGAGAGGAAGTGATACATTGCCTGTTGCTGCGTCAAGCGAGCAATCGGCGGCATGACCCCGAAGGCATCGCAGGTCAGGAAAAAGATATGCCGCGGATGACCACCACGATTGTCCGGAACGACGTTCTCCATCACAAACCGGGAGTACGACGCGCGGGTGTTCTCCGTAATACTGGCATCGGCGTAGTCAATCTCGCGCGTGTGGGGGTCGTAGACCACGTTTTCCAGAATCGTCCCGAAGCGGCGGGTCATAGCATAGATGATAGGCTCCGCCTCGGGCGACAGGTTGATGACCTTGGCGTAGCAGCCGTTTTCAAAGTTGAACACACCCTCATCGCTCCACCCATGCTCATCATCACCGATGAGCGCACGCTCCGGATCCGTTGAAAGCGACGTCTTCCCAGTCCCCGACAACCCGAAGAAGAGAGCCACATCACCTGCGGCTCCGACATTCGCGGCACAGTGCATCGGAAAGACCCCACGCAAGGGGAGCACGTAATTGAGCACGGTGAAGACCGTTTTTTTGATTTCACCCGCGTATGCCGTGCCGCCGATAATGGCAAGCCGCTCGGCGAAGTTGAGAATGATGAAGACTTCCGAACGCGTCGCATCCAACTCGGGCACAGCTTTGAAGCCAGGGGCGTGAATGATAGTAAAGTCGGGCTCGCTGCCGGAGAGCTCTGCCCCGGCAGGAATGAACATGTTGTACGCGAACAGGTTATGCCACGCACGCTCAGTCACAACGCGAATGTGCAGACGGTAGCGCGGATCGGCTCCGCCGTAGCAATCCCGCACGTAGAGCGGGCGCCCTTGGAAGTAAGCCAAAAGGCGCCGCTTGAGAGCACCGAAGGCATCGGCAGCAAAGGGGCGGTTGATCGTCCCCCACCAGACATGGTCACGGCTGCTGGGCTCCTCCACGATGAACTTGTCGTTTGCACTCCGCCCAGTATAGGGAGCTGTGTGGGCAATCAGGGCACCGTGCGCTGACAATACCGCCTCACCCTGCCGCAGCGCGTGCTCGTAGAGCTCGGCTGGGGAGAGATTGTAATGGACCGCTCCCACGTTGTGGAATCCCTGCCGATAGAGCCACTGCAGAAGCGATTCCGGCGGCTTCATGATGGGTTTCCGTCCCTCTTGACACAACCCCTGTGCGGCACAAAAATCGGAGTTTGCCTGCAATCCCTATGCGCCGCTACCTCATACCCTGGTGGACTACTCCCGTGTGCTCAAGCCGAGCTTAAGGTCTACTACAGGCTCCCCATGGATGCCGTATTTTTGCTCACACTGTTCCACTCGGTGGAGGAGTTGACATGACTTCGCGCGCTGCAACCGTTGCCGTCCTGCTGAGCTTCCTGGTTGCTGTTCACCACAGTGCCGAGGCTCAACGCACACGGCACTCCGAACGCACTCCTGCTACGGTCTGGCTCCGCTACTCCCTCCAGCCCAACATGGCATGGACATACGACCTGCTCCTCACCGGTGAGCAGACCCAGACATTCATGGGCATGGGCGAACCTTCTACCCTGACATACAGCGCTCGTTCTCCACTCCGCTACCAGGTGCTCCGCGTCAGCGGCGACACAGTCGTGCTGCGCGAGCAGACAGATTCCATCGCCATATCATTCAGTGAAAGCATGGGCGCGTTCAGAATAGACACGGTCGTCACAGCTCCCCTCGGTATAGTCTTTCACCACACAATCTCCCGGTCCGGCAAGCTCCTGGGCTCCACACAGGAATCTGTCGACAGCAGCCTCTTGAGAGCTGTTGGTACGGGATTCATCGGTGGGGGCTTTGGGCTCGGAGGCCGGCGGCTGGCACTATGGCTGCTCTCCTTCCCTGAGCAGAGCGTGCCGATTGGGCACCAATGGACTTCTGAACAGCGGGACACAACACAGCAGGACAAGCAGCAGACTGTCCGGTACCTTCAGGTAACGCACACAGTGGAGACCGTTCTGGATACTGCTGGCTATCGGTGTGCCCGGATTCGCTCACGGATTGACACGCTGGCATTTGCCAGCAGCTTCCAGACACAGTACGGCAGCGGCACGGTGCAGGGTTCTGGCTCTGGCAATGCAGTAACCTACGTTGACCTCGGTACCGGGCTGCCGCTTTTCTACCGAGGGCAGATGGAGATGGAAATGACCATGTCCATGAGCGGCCAGATAGAGCTTGCCGGGACAATAGAGCAGACGCTCCTGACAGAGCTCCGGCGCCGATGAGCTTGTGGGCGCACTTCGTCCTTGGTAGCCTTGCCGCCGGAGCGGCGCTCCAACTCCCGGTGCTGCCGGACACGGTCTGCCTGCGCTACCGCTTTCAGCCAGGCGATACGCTCTTCTACCGTGTGGAAGCCCAGGACAGTATCCTCATCGGACAGGAGCCCCCGCTGGTGCGTGAACGCTACGAGACGCTCTTACTCATCTGCGATTCCATCGGTGCAGACGGTAGCTTCTGGCTACGGTGGATACCGTCTGAATTTCTCGCTCGCGAACGCTTGGACACGCTGAAAGCCCTCCGCCCTGAGTCCCCGTGCCAACAGCGCTCTGTTACACTGCATGTAGACACCCTGGGGAACCGCCTGGCGGTGACCAGCTCGTCAACGGCGCCGGTTGCATGCCCAGGAGGTGCATTTCAGTTGCCGTTTCTGGTGCCGTTGAGCCCAGAGTGTGTTCGCATCCACGCCTCGTGGTTGGTGCAGGACAGCGTAGAGCTCTGGGAGAACGGCTTCCCTCCACCGCGGTTTGTGCGCACAGCACTGCTACGCGCTTTCCCACCGCTGGACACACTGGGATACCGCTGCAGCGAAGTTCAGCATGTAACCACCGGCACAGGCTGGTTCATTCGGGATAGCGCCTTGAGCGTCCGCGCCGTACTAAATGCCTTCGGGCGCCTGCTGATTGCCGAACAGGGCTTTCCGGTCTGGGGATACACAACACAGGAAATCCGGCTCACGCTCCACCTGACGGGCACACAACGGGAAGGGATGCACTATGTCAACGTTTGGTACCGTCTCTACGACCGCCGTCCGGCACGGCAGACGCCTCCGCCATCTGCACCGACCCATCCTGTCCGACCTCGGCGTTCCCGGTAGGAGCATGCAGAAACACTGGTGGTTCTTCATTGGACTGTGGATTGCGCCGTGCACTCTCCTGTTTGCGCAAGGACCTGCGCAGAGCCTGAGTTTAGCCGAGTGCCTCCGGCAGGCGCTGATGCGCCATCCGGATATCGTGCTGGCACAAGCGCAGTTGGCAGCCAGTAGCGCTGAGCTGACAGCAGCTTTCGGTGCCTACCTGCCCTCGATTACGCTCTCGGCATCGTACACGCGGCAGCTCAACGTCGAAGGTGGGCGCAGCATCAGCGTTGGCGGGCAAGTCATCCGGCTACCGTCGGTGGAGCCCAATTCCTACAGCCTCAGCCTCCTTGGCACCTACACGCTCTTTGACGGCTTCGGGCGCGAGGGAAGCTTCCAGCGCGCCAGCGCCGCTGTCTCTGCTGCAGAGGCAATGCTGGCGTACACACGCCAACGCGTCGCGGCAGAGGTTATCCGGCAGTACATGGAAGTTCTCAAAGCCGAACGGCTCATCGCCGTCCGGCACCGCCACTACGAGCTGGGGAAACAGGAGCTTGAACGTGTCCGCGCTACCGTGGAGGTTGGACGACAACCCAGCTCAGCCCTCCAAGCACAGGAAGCCGAAGTTGCCCGCCGCGAGCTCGCATGGTTGCAAGCCCGACAACAGTACGATATCGCAGCAGCCCGGCTGCGTACGCTCATTGGCGCTTCTCCCACTGACCCCACCAGCTTTTCTGACCCCACACTGCCGGATACAGTCACCCCGGAAACCGCCCGCGCTGCCCGACAGCAATGGGGAAGCGTTTCCGAGGCTCTGCAGCGTGCCCACGCGCATCGGCAAGACTTCCGAGCTGCACTCCGCCGCGTTGAGGCAGCCCGCGCCGCTGTGGTAGCTGCCCGCAGCGGTTATTTCCCCACCCTGATTGCCAGCGGAGGCTGGAGTTGGGCAAACAGTGCCCTCAGAGACTTCAGCCAACTGGGCCGTGCCTTTGTAGGGCTGCAGTTGAGTGTCCCCCTCTTTGACAACTTCCGGACGAATGCCCAAATCCAATCCGCCGAGCTCCAGCTCCAGCAAGCTCAGGCAGAGCTGGAAAAACTGCGCCAGAGCATCGCCACCGAGGTCCA
>VAPR01001313.1_pt1 | contig 12697 bp, 18 predicted proteins | sample 3380701 | NCBI WGS metagenome assembly VAPR01 (sample SAMN11536904, study PRJNA540576) | hot springs metagenome | isolation source: hot spring wet sediment | place: Spain: Lobios | collected 2014-01
GACCGCATCCTCCTGCTCAGCGCCCTGCGGCAGCGCCGGAGCGTGGAGGCCGAAATCCAGGCCATCGAAGCCGAGCTGGCCCGGCGTGTCGCCCGGGAGCCGGCAGTGCAGCTGTTGCTGTCGGTCACCGGGGTCGGGACCGTGGCGGCCGCCCTGTGGGCCTACTTGGGCGACCCCACCCGGTTCCGCACCGCCAAGCAGGTGACCCGCTATGCGGGCCTGGATGCCTCGGTCCACCAGTCTGGGGAGGACCAGCGCCACGGCCGGATCAGCCCGAACGGGTGTAGGCTCCTACGTACCGTCTTGGTGGAGGCGACCGTGGTGGCCCGCAAGGCTCCTGCGGGCAGAGGAACTGGAATTGGAACTCACAGGGCCGTGGAGGCTGCGGGTGCCGTTCCTCACTTCCCGGGAGGAGGTGATGGACGCGACGCGGACCGAAGAGGAGCGGGAGGCGTCCATCGAGGCCCACTTGCGTTCCATGCGTTCCCGAGCAGCGTGTGAGGGGTACCCCCAAAAGGGTGGAAACGCGAGGGCGGTGTACCCTCCTCTAGAGGAAAAACTGGGCTGAAAGGCCCGCAAAGGAGGAGAGCTACCGCCATGGACCAGCGGACCACGCCCGTCGCCGGGAACAGGCCGCTCCGCCGCCGACTCGGTCCGTACGATCCGGCGGACGGTCTTGCGGTCGTGGCGAGTACGCCGGGCCAGTTCGCTGATGACACCTCCCTCGGCGTACAGCCGCCGGATCTCCAGGGCTTCCTCACCCCGCACCACCTGGGCACCTCCACCCGAACAGATCTTGGTGCCTGAAGTTCGGCATGGGGAGTTTTATCCCGCTCCTTTTGGGGAATTTCTCCCCGGTGCTTGTGGGGATTTTAAGGCCGCTGGTAACAGCGGTCACCAACGCAGCATACCTCTCCCTTGGGCACCCGCGCCGCGAATCAGCGGCGTTGGGCAGGCGGAGTTTTGCCTTGTGCCGGGCCGGTCCGGCGAGATGAGTCGTACGTGATTTTTAAGGTGCAGGGATTTGACAAGTGCAACTCGTCGGTAGGACGCCCAGAGAGAGCCGCCTTAACAACAGAAAAGGAAAGGGCCGGACAAAGTCCGGCCCTTTTGTAAGCTTATGCTCTACGGCTTGGACTCATGGGTAATGCATCTCTCTTTCTTAGCATGATCACAGGGTAACGGCACTGGCTCGCCATTTGATTCTTCCATTGTCACGAGTGACCCACCAATTCTCACCATCTCCTCCACGGATAGATTGGAGAGCATTTCAACCTTGATGTCATCAACGTACCAGACGAGCCGCTTCCCATCTGTGTAGGTGATGGGGGCAGGGGGTGCTCCAACTGTTTCTGCCTGGGCATCTGCCGGGATAGGGACTTCAAAGGTCCCTTCCAACCCAGTGACTAGCACCGCCGGCTGGTCATTAATGGTTATCTTCTGACCGACGGGCAAAGTCCTCTCGGCTAGGGCTTGGGTCTGGGTTATTGCGACGAATTGATCGGCGCTACGGAATATCAGTTCAATGGACGCTGGTTCGCTGCCAACCTTGAAGCGCGAACTCTGGAGCTGGAATCCGGCTGGCAGATAGGTGGGGCGCAAAGGTCTGAACTCCGTAGAACCAGACATCGTGACCTCATCACCACGAACTTCGATACGGAACCAGTTGCCGACGATCTCGCTCATCTGAGCCCGCACCGAGGGGATGAAGGCCACCGAGCTGAGGGCGATCACCAGCGCTGCAATAGTAGCCAAAGTAAATCCCTTTTTCATCGTTACACCTCCTTGAAAGATTGGGGTTATGCGGCGGCCAACGCCCGGCGCCAGACGTTGTAGCCACGCGGGGAGCCACGATGACGAGGGGCGCGCTTCCCCCGCCAGCCTCGCCTGCAGGCGGCTCCAGGCCTGAGGCGAGGGGGCTGCATGGGCAACCCGAAGTTGCAAGAACTGGCCGATCCGGCTCTGCAGCGCCGCTAGAGCAGCCAATTCCTGTTGACAAGCATCACATTCGGCCAGGTGTGCCTGGATCAATGTCCGTTCAGAAGGGGTCACTTCATTATCCAGATAGGCCACAAGCAACTTATTTACTTCCATACACTTCATTTTGCCACCTCTTTTTGGGAAACAGCGCACAGGACTGGGGCCTCTCGTGTCAGCAGTTCCTGGCGCAGCGTTTTGAGAGCCAGATCAAGCCGTGATTTGACTGTACCTACGGGGATATTCAGGATTTGAGCAATCTCGGCGTATGATAGTTGCAAGTAATAACGCAAAACCACAACCGCTCGGAGTTTTCCACTCAACCGGCTCAGGGCCTGCTGAACTGCTACCTCATCTTCTAACTCTTCTAACCCATCCTGGAGTGACGGATGTTCGGCCAGTGCTAAAGGCGGAACCTCTTCTAGACCGATGGTGAGAAGATGCCGCTTACGCTGCCGACTTAGACAATGGTTCACTGTAACGCGCGATACAGCCAGGTCGTGAAAGCCCCTTTCGAAGGTTCAAAAGTGGACAGTGATCTATGTACTTGGAAGAAGACTTCCTGGAGTACATCTTCGGCTTCGTCAGCGCTGTCCAGCATCAAGTAAGCAGTCTTGTAAACCAAGTTTTTGTACCGGTGAAAGAGATCGGCGAAAGCCTGTGCATCTCCTGTTTGGCAACGGCGTATCAGCTCCAACATATCTCTCCTTGAAGTCGCGGTTCTAATAAGATATACGCTGTTCTTCAGGCGAAAGTTCGGTGCTCGCATGCCTGTGTTCGGGGAGCTCATGGACCGTCCGGGGGTACCCTCAAAAAGTGTGGAAACGCGAGGGCGGTGTACCGTCCTCTAGAGGAAAAACTGGGCTGAAAGGCCCGGAAAGGAGGAGAGCCACCGCTCAACCCCAGCGGACCACCTGGGAGGGGCTGCAGGAGTGGCTGCAGGACGCGATCCGCAAGCTCCTCCCAGGCGGCCCTGGAGGCGGAGGTGACGGAGCTGCTGGGCCGGGTGAAGTACCAGCGGCAGACAGCCGTGGACGCGCCGGCCGGGTATCGGAACGGCTAGGGGAAGCCCTGGAAGCTGCTGGCACCCGTGGGGACCGTGACCCTCCGCGGCCGCGGTGCGGGGCCTGGAGGAAGTAGAGCCGCAGCCGCATCGTGCCCCTGTTTGCCGCGCACGAAGGCAGTCTCGGTGATGTGGAAGGTGCTGATGGTGGCCCAGACGAGGTTCCGGCGGCTGAACGCCCCGGAGCTGCTGGCCAAGGTTTACGTAGGGGTGCGTTACGAGGACGGGATCGAGCTTACTGGGAAGGAGGCCGCCTGAGTGTTTACCCACTTTTTGACGGAACCCCGCCCCGGCGCCTCGGGATCCCAGTCGAGCAGATCCTGGCCCTCGGACGCGCCCGCAAGAGACCGCGCCGCCACCCTGGCCCCGCCGGGCAGCACCGTCACCCTCGAGCTCGACGTCCAGACCCACGACCGCTACGGCAGGCTCCTCGCCTACGTGTGGGCCGGCAAGGTCCTTGTCAACCTTGAACTCGTCAGGGAAGGCTACGCTTGCCCTCTCACTATCCCGCCCAATGTGCGCCACGCCGGCGCCGTCGCGCAGGCCGCCCGGGAGGCCCGGTGCTGGTAAGATGGTCTGTCGCTATCGTAGGAGGGGGTCGGGCCGCACGGCCCCGCTCCCGGCCCTGCTGCGCCGGTGGTCTGAAGCCCTGAAATTGGGATTGGGTGGTACCGAGAACCCTGGGCAAGATGTGGGCTAGGCCGCCGGCGCAGCGGGTCGGACGCCTGACAGACCAGTGGGCCGAGAGCCTTGATGGTGATGTGGCGGCGACGGGGGTCGGGAGTCGCGGTGACCGTCTCGGGCCGAAAGCCCCACACAACGACCCGTGGGACCGGCTGAGGCCGAGAGCCCTCATGTGTGACCTGGGCGCGGCGCGGGACGGTCACCCTGGGTCCCGACCGGGAGGGGGGAAGAATGCAGAGCAGATCACGCGTCTACGTGGGAATCGACGTGGGGCGCCGCACCCACCGGGCCGCCTTGGTACCGCTGGAGCGGGCGGCGCGCGGCTGGGAGCAGGTGCCCGTCATCACCTTCGCGGCGGACACGGAGGGCTTTCGCGGCTTCTTCGCTGCCTTACACGCTGCCGACGCCACGCCGGAGAACACCGTCTGCGCACGGGAGCCCACCGGCGGCTATTACTCGCAGCCCATCTTCCAGGCCCTCCAGCAGCGGGGGTTTGAGGTCCTCTGGGTGAAGAACCAGGCGGTACATGACCTGCGGGAGACGGTCTACGGCCGGTGGTCCAAGACCGACGCGGAGGACGCGCGGCTGATCGCCCGGCCGCTCTACCTGCGTGAGGCCGTAGGCCAGGAGTACGCCTTCCAGGTGGCCCACCCCGGTGCCCTTCCCTACCGCAACTTGCGTCTTTTGGTGGAGCTGCGCTGGAAACAGGTGCAGGCCCGCCGGCGCGCCTCCAACCAGCTCATGCAGGTCCTCGACGTGCTCTTCCGGGAGCTGCGACGGGTGTTCCGGAAGAGTACGACCCGGCCGACGCCGCTGCACCTGCTCACCCGCTTCCCCACGGCCCAGGCCATCGCCGCCGCCTCCGAGCGCGACCTGTACCAGGTCCTGGTGGGGGAGGCCCGCAGCCTGCGCCACCAGACCGCCGCCCCCGAACTGCGCCGGCTCGCCCAGGACAGCGTCGGGGTCCGGCAAGGGTGGGAAGTCCTGGAGCTGGCGCAGGGATGGCTGGTGCAGCAACTGTGCGAGCTGCAGCGCTCGCTGGCCGACCTGGAGGCCCGCATCGAGGCGGCGGTGGCAGAGTTCCCCGAAACGGCGGTCCTGCGGACCTTCCCGCACATGTCGAGCCGCCGGATCGCCACCCTGCTCGCGGGCATGGGGGCCCCCATCGAGGCCTTTCCCAGCGACCGGGCGCTGCGCAGGCAGTGGGGCTGGTACGTGGAGCTCGAGCAGTCAGGTGCGCGGGTACGTTCCCGGCTCGGCCGGGGCGGCTACCGCGGCACGCGCCGGGAGCTGTACCTGATGGCCTGGCAGCTGGTCAAGGACCGCAGCCGGGACAACCCGTTCCGCCACTACTACCGGCGCCTGCTGCGGGGCGACCCCGCCCCGAAGGTGCCCAAGGTGGCGCTCGGGCACGTGGCGTCCAAGCTGGTCACGGTGATGTACGCGTGCATGCGCCGCCGCCAGCCCTACGCGTCGACCACAAGCATCCCTAGCGCTCCAGGCGGCCCCGGTCCTCGGACAGGATATCCCGTGCGCTGGGGCCGGGAGGTGCGCCGGTTGTGGCCTGGTCTGCGAGCTGCAGCCAGCGACGCAGCCAGACCTCGGGATCCTCCTGCTCGTCCTGCTCCGCGAGCCACCGCTCGACAGCACGGCCCGGCCGTGGGTCCAGTTCCACACCAGCTTCCGCCCCCGGGTCACGGAGAAGTCGTGAGGCGGCCGGCCTCCCAGGTACAGAAGGCACGGCGAGTGGCCCGGGTTCCAGACCCGCAGGGCCAGACTGAGCACGCTATCGACCCGGGCGAATGGCGGGGCTTCGAGCACCAGAAACGGGGTACACGCGCCCACGTCCGCACCCGCCTTCCCCGCAAACAGCAGGAACCAGACCGCCGCCCAGAAGGCGGCGCCACAAAAAGCCCTCCATCCGCACGCGCGGATGGAGGCCTCAAGCACCACCGGGCACCCGCTCGCCACGCGGTGTGGTGGTAGTCCGCTCCCGCTGGGGGTCGAACCCGAGGTATGGTGCGGGTGGTTCGGCCTTGTTCCTGTCGGACTCCGCTGTCCAACAGACGCCCGGTATGCTCCACCCGACTGACGGGCTCACCCCGAAGGCACTGCGTCCCCCTGGGACCGTCACAACGCCCCGCCGGAGGCCATACCCTCCGGGCAGGTCTGGGCTTCGAGCACCGTTGCCGCCCATCCGGGACTCGTGCTTTCGTCCCGGTCGCTGCGCCGATTATAGCAGACGATCCGGGTCCGTGTATACTGTAGAACTGTCAAGATTCGCTCCGTCGCTACATTTGGAGGACGATCCTCAGGGCGAGCCCTTCTTCTCCTGAGCCTGGACCCCCGCCATCAGGGACGCCTTGATGGCGTGCAGCCAACCGGGAACGTTCGCCAGATCTAGTTTATCCCTCAAGAACCGCACACTCGTACCCTCGAAACCGAACGCCGTCTCATCTCCAGGAGGTGGCGTCCTCTCAAAGAGGAGGAGTCGCTCGTCAATGTGCTCATAGTGGTTTCGCATCTTGTGGACCCTAGTGAGCGCGCGATCCAAGTCTCTGGGGAACCGGACGCCACTCCCTTTGATCCTTGACAGTTTCTTCAAGAACCTCAGGGCCTGGTGAAGCGCCAGTAGGAGGAAGTATAGTTCACAATGAGCCAGAACCTCAGTCTCGGCTCCAGGCCTCAGGGTACGGGCAACAAACGCCTTTCTGAACCGCTCGTACTGGTCACCAGCCAGGTCCGTCAGCGCTGCGCAGAACGGGAGCAGCAAAGGTATAGACGGACTCCTGCCAGTAAGACCGCAGAAGATGGCGTCGAACACGGCAAATTGGAAGAAACCGACCCCTAGGCGATGCCCCTCCACCCTTAGGTCGCCCAATTCCGGCAGCGGGTTCTGCGTGGGTGCAACCATGAAGGGACTACCTCCCGCGAATCAATCCGCTACGCCGACCGCCTCGGCAACATATGTTACCAGCGGCCTTAAAATCCCCACAAGCAGCGGAGAAAAATTCCCCAAAAGCACCGGGATAAAACTCCCCATGCCGAACTTCAGGCACCAACATTGTTCGGGTAGGTGCCCAGCCAGATGGTGCGGGGTGAGGAAGCCTTGGAGATCCGCCGGCTGTACGCCGCGGGGGTGTCGACCAGCGAGCTGGCCCGGCGTACCCGCCACGACCGCAAGACCATCCGCCGCATCGTGCGGACCGAGTCACCCGCGGAGCGGCCGGCTTGCAGACGGCGGGAGGGCAGGCTGGCGCCCTTTCGGGACTACGTCTTGCGGCGCATGGAGCTGGGTGTGCCCAACGCGGTGCGCATCCACGCCGAGCTGCAGGAGCTGGGCTATCGGGGAGGCCTGACTATCTTGCGGGACCTGATGCGTCCGCACCGGCCTACGCACAGGGCCCGGGCCACGCCTCGGTACGAAACGCCCCCGGCCAGCAGGCCCAGCTGGACCTGTTCCACTTGGGGATTCCAGCGAATTTGTCCAGCGATTCCGATTCATCGCGACCACTGATTCCGATTCAAATCGACCACTGCTCAGGAGGGGCGCCGCTAGCATTTCTGGTCACCCCCGTGGTCGCTTTGCTGTAACTGGTTCGCCACCTTCCGCATAGACTCCCCCTTGAGCGCAATTTTGTGGGCGTTATGGACCAGCCGGTCGAGGATGGCGTCCGCCACCGTGGGATCGGGCAGAAGGCCGTGCCAGTGGTCCGGGGGCAACTGGCTGGCCACGATGGTGGAGCGGGCCTGCGCGCGGTCGTCCAGCACCTCCAGGAGGTCACGGCCCTGGGTGTCCGTGAAGGAGGAGAGGCCCCAGTCGTCGAGGACCAGGAGGTCGATGCGGGCCAGCTGGTTGAGGAGCCTGGGGTAGGAGCCGTCGCCCCGGGCGATGCCGAGCTCGACCAGGAGGCGGGGCACCCGGTAGTAGCGGGCAGTGAACCCCTGGCGGCAGGCGGCGTTGGCCAGGGCGCAGGCGATGAAAGTCACCATGTCAAGATCGGATCGACGCCTACAAGATCGCTTCCCTCCTCCGCGGAGCTCTGCTCCCCAACCCTACGTCTATCCCGCTCAGATGCGCGCCACCCGCGACCTCCGCCGCCGCAGGATGTACCCGATGCGCCGCCGTGCCGAGCTCCTCACCCACATTCGGGTCGCGCCAGTGTTCCAACAGGCGCTTGGAGATGCTGGTCACGCCGGGATAGCCCGCATCGCGCCAGGCCTTGACGCGCCGGCGGATCTGATTGACCAGCGCAATCTCGACGAAGATGCCGGGGCCGTCAAAGGACCTTGAACCGCGACGTAGCCCGCCGCGCGGCGGCCCTCCGCCAGTATCGAAGGTTCGCGTCTCCCGGTCGTAGCGCCAGCGACGCGCGGGCTCCTCGTAAGGCGAGTTGATGATGAGGCGGTCAGTGGTGGTGCGGGGCATCGCTTCCGCTCGCTTCGTGGTTCAACCGCCTTGAGGGACCGACTCGAACAACAACCGGTGGGTCTCCGCTTCGGGCGCCCGCTTCGACAGGTACAGCATCTCGCTCCCACCACGCGGTCCTGCTCGTCGTAATCTGGGATCATCCCCGGCGCGATTTCCTCAGAACGGCTCGCCGGCGCTTCCCTCAGGGCGAGGTACAGCGCGTCGGCTTCTTGGTCCACCTTCAGTTTCATGGCATGCTCCTCCTTCGGTCAGGCTCATCGTCTTCGCCGCCTTCCAGTTCGATCCTGAAGCGGCCAAGGACATTGCCGAGACCAACTGGCCGGTTCCACGCGCGACTCGCGCGCCTGCGCCGCTCGGCATCGGTAATGTTGGCGAGCAAATACCCTTTGAGCATGTCTGAGGGCGTCAACGACAACCCGCCGTCATTCATCGTCTCACAGATCGTGTACGCGCGTCGTTATCGGACTAGGCGGTGATCTCCACCAGATCGCCATTCTCGATCAACCAGTCGGCGAAGTAGGGCAACGCCGCCCCGCGCAGTTCCTCGGGGAATAGCTCTTCACCGTCTCCGTCACGAGCGACAATGTTCGCGGGGATTCGTCACCGTCCGTGGCCGCCTCTTCACTCTTCTACAGTGTCTCCATGGAACGCGGCGCGCTCCGGGATGTCGCCGTTGAAAGAGCGCTTCCCGTGCTTCTGCGAGACGATGAGGTGGCCGAGCTGCCCCTGCTGCTCGGGATCCGCGAGTTGATGGTGCAGGCAGATCAACAGCAGCGTGAGTGTCGTCAGGCGCTGCTGGCCGTCGATCAGGAACTTGTGGCCGTCCCTGCCGCTCGCGATGATCGAGCCCAGGAAGCAGTCGCCGTAGTCGGCTACGGCGCTGCGCTCGTTTCCCTCCTCGCGCCTCTCCAGGAGCTTGGCCGCGAGGTCGTCGACCAGCTCCTCCACCTGCTTCTTCTGCTCCTTGTACTCGCGCTGCTAGTTAATCGCTCGAGTACTTGCGACCGATGAGGAGTTCGCGGACCGTACGGCCCTTGCCGCCATCTCACGCGAAGTGGGAGTGCTACCGTTCATGGGAGACCACCTGCTGTCGGCTATGTCGCCTGCAACGAGCCCCGCGATACTTGCCGTCTCCAATGACAGCATCCCGTGGCGGTTTGGCGCAAGAACCTCTGGTGAAGAAGTGGCTAATCATCTCCAGGCTCCTTAGGGCGCCACCCATCGAGATACCTTCCTGCTAGCTGTAGCAACTCATCAGCATCCGCCGGCTGAACCGCCTTCAGGCTCTCGATTCGGTCACGCAGAACTGCTTCCCCGCCGTACAGCTCGACCAGTGCATCCCATGCAAGATGGTAAGACCGGCGGACTGCACGACTTCCCATAGATTGACTCAGTACCTCGCTTCGCGCCGATCTCAAAACCCCGAGCGTAACGTCCGGGGTGTCGGGAACCTGCAGCGACGGTTCCTCCGGCCCGGCCTCTTTCTTCGCGCGCCAGAGGACCTCAAGAAGATTCTCCTCGCGAGCTAGCAAGTCGGCGCTCGCCGCCCGCACCTCGCGGCGCCACTGTTCCTCGAACCCGGCGGCTGCCTCTTCCGATACCAGTTTATGCCCAGCGTTTTCGCGGTGTCCGACGATGGTGATGAGTACCAGCTTTGATGACAGACAGGTAACGGCAGGCAGGATCTCTCGCACCGCTCTCTCGACCTCTCTGGGATCTTTGAGCGTACGGAGCAAGCGCAGCACTACCCGTGCCACGGTGATGCGCTTGCCGAAATCCAACAGGCTTCGCCGGCGCTCCGGTAACTCCGGCAACAGATTCAGCAGAACCACACATCCGGGGACTACGTGCTCAGGCCTGAACTCCTCTTCGAACGTTTCAAGCGACAAGATAACGCCCTCAAGCTGGTCTGGTGGCAACGAGCGGAGATATTCGTCGAGTGCATCACGGTTCGCCAAGTGCGCGAAGGCCCGCTCTGCGCTCGTGAATGCCTGTAGCCCTTCACCGGCAACACGCTCCAGGTATAGGCGGAAGACCTCCTTATGAGCAGCCCGCCGCTCACGAAGCCACCGACGCTCCCAATCAGGGCCGTAGTGCGAGCCGCCAATGTGCCGTTCAGCCGCCGGAAACACCCGCTCGATGAGGGCGCGCACGACTCCCGACCGGTCGCCAGCCGCCTCGATGAGCCGGTCGATCTGCTGCTTCAAGACTCTTTCGTTGCCCCGGTCAACATGGCCAATGCCCGAGGTTGCCGTCAGACCCTCGACTGCAGCATGCATCTCGCGAAACACGTCTGGGAGAAAGACTCGAACCGCCTCCAGCGCCAGAACATCCACCAGCGCAACTTGGCCGTTCAAGTCTCGGACCGTGCCGTGAACCGCTGCCGCGAAGCGTCGCACGTCCCTCATATTCCTGATCAGCGGCCCCACGATTTCCATGAAGACGTCAGGCCACCGGTTAGCGTCGAAGCGACCCGGGTCGTCGATCGCGGAGAGCGCCAAATCGATCGCCTGGATGATTTGACTGTGGAGGATCTCAGCGGGGATTGTGGGCAGGTCAACAGCCACCTGGAGGATTTTCTCCAGGTAGTCGCGGCCCCGAATGCCTTGGCTGCTGAGAGCATCCTCCACGCGGGAACGGTCGAACGCCAGAACATAAACGACGTTCGGAAAGCTCGCCGTGAGCCGCACGAGCTTGAAGATGTCGCGGATTTCCTCCGTGTTCAGCCGATCGATGTCGTCCAGGATCACTACCAACGGTTTATCGAGGGCTCGCAGTGCCTTCTCAACCTTATTGCGACGCGCATCGAGATCCTCGGTTGTGCGTCGGAAGGCCATTGCCAGAGCTTTGGCTGCCGCGCGGAGCCGCTCAGCCCACGTGCCGACCACCGGTACCCACGCGATCCCCGACAATACCTCGCCGTACCGTTCCAACTGCCGCCCGATCTCGACGAGGTCCCGTCGCAGCCTCAGTCTTGCCGAGACCTGAGCAAAAAATCTGTCCGCGAGCTGCTCGACGCCGCTGAACATCCACGGATTGAAGTCTACGATCGCGGCGCTGCCTGCCTGCAGATGGGGACGTGCGAGGTTGATGAAGGAGGTCTTCCCGGAGCCCCAAGGCCCCAGGACGCCCACTACAGCACCCTCGCTGAGGTCCAACGACAGGACCTCCTCCGCGAACGAGCGGGCGAGTTTCGCGCGTCCCAGGGCGTCATCCTCGACGCTCCGGATCGGGTTATCTGCGCGAATCGCTGCGGTCATGAGAACAGATCGTAGTGGACGCTCCCCGAGGCGTGCGCCAGCCGGCCTTCTTTGCGCCACGCTTCTTCTCTGCGGCCCCGGCCGCAGCGCCGGAGCGGGCCTCGGCGCGGGCCCGCTCGGCGTTCAGCTCGAGCAGGCCCGCCAGGACCTCGGCCTGGACCTCGTCGGGCCACCGCCAGCGGTAGGGTTTCTTCCGGTCGTCCCACTCCTCCTCGGCAAGCTCCAGGGCGAGCCCTTCGGAGATCGGAACGCTGCGCCGCGCCTGGCGGGTCTTCGGCTCCTCGAACCGAACCCGCCCGCCGGCGCGCACCAGGGACCTCTGCACCCTGATCACCCGCCGCTCGAAGTCCACGTCCTCCCAGCGCAGTGCCAGCGCCTCCGACGGCCGCAAACCGGTCTCGAGCAGGACCCACCACAAGGGCCAGGCCCGGTCCTCTCGCGCGGCCACGAGAAACCTCCGCGCCTCCTCCGGGGTCAGCACCCGGATTTCCCTCCGTTCGTCGCGGGGCGGCTTCACCCTCGCCGTGGGATCGACGGGGAGCATCGACCACCGGACCGCCTGGCGGAGGGCCGCCCGGAGGCAGGCGTGTACACCGCGCACCACCGTTCGTGACAGCCCCCGGGCAAGGAGCCCCTGGTACAGCATCTGTACGTCCAGGGCGCTTATGTCCCGCAGCCGCCGGTCCCCGAGGGTCGGCAGAACCCACCTCCGCAGCGTAGCACTGTACCACTCGGCCGTCCTCGGCCTCACCCGCCGGCTGACGTCCTCCAACCAGCGCTCCACGTAGTCGGATAGGGTCACCCCGGAGGGTACGGTCAGGCGCCCTAGGTCCCGCTCGCGCAGCAGCCCGTACAGGACCGCCTCAGCATCCTTCCTGGTACCGTGGACGGTCCTTGAGAACCATTTCCTGGAGCCCGTCGCCGGGTCTTTCCCGAGGTAAACCCTCACCAGCCAGGCGCGCTCGCCTCTCTTTCTGATCTGCCCCGCCACTGCAAACTGACCTCACCGTACTCGGATTGACTCCACGATAGCAGGCGCACTATAGGCGCACAAGCCGGTCCAGAGGGTGAGAGACCGACACGCTCGGAACGGCTGGGATCCTTGTGCTGCCTGGGTTTGAGCTGGAGCCGGCGGGGGGATTCGAACCCCCGGCATGCGGATTACAAATCCGCCGCTCTGCCGCTGAGCTACGCCGGAACGCGCGGCTAACGCGGCCATCATCTTACGCGGGGCGCCGTGCGGTGTCAAACCGGGAACGGAGGTGAGGTGCGTGAGCCGGT
>VAPR01001316.1_pt1 | contig 12683 bp, 10 predicted proteins | sample 3380701 | NCBI WGS metagenome assembly VAPR01 (sample SAMN11536904, study PRJNA540576) | hot springs metagenome | isolation source: hot spring wet sediment | place: Spain: Lobios | collected 2014-01
GCACAGGTTCAGGATGGCTTGGTGCAGCTGGCTCGGATCCCCTTCCACCATGGGCAGGCCGGGGGAAAAGTCCGTCTGCAAGGTGACCTGAGGCGCCAAGGTGCTACTGAACAGCTCCAGCACCTCCGAGCACAGGCTGGCCATGTCCACAGGCCGGCTCTCAAGCTTGCCCTTGCGGGCGAAGCCGAGCAGCTGCTGAGTGAGTTCGGAGGCCCGTTTGGCGGACCGTTCCAGCACCTCGAGGTAGTGGTGGAGCCTGCCGTCTGGAGGTAGCTCCTCCTTGAGGAGGCCCAAGTAACCCACGATGGTCCCGAGGATGTTGTTGAAGTCGTGCGCGATTCCGCCGGCCAGGGTGCCAATGCTCTCCATCTTCTGCGCCTGCAACAACTCCTCCTCGAGGCGTTTGTTCGCGGTGATGTCCCGGTAGATGCCCACCACCCCCACGGGACGGCCCTGGGAGTCCCGCTGGATCGACAGAGACGCAGAGAACCAGGCCAGCCGGCCGTCCGCGGTCCGGTGCTGTAGCTCCCCGCGCCAGGCGCCGTCCCGAGCCAGGACCTGACGCAACCGCGCCAGACTGTCCTTGGCCTGCGGCTGTACCAAGCTGTCGAACTCTCGGCCCACGGCGTCGGAGGCGAGCCAGCCGTACAACGACTCCGCGGCACGGTTCCAGTACACCACCCGGCCGTCCCAGTCCGTGGCCACGATGGCGTCCTGCACCTGCTCCAACAAGCTGGCTTGGAAGTGCAGGATCTCCGCGATCCGCCGCTGCTCCGTGAGATCGCGCACCGTACCCAAAAGCAGCGGTGTACCTCGCAGCACCACTCGGTTGGCCAAAAGTTCGCAGTCCATGCGGCTGCCGTCCGGCCGCATTCCGGTAAAGGCCACCGTGGCAGGCGGCGCACGGCCCGCCAGCCGCTCTCGTAGGTAGGTGGCCAGTTTACGACGGTCCTCGGGAGCGCACAAAGCGAGGGGGCCTAGGTGGCCCACACACTCCGCGGAAGTGACCCGAAACATCTGCGTGAATCGCCGGTTCACGAACCGAAAAATCCCGTCCTCGAGGAGGAAGACCCCCTCCGGTGACTCCTCAATGAGCGTCCGATACCGCGCCTCGGATTCCCGTAGCTCCTCTTCCAGGCGGCGTTGCTCGGTGACATCTAGCGCGATGGCCACCACGAACTGCACGGCCCCGTCCGGGTTACGCACGGGCGCCAAGAAAATGTCAAGGACCTTACGCGTCGAGCCTTCACGGTCTGGGGGTGGCCACAGGAAGTTGGAGAGGCGCGCCCCTTGTCCCCGTATGGCTTGCTCCAGGGTCGTCCGGTGAGGCGGGCCGAACACCGAGCCGCCATGCAGGACGTTCGCCGCCCGTGCAGCTTCTCGGGGAGAGAGCTCAAAGAGCTCGGACCAGGCTGCGTTGGTGGCGATGATGTTCCCCTGCAAGTCGAAGGCCTGCAAGGCCAAAGGCACGTCCGCCAGCGCCTGTCGCACCTGAGGAGCCAACCCCCAAGGGTCGGCAAGCCGGGGCGTTGTAATGCACCACACCAGCCCACGGCCCACAGGTTCGGTCCGCACGGCAGCCCGGACCGCTGAGCCATCCGACCTGCGAAAGGTAAGCTCCCCCTTCCACCGTCGGTGGCGGTAGGCAGCTTGGATGGCGGTCAGGGATGCGGGGGAGCCATCTGTCAGCGCTCGGAAGGGTAGCCCCACCAGGGAAGCAGACCCCAGGCCCACGAGCTCTGAGGCCCGGAGGTTAGCGGAGACCACCGTTCCGTCCTCACCCACCTCCACCACCGCGTCCCAGGTGGCACGCAGGATGGCGCCGAGGCGCTCGGATGGCTCGCGCCCGGAGTCGGGTGCCGCGTTACGCCGCTTGAAAAGACGCATTCCCCCGCCTTTTGAGGGAGCAACTCCTGTGCCCGAGCTCAGGTATGCAACTCCAGAACGTCCCCGTCCTCAAGCACGTGGTCGCGGCTTACCATCTGGCCCGTGTAGCCATGCCCCCACAGCCGGGCGAACTTCAGCTTCTCTGCCAGGTCCTTGTGAATCTCCTCCGCCGCGTCCCGCACCGTGGCTCCGCGCCGCAGCACGAAGGGCGCTTTGAAGTCAGGCTTGCGCCCAGGCGGCTTGCTGTACACCCGTACCAGGTCCAGGGCGCGAAAGATGCGGCGGCGCAGCTCCTCCAACCCGTCCCCGCGAAGCGCAGACACCGGGAGCGGCTGCTGCGGCAGGCGGTCCCCCACAAGTTCCAGAAGCACCCTCAAATTGTCCGCACTCCCAGGCAGGTCGCACTTGTTGGCCACCACCACCGTGCGCTTGTGTGCGCCCCGGGGGAGTGTGGGATCGTCGGGGATGGAGGCGTCCTCTGACACGAGGAACACGCGGTTGCGGGGGAGCAACCGCAGGGAGTCCTCCAGGTACAGGATGCCGTCGTCGCTCGTGTCGAGGACGAACACCGCGGCGTCCGCTCCGCGGATGAGGCCGTACAGCCAGCCCTCATCGAACTCGGGGCACACCGGCGGGAGGTCCACCAGCTGGATCTGCACGTTTTCGTAAACCATCATCCCCGGGAGGGGCACCCGCGTGGTCATGGGGTAGGGTGCCACTTCAGGCGTGGCGTTGGTCAGGGACGCCAACAGGGAAGACTTCCCGGCGTTTGGAGGTCCCACCAGGACCACCTGACCGGCGCCTTCCCGCGGCACGTGAAAAACGGGCTGTGCCCGGGTCCCGCCTCGGCGGGTTTGCATCTCCTGGCGCAGGCGCGCGATCTTGCGCTTGAGGTCGGCCTGCAGCTTTTCCGTGCCCTTGTGCTTGGGTACTGTGCGGAGCATTTCCTCCAGCGCCTCAAGACGCTCTTGGGGCGAGGCGGCTTGGCGGTAGCGCTGCTCTGCGGCTAGGTATTCTGGCGTCAGGTTGGCAGGCATGGCTTCCTCCCTTGTCCATCGTAGCGGGCCCGCCGTCCGCTATCATGGGGACGATGCCTCGCACGTCCGTGCGACCCCGTTCGCAGGTAGACCCTGCTTTGTGGCCGCTGTTACGGTCCGCAGCTCGGGCCCGGCCTACGCCCTTCCAACCCTCCCCCTTCCAGCTGGAAGCGCTTGAAGCGCTGCGGAAGGGCGACGTGTTGGTGGAAGCGCCCACCGGGAGTGGAAAGACTTGGATCGCGGAGCAAGCGATCCGGGAAGGGCTGGAGTTCGGACGGAACGCCTGGTACACCACGCCCCTGAAAGCCTTGTCCAACCAGAAGTATCGGCGGTTTTGCGATCTGTACGGGAAGGAGCAGGTGGGCCTGCTGACCGGGGAGCGCCGCATCCAGCCTGAAGCGCCCGTGGTGGTAGCGACCACGGAGGTGCTGCGCAACGCCTTGTACGAGCAGGGGCCTGCTCCCGACCTAGTGGTCCTGGACGAGGCCCACTACCTGAGCGACCCTGAACGGGGCACCGCCTGGGAAGAGGTGATTCTGCACGCGCCCCGCCCCACGCGCCTGCTCCTGCTGTCTGCCACGTTGCCGAACGCGGCAGAGCTCGCGGAGTGGATGGCGGAAGTGCGAGGCACACGGCCGGCGGTGATAACCGAGCGGGTCCGGCCCGTGCCTCTGGAGTTCCTTGCCGCAGACGCCTCCGGTCGCCTGGTCCCTCTGGAACGCGCACGGCCCCAGGGCCACAGGCGGCCGGAGTGGATCCTGCAGGTGGTAGAAGCGTTGGAGGAGGCGAAGCTTTTACCCGCTATTTTGTTTTTCCCCGCGCGCAGGTTGTGTGACGAGGCGGTAATTGCTTTGGCGCGACACCCCGCACGGGGGGAGGAGGCGCGTCGTGAGGCGTGGGCCCGTTGGGAGGAAGAGTTCCCGTACTTGCGCAGCCACGGGCAGCGCGCAGCGTTGCTGCGGGCGGGTGTGGCGGCACACCACGCGGGGCACACCACCGCGTGGCGTATGGCGGTGGAGGACCTGTTGGAGCGTGGGCTTCTGCGGGCCGTATGCGCCACCACGACGCTCGCTGCGGGCCTGGACGTACCTGCGCGCACCGTGGTACTTTCCACCCTCCTGCGCAACAGCCCCGAAGGCCCCACGTACCTCACCGCCACTGAGTTCCATCAGATGGTCGGCCGCGCCGGACGAAGGGGACGGGACGCGGTCGGCTTCGTGGTCCTGCCCGCCGTGGAGGCGGACGAGCTGGTGCAGGCGGAGGCCCTGTTGGGGTCTAGCCCCGAACCGGTGCGCTCCACGTTCACCCCGAGCTACACGCTGGTGTTAAACTTGCTTGCCCGGTGGCCGCTAGAGGCTGCGTTAGAGCACTTGCGCCGTTCCCTAGCCGCGTTCCAGAGGCGTGCGGAGGTGGCGGCGTTGCGGGAAAGGCTAGCTCGCACACCCCCGGACCCGCTCGTAGACCGCCCCTGCCAGGACCGAGTGTATACCCGGACGCGGTACGAGCGCATGCGAGAGCACCTGGAGCGGGCCCCGGACCCGGAGATGGAGGAAACGTACAGACGATGGCCTTGCGCCAGCTGCGCGTTGGAGCTCCAGTGTTTGTCCACCCTGGATGCTCAGCGTCGCGCCGAACAGCAGCGCTCGCGCCTGCGGCGCAGGCTCATGGAGCTGGAGTCCGGGCTAGAGGAGGCGTTCCGAGCCCGCGCCAGGGTCCTGCAGCGCCTCGGCTACTTAGACAAGGAGATGCACCCCACCGCAGACGGTAGTTGGGCCGCCCGGTTGCGCCATCCCAGGTGCCTGGTACTGGCGGAGGCGGTGCGCCGAGGCCTCATGCCCAGGGAAGCCGATAGGCTGGCCTCGTATGCAGCCGCCGTGAGCACCGAGCGGGCTCCCCGCTCCGGAGAGGAAGCCGGGCTTGCCACCCTCTCACGACTGGTGGCGCTCCTGGCGGAGGTGGAGGCGGAAGAAGCGGTGGATCCGGATCCCCTGGTGAGCGAGTTCAAACCAGAGTGGGACCGGACAAGGCGGCGCTTGCTTCCCTCACCTGCGGATCGGCGGGCATGGGCCGCGTGGCAGTGGGTGCAAGGTATGGAGTTCGGCGCCCTGTGCATGCAACTGGACGTGGCAGCAGGCGACCTGCAGAGGATCCTTTTGCAGGCAGCGGAGGTATGTAACCAGCTGGCGGACCTACCGCACCCCGAAGTTCAGGCCGCGAGCCGAAGCGCTCGGGACCTCCTCCTGCGCCCGCCCGTGAGCGACTAACAGGCTTGCCCGACAGGTTGTTTGGTGAACTGTTCTGCTTCCGTGGAACGTTCCATGGCGACCGTGGACTCTAGCCCCAGACAGCGCAGCACCTCGTCGTAGTACCCGGTCCCCACCTCCCGTTGGTGGCGGGTGGCGGTGTAGCCGTCGCTCTCCAAGCTGAACTCGTGCTCCTGCAGCCGGACGTACGCCGACATACCCTCCCTGGCGTAGCCGTGGGCCAGCTCGAAGGTAGAGGCACACAAGGCGTGGAAGCCCGCCAGGGTGACGAACTGAAAGCGGTAGCCTAAAGCCGCCAGCTTTTCCTGAAAGGACCGGATCTGTTCAGGGTTTAGGTGCTTTCGCCAGTGGAAGCTCGGGGAGCAGTTGTAGGCCAAGAGCTTGCCAGGAAAGCGGGCGTGCACCGCCTGCGCGAACCGAGCTGCTTCTTCCAGGTCGGGCCGAGAGGTCTCGAACCACAGAAGATCCGCGTACGGCGCGTACGCCAAGGCCCTGGCCACAGCCGCCTCCAGGCCGTTGCGGACTACGAAATAACCTTCCGGCGTTCGCTGGCCCGCAAGAAACGGGGTGTCCACGGGGTCGGCGTCGCTGGTCAAAAGCGTCGCATCGCGAGCATCCGTTCGGGCGATCAGCACCGTCGGTACCCCACACACGTCCGCCGCAAGCCGGGCGGCCTGCAGGACGCGCACGAACTGGCTGGTGGGCACAAGCACCTTACCGCCCAAATGGCCGCACTTCTTTTCAGAGGCTAGCTGGTCCTCGAAGTGCACCCCCGCAGCGCCTGCTTCGATGTAAGCCCTGGTAACCTCGAAGCTACTGAGGGGGCCGCCGAAACCCGCCTCGGCATCCGCCACCACCGGCACGAGCCAGTCCCGCTTGAGCTCCCCCTCTAGCCACTCCACCAGCTGAGCCCGGCGCAGGGCGTTGTGGATCTTCCGCACAAGGGTTGGGCCGCTGGTCCAGGGGTACAGACCCAGGTCGGGATAGGTCTGGTCTGCCAGGTTCTGATCCGCGGCCACCTGCCAGCCACTTAGGTACAAGGCCCGAAGTCCGGCCCGGACCATCTGAACTGCTTGCATGCCGGTAAGAGCGCCCAAAGCAGCTACATAGGATTCCTCTTGGAGCATCTGCCAAAGCCGCTCGGCACCAAGCCTCGCCAGGGTGTGCTCGATCTGGATCGGCCCCCGCAGCCGTACCACGTCCTGGGCACTGTATTGCCGCACCACCCCCGCCCAACGTGGGTTCGTCCTCCATTCCTGCTCAAGGGCCGTAGCCTCAAGTTCGATGTGCTCCCGGACCTGCATCGCGTATACCTCAGGAAACCTCTGCGAGCGCGGTGAGCTCGGCTTCGAGCTGACCGATGGCCGCGCAAGCTGCACAGTAGGCGGTCCCTTCGGGCATATACGCGCAGGCAGAACAGCAATATGCCCCGCAGCTCTGGCACGCCCAAGCTTCGAACCAACGTACTTCCCTGCCGCACCGACACCGGATCATAACAGCTCACCTCGGCCCCAGTATCCTTCCTGGACTCCGTGGGTCGCTAGAAAGCGGCGACGAACGGTCAAAGGGAACCGGTGGGCGGTTCAAAAACGCTGATGAGCGGCGGGCTTAAAAGGTCCTTCGGATAAACGAAGTTGATCGGACTGGGGCTCCCAAGAACTACAGGTGCAGGAGCAGTCTGAGTAGGCGGGCTGCCGAGCGACTTACTGGGATCTCCGTCCCTCGGCCGTCGTCCAGGCGGAGCAGCATCGTCCCAGAGAAGTAAGGGTGCACTTCCCGTACTGCGTCCAGGTTCACGACGTAGCTACGGTGTACCCGGAGGAACTGGGCGCTGGGTAGCCTCCGCAGGAGCTGCGCCAGGGTGCAGCGCGCCTCCAGGGTCTCGTGCCGGGTCACCACCTTGCAGGTCTCCCCTTGCGCCTGCACGTACAAAATGTCCGCGGGGTCCACCAACACCGCGTGGTCTGCGGTGGGGACCGCCACCCGGGAGGGTGCCTCGGGTTCCTCCTCCAAAAGGCGGTCCAGTGTCCGGCGCAGGCGCTCGCGGTCTACGGGTTTGAGCAGGTAGTCGAAGGCAGCCGCCTCAAACGCCTCCAAGGCATAGTCCTCGAACCCTGACACCAGAACCACTCGAGGGCGGCGTGGCAACCCACTGAGAGTGCGCAGTAGGTCCAAGCCGGACAGGCCCGGCATACGGATGTCCAGGAACAAAGCGTCCACGGGACCGTAGCGTAGCCGCTCCAGGGCTGCCTGGGCAGAGTCTACCGCCTCCACGTCCTCGCAGCCCACCTCGCGCAGCAGGCCTTCCAGGTACCGTCGGGCCTCAGGGTCGTCGTCGGCCACGAGCACCCGAAGCTTTCGGTTCACGCACTCCCCCCAAACCGCTGGGGCACGCGTACCGTCACCCGCGTACCCTTCCCTTCCTCGCTCTCTACTCGTAGGCCGTAGGACTCTCCGTAGATGGCCTGTAGTCTCCGTTGAACGTTAAACAATCCCACGCCCAACCCCGAACCTACCCCCCGCTCCGTAACCACCTCCAGCCGCGGCTTCGGAATCCCCACCCCGTCATCCTCCACCACCAGTACGAGTGTGTCCCCCTCAGCGCAGGCCTTGACCAGAACCGTTCCCATCCCTGTCTTGGGCTCCACCCCGTGCACCACCGCGTTCTCCACCAGAGGCTGCAAGGTCAGGACGGGCACCAGCCAACCCAAAAGCTCGTTTGGGACTTCTACTTTGGCCTGTAGGCGGAGGCCTAGACGGGCCCGCTCGATGGCCAGGTACTGGTCCACGTACCACAGCTCTTCCTCCAAGGTGCAGAACTCGCCATGGGCGCGGAGCGCGTGGCGCAAAAATTCGGCGAAGTCTGTAAGCAGCCGCCGGGCGCGGTCGGGGTCACGACCCACCACGGCAGCCACGGAGTGCAGGGTGTTGAACACAAAGTGAGGGGAGATCTCGGCTCTGAGAGCCCGCAACTCCTCCCGGGTGAGGCGGTCCACCTCAGCTTCTAGGAGCGCGATCTCCAGCTGTGCGCCCAGCAGATCCCCCACCAAAGCCGCTCCTTCCACCGCGTCGGGGGGGAACGGTCGGCCGTCCGTCCGGTAGAACTTGATGGCGGCAGGCACCATTCCACGGACCCGCATGGGCACCACGAGGGCTGCGGTGAGGGGACAGGTAGGGTGAGGGCATCCGATCTCCTCTCGGACGTTGGTCACTTGCGCTTGGCCAGTGCGCAGCACCCGCTTGGTGAACTCCGTGGTCACCGGCTGGCCCGGGAGGTGATGATCTTCTCCAGCTCCTACGAACGCCAAGACCTGCGCCCGACCCACCAGGGCTACCGCGTCCGCCTCCAGGGCTTCCCGCAGCGAGCGGGCCACCTCTGCAGCCGCCTCGTGGGTGAGACCCCGGCGGAAGGTGTCCCGGGCACGCCGGCTCGCCTGCACCAGCCGCTGGATGGTGGAAACGAGCACCGCCCGGTGGAGGCCGTCCATTACCTTTGACATGCAGATGCTCTCTCCGGATGCTACCAGGATACCGCGGTCCGGCCGCTTGTTGCGCACCGGTTTCTAACCGGTTTTTTAATCGACGCAACCGACAGTCGTCCACAAAGGAGGATCACACCCCCAAAAAGCGAAGGGAAACACCCATGGCCACGGAGGAGGAGCGGACCTTCGGGTTCGAAAAGTTTAGCAGCCACCGGTTCTTCCGGGAGGTGAACCGGTGGCTTGTGGAACACGCGGGGATTCGCCCTGGGCACGTGGTGGTGGATTTGGGCTGTGGCCCAGGGGCGGTCACCGAGCTGATCCTAGATTACGTAGACGCGCGAGAGGGGGGGCTAGTGTACGCCGTGGACCCCTCCCCCTCCGCCCTGGAGGTGGCCCGCCAACGGATCCGCTCCGCGATAGTACGGTTCCTGGAAGGGACCGCAGAGCGCCTGAGCCAGCTGGTGCCGGCCGCGGACACGGTGTTGTTCTGCAACGCGATTCACCTGGTCCAGGACAAGCTAGCGGTGGTGCGGGAGGCCATGAAGGTGCTGCGACCTGCGGGTGTGTTCGCGTTCAACACCACTTTCTTCCATGGTGCCTACCCCGCAGAAACCCTGCGCTTTTACAAGCTGTGGATGCTGCGGGCAGTCCGCCATCTGCGGGAGCAGGGCCTAAACCTGGCCCGCGGGGTCAAGGCCCCGGCTATGCAGTGGCTGTCGGTAGACGAGTATGAGGCCTTGCTGCGCCAGGCGGGGTTTACGCAGGTGTTTACGTGCCTCCAGCAGCAGCAGCTCTCGCAACAGAGCTTTGAGGACATCAGCGAGTTCTCCCTATTCATCGAAGGGGCACTGCCGGGAGTCCCGTTGCGGGAGGCTTGTGAGGCCCTTAAGATCGGCGTCCGGCAAGCCTTCGCAGAGCTCCAGTTGTCCAGCGTCCCCCGCAACTGGCTCCAGGTTGTCGCACGGCGACCGTAGGCCTATCCCCGCTCTCAGACCTTTCCCTGCCCGTCTCCGGCGCTCTCAGAGGCAGTCTGCCGGAGGCGTGGCCGAAACGGTGGGAGACCTTAGCCGATGACGCGGACGTTGGAGGCCTGTGGGCCCTTCTGCCCCTGGGTGACCTCGAACTCCACTTTCTGCCCTTCTTGGAGGTTGCGGTATCCCTCGCCAACGATGGCGCTGTAGTGGACGAACACGTCCTTGCTGCCGTCGTCAGGGGTTATGAACCCATACCCCTTCTCCGGGCTGAACCACTTGACCGTCCCTCTTGCCATGCTCGTTCCTCCGTTCCATTCCTTCCCGCACGTCCCCGGGACAGGCCAATGATCTGCCACCGCCTGGGCTTTGTCAACGGGCATGGGGAAGGGAAAGCCCGGGGTTCGGGGCGAAGCAGACCCCATGATCGCGCCCTTGGTATACGGCCCGGAGTGCCGGAGCTACGACTTCGGTGGGGACCATCCGCTGAACTCCATACGGCTAGTGCTTACTGTGGACCTCGTGCGCGAGGCGGGGCTATTGCTGCACGGCGCCTTGACCCCGCCACGGCAAGCCACGGACGAAGAGCTGACTTGGGTGCACAGCCGGGAGTACGTGGAAGCGGTCCGGGCCCTGAGTCGGCGGCCCGATCACCCTTTGCTCCGCTATCGGTACGGGTTCGGGCCCGGCGACAACCCGCCTTTCCAGGGCATGCACGAGGCAGCAGCCACCATCGCAGGGGGAGCCTTAATGGCTGCAGAAGGCATCGCATCCGGCCGCTTCCTGCACGCCTTCCACGTTTGTGGGGGGTTACACCACGCCATGCGGGCTCAGGCGAGCGGGTTCTGCGTATACAACGACGTGGCGTTGGCGTGTGAGTTCTTCCGCAGAAAAGGATGCCGGGTGCTGTACGTGGACGCAGACGCGCATCACGGGGATGGGGTGCAAGCTCTCTTCTACGGCACCGACCAAGTCCTCACCCTCTCCATCCACGAGAGCGGCTGGTATCTGTTCCCAGGGACGGGGTTCCCGGAAGAGCTTGGAGAGGGTCCCGGTTACGGCTACAGCGTCAACGTGCCCCTCTTGCCCGGTACCGACGACGCCTCGTGGGTGGAGTGCTTTGAGTCCGTGGTGCCTCCGGTGGCGCGGGCCTTCCGGCCGGACGTGATCGTCACCCAGCACGGCTGTGATACCCACAGACGCGACCCCCTCACGGACCTGAACTGCACCCTGCACACCGTAGAGCACTTCGCGCGCCGCATGCACGAGCTGAGCCACGAGTTGTGCGAAGGCCGGTGGCTGGCCACGGGGGGAGGTGGGTACGACGTGTGGGCCACCGTGCCCAGGGCCTGGACTTTGGTCTACGGCTGGGTCTCCCACCAACCAGTTCCCGACCAGGTGCCGCAGGCCTGGATCGACCGCTGGGGACCTCAGGCCCCGTACCCTTTGCCGCGACTTATGCGAGAGGAGCCCAGCGGCGACGCTCCCGAGGCGGTTCGGGCCACAAACCGGCGCGTGGCGCAGGAGGTGCGGGAACGGGTGCTGGCCATCCTGGAGGGGCTTGGGTGAGGCCGGTGCTGTGGCTAGACGCCACCAAAGCGGCGTGGGAAGCTTTCTGGTAGCGTGCAGGCTCCCGCAGGATGGCGTCGGATCCGTGGGGGTGCTGCAGCCTGCGCTCAACAGGTGCCTATTGTCCGCTAGCCCTTGGCGCGAGCTGCAGTAGAGATCCGCCCTAGGCCTCCCACGGCAGGGATCCGAAGCTCGCCAAGTTTAGCGACCCAGCCGGTGATACTCAGGATTCGGGTGCCAACCCAAGGCGTTGGCGAGGCGGTTGGTGAAGTTGAACATGGCGGCCACCTCGGCGATGTCGAAGATGTCCTCGTCTGTCCAGCCCACGGCTCGCAGGGCTTCCACGTCCGCCTGGGTCATCCGGTGGGGCTCGGTAGTTAACTTGGCGGCGAAATCCAGCATGGCGCGGTCGCGGGGATCGAGGTCCGCGTGGCGGTAGTCGGTGGCCAGGGTGTCCGCGAGAACCGGGTCCTCCGTCAGAAGGCGGAGGGCAGCCCCGTGGCTTGTACTGCAGTAGTGGCAGCGGTTCAGACTGGAAACCACCACTGCAATCATCTCACGCTGCACCTTCGTGAGGTTCGAGGGACCCCGCATGAGGTGATCGTAGTAGTGCCACCACCGCACGCAGTGCTCAGGCCGCAGGCTGAAGATGCGGAACACGTTGGGGAACACCCCGATCTTCTCCACGGATGGCCGGGCCAGCTCCCGCACCGCCTCCGGGATCTCCCCATCTTCCGGCACCTGTACCCATGCCAGCCGCTCGGTCATCCCCGTTCCTCCCCGAAAAGACGGTCGGTCTTGGCCGCCATCACAAAATCGTTCCGGTGCAGGCCCCGAATCTTGTGGGTCCACCAGCTTACCGTGACCCGTCCCCACTCCGTGAGCAGGGCGGGGTGGTGACCTTCGCGCTCCGCCAGCTCACCAACCAGGTTGGTGAACCGGAGCGCTGCCGCGAAGTCCGGGAACGGGAAGGTACGCTCCAAGCGAAGGACGCCGTCCCGCTCCACCACGTTCCAGGACGGAACCTCCCGGCGGAGCGCTTCGATCTCCTCCCGTGCAAGAGGCGGCTCTCCGCCACGGCAGGGGACGCAGCGGCTCTCGGCAAGACTCATAGTTCCCTCCCTGATCCTCCATCGAGATCTAGGGTAGCACGGGTTTTCAGGGAGGGGTCAGCACCACGGTGGGTAGGCCTTGGCCCCGTTCCCGTACCGCCCGGGCGACCACGCGCCCCCGCAAGCTGTACCACATGCGGATGCGCTGAACCCGGGCGAGACCTGCATGTTCCTGCGGGGGCTGGAAAACGCGGGTTGTGGCGATCTCGGAGACCCCCTCGAAGAACCACAGCCAGTCCTTGCGGTCCTGGGGCATGGCCCGCACCTCGTCCATGCGGACGTAGATGGCCGCTTCTCGGCCCGCAGCCGCCAGCACCACGGCGGTCACGGTGCCAAGCCCGATGAACGACTCGATGAGGTT
>VAPR01001318.1_pt1 | contig 12648 bp, 14 predicted proteins | sample 3380701 | NCBI WGS metagenome assembly VAPR01 (sample SAMN11536904, study PRJNA540576) | hot springs metagenome | isolation source: hot spring wet sediment | place: Spain: Lobios | collected 2014-01
TGAATAGATGATAACAAAATCGGCAGCTGCTGGCAACCCCAACGCCGGGCCCTGGCCGGCCGGCTCCCCTTCACCGGCGAGCGCGACGTCGTCCAGGCGACGCGCAGCTTCGAACTGGCCATCCGGTGCTACCAGCAGCGGCAGACCCGGCCGCCCCGCCTGGGCGGGCTCTACCACCGCCTGGCCTGGCTGGCCCGCGCGCCCGGCGATGCGGTCGCCGAACGCACCTGGCTGGCCCACTACCAACAGGTCTACCTGACGGAGCGCCTCGACGACGAGACGACCGAACTGACGCTCCAGTACCTGATCGGCGAACTCCACCTGCGTCTGGGCCAGGTGGCCGAGGCCCGGCGCTGGTTCAGCGACCTCCTGCGCCACCCCGCTCTGGCCAAGAAGCCCTCCCTGGCCACGATGGTCCGCGACCGCTGGGAGGGCCTCCGCGCCGGCGAGATACCGGCGGCCAGCCGATCAGAGGCCTAACTGGTCGCTGATACCCTGGAGGGCCCGCAGGCCGATGGCGATGAACTCGGGCAGGGGGATGCCCAGGTTGGTCTCGCAGGTCAGGATCTCAGCCCGGTTGGCGCTGCGGGCGAACGACTTCTCCTTGAACTTGCGCAGCACGAAGTCCACAGTCAGCGCCCCCAGCCGGCGCTCGGGGTGGACCAGCGCGGCGGCGACGATCAGCCCGGCCAGGTTGTCGCAGGCGTAGATGGCCTGGCCGATCCGCCGGTCGAGCGGCGCCCGCTCGGCGTGGGCCAGAATGCCGTAGATGACCGTCTCGCTGGCCCCCCGCTCGCGGGCGATCGCGCAGACGAGCAGCGGGTGGCGCGAGAGGTCTTTCTGGGTGGCCTCGTAGTCGGCGTCGTGGAGCAGGCCCACCAGCCCCCACTCCTCGGGGTCCTCGCCGAAGTGCTCGGCCAAGGCCCGCATAAAGGCCTCGACCGCCAGGCAGTGCTTGCGGATGTTGGGGCTGACCTGGAGGTCGTCGAGAATACGCAGCGCCTCGTCACGCGTCAGCACGGCGTCGTCTCCCAGGGGCCACAGGCATCGGGGAGGTCCGCCAGCCGTTCAGCGCTGCAGCGCCTGCCACTGACGGTAGAGGCGCACGAACTCCTGCCCGGCCTCCGCGAAGCGCTGGCGCAGCTCCGCCAGCGCCGCCTCCGGGTCGGGCGGGCGCACCAGCCCCTTCTCAATATGGAAGATGCGCTGGCGCAGACGGTTCAGTTCCTGGTCCAGCCGGTGCAGGGCGCTCTCGATCTCGGCGAGCGCCGCACTCTCCGGAGGCACCTCAGCCATGGGCGTCCGTCAGTCCTTCCGGCGAACACTCCCGTCGAATGATAGCACGCAGCGCGTCCTGGATCAAAGCCTGCTGGACGTCGGTCAACACGATCCCGCGTTCCCGCTCGTACTGAGCCACGACCTCGGCGAACCGCAGCAGGGCCAGGGCCGCCGCGCGGGGGGTGATGCGGGCGAAGCGGTCGTCGGCAGAGCCGCCCATGGGCCTCCCTCGGTGAATATCCACTGGCCACCGCTGCAAGCCGGATGCCAGCCGTTCACCCTTGACAACGCCCGCCGGCTGGTGTACCTATGGCCAGGGGACGGACCCATGGAGACCGATCTGCTCGTCGAGCGGACCGAGGCCACCGCCCTGGTCATCTTCAACCGGCCGGAGCGCCGCAACGCCATGACCGTGGCGATGTGGCGCCGGCTGCCCTCTCTCCTGGCCGACCTGGTGGCCGACCCGACCGTCCGGGTGATCGTCTTCCGCGGGGCCGGCACGGTGGCCTTCGGCGCCGGGGCCGACATCACCGAGTTCCAGGAGCACCGGGCGACCGCCGCCCAGGCCCGCCAGTACAACCACCTGGTCGGGCAGGCCATCGAGGCCATCGCCACCTGCCCCAAGCCGACCCTGGCGATGATCTACGGGTACTGCATCGGCGGGGCCTGCGAGCTGGCCATCGCCTGCGACCTGCGGCTGGCGGCGACGACCGCCGAGTTCGCCATCCCGGCCGCCCGCCTGGGCATCTCGATCAGCCTGGCCGACCTGCGCCGGCTGGTGGCCCTGGTCGGCCCGGCCGGGGCCAAGGAGATCCTGCTGACCGGCCGGCGGATCCCGGCCGAGCGCGCCCTGGCCATGGGGCTCATCAACGCCGTCTACCCGCCCGCGGAACTGGAGGCGGCCACTCTCGCCCTGGCCCGGGAGATCGCCGAGAACGCCCCCCTGGCCCTGCGCTGGGCCAAGGAGGCCATCAACCTCCTGCTCACCGATCCCGCGTTCTCCTCGCTGCCCGACCCCGAAGGCTACGTGGCCAGCCTCTTCGACACCGCCGACTACCAGGAGGGGGTGCGCGCCTTCCTGGAGAAGCGCCGACCGCGCTTTACGGGACGATAGCCATGGCCGCCGAGAACAGCGCCGCCGGCCCGCTGGCCGGCCTCCGGGTCCTGGAACTGGCCAACTTCATGGCCGGACCGTTCTGCGGTCTGATCCTGGCCGATCTCGGAGCCGACGTGATCAAGGTCGAGCCGCCCGGCACCGGCGACCTCACCCGCCAGACCCCTCCGTTCCAGAACGGCGAGAGCGCCGGCTTTCTGGCCCTCAACCGCAACAAGCGCAGTCTGACCCTGAACCTCAAGCACCCGACCGGCCGCGACCTCTTCCTGCGGCTGGTCGAGACGGCCGATGTGCTCATCGAGAACTTCCGCCCCGGGACGATGGCCGACCTCGGTCTGGACTACCCCACCCTGGCCGCCCGCAACCCGCGCCTGGTCTACTGCGCCATCTCCGGCTTCGGCCAGACCGGCCCGGAGCGCGACCGGCCCGGCCTCGACCTCATCGTCCAGGCGATGAGCGGGCTGATGAGCCTGACCGGGGAGCCCGACCGGCCGCCGGTCAAGATCGGGGTGCCCCTCGCCGACCTCACCACCGCCCTCTTCGCCGCCAACGGCATCCAGGCGGCCCTCCGGGCCCGCGACCGGCTGGGGGTCGGCCAGTATCTCGACCTCAGCCTCTTCGAATCCGCCCTGGCGCTGGCCGTCTGGGAGACCAGCAGCTACTTCGCCACCGGCCAGGTGCCCCACCGGCTGGGCACCGCCCACCGCAACGGCGCCCCCTACCAGGCCTTCCCCACCGCCGACGGGTTCATCACCATCGGCGCCCCCAGTCAGCGCCTGTTCGAGCGCCTCTGCGCCGCCCTCGACCTGCCCGATCTCCTGACCGACCCCCGCTTCGCCACGCCGGCCGACCGCAAGGCCAACGAGCAGCCGCTGGCCGAGATCATCAGCGCCCGCACGCGCCGGGAGCCGAGCGCCGTTCTCCTCGACCGGCTCCAGCGGGCCGGCGTCCCGGCCGGGCCGATCTGGACCATCGCCGAGGCGCTGGCCAGCCCCCAGGTCGCGGCCCGGGGGCTGATCTGGGAGACCGAGCATCCCAGCGCCGGCCCGGTGCGCCTGGTCGGCTCGCCGCTCCACCTCGCGCAGACGCCGGCGACGCTCCGGCGTCCGGCGCCCCGCCTGGGCGAGCACACCGCCGAGGTGCTGGGCGCCCTGGGCCTCGGCCCTCAGGAGGTCGAACGGCTGCGGACCGAGGGCGTGGTGTAGACCGGCTCGCCCAGCGCCCGCCGGAGCGCCCGCCCGAACCGCCGAACGCCCTCGACCAGCCGCTCGGGCGTCTCGTAACTGAAGGCGAAGCGGACGAACTCCCACCCCCGCCCGTCCGGGAAGCAGAGCGGTCCGGGCAGATAGGCCACCCCCTCGGCCCGGGCCAGCCGGAGGAGCGTCTGCCCATCCACCGAGGGGGGCAGACGCAGCCAGACGAAGAACCCCCCGGCCGGGCGCGACCAGGTGGCACGGTCCCCGACCTCCGTCGCCAGCGCCCCGAGCAGGGCGTCGCGCTTCTGGCGGTAGACGGCGATGAGGTCCTCGATATGGGTCTCCAGATGGCGCTCAAGGTAGGCGGCGGCGATGTGGCTGGCGAACGGGCTGGTCCCGCCATCGAGTTTGAGGAGGCGGAAGGCGCGCAGCAGGGGCGGCGCGGCGGTGATCCAGCCCAGACGGACCCCGGCGGCCAGGATCTTCGAGAGGGTGTTGACCCGGACCACCAGGCCGGACCGGTCGAGGGCGTAGAGGGGCGGCAGGGGCTCCCCCTCGAAGCGCAGTTCGTAGTAGGCGTCGTCCTCCAGGATCAGCACCTGGTAGCGGGCGGCCAGATCGAGCAGTTCCTGCCGCCGCGCCAGGGAGAGGGTGGCCCCGGTCGGGTTTTGAAAGGTCGGGATGGTGTAGAGGAGCTTGACCCGCCGGCCGGCCCGCTCCAGCCGCGCCAGGGTCTCGGCCAGCGCGGCCGTCACCAGTCCCTCCTCGTCCACCGGCACGGTCACGATCTCCGGACCGAAGGCCTGGATGGTGCGCAGGCTGCCGGCGAAGGTCGGCCCTTCGACGATGACCACGTCGCCCGGCTCGACCACCGCCTGACAGACGATGGCGATGGCCTGGCTGGCGCCGGCGGTGATGAGGATGTTCTCGGGGCCGGCCTCCACCCCGTGCCGCCGGGCCAGGAGACGCTGCACGATCGCGACCAGGCCCGGATACCCCCCGACAGGCCCGTAGTTCAGGGCCTCGGCGCCCGCCGGCCCCAGGAGCACCGTCCGGGCCGCCTCGACCAGATCGGCCCGGGGGAGGGAACCCGGGTCGGGCATTCCGCCGACCAGGTAGATGGGCGGCGGACCATCGTCGCCGGCGCTCCACCAGGGGCGCGGGTCCTCACGCCAGAGGGCGAGGGCAGGGCGGGTCAGCCAGCGCTCGACAGGCAGGGTCTCTTTCACCGACCGCTCCTTTCGCGGGTGCTGCTGGCGGGATTATAGCACAGGCGGCCTCTACCGCTCGGTCAGGAAGCGCTGGATCGCCTGGGCGATCCCCTGGGCCGCGAGATCCGGCCGGTCGACGATGATCGCGCGGTCGGTGGCGCTGGTCAGAAAGCCGGTCTCGATCAGGGCCATAGGGGTGCTGGGGTCCACCAGCGCGTAGCCGTAGTAGTAGCGCGTGCCGGGCGTTCCCCGGTAGACGTAGGGGATCCCGGTGGCCCGGGCGTACTCCTCGTTCAGGAGAGCCACCAGCCGGGCCTCGGCGGCGGCCTGGGCCGAGCGGGCCGGCCGGTCGGCGAAAAAGCCCCGGCGGTCGGGAGGTCCCCCGTCGGCGTGGATGCTGACCACCACCGCCGCCCGGTAGCCCTGGGGAATGAGGGTCGGCAGGATCTCAACCCGAAAGCCGGCCGCCTCCAGGCGCCGGGCGGCCAGCCGGGCGATGGTCAGATTCACCGCGTCCTCGGTCTTGCCGCCGCCCTGGCTGCCGGTGTGGGTGTTGAAGGGGTAGGGCGCCTCCCACCGTCGCCAGTGACCGGCCTGCAGACCGACCGTCAGGCGCCGGGCCGGCGGCGGCGCGGAGAGACCCCCGCGACTGGTCAGCGCCCCCCCGCTCGCTCCGACCGACGGGGAGACGGGCGGAGGCGAGGGAGCGGTCGAGCCGCCCAGGCGCTCCTCGATCTGCGCCGGGTCCAGCGCCCAGGCCGGCAGACGGGGCCAGAGGGGACTATCGGCGGCGCGCGCGGCGGCCGGCCCCGCGAGGAGCAGCGCCCCGACGACCAGACCGAAGACCAGCAGAGGCAGGGTGTGGGAACGGCGCATCGTGTCTCTCCTGGGTGGGTGTTGGTGGAGATGAGGCCGTGGCTCCAGCGGACGCACGGGCCGGTCGCCAGGCGGCATCCACCATAGCCGGCCGGGGCGACAAAAGCAATAGCCCAATCGGGTGATCGGTCGTCAGGCCGGTAGGCGCCCGCTCGGTCTCCTCAGCGCGCTCCGAGCGGTCAGGGGCGCAGCCGGCGCCGGGCGGGGGGCGATGGATGGGGGAGAGGCGATGCGGCGAGCGGTGGAGCCGCGCCAGTTGCTATACTTGTGCTGAAGCCGGCCAGCGGTGGCCGGCAGAGAACGCGCGTCGGGAGGAACAACGATGGTCAACGCTCCGTGGTCCTCGGCCACAGACGCGCTCTCGCTCCGGGAGGCGGTCAACCGTCTGCTCGAACAGGCCGTCGTCCGACCGAGCCTGCCCCCGCCGCGACTGATCGCCGATGTCTACGAGACGCCCGATGGCACCGCCTTCGTCATCGAGATGCCGGTGCCCGGGCTGAGCCGCGACGAGATCAAGATCACCGCGACCAGCGACAGTCTGACCGTGGAGGTCAGCCCGCAGGCGCCGGCCGAGGAGGCCGGCCGCACCTACATGGTGCGCGAACTGCAACGGGTGCCGATGGCGCGGGTCTTCACCTTCACCACCGATATCGACCTCGATAAGATCGAGGCGAAGGTCGAGCGGGGGATGCTGGTCGTCCGCGTCCCGAAGGCGGTGGCCGCCCGCTCCCGCGTTATCCCGATCCAGTCCGGCGACTAGGCCGGCGGCCCGGGCAGACGGACGCAGAGCAGGCGGTCGTGGCCGGCCCAGTCGGACCGGACGCTGATCGCGGCCTCCGGGAAGGTCCGCCGGGCCAGCCCGGCCGCCGCCTCGCCCTGACCGGCGCCGATCTCGCAGAGCACCGCTCCCCCGGGCCGGACCCGCTCCGGCAGGGTGGCGAAGAAGCGGCGGTAGACGTCCAGCCCATCGGGCCCCCCATCCAGGGCCAGCCGGGGCTCGTAGACCGCCACCTCCGGCGCCAGGGTCGGCAGGTCCCCGCTGGGCACGTAGGGCAGGTTGGCCAGCACCAGATCGAAGGGCCCGGCCAGAGCCGTCAGCAGGTCGCTGGCCACCGGGAAAACCCGGTCCTGGACCCGGTGGCGGACGATGTTCAGCCGGGCCACCGCCAGCGCCGCCGGGCTCACATCCACCGCCAGCACCCGGGCCCGGGGGCAGTGGACGGCGAAGGCGACGGCGATGGCGCCGCAGCCGGTGCCCACGTCGACCGCCCAGAACGGCTGATCCGGCCAGCGGTCGGCCGCCAGCCGGAGGGCCTCCTCGACCAGAAGTTCGGTCTCCGGCCGCGGGATCAGCACCCGGCGGTCCACCCGGAAGGCCAGGCCGTAGAACTCGCGCTCGCCGACCAGGTAGGCCAGCGGCTCGCCGGCCAGCCGGCGGGCCACCGTTCCCCAGAAGTAGCTCTCCTCCGCGGGGGTGAGCACCCGCTCCGGGCGGGCGAAGAGGGCGGCCCGCGAGACCCCCAGGGTGTGGGCCAGGAGGACCTCGGCGGTCAGGCGCGGGCTGTCGACGGTCGCCAGCTGCGCGGTGGCGCGGTCGAGGGCTTCCCGGACGGTGGTCACCGGCTGGCCACCCCCTGCGCCGCCTCACGGCGGACGCGGTCGTCGAGGATCAGGGCCTCGATGAGATCGTCCAGCTCGCCGTCGAGGATGGCCTGGAGGTTGTGGAGGGTCAGCCCGATCCGGTGGTCGGTCACCCGATCCTGGGGGAAGTTGTAGGTGCGGATCTTCTCGCTCCGCTCGCCGGTCCCCACCTGGGCCCGACGGGTCTTCTCCACCTGCTCGGCCAGTTTGCGCTGCTCCAGGTCGTAGAGGCGGGCCCGCAGCACGGCCAGCGCCTTCTGCCGGTTGCGCAGCTGTGAGCGCTCGTCCTGGCAGGTCACCACGATCCCGGTCGGAAGATGGGTGATCCGCACGGCGGTCTCGACCTTGTTGACGTTCTGACCACCGGGGCCGCTGGCCCGGAACACCTCGATGCGCAGATCGGCCGGGTTGATCTGGACCTCGACCTCGCCCATCTCCGGCAGGACCGCCACGGTCGCCGTCGAGGTGTGGATCCGCCCGTTGGCCTCGGTCACCGGCACGCGCTGGACCCGGTGAACGCCGCTCTCAAACTTCAGCCGCGAGTAGGCGCCCCGACCGCGGACCTGGAAGATCACCTCTCTGAAGCCCCCCATCTCGGTCGGGTGGGCGTCGACCAGGTCGACCTGCCAGCCCTGCCGCTCGGCGTACCGGCTGTACATGCGGAAGAGATCGGCGGCGAACAGCGCCGCCTCCTCGCCGCCGGCGCCGGCCCGGATCTCCATGATCACGTTCTTGCTGTCGTTGGGATCGCGCGGCAGCAGGGCCTCTTTCAGATCCGCCGCCAACCGCTCCCGCCGCTCGCGCAGGGCGGCCAGCTCGCTCCGCGCCAGGTCGGCCAGCTCCGGCTCCAGATCCTCGTCCGCAAGCAGCGCCTCGGTCTCGGCGATCTGCCGCTCGACTGTCCGGTACTCCCGAAAAAGGACGACAATATCCTCCAGACTGGCCTGCTCCCGGGCGTACGCCTGCAGGCGCTCCGGGTCGGCCAGCACCTCGGGATCGGCCATCAGGGCCGTCAGTTCTTCGTACCGTTTCTCCAGCGCGGTGAGCCGCTCGATCATCCCATGCACACCCTTCCGGGCAACAAAAATCCTTATCGGCGACCGATAAGGGGGCGGTCCAGGACAGCCTTGCTGACAGGAAAATTATACCACGCGCCGCCCCACCGGCCCCACCAGCAATTCTCTAAGGATCCGCTGAGCGGCCCTCTAAGACCGGTGGCCTTCCCTAAAAACAGGAGACCTGAAGGGGAGGGTGATGGTCATGCCGGCGATGACCCTGCTGTTCGGCGCCCCGGTCCGGGTGGCCGGGAGCCACACCGGCCGCCTGCACGCCATCGGCCTGACGGCCGGCGCCCAGGTGGCGGGCGGCGCGGTCCAGACCGGATACCTCCGCCCGACGCTGACCTTCTACCCGCTCGACCAGATCAGCGAAGACCAGGGTCGCCTCACCGTCCGACCCGCGCCCCACGCCCTTCCGCCGGAGACCCTGCTCCGCCCACACCCGGTGCTGGACGCCAGCGGTCAGACGATCGGCCGTCTCCGCGGCCTGCGCCTCGACACGACGGGACAGATCACGCACCTGATCATCCAGCCGCCCCACGACCGTCCGCGCGCCCTGCCGGCCACGGCCGTCGCCGCCTGGCAGCCGCGCGTTCGTCTCCGGCTGGCCGCTGAGGCCGTGCGCCGGGCCCCGGTCTACCGGAGCGACCCGGAGATCGCGGCGGCCGTCGAGGAGGCCCTGGCCCGGGACGAGACCGTCCACCACCGCGAGCGCCCGCACTTCACGGTCAGCGTCGACCACGGTCAGGTGACTCTCTGGGGCCACACCAGCTCGGCCATGCGGGCCCGGCAGATCGTCCAGCGGGTCGCCACCGTCCCCGGGGTCCTGGCGGTCGAGGACCGGCTCATCGGCGACGACACCCTGACCCAGGAGATCGCCCAGGGGCTGGCCGCCGACCCGCTGACCCGGCCGTGGGCGTTCCGGGTGCACTGCTTCCACGGCCACGTCTGCCTGACCGGGGCCACCGCCGACCCGGCGGCCCGCGACCGGGCGACCGCCCTGGCCGCCGCCCATCCGCGGGCCCGCAGCGTCACCAACCTCATCGAAGGGCCGAATTTCCCCGAGGAGGAGCCACGGCCGCTGGAGGCGCGCGTCGGCATGGGCGTCTACGCCACCGACGGCCCGGCCGGCACGGTCGAGCGGGTCATCATCGATCCGACCAGCCGTCAGGTCGCCGGTCTGCTCATGCAACCGACGGCGGCCCTGCGACTGATGCGTGGCCAGGCGGCGCCGGTCGTCGTCCCACGGTCGGTTATCGGCGTGGTCACCGAGGGGGCGGTCTTTCTGACGGTGGACCGCGCGGCACTGGCCGGCCAGCCACGGCCCGCCGATCTCACCGTTCCGGCCGCCGACTGGTCGCCCCCCTTCCCCTACCAGCCAGGCGAGGTGCTCTGGACGACGCCGGCCCGGCCGGCGGTGGCGGCCGTACCGGCCGCAGCCTAGGAGCCGGGCTGGCTGCCGTTCACCCGCTCAACGGCCCGGGCGGCCCACCGCTGGACCTCGTCGCTCACTCCCAACGCCGGGAGGTCGGCCAGGCGGTACCAGCCGATGGCCGCGCTCTCGGCGTTGGGACGCGGGGTGAGCGGCGTCCCGGGCCGGGGCCGGGCGAAGTAGATGAGGTCGATGTGCTGGTGGTCCGGGCCGATCTCCTCGACCTGCACCCCCTCGGGCCGGAGCAACTGCCGGGGACGCTCCAGGTCGAGGCCGTACTCACCGACCAGCTCGACCGCCAGCCCGGTCTCCTCCTGAACCTCGCGGCGGGCGGCCTCGTCGGGCAGCAGATGCCCTCCGGGGGGCAGCCAGCGGCGCCGCTGGCGGTGCCAGAGCCGCAGGACGCGATCGGCGTGGACCACAAAGACCGCGACGGTGAATTCGCGCCTCATGAAGGCCGGGCGAGGGTCACAAAGTGCTCCACGATCTGCAGCAGGTCGTCGATGTCGAACGGCTTGGCCAGGTAGCCCTCGGCCTCGATCTCCTGGGCCCGGGCCTGCGCGTCGGCCGCCGCGGTCACCACGATGATCGGCGCCAGACGGTCGAACTCGGCCCGGAACCGGCGGGCGAACTCCCAGCCGTCCATCACCGGCATCTTCATGTCCAGCAGGATCACGCAGGGGAGATCGCGCCGGACCGCCTCCAGAGCCTCCAATCCGTTCGCGGCCTTGCGCACCCGGAAGCCAGCGTCGGCCAGGACGATCGCCATCATCTCCAGCAGATCGGTATCGTCCTCGACGATCAGGACCGATCGACTGCGCTGGCAGGACGCTGGCCGGACGGCCATCGTCTCGGGCACCCGGCCATCACGCGGGGCCGGATGGGTCGCTGCCACCTGTTCCACCGGAGTCTCCCGTATCGCCCCTTATTTGGCCGGCTCTACCGAATTATACGCCGGGGCCGGACGAAAAAACACCCCACCCGCCATCCGACGACCGGTCTCTGCTAGAATAGGGGCAGCGGCCGCCCGCCCCAGACCACCGCGAAAGGAGAGCGATGACGGAGGCGTCCATGCGGGAGCGGCTGAGCGCCCATATCGCCGCCCGCCGGCCCCAGTGGCTGGCCGAACTCCAGGCCCTCTGCCGCCAGCCGAGCATTTCGGCCCAGCGGATCGGGCTGGCGGAGACCGCCCGTCTGGTGGCCGACCTGCTGGCCCAGCGCGGCTTCGCCGTCCAGATCATCCCGACCGAGGGGGCCCCGGTCGTCTACGCCGAGGCCCCGGGCCAGTCGGACCGCACCCTCCTCTTCTACAACCACTACGATGTCCAGCCGCCCGACCCGCTCGACCGCTGGACCAGCCCCCCGTTCGAGCCGACCCTGCGCGGCGAGCGCCTCTACGCTCGCGGCGCCGCCGACGACAAGGGTCATATCGTCTCCCGCCTGGTCGCCCTCGACACCGTCCGCCATCTCACCGGCGGCTATCCCTGGCGCATCAAATTCATCATCGAGGGCGAGGAGGAGATCGGCAGCCCCCACCTGCCGGCCTTCGTCGCCCGCCACCGCGACCGGCTGGCCGCCGACGCCTGCATCTGGGAGTCGGGCGGCGTCAACTTCGCCGGCCAGCCGATCCTCTACTGCGGCATGCGGGGGATCGTCTATGTCGAACTGCACAGCCGCACCGCCGATCTCGACGCCCACTCCGGCACCGGTGGGAGCATCTTCCCCAACGCCGCCTGGCGCCTGACCTGGGCCCTGGCCACGATCAAGGGGCCGGACGAGCAGGTGCGGCTGCCCGGCTTCTACGACCATGTCCGCCCGCCCACGCCCCGCGACCTGGAACTCCTGGCCCGCCTGCCCGACGAGGACGACCTTCTCCTGACGACCTACGGTCTGCGCGGCTTTCTGGGAGACCGCCACGGCGCGGACCTCCGCCGGGCCCAGGTCTTCACCCCCAGCTGCACGATCTGCGGCCTGAGCGCCGGCTACCAGGGGCCGGGCGCCAAGACCGTCCTCCCGGCCGAGGCCCGGGCCAAGGTGGACTTCCGCCTGGTCCCCGACCAGGACCCGGCGGCGGTGATCGTGGCGCTCCGCAGCCATCTCGAGGCCCAGGGGTTCGGCGACATCCAGGTGACGGTGCTCGGCGCCGAACACCCGGCCCGGGTGGACCCCGACCACCCCTTCGTCCAGCTGGCGGCCCGGACCGGCGAGGAGATCTACGGCCAGCCGGCGGCCATCTGGCCGCTCATCGGCGGCTCGGGGCCGCTGTACCCCTTCGTCCACGAACTGGGCCTGCCCATCGCCACGCCCGGCATCAGCTACCCCCAGGCCCGCATCCACGCCCCCGACGAGCATATCCGGCTGAGCGATTTCGAGCGCGGCACCGCCCACCTGGCGCTGCTGCTCCTGCGCCTGCCCAGCCTGGCCTGAGGGACTGCCGACCATAGCCGTATAATTGTGACCGCGATGAGAGAAGGCCTCCCGAGACCCGACGGCCCCTACCTGGCCACCCCGGACGGGCTGTACCAGCGCCTGGCCGCCGGCCTGATCGACCCGCTGACGCTGCCGGTGGTGCTGTTTTCCTGCGGGCCGTTTTTCAGCGCGGCCTGGCGCGACATCGTGCAGCGGCGTATCAGCATGGACCTGCCGGTGGCGCTGGGCATGGCGATCACGTTTGTCGTCAGCACGGCCGGCACTTTCGACCCACAGGGGGTGTTCGGCCGGGAGGTGTATTTCGACTCGCTGACGATGTTTGTCTTTTTCCTGCTGACCGGCCGCTGGCTGGAGCAGCGCCTGCGCGAACGCACCGCCGGCGCGCTGGACGAGCTGATGAACCGGCTGCCCG
>VAPR01001185.1_pt1 | contig 12618 bp, 9 predicted proteins | sample 3380701 | NCBI WGS metagenome assembly VAPR01 (sample SAMN11536904, study PRJNA540576) | hot springs metagenome | isolation source: hot spring wet sediment | place: Spain: Lobios | collected 2014-01
GGGCCTTGGTCAGGCCGTAGGTCTGGTTGTCCATCATCACGCAGGTGACGTCGATGTTGCGGGCAGCAGCGTGGGGCAGGTGCCCCATGCCGATAGCCATCAGGTCGCCGTCGCCGCCCAACACCAACACCGTCAGCTCGGGCCGGGTGAGCTTGATGCCGGTAGCTATTGGCAAGGCCCGGCCGTGCACGCCGTGGAAGCCGAAGGTGCTCATGAAATAAGGGGCGCGGCTGGAGCAGCCGATGCCCGATACCACTACTACCTGGTGCTTGGGCAGCTGCAGGGCAGCCAGCGCCTTGAAGGTGGCGCTGAGCACGCCGAAATCGCCACAGCCGGGGCACCATACGGGCTTCTGGTCGCTCCGATAGTCCTTGACCGTCAGCACTTCCGAGGGGCGTTCGGCGGTGGCGGCACCGTCAGGCATCGCGCATGACCTCCTCTATCTTGCCCAGGATCTCGCCTGGGGTGAAGGGCAGGCCGCCGATCTTGTTGACGCGGATGGCCTGCACCCCCATATGGGCCGCTAGATGGTGGGCGAGCTGGCCCTGGTAGTTCACTTCTGGTACCATTACCTGCTTCACCGAGCCCAGGAACTCCCGCAGGCGCTCCTCGGGCAGAGGGTTAAGAGCCCGCAGGTGGAGCCCTGCCACCTTATAACCCTTGGCCAGGGCGCGGTCAATAGCCTCCCGCACCGAGCCCTCGGTAGCGCCCCAGGAGATGACCCCTAGGTCAGCCTGGGCCTCGCCGTAGCGAGCAGCGTAGTCAGGCGAGTCGATCTCTTCGCGGCAGATCTCCAGCTTGCGGAAGCGCTTGGCCGTCATGGCCTCGTGCACCTGGGGGGTCAGCACGGGGTGGCCCAGCTCGTCGTGCTCCAGGCCGGGGGCAACGTAGGTGTGGCGGTCCAGCCCAGGTACCGCCATGGGCGAGATGCCCGTATCGGTTATTTGGTAGCGCCGGTACCGGCCCGGCTCCACGCCATCGGGCCGTATCCGGTTCACCACCGGCAGCGCCGAGACGTCGGGCACCTCCATCGTCTCGGTCCGGTGGGAGAGGGACTGGTCGGAGAGCAGGATGACCGGGCACTGGTACTTCTCGGCCAGATTGAAGGCTTGGACGATCATGCGCAGGCAGTCGGCCACCGAGCCGGGCGCCACCACGATGCGGGGGAAGTCGCCGTGGCCGGCGTAGAGGGCATGGAACAGGTCGCCTTGCTCCAGCTTGGTAGGCATACCGGTGCTGGGGCCCGAGCGCTGGGCGTCCACGATGACCACCGGTATCTCGGCCATGGAGGCCAGGCCCAGCAGCTCCACCATCAGGGAGAGCCCAGGGCCGGAGGTGGCCGTCATGGCCTTCACGCCGGCGTAGGAGGCGCCGATGACCGATGCCAGGGCCGCCATCTCGTCCTCGGCCTGGAGGCACACCCCGCCCAGCCGCGGCAGCTCCGCCGCCATGGCCTCGAGGATGTCAGAGGCGGGGGTGATGGGATAGCCGGCGAAGTAACGGCATCCGGCGTACAGCGCCCCGGCCACGATGGCCTGGTTGCCGCTGACCACCAGCCGCGACACGTTATCGGCCGACCCCAGCCAGAAGCCATCCCGCTTGGTGAGCTTGTTGACGTACTCGTAGCCGTAACGCAGGGCCTCCAGGTTCTTGTCCAGCAGCTCCTTTCGCCGCTGGTAGCGTGAGACCACCATCTCCTCCAGGGCCGAGAGGGGCAGGCCGAACAGCCCTGCCAGCACGCCCTGGATGAGGGTGTTGGTGCCCCGCACGAACTCCAGCTCCTGGCGGGCGATGCGCTGGAAGGGGATGCCATACAGTACGATGCTGTCCTCTTCGCGCGGGTGCACGAGCTCCGAGTCGTAGATGAGGACGCCGCCCGGGTTCAAGTCCTCCTGGTGCAGTTCGTAGGCCTCCTGGTCGAAGGCCACCAGGACATCGCACCCATCGCCGATGGAGATGACGGGGCGATGGCTGATACGGACCTGGAACCAGGCGTGGCCGCCCTTGATCTCGGCCGGATAGGTGCGGAAGGTGAAGGTGTGGAAACCGACGTGGGCCGCTGCCTGGGTGAAGTTCTCGCCTGTGCTGATAACGCCACCGACTGCCGTGTCGCCGCCGATCCTGATTATGAAGTCATCTCTGGCCATAGCTCCTTGGCCCTCGCAACCTGCATCCCCTCCCTGAGGATGCCGAACCTATTGTAGCAAAGGGGGCTGCCTATGAACAGAGCCAAGGGCTGGGAATAGAAAGATTCTGTAAGCGGTCGGTCTGGTATCGGCGGCATGGCCGCCTGGCACCCATACCCGCGACCTATATAATGGGCCTTAGACACGCCCGCAGGAAGGAGCGTCCCATGATAAAGGCATACGTGCTGATCGTCGCTGACCCAGCCCGTACCCGCTCGGTGGCCGACATCATCCGCCAGATCCCGGGAGTGGTGGAGTGCCACCAGGTGATGGGGCCCTACGCAGATGGTCTATCTCGTGTTGGAAGATGCGGGCGAGCCAGCCTTCGGGTTCCAACACAACCGAGTTGCCGTTTCGGTCTAAGGCGCGGACACGGATTCTCAAGAGGCGATTAACCTCGGCTTGGACACCGGGGATAGACAAGCAGCCTTCTGTGCCTTTCACCTTCTCCTCACTGTGCCACTCTATGACAGGGTTGATCAACCCGTAGGTTTGCCCTTCCCAACGGGCAACGAAGACGCGCAAAGGGACGGCCACCTGTGGGGCAGCCAACCCCACACCTTCGTAAGCCTCCATCGTTTCCAGTAGGTCATCTATCAACCGCTGTTCTGCTTTCGTAATTTTCCGCACCGGTTGGGCTTTTTGCCGCAGAACGGGATTTCCCAAAGTCACAACTTTGCGCACCGCCATCGGAATCACCGCCCAGAATTCTGCCACTGTTTTTGTCCCCAAGCATGTTAGAAGCACGACCTACAGGCTGCGAAACAGATCAGGGTGAGAAGGCGATAGGCTGTTGGGGTGCTAATGATACACTTATGGATGGCTTGACGGAAGCACTATTTGGGGCTTCTTGAGAAATCCTTGATGCGAAGGAGCAAAGATCAGGGAATGCGGGTTGTGTTCATGGGCACACCAGAGTTTGCTGTCCCTTCTCTGGAAGCTGTTGTCCAAGCAGGACACGAAGTTCCTTTGGTGGTCACCCAGCCTGACAAACCGGCAGGGCGAGGGCTGCGACTCGTCCCTCCACCCGTCAAGCAAGCAGCTCAACGATTGGGGTTGCCTGTTTTTCAGCCGGAGAAGTTGAATGTGCCAGAGAGTCTTCAAGTGATTGCTGAGGTTCATCCCGATGTTTTGGTTGTGGTAGCCTACGGTCGATTATTGAAAGAGCAGTGCTTAGCCATTCCGCCGAAGGGGTGTATCAATGTGCATCCGTCCCTTTTGCCTCGCTATCGTGGTCCTGCTCCCATCCAACACGCATTGCTCAATGGCGACGAAGTCACGGGAGTCACCACTATGTTCATGGATGTGGGGACAGACACGGGGGACATCATTTTGCAGCGAAGTGTTCCTATTGACCCTGAGGACACGGCAGGAACACTGTGCCAACGCTTGGCAACAGTCGCTGCGGAGCTGTTAGTAGAGACACTTCAGTTGGTGGAACAGGGAAAGGCACCTCGGATTCCTCAAGACCACACGAAGGCGACCTACGCTCCTATGTTGCCTCCCGAGACGGCGCACTTGAGGTTTGAGGAACCTGCTGTTCGCTTGCGCAACCTCATCCGCGCCTTCAACCCTGATCCGGGGGCATATGCCTTCTTTCGGGGAAAGCGGATAAAATTTTGGCGAGCACACACTCAGTTAGAGCCTGTCAAGGCGCAACCGGGCACCATCGTGACAGTCACAAAATCCGAGTTAAAAATTGCAACGGGAGAAGGGGTTTTGGTGCCTGTGGAACTGCAAACAGAGGGGAGAAAAAGCTTGCCAGTTGCGGAGTGGCTAAAGGGAATGCAGCCTCAGGTTGGGGAGCGGTTTGAGTGAGGGACAGGGGGCGAGATCACAGAGTCAAAACGCTGTCAGGATCGAGGGGGTTACAAACGGATGTTGGAAGCGGCTATAAGTGCCAGTCGCCCACAAGTGATGCTTGCTTTTTGGGTTTTGCTACTCCTGCTGCTAAGTGCAGCTTCTAAGGGACATGCCCGGCAAAGTGCATTTGGGTTGAGCATCGTTGGGCTGCTATTGGCTTTAGCCGTGATCGTTCTCTCTTGGGAGGCAACAACTCAAGCCCTCTTGAACGGAGCCGTCATGGTCCGGTTAGACCGATTTGCCCTCGCCTTCCATTTCTTGATTGTCGTGGGGGCATTGTTGACGCTGATTGCTTCTTGGGAGTATCTGAGGGACCGAGGTTGGCTGCGGCGAGTGAGTGAATACTGCGCCTTAGTGCTCTTAGCCTGCATTGGGGCTATGTTCTTGGTGAGTGCGACGGATTTGGTGGTTGTGTTTTTGGCAGTGGACACCTTATCCTTAGCGCTGTATGTGCTGACAGGTTACGCTTCTGACCGCCCTTATCCGACTGAAGCAGCGCTGAAGTATCTGCTGCTGGGGGCGATGGGGTCAGCGTTCCTCGTTTATGGTATCGCCTTTGTTTACGGGGCGACAGGGACAACGAACCTAACGCAGGTGGGAGTCATCCAGCCTATCAACTCTCTTCTGTTGCTGACTGGGTTGGGTTTGGTGATGGTGGGATTAGCGTTCAAAATCGCTTTGGTGCCTTTCCACCAATGGGCACCCGATGTTTACGACGGGGCGCTCACACCGTTGGCAGCGTTCATGGCGACTGCTCCAAAAGTGGCGGTAATTGCTTCTCTTTTCCGAGTTTTGGAATTAGGCTTTGCTTCGGCGGAGGTCCGCCCCTTCTGGACTTTGGCGTTGAGCCTCTTAGCCTTGCTGACGATGACCGTCGGGAATTTAGCGGCTTTGCCGCAACGAAACATCAAGCGGATGTTAGCGTATTCTTCCATCGCCCATGCAGGTTACATGGTGCTTGCTGTCCTATCGCTGCAAGAGGCGGGGATGACTGCCCTCGTGTTTTACGGGTTTGCTTACACTTTCATGACGGTGGGGGCTTTTGCTGTTACCCAATTGGTGGAGAAAGAGGGGGGCGTCCCCGCTTTTCTGGAGGAGTGGCAAGGGTTAGCCCATCGCTATCCTGCTTTGGGTTGGTCAATGGCGATTTTTATGGCAGGGCTAACAGGCATCCCCTTTACGGCAGGCTTTTGGGGTAAGTTTTTGGCTTTCCGCGCTGCCTTAGAGGCTGGTTATCTCTGGCTCGTTCTCGCAGCAGTGCTCAACAGTGTGGTGTCGGCTTTCTACTACTTCCGGGTGGTGATGAGGATGTTCGCTCAACCACCGACACCGCAAACTCGTTCTCCTGCCCCTTGGCGTTTGGTGAGTTATGTAGTGGTCATCTGCGCTTTGCTGGTGCTTGCTTTAGGGGTGATGCCTTCTAACTTGTGGCAAATCGGGGAATCAGTAGCGTTAGCCCCGTAATTGACACAAAGGTTGGAATGCTTTACAATTGTGACAGCCGAAGCAAGGAGGCGATAGGCAATGATGCGATGGTTCGGTTGGGCGGTGGTTTTGGTTTCGGCTACTTTTGGATTGGTCGTTTTAGCCGGACAGGAACCCACAAAGGTTCAATCAGGGGTTTACCTTTGCTCAGCTGTGGAAAGTCCCACCTTGCTTCAGGTAGAAGGGATTGGGGCAGTCCGATTGATTGGGGTGCAGGCGGAAGGAATCTCTAAAGCCTTGGACTTAGTCAAGCGATTGGTAGAGGGCAAGTTAGTGCGCATAGAGGTTTGCCCTAAGCAACCGCAAGACGAACAAGGACGCGTGAGGGCAGAAGTGTTTTACGCTGAGAAAGGGCAATGGCACAGTTTGAACCGACGGCTGATTCGTGAAGGGTTAGGTAAGTTGGTTGCGGAGCCTAATTGTCATATCAACTTTGCAGCTTGGCAACCTGCTAAGCCTGTGCTAAAGCCTGCGCCAGTGGCGCAGCGAGAACGCCGAGGGGTAGCAGCTCCTCCTTCTTTGCGAGCCGTGACACCGCCTCGGCGCCCCGCCGTAGCGCAGCAACCGATAATGACTCGGTCTCAAGTAGAAGACTTAGCGTTGCGCACCATTGCCGTTCCCGCCGCTTTCCGTGACGCTTTGTTCGCTTCAGAACAGCGGATGATTCAGGCATCTGCAAATTTGAACGCGTGGCGAGAAGTGCGATGGCGAGTAGACACTCTGCAGCGAGCGCTGCTGCCGGCAGCAGCGAAGGCGACCCTAACACCTTTGCGCTTTTCTCAATTGGTTTTGCGAGGACAGCCGTCACCTGTCGTTGCCAGTGAACTAAGTCCTGTGCTGTCTTCCTTTGGGGGAGAACCTATTCCCCAACGGATTATCCGATTGGGATTGACTAAGCGGAAGGAAACTTTAGCGGAGTTACTTAACTGGTTCCCGGACATTCGCCAAACTCTTCTCCAACGGCTTAGGACTTTAGGTGCTCAGTTGGTAGGGGGAGCGGCTGCTCCAACAGCAGCCCCGATGGGAGCACCCGGTGGACCAGGAATGATGGGAGCGCCGGGTGGACCACCTATGATGGGTCCTGGCGGACCGCCAATGATGATGGGTGGTCCAGCAATGGGTGCCCATGGCGGACCGGGAGGACCCGGCGGACCGCCAATGATGATGGGTGGTCCGGGGATGGGCGCCCATGGTGGACCGGGAGGGATGCCTGCCGCATTTGCAGGAGAGGCAGAGGTTGCTATGCCTGGCGGTCCCCCTATGGGAGCACCTGGTGCCCCACCAATGGCGGGTGGTCCGGGCATGATGGGTGCCCCCGGAGGGATGGGAGCTACCCCTGCAGCTGCCGGTGCTGCCAGTAACTTCTATCGCTACTTGGAAATGGCCCGAACCGGGATGTTAGATCCCGAGTTTGCAGCTATCTGTTTCCTTTCTTTGGAAGCCTATCGAGAACAAGTGGATGAGCAAATTCGGTTGGCAAGTGCTGAATACCAACGCGCCCGAGAAGAATGGGCGGAGTTGAAGGAAATCATCGTTCGCGAGTTGAAGAAACTGGCAGGAACACCCCTGCGCCGATAGCCACACTGAAGAGAGGTGACTAAACCGGATGGCGTTGACGAAGGAAGAGAAACGACCCCTAATTGCCCGCTGGCAGCGGGATCCCAATGACACAGGTTCGCCAGAAGTCCAAATTGCTATCCTTACGGAGCGGATCAACCGGTTGGCGGAACACTTGCGTCGCCACAAGAAAGACAAGCATTCGCGGCGCGGGTTGTTGTTGCTGCACGGGAAGCGTCGGCGTTTGCTCCGTTACTTAGCCCGCACCAATATCACTCGCTACAAAGAGGTTATAGAGGCTTTAGGCATCCGAGACATCTTCGGCGCCTTGCGAGCTGCCCAAGCGGCAGAACAGGCAGCAGCACAGACTGCTGAACGGCAGCAGTAATGACTCTCCCTATCGGGAAAGAGCCTCAGGGAAGCGAGAGCGTAGCAAGACCTCTTATCGGAAGGGGGACTGCTCCCAATATTTGAGGTGTGGTTCCACGACCAAGGTATCCCGAAGGAAACAGCCGCTTGAGTTAGTAGGTTCATAGCAAACTAAGGTTTGCGGACTGATGCATGTAGGGGGTAACACAAATGGAGGCAGTGACTGTCGAGCGCGAGATTCAAGGGCGCTTGTTTTCCATTTCCACGGGGTTGATTGCCCCTCAGGCGGATATGGCAGTGTTGGTGCGCTACGGCGACAGTATGGTTTTGGTTACCGTTGTGCGGTCTCCAGAGGTGCGTCCAGGCACTGCCTTCTTCCCATTGGTCGTGGACTTTGAAGAGCGGATGTATGCAGTGGGGAGGATCCCCGGTCATCGGTTTCTGCGTCGGGAGGGACGACCCAGCGATCAAGCCATCCTCACTGCCCGCCTCATAGACCGATCCATTCGCCCCTTGTTCCCTAAGGGGGCTCTCAACGATGTTCAAGTGATCGTAACTGCCCTATCCTTCGATTACGAGAACTCGTTAGACTTGTTGGGGTTGATCGGTGCCAGCGCTGCACTAACTCTTTCTGACATCCCCTTTGACGGACCAGTAGCAGCCGTTCGGGTCGGTCTCTTTGATAACGAGTTGGTTGTCAACCCCTCCTTCAAGCGGCTGGATGATAGCCGTTTAGATTTGGTGGTCGCCAGCACTTCCCAAGCGGTGGTAATGATAGAAGCCGGCGGACATCAGATCCCTGAATCCCTGATGTTGTCTGCCATTATCAAAGCCTACGAGGCTGCTCAGACTTTTATCGAAATGCAGGAGGAACTAAGGGAGAAGGTGGGAAAAACCAAAGTGCCCTTTGCGACTCTTCTCCCAGATGAGGAGCAGACTGCTCTCATCTTGGAACGATACGGCAGTGAAATTCGGGTAGCAGTCGCTCAACCACAAAAGAGCCTCCGAGAAACAAGGACAAAAGCATTGCGAGAACAAGTGCTCGCGGAGTTGACAGAAACGGTGCCGGAGGACAAGCGATCCTTGCTTCCCCTCTCATTTGACGAAGCTGTCCACCGTGTCATTCGGTCTATGATCCTCAACGAAGGGGTGCGCCCTGATGGACGAAGTTGGACGGATATTCGTCCTATCTCCTGTGCGGTAGAAATCTCCCCAAGAGCCCACGGATCCGGGCTATTCCAACGAGGGGAAACTCAAGTTCTAACCATCGCTACTTTGGGCGCAACCAGCGAGGAGATGTTGGTGGAGACCATCTTGGAAGAGGAGATGACGAAGCGGTTCATGCACCAATACAACTTCCCACCCTACTCTACTGGGGAAGTGCATCCCTTGCGAGGTCCCTCCCGAAGAGAAATTGGGCATGGTGCTTTAGCAGAACGAGCGTTGGAACCTGTGATCCCAGACGAGGAAGTCTTCCCATACACTATCCGTTTGGTTTCCGAAGTGCTTAGCTCCAACGGCTCCACTTCCATGGCGTCAGTGTGCGGGGGATCCCTTGCTTTGATGGATGCTGGAGTGCCTATCTTAGCCCCAGTGGCAGGGATCTCTATCGGTTTGGTTTCCGAAGGGGACCGATATGCCCTCTTAACGGACATTCAAGGCTTAGAAGACGCTCACGGTGACATGGACTTCAAGATTGCTGGCACAGCTCAAGGGATCACTGCCATCCAGCTGGACTTGAAGATTAAAGGGCTTCCTTTTGATGTCATAGAGCGTGCCTTGCAACAAGCCAGAGAGGCTCGGCTTTACATCTTGGAGAAGATGGCAGAGACTATTGACAAACCGCGCTCCGAATTGTCTCCCCATGCCCCTCGGGTGATCTCTATCCGCATCCCAACGGAGAAGATAGGAGAGGTGATTGGTCCCCGAGGCAAACACATCAAACACATTCAGCAGCAGACAGATGCCATCATAGATATCCAGCCTGACGGCACCGTATTCATCACTTGTCCTAATCTGGAACAAGCAGAGAAAGCTGCAGAGATGGTGCGGTTGTATGCGGCTGACCCAGAAGTAGGCAAAGTTTACAGAGGGCGAGTAACACGCATCCTCCCCTTCGGTGCCTTGGTGGAAATTCTCCCGGGCAAGGAGGGACTCTTGCACATTTCCCAAATCTCTCACGAACGCATTGCGTCTGTTGGGGATGTGTTGAAGGTTGGCGATGAGATAGAAGTCAAGGTGTTGGGGGTAGAACCCGACGGCAAGATTGCGCTGAGTCGGAAAGAGTTGTTGCCTCCCCCTCCCCGCATCCCTCGCCCTGGGGGGAGACCTCGCTTTGCAAGTGGTCCGCATCGCCCGCCACGAGATCACCATGGTGGTGGATCCTCGCCTACCTCTCCCTGATTGCTTACCTAACCAGGAGAAATCCGAGCTGATTTTTGACTAAGGGAGTGATGAGCCGATGGAGACGGTGCACCTTGTCCGCTTGCCTAATCACCTCCGAATCGCTTATCAGTTCATCCCTTGGTCTCATACGGTCGCTGTTGGTGTCTGGTTAAGCGTTGGCACAAAAGATGAGCAGTTGGGCGAGGAAGGAATCGCACATTTTCTGGAACATATGCTGTTCAAAAGCACCAGCCGTCACACGGGACGACAAATCGCTCAGTGGATTGACGCTTTGGGAGGCAATGTGGACGCCTTTACGGAAAAGGAACTGACTTGTTTCTACCTTCGGGTGCTTCCTGAACACCTCTCCCAAGGGCTTGCTCTCCTATGGGAACTGCTGACGGAACCCTTGCTGCGCGCCAAGGATGTGGAATTGGAGAAGAGCATTATTTTGGCAGAGATCCAGAATGTGGAGGACACGCCAGAAGAGTTGGTCAGTGAGGCGTTCTTTGAGGCTCTTTGGGATGGACACCCTTTGAGCCGCCCTATCTTAGGCACTAAAGCCTCCGTAGCGAAGTTTCGTCGAACCCACCTCCTTCGCTTTCTTCGTCGCCATTACACACCAGACCGAACTGTGGTTGCTGGAGCAGGTGGATTGCCGCCGGAACGCTTCGTGGATTTGGTGGAAACCCGCTTTGGTGGTTGGAACTCCCGCTCCCAATCTCCTGCTGAGCCTCCTCCGCCCAAACCGCAGCCTTCTTTGCGGTTCATCCCCCGCCAAACTGAGCACCTTTACTTCACAGTGGGGGTGCATAGCCTTCCTATCACTGATCCTGCTCATTACCCCGTATCGGTGCTGGACATCATCCTCGGTGGGGGAGCCAGTTCCCGACTCTTCATGGAAGTGCGAGAAAAACGCGGGTTGGCCTACGCTGTTGGAACCCTCTCCGCCGCTTTCAAACAAGCAGGCTTTTTCGCTATCAGTGGCAGTTGTGCCCCAAACGAAGCAGAAAAAGTCGTTCGCGTGATCGCAAGAGAGATCCGACGCCTATGTATGGATGGAATTCGCAACGGGGAATTAGAGCGAGCCAAAACCCAACTGAAACTGGGGATCATCATGGCGCAAGAAAGCATCACAGGGACAATGATGCGACTGGGGCGTCAACTCCACTACCTCGGACGCATCATCCCCATTGAGGAAATCTTGCAGCGTGTGGATCGGGTGACAGCAGAAGAAGTAGGAGAAATGGCACGAAAGTTGTTTGCCAACGGTCAGTTCGCAGGAGCGTTTCTGGGACCCTTATCTGAACGGGAAGCAGAGGGCTTGTTGGCAATGCTTAGCGACTCAGTCTCTGCACTGTGATGCCGACCACCTCTGGGGGGCATAAGAGGCGGAAAGGCAAGCGGGTCGTTCCAATTCCGCTGGTGGTGATGAGTTCAGTCCTGTCACCGACCCTGTGTCTGCCCCACGCTAATGCTTTAGGGATGCGACGAGCTCGGATGTAAAGAGCACCGAAAAGAGGCAGCCGAATTTGTCCACCATGGGTGTGTCCACACAGAATTAGATCTGCCCGAAGAGCAGCCGGCACCGTTACGATGTCCGGGGAATGGGAGAGAAGCACGCAAAACGCATTGACTGGCACCTGCTTCAAAGCCCGCTCCGCATCATCCCGGTGCCAATGAGGATCAGCGGTGCCCGCAACCCAGACCGTATCGTTGAACGGGATCGCCTCATTGTGCAGCCAATGCCCTCCCATCCGCTGCAGCGTTTGGGCAAAGCGTTGAGAAAAACCATTAACAACTTCGGAATTGCCTTCTACCGCAAAAACAGGTGCGATATCGCAAAGGGTTTTCAAGAAAGTTTCCGCTGCTTCCATCCCCTTTCCTAAAGGGGTTAAGTCACCTGTAAGCGCAATGAAGTCAGGACGAAACTGTTCCACTAAGGCAATCGCCTTTCGCTCCCTCATCCCCAAACGGGTCATGTGCAGGTCACTCAAGTGGGCGATCCGCAACTCGTTGGGGGTCAGGGAGTGCGTTGTCGTTACCGTTTGTTGCACCAAGCGAACTTGGAAACTTTCCCAAAGGCTGTATCCTGCCAACCCAAGGAACGGAAAGAGAGACCAAAACCAATCCACAAAGGATCACCACTCACTCCACTGCTTTGAAGCCTCGCACCTTTCAGGGAAGAAGCGAGAAAGGGTTCAAAACCATTTTGTTTACCGACACCGCTTTCATCTTAACACACAGCAAGAAGGCCCAGCATTGGTCCCTCGGAGTTTTGATGGGTGAGATTTTCCCCTGATGGCAGGATCGGGCAGATTGCACCATATTTATGCCGTTGGAAAGGAGGGCTCAAAAGTGCGTCGGTTTTCCGTTTTGGTCTGCTTGTGCTTGTTGATGGGCTCGCTAACCCTCGGGCACGAGCGACCATCCTTGAAAGTTCATGGTGTCAACGAGCGGAACGAAGTTCTGGTGCCTCTGGTGGAGGAAGCACCTACCATTGATGGGCGATTAGACGAACCTGTTTGGGGGAAAGCTGTTCGCCTATACAAATTTTATCAAGCCTCTCCCCACTTAGGACAACCTGCTTCGCGGGAGACTGAGGCGTTAGTCCTGACAACAAAGGACAAGTTGTTTGTTGCCTTCCGGTGCGCGATTCACAGTAAGAGCGCTATTTATGCTTATGAGACCCGCTACGATGCCCCCATGCGTCGCGACGAACGAGTCTCCGTTTTTCTGGACACCTTGCACACCCATGATCGCCTCTATGTGT
>VAPR01001320.1_pt1 | contig 12607 bp, 11 predicted proteins | sample 3380701 | NCBI WGS metagenome assembly VAPR01 (sample SAMN11536904, study PRJNA540576) | hot springs metagenome | isolation source: hot spring wet sediment | place: Spain: Lobios | collected 2014-01
CGGCCCTGGCGGAGGGTCTGCGACGGGCCGCCCGGGCGGCGGAAGTCCCAGTGACCATCAACCGGTCCGCCTCCATGCTGACCGTCTTCTTCGCCCCTGGCCCGGTTAAGGACTACGCCACCGCCCGCGCCGCCGATACGGCCCGCTTCGCTCGCTTCTTCGCCGCCATGCTGGAGCAGGGAGTGTTGCTGCCGCCGTCCCAGTTCGAGGCCTGGTTCGTCTCCCTGGCCCACACGGAGAAGGACGTGGAGCGCACCCTGGCGGCCGCCGCCAGCGCCTTCCGCCGTTGCTGACATCCCTCCGCCCGGTCCCCCGGCGCGATAATTGTCGACACGTCTGGCCGGGTGTATACTGTTCGCGATTCAATTTGAGCACCTGATTACATAGGTGACCACTATGAGAGTGTCCTGTCTTCAGGAGAACCTGGCGCGGGGACTGGCCACCGTCCAGCGGGCGGTGGCCAGCCGCAGCACGCTGCCCCAGACCACCCACGTCCTGGTGAGCACCGACGCCGGCCGTCTCCGCCTAGCCGCCACCAACCTGGAGATAGCCATCACCAGTTGGGTGGGCGCCCAGGTGGACGAGGAGGGGGCCATCACGGTGCCCGCCCGCGTTTTCACCGAGTTCGTGAACTCCCTGCCCAACGAGCCCATACAGCTCAGCGTCTCCCCCAGGGCGCGGCAGCTCCACCTGGTCTGCGGCCGCTACGAGGCCACCATGGCGGGGATGGACCCCGCCGATTTCCCCCCCATTCCTGCCATCGAGGACGGGCCGGCTACCAGAATCGACCCCCAGGCCCTGCGTCTGGCCATCGCTCAGGTGGAGTTCGCCGCTGCCACCGATGACACCCGCCCCGTCCTGACGGGTGTGCACACGCTGCTGGAAGACCAGCAGGTGACGCTGGCTGCCGCCGATGGCTTCCGCCTGGCCGTGCACCGCCTGCCCCTGGAGGAGCCGGTGCCGGAGCGGCTGGAGGTCATCGTGCCGGCACGGGCGTTGCGGGAGCTGCAACGACTCCTGGGCGACGAGGAAGACCCTCTCCTCTTCGCTGTGAACGCCGCCCGCAGCCAGGCGGTCTTCCGTCTGCGCAACGTGGAGATGGTGTCCCAGCTCATCCAGGGCACCTTCCCCAACTACAGTCAGCTCATCCCTCAGGAGTACAAGACGCGGACCGTCATCAACCTGAAGGAGCTGCTGCAGGAGACGCGCCGGGCGGCCATCTTCGCCCGTGACGGCTCCAACATCGTCCGGCTACAGGTGGAGGTCACCGAGGGCGGGCCGGGACGGCTCATCGTCTCGGCGCGGGCGGAGGAGCTGGGAGAGCACCGGGGCGAGCTGGACGCTCTGGTAGAGGGGGAGCCCATCAAGATCGCCTTCAACGCCCGTTATCTGCAGGACGTGCTGCAGGTGCTGGAGAGCGTGGACGTGAGCCTGGAGACCACCAGCCCCACCAGCCCGGGCGTCATCCGCCCCGTGGGGCTGGACAACTACGTCCACGTCGTCATGCCCATGTTCGTCCAGTGGTAACCGGCGGGCCCGGGCCCTCGCGATGGCCTCTACTCTCGTGCCTCGCCGGGCGCCATGGTGGTGCCGCAGACGCAGACGAAGGAGTCCAGGGGCAGCCGCTCCTGGGGCACCACTATGACCTGGATCTGAGTGCCGCAGCGGGGGCACTTCCAGATGCCGGCCAGGGAGGCCGGCTCTGCCTCCGGCACCTCCCCCGCCTCCGCCCTCTCCACCGTCTCATCGTCCATCGGTCGCCCCCTCCCCCGGCGCGAGCCCCAGGATAATCCCCCGGCCGTTGCGATGGCGGGGTACGCCTGCCCGCGTGGGCTCGCGGAGTCATAAAAAGGCGCGCCAGGACGACGACTTTCTGCCTCGCTCTCCCATGTTTAGGAAATCGCGAGGCCAGGGGAGAAGCTGATAGGACACTTGTAACCGCTATACTCCCTCGGGCGGAGGCGCTGGGGCCTGAACATCTGTCCCGCATAGGAGCAGAGATCGAGAGGCGCCGGCCCGGCTATCAGGAAGAGGTCGGTAAGATGCTCAGGGGCGACCTGATGAGCACCATCAAGGGTCTTCTGGAGCGCTCGCGGGAGGCCATGGGCAAGCGCGACTGAGGCGCCAGGGCGGCGCTCTCAGCCGCAACCGCTCCTCTACCCTCGCCGTTTTCAGCCGTGAATCCTGGCCGGCCAGCGCGGCCGCGTCACTCGTCGGCCTCGCCGCCGCGCGTGGGAGCGGGAGGCTCGTCGGTGGATTTCGGGCTGGTGGTGGGGCCGCGAGCTGCCTGGGGGTCGGAGGGGCCCCTCTGCTCCTTCCTGACCCAGCGGTCGCCCTGCTTGCGATACTCGTGTTTCAGGGCAGCATAGGCCACGCGGTGCGCCCGCGCTCCCTCACCGTAGGTCTCCACGGCGCTGTCGTGGGCCTTTTTCCAGATCTCCTGGGCCCGTTTGTCGGACCGCTTGATGGTATTGGGGATACTGGTCTCGCCACGTTCTCGCTCGGGCATAGCGCATCGCCTCCTGACTGTCGGCACGGGCCAGCGGGGCTCTTCCCTACCTCTGGACGAACTCGAAGAAGCGGCTCGGCTCGCCGGCGCTCGCCTCCTCCTGCTATAAGGAAGGCCACCCTTCTCTCCTGGAACTTGCGGAAGAACTCCTCCCAGGAGCCCTCTTCCAGCGACTCCTCGGCGCCGTAGCCCGCGAAATCGATGCGTAGCATGCCGGAGTCTTCGCTCCCGCCGGTGCCGCGGACGCGGGCTGACCGTCCGCCTCTCTCCTCCACCCAGCGCCGATGAAGTCGTGGTAAGTGGTGGGGTTGCTCTCTCCCGCTATCTCCTTCACCCCCTCGGATAGAGTCATGTGGCACTGTACCAGGAGGTGGGGAACGCTGATATAGCCAGTCCTCTTCAAGCCGTAACAAATGGATGACAGAGCAGTTAGATGGTCACAGGCCTGTCACCGCTGCCTTGAGGTGGCGAGACGTCCGCCCTCTCCTGCACCAGCTCCAGGGCTGCCTGGGCCACCGCCTCCGGAGGGACGAGTCGCAGGCAGCGATGGTGGCCCTCCGGGCAGACGCTGCTGTAGCAGAACTTGCAGGGGACGTCGTGGAAGAGGACGCGGGAGGGGACACCCCAAGGGACGTGCTGGGGATTGGTGAGGGCGTACAGCACCACGACGGGGGTGCCCACGGCGGCTGCCAGGTGGGCCGGCGCCGTATTGTTGGTGATGACCACCGGCGCCAGCGCCAGGACGGCGGCCAGCGTCGCCAGGTCTAGCTGTCCCGCCAGGGTGAAGGTGGGGCCTGGTATGGTGGCCTTGACCTCCTCTACCAGGGCGGCCTCCTCGGCGGCGCCGGTGAAGAGCAACTGCCAGCCGCAGTCCCCGGCCAGCGCCCGCCCGACAGCAGCGTAGGACTCTGGCGGATAGCGACGGGAGGGGGCGGTGCCCCCAGGGTGGACGACCGCCCAGGGCCGGCCGGCGTCCAGGCCCGCCTCGCCGAGGAGGCGAAGCGCCCGTTGCGTCGCCTCCTCGGGCAGGTCGATACGGAGCCGCTCGTCCTCGGTGCGGGCGCCGATGGCGGCAACGAGGTCTAGCTGGCGTTGCACTTCGTGGCGGAGGAGCCTCTCCGGCTCTCGCTCCGGCAGCCAGTGGGTGAGGAGCTGATAGGGGTTCTCGCGACAGTGGGCGAGACGGAGCGGCACGTCTGCCAGATAGCAGAGGAGGGCTGCCGGCAGCGGGCTCTGGCTGTAGGTGGTGAAGATGACAGCGCCATCGAAGCGGCCCTCACGCAGCGCCTGGACGGCCCGATGGTCCGGGCCGCTGTCGGCCCGCGGGGCGGTGGCCTTCATCCAGGGCGCCTCGTAGACCATGACCGCGTCCACGAAGGGCAACAACGGGGCGAGCTGAGCGCCCGCCTGGGAGGCGAGGAGGGTCACCCTCCGCCCGGGGGCCGACTCCTTCAGGGCGCGGATGGCAGGGGAGGTCATGAGGACGTCGCCGATGCCGTCCAGCCGGACGCACAGGAGGTTGAGGGCCTGGCGCCAGGCAGCCGGGCTGGCCCGAGCGGCCATCAGTGCCCCTCCAGAGCGCCGGCGCGCTGCGCCCGCTGAATGATGCCTGTGGTGGAGTGGTCGTCGACATAAGGCGCGATCTCGACGATGCCTCCCATCTCCTGGACCAGCTCCGCCTCCGGGAGGGCATCGCGAGTGTAGTCGCCCCCCTTCACGTACACATCGGGCCGGATGGCGCGCAGCAGTCCGGCCGGCGTCTCCTCCTCGAAGGGGACGATGTAGTCCACGCAGCTCAGGGCAGCCAGCACCTGGGCCCTGTACTCCAGGCTGTTGATGGGCCGCCCCGCCCCCTTGAGGCGGGCGACGCTACCGTCCGAGTTCAGGCCGACGACGAGGACGTCTCCCAGCATCTTCCCTCTGGTCAGGACGGCGATATGGCCCCGGTGCAGGATGTCGAAGCAGCCGTTGGTGAAGACTATGCGCTCCCCCCGGCGCCGGTGCTCCTCCAGGCGGGGCAGCAGCGCCGTCAGGTCGAGGATGCGGGCTCCCTCCTGGGAGATCTGGGCCCAGAGCTCCTCCAGGGAGCAGGCGGATGTCCCCCGCTTGGCCACCGCCACCGCTGACGCCGCGGCGGCCGTCTCGGCGGCGACCGGCGTCTGGGCGCCTGCCGCCAGCGCCAGAGCGAGGGCAGCGGCGAAGGTGTCGCCCGCTCCGCTGCAGTTGGGGGCATCCCCGCGGGCGGCATAGGTGCGGTAGGGAGGCCGTCCCCTCTCCAGCACCACAGCGCCGTCCCTGTCCAGGGTGACGGCCACTATCTGCGCCCCGGTCAGCCCGAGGAGCCGCTCGCCGTGGGACAGGACGAGGCCGGCGCGGTCGACGGCGGAGGGCTCGACGCCGCCCAGGAGCCGCAGCGCCTCCTGGAAGTTGGGCTTCACCGCCGTGACGCCGACCTCGCGGTACCTGAGGAGGTCGCGGGCGTCCACCACCATCGCCCGGGGGTAGCGGGCCTGGAGGCGGGCCAGCGCTCCCAGAAGGGCCGGGGTCAGGACGCCGTAGGCGTAATCGGAGACTATGATGGCATCGCATCGGGGCAGCAAGCTTTCCAGCCGGCCTATGGCCTCTTCCTCGGCCTCGGCGGGGAGGGGAGAGGTCGTCCCCTCGTCCAGCCGCAGCAGGATCTGGGAGGCCGCCACCACCCGCTGCTTGGTGATGGTGCGCCGATGGGGCAGGCGAAGGAGAGGGGATACGTCCACGCCCCGTAGCTGCAGCTCCTGGCGGAGAGTCTCTCCCTCGGCGTCCTCGCCCACCGCGGCCAGGAGGGAGACGGAGGCGCCCAGCTCGCGGGCGTTGACGGCCGTGTTGGCGGCACCGCCCGGGAAGCAGCGTCGTTCCTCCAGGTCTACCACCGGGACGGGGGCCTCGCGGCAGAGGCGGGAGGCCCTTCCCTCCAAATAGACGTCCAGCATCGCATCGCCGATGACCAGCACGTGGAGGGAGGAGAAGGAGGAGATCAGTTCTCGCATGTTGGACATCGTCCGCACCACCCCTCTTCGCTCTGTCCGCCGGCTATCCCCCGGGCCGCCTGGAGTAGACTTGATGGGGCTCGGGCGGGGGGCCGCTGGCCGTCCCCCCACGCCTCCGCGAGGGCTGGGGGGAGCGGCCCGGCTCCAGGGCGCCCAGCGCCGTCCCCCGCAGGAGCAGCGACTCCACCAGCTCGCACAGCAGGTGGAGGACGAGCGTCTGCACCTCTTGGACCCGCTGAGTGTCGGTGGAGGGGACCAGGAGGGTGACATCGGCCAGCTCGCGCAACTCGCCGCCGTCCCCACCAGTGAGGGCGAGGCGGCGCAGGCCGAGCTGCCTGGCCACCCGAAAGGCCCGCACCACGTTGGCGGAGCGGCCGCTGGTGCTGATCCCCACCAGGACGTCCCCGCGCCGCCCCAGCGCCTCCACCTCCCGGGCGAAAACGGAGTCGTAGTCGACGTCGTTGGACCAGGCAGTGAGGACGGCGCTGTCGGCCGTGAGGGCGATGGCGGGGAGAGCGGGACGGCCCTCGTCCTTGAACCGTCCCACGAATTCGGCGACGAAGTGCTGGGCGTCGGCGGCGCTGCCACCGTTGCCGCACACCAGCAGCTTGCCGCCGCGCCGGAAGCAGGAGACGATGAGGTAGGCCGCCCTCACGATCTCCGCCCGCAGGCCCCGCCGGGACTGCTCCAGCGTCTGTGCCGCCTCGGCGAAGCCCCTCTCCACCATGGCCAGTTCATCGGCTGCCAGGCGCCACCAGGCGTCGCCGGCGCTCATCACCTCCTGATAGAGGGAGGCCACGGCGTCCGTCACCTTTTCCCAAGTGAACAGGTCATTGGCGCGGCGGATGGCCTGGCGGGCGAAGAGGGACATCAGCTTCTGGTTGCGGAAGAGCTGGGCCAGTCGCTCCGCCAGGGCATTGGGGTCATTGGGGGGTACGAGGTAGCCGGTCTCGCCGTCACGGACGGTGAACTTGATCCCTCCCACGTTGGAGCCCACCACCGGGGTGCCGCAGGCCATGGCCTCCACCGGCGTTATGCCGAAGGGCTCGTACCAGGGTGTGGTGACGAAGACATCGGCGGCGCTGTAGTAGTACTTCAGGGCCTCCCTCCCCCGGCGGCCCACCATCTCCACCCGGTCCGCCACCCCCTCCTCCGCCGCCACCAGGGCCAGCCGCCTCGCCTCGCAGGCGACGCGCTCGTCGGGGTCGGCGGTGTCGCCGCCCACTATGAGCATGCGCGCCGGGATGCCATAGCGGTGGACGAGACGGGCGAGGCCGCGGATGCCGTTATCCATCCCCTTGCGGGGCACCATCCGACCGAGCTGCAGGACGATGCGCTCCTCCGGGGGGAGCCCCAGCACTACGCGGGCGAGCTGCTTGCTCAGGGGGGCCAGCTCCGAGGGGTCGAAGCCGCAGGGGACGATGCTTATGCGGGCGGGGTCGGCGTTGTAGAGGCGGACCAGGTCTTCCTCCTCTTGAGGGCAAGTGGCGATGATGTGGTCGGCCTCCGCCACCACGCGGTCCTCGATGGCGAAACGCTCGTCCGGGAAGCGGTCCGCCTCCTGCTGGTGCGCCCGCCGCACCCGGCCCAGGGCGTGAAAGGTGACGACGAAGGGCACTCCCAGCGCCCTCTTTACCTCGAGAGCGACGAGGCCGGACATCCAGAAGTTGGCATGGACTATATCGTAGGGGCGGCGCTGGCGGCGGAAGAAACGGACTGCCCAGGCGGCGAAGTCGTTCATGAAGGGCAGAAGCTCCTCCTTGGGCACGTACTCCGACGGCCCCGCCGGGACGTGGACGATGCGGACGCCGCTCAGCCACTCCCCCACCTGGGGAAGGACGGCGCTGTCGCGGCGAGTGAAGACGTCCACCTGGTAGCCCAGCACCGCCAGGTGCCTGGCCAGTTGCCCCACGTAGAGGTTCTGACCGCCGCTGTCCACGCCTCCCAGGGCCCCCAGGGGCGAGGCATGCTCGCTGATGAGGGCTACGCGTCCGTTCACGGGCCTCTCCTCCTCTTCCGCCGGTTCTTTCCCTTCACCGATGCCTTCACCGCCCTCCGGGAAGCGAAGCGCCCCGAAGGGCTCGGCCCGCTGGCGGCCCGGGCGATCCGCCGGCCACCATGGCGAAAGCGTGGTCCCAGTCGGCGATGAAGCGGCAGATGTGGAAGCGCTCCTGGGCCACCTGGCGCGCCCCTTCGCCCAGGCGGCGCGCCTCGGCCGGGTCGTCCAGGAGAAGACGCATCGCCTCCACCAGGCGCTCCACCCGCGTGTCCGCGAAGCCGGAGACCCCGTTCTGGAGCACCGTCGCCATCTCTGTCGTGGCCACGGCCACCACTGGCATCCCCAGCATCATCGCCTCGCAGACGGCCAGCGGCAGGCTGGTGTAGCGAACGGGACTGAAGAAGAAGCGGTAGCGGGCAGCCAGGGCGGGCAGCCTCCGCTGTGGCACCTCGCCCAGGCCACCCAGCTCCTCCGAGCCCATCCCCACCAGCTCCAGGGGGACGGTCGCTCTTACCTGCTGGTAGATGTCCAGGCCCAGTCGGCGCCCGCGGCTGGCCAGGTGATTGACGACGACGAGGCCCCGTGCCAGCTCGCCGGTGTTGCGCACCCCGACGGGCTCAGGCACCCCGTGCTCGATGACCACGATGGGGGTGCGCCCGCTGTCCCACATGAGGGCGTTGAAGGGGGTGACGTGCACCAGCAGCACCTCCGGGTCGTCCACCACGTGGCGGGTATCGGTGGGATGCTCGCGTGGCGGGTCGTGCTCCAGGTATATGGCAGGCAGGCGGCGCTGGCCCGGGCCCAGGACTTCGAGGCGGTCGTGCAGGTAATTCCTGCGGGACTGGTACAGGACGCAGTCCAGCTCCAGCCGCCGCACCTCCTCCGCCGGCACCTCGATGACGTTCTCCGGCCAGGGCAGGTCGCCGCAGCGGCCCCCGTAGCCTTCTGGCCGGCCCGGCCTCACCGGCAGGTAGAAGGTGTGTCCGGTGAGGGACAGGTAATAGAGGTAGTTGCCGTGGACGTGCCAGGTGAGGACGCGCAGACGCTTCATACCTCTCCACCCCTTCTGGCCCTGGAGACGCCTCGCGCTCTTTCGCTCCCCGCTTGGTCCCTCTCCAGAAGGCCGAGGGCGGCCTCCACCACCTCCCAGACGGGGACGTCCAGACATGGCTTGCCGATGGGACAGTCCAGTAGGTAGCAGGGGGCGCATCGGGTCCGGCGCCCCAGCAGGACAGCGGGAGAGCTCCGGGGCCGCCATTGTTCAGGGAGGTCGGTGCCGGAGAAGAGGACCACCAGGGGACGCCGGAAGGCGTCGGCGATGTGCATGGCGCTGGAGTGGCTGGTGACCACCAGAGCGGCCCGCCGCAGCACGGCCGCGTATTCGACGACGCTGGTCTGTCCTGTCAGGTCGTGCACGCCAGGGGATGCCACCTCCCTCGCCAGCAGCCGGCCCCTCTCCTGCTCGCGCTGGCTGCCCAGGACCACCACCGGTATCTCCTCCCCCAGCCGGCGGGCCACCAGAGCGAAGCGGTGCCAGTGATAGGTGCGAGCAGAGGCGGTGGCCCCGGGCACCAGGGCCACGAACGGTTCTCCCTCCTTGATGCCGGCCTGTCTCAGCAGCGCCCTCGCCGCCGCCTCCCCCTGGCTAGGGATGCGAAGCTCCAGGTGGCGCCCTGCTGGCCCGATGCCCGTACCCTGGAGCAGGTTCAGGTTACGGTCCACCTGGTGGGTGGAGTCCGGGGGCGGGGGGACGCTGTGGGAGAGCACGGCCCCGCCGAACTCCCGCGACTGGCCGATGCGCACGGGCACGCCGGCCAGATAGCAGGCGTAGGCTGGGGGATAAGGGGACTGGGAGAAGCTGGTGAAGATGATGGCGACATCGAAGTTCCCGGCTCGGATGCTCTCCACCAGTCGCTCCTCCCGTTGCGGGTCGAATGGCATCTGGCCGTGGGCGTCCTGCCAGAGGGCGCGCACCACCATCGCCTCGTCCACCCAGGGGAGCAGGGGGACAGCCTGACTCCCCGCCGGCGAGGCCATGAGGGTGATGGAGCTATCAGGCAGGGCCTTCTTGAGGGCGCGCAGGGCCGGCCCCAACATCACCACATCGCCTATGTTGTCCAGCCTGACGGCGAGCAGCCGTCTGGCGCCGCTCCAGGGCTCAGGCAACGTCCAGCGCCTCCTCCGTCAGCAGTCGCTCCGCCTCGCCAATGACGAGAGCGGCCGGGACGTCGGCAACGGAGGGAGGCTGGCCTTCCGCGGGGCTGGCGCCTCCCGCCACGATGGCCCGGTGGCGTCTCCGGTCCAGGGGCGCCCAGCGGGCGGGGTCTGACCTCAGGTACACGGCGACGCTGGGCACCCTCAGCGCGGCGGCCAGGTGGACGACGCCAGTGTCGTTGGAGACGAGGAGGCGTGCCCCCCTCAGCAGGGCTCCCAGGCCCCCCAGGGAGGTGCGGCCGGTCATGTCCAGGGCGGGGGAACGCATGGCTGAGCGCACCGCCTTCCCTAGCTGGCGCTCCTCCGGGCCCCCCGTGATGACGATGTCGAACCCGCGGGTGGCCAGGGCATCGGCCACCAGGGCGAACCGCTCCGGGGCCCAGCGGCGCTCCCGGGCGCGTCCGCCCGGGTGTATGCAGACGTACTCGCCGGTGCGCAGGGAACCACTTCTCAGGAGGTGGCGTAGCTCCTGCGCGTCCTCGTCCGTCAGCGGGAACTCCAGCTCATCCCCCTGTGGCGGGACGCCCAGGTGCTCCAAGAGGCGGAGGTGACGGTGCACCTCGGGCAGCTCCGACGGATAGGGGAGGAACAGCTCTCGGTCGGGACAGTAATCGCCAGGGAGGAAGAAGCCAGCGCAGCGGCGCGCTCCGAAGAGGGCGATGAGGGTGTTTGAGAGAGAGCCGTCGCCGTGCATCTGAAGCGCCAGGTCGAAGCGGGACGCCTGCATCCGTCGCAGGAACCGCACGACCTCCACCGGCGACCTGGGCTCCGTCTCCAGGCCCGGGAAGCCAGGGTAGGGGACGAATTCGTCCAGGTAACGGGTGAAGCGCCTGACCAGCGCTTCCGCCCAGGGTAGGGAGACCAGGGTTAAGCGGGCGCGGGGCAGGGCGGCGCGCAGGGCGCGGAAGGCCGGCACCGCACACATCAGGTCGCCCAGGTGAAGGGCCCGCAGGATGACCACGCTGCGGACGGATCGGGCATCGAACGGATCGTTTCCGCCTCTCATATCCAGCATGGGCCGTACCGTCGACTGAGGAACTGTGAGGATGATAGGGGAGCGTTCCTTGCGGGGGCATCAATCGGCTAGTTAGCGCTGTTGCAGAAGCATTTAAAGAAGGTGCCCCGCCTCATCCAGCAGCCAGCGGGGTGCGTCTACGTGGCGTGCGGTCACGGTGGTAGGCAGCTCCTGGTGGTATACGCCCGAAGGCAGCAGCCCGCAACCGCCGAAGCGGGCCATCACCAGGAGCTGGGCCAGGACGTCCTCGCCGCAGTGCTCGGGCGGGAGGCGATGCCAGAAGCGGAAGCCGCCGGCCTCCTGCAGCTTCCGTCTGTCGTAGAGGACGCAGCCCCCCACCCAGGCCACACGGTACTTGCGCTGCTCGCCCGGCGAGAGGGCCAGCCGCTGCTGCACGTGATAGAGGTTGGCGGCGTTGTGGAGCCTGTGCCGCTCCCACTCCCGGGAGCCCGGCAGGACGGTCTCGGGGCGGACCGGCCCTTCCCAGAACTCTATCTGCTGTTCGTGAGGGCGCACATCGTGCAGGAAGCTGAGCCCTATGACGGCACAGCCCACGAAGCCGCAGCCCTCCTCTCTGATGGCCCGGACCATTCGCTCCAGTACATCGGCCTCCAGGATGAGGTCGTCGTCCAGGAAGAGAACGTAGGGTGCCCGGGCCCGGTCCAGGAGGAACTGGCGGTGCTCGGCCAGTCCCCGACGGGGATGCCTGAGGAGGGCCACCTCGTGACCGCGGGCCCGCAGCACTCTCACCACCGCCTGCACCTCGGGTGCCTGGAGGGCGTCGAACTCCTCCGTCTGGTCGGAGACGAAGAGGCGGAAGTCGCGGAAGGTCTGTCCCACCAGGGTGGCCAGGGTCACTGCCAGCGCGGCGGGGCGTCGACAGGTGGGCACCAGAACGTCTACGGTGGCGGCCATGACCGTCAGGGCCAGGAAGTCTCGTGCACAGGCAGCACCATCACCTGCGGCACCACCGACCCGTCAGGCAACGTGAGGACGAAGCGCACTACCTCCGCCACGTTACGCGGGTCTTGCAGGACTGCCGGGTCTATCTCCGGGAAGCGCTCCAGGAGAAAGGGCGTCCTCATGCCGCCGCAGACCACGGCTGTCACCCGCACCCCGTACTGGCGGGCCTCCGTGTGGAGGGCGTGGCTGAAGCCCAGGAGACCCCATTTGCTGGCGTGGTAGGCGGAGGCGTTGGGCCAGGCGCGCAGGGCGGCCGTGGAGACGATGTTGACGATATGCCCTCCACCCTGCTCCCTCATCACCGGCAGGGCGAACTTGCTGGTCAGAAAGGGGCCTCGCAGGTTGGTGGCCAGGATGGCGTCCCACTCCTCAATGGACAGCCTGTCCAGGGGAGCGGTGACGTCCACGCCGGCGTTGTTGACCAGGACGTCCAGGCGCCCGAACACGCTGAGGCAGCGGCCGATGCCCTCCTCCACCTGACGGGCATCGGACACGTCCATCGTCAGGGGAAGGGCGTCGCTCCCCTCTTCCCGCAAACGCCTGGCGACAGCTTCGGCCGAGTCGCCCCGGATGTCGGCGGGGAGGACGGTGGCCCCTGCCTCCGCCAGTGCCCGGCAGATGGCCTCCCCTAGGCCGCGGCCGCCGCCCGTCACCAGCGCCACCCTGCCCCGGAGCGGCCTGGACGTGCCCGGTGCGTGTCGCGCCCGCTGCTCCATCCCTGCACCCCCTGAGCGCCCCGTCCTTGCGGCCCCCGGGGCGACTCTGCGAGGGTAACATCCGGACGGTTACAGGGTGGCCGCGAAGGTGGATTTGCCGCTTCCCGGAGGCCCGGCAATCAGAATGCCTTCAGCACGTTCCTCAAGACGCTCAAGGAGCTTTGG
>VAPR01001321.1_pt1 | contig 12607 bp, 11 predicted proteins | sample 3380701 | NCBI WGS metagenome assembly VAPR01 (sample SAMN11536904, study PRJNA540576) | hot springs metagenome | isolation source: hot spring wet sediment | place: Spain: Lobios | collected 2014-01
GAGGAAGGTGGCGGTGGTGCAGTTGGGGTTTGCGATGATCCCGCGGGGCCGGTCCTTCACCCGAGCTCCGTTGATCTCCGGAATCACCAGCGGCACGTCCGGCTCCAGCCGGAAGGTGGCGGAGTTGTCGATCACCACGGCTCCTCGGGCCGCGGCCCGCGGCGCCCACTCCCTAGACACCTCGTCCGGTACGTCGAAGATGGCAAGGTCGCACCCCTCAAAGACGTCTTCGGACAGCTCCACCACGGGGTGTCCATCCACCCGCTTCCCCGCGGACCGCCTGGAGGCCGTAAGGCGCAGCTCCCGGACCGGGAATCCCCGCGCCTCCAGGAGGGCTACCGCCTGACGCCCCACCGCACCCGTGGCACCCACCACCGCGACCACGTATCCATCTCTCATCGCTTCACCTCGCCGTGCTGCGTCCGCGTTGAGTCCAAGAGCTGCTCGAGTCCGATCACGAGCTCTCGCAGGCCGACCACCCGCCGCACCGCCAGCAACACCCCGGGCAGGAAGCACTCCTCGCTGAAGGCGTCGTGCCGCAGACTGAGGACCTGGCCGGGCCCGCCGAACAACACCTCCTGGTGGGCCACCAGCCCAGGCAAACGAACGCTGTGCACCCGGACTCCCTCGTGCACGCCCCCGCGGGCGCCGGACACCTTCTCCTCCTCCGAGACCGCCGGGGGAGGTGGGGTGGGGCGGGCCTTCGCGATCAGCTCGGCGGTGCGCAGGGCGGTCCCGCTCGGTGCGTCCCGCTTCCGGTCGTGGTGCAGCTCCACCACCTCCGCGTGGGGGAAGTAGCGAGCCGCCTGTTCGGCGAACCGCATGAGGAGAACGGCGCCGAGGGCGAAGTTGGGCGCCACCACACCCCCGAGCTGCTGCCGCGCGCACACGGCCTTCAGGGCCTCCAGGGCCTCCCGGGAGTAGCCCGTGGCGCCGACCACCGGCCTCACCCCCGCTTCCGCCGCCCGCAGCGCGTTGGCCATGGCCCCATCCGCCACGCTGAACTCCACCAGGACGTCCGCAACGCCGGCCAGGGCCGCCACCTCCGTGTGCGGCCGCAGGGCCACGCCCACCGGCGGGATCCCTGCGAGAACCCCCGCGTCCTCGCCCAGGCCCCGCTCGCGACCGAAGGCAGCGACGAGCCGCAAGTCCGGCTGCGCGCACACCGCCCGGATCACCGCACGGCCCATGCGCCCTGCGGCCCCGCCCACGGCCACCCGGATGACCCCGGCCACTACGCCGCCTCCAGAACCCGGCGCGTGACGGCCTCCGCCTCCCCGGGGCCTACCGCGGAGGCCGCAGGCCGCGCGCTGAAGATCCGCTGGGCCAGGCTCTGCACCCGGTCTGCGGTCACCGCCTCGAGCTCTTGAAGGACCTCGTCCGGCGTGATCCTGCGGCCGAAGTAGAGCTCTGCCCTGGAGAGGAAGAACATGCGGCTTGCGGTCCCCTCCAGCGAAAGCATCAGGCTCGCCTTCAACGACTCCTTGGCGCGGGCCAGCTCCTCCTCGGGTACGGGCTCCGCCCGCAGCCGGTCCAGCTCCCGGAGGGTTACGGACAGCAGATCCGGCACGCGCTCGGGGCTCGTGCCCGCGTAGACCCCGAAAGCGCCCGCGTCCCTGTACATCACGGAGAAGCTGCCGATACTGTAGGCGAGCCCCCGCTTCTCCCGCACTTCCTGAAACAGGCGTGAAGACATCCCCCCACCCGCCAGGTGATCCAGCACCGACTGGACGTACCGGTCAGGGTGGCTCTGCGCCAGGGCCGGGTATCCGAGGCACACGTGCACCTGTTCGGTGTCCTTCGCTCGGTAGGTGGTCCGCGAGGCCACCGGAGGAGGTGCCGCCGTCCGGGTGGGCACATCTCCCGCGAGGGGCCCCAGCAGCTCCGCCACCTGCTCCACCACGCGCTCGTGCTCGACGTCCCCGCAGGCGGCCACCAGAACCCTGGGTGCCCGGTACTCTCGGGTGACGAATTCGAGGAAGTCCGGCCGCCGCAGGGCTGCCACCGTCTCCTTTCGCCCGATGACCGGTCGGCCCAGGGCGTCACCCGCCCACACGGCTTCCAGCAGTAGGTCCTGCACCAAGTCGTCCGGGCTGTCCTCGTACATCTTGATCTCCTCGAGGATCACCTGGCGCTCCTTCTCCACCGCGTCCTCGTCGAAGCGGGAGCCGGTCAGCATGTCCGCCAGCAGGTCCGTGACCTTGGGGAGGTGTTCGGACAGCACCCGGACGTAGTAGCACGTGTGCTCCCGGTCGGTGAAGGCGTTGAGCTGCGCTCCCAGCTGATCCGCCTCCTCCGCGATGCGCTGGGCGGAACGGCGCCACGTGCCCTTAAACATCATGTGCTCGGTGAAGTGGGCGATGCCGCTCCAGCCGGCCGGCTCGAACCGGGAACCGGTCTCCACCCAGATGCCCAGGGCCGCGGTCCGCACTCCGGGCAGGACTTCCGTCACCACGCGGAGGCCGCAGGGCAGGATGGTCTTGCGGTACTCGGTGTCCCGCACACTCACCGCTCGACCTCGAACGGGCCGTCTAGCGGTCCTGCGGCCCAGGCCGCCTGGGGGGTCTGCGCGGTGGGCGGGGCCGATCGGGTCGGGGCCGGTCCGCCGCGGACACACTCGCGACGGCGGCGGGTTGCCCCCCTTCCTCTTGTGCCAGTCCCCGGCGGGTCAGGTTGATCCGGCCGAGGGAATCGATCTCCTTGACCTTGACCAGGATCTCGTCGCCCACCTTCACCACATCCTCCACCTTGTCCACCCGGCGGTCGGACAACTCCGAGATGTGTACAAGCCCCTCCTTGCCGGGCAGGACTTCTACGAAGGCCCCGAAGTTGACCAATCGGGTGACGCGGCCGAGGTAGGTCTGGCCCACCTCGACCTCCTGCACGATGTTCTGGATCATGCGCATGGCGCGCTGGGCTGCCTCCAGGTTCGAGGAGGCGATCACCACCCGTCCGTCCTGTTCGATGTCGATCTTGACTCCCGTCTCCGACGTGATCCGGTTGATCACCCTGCCCCCCGGGCCGATGACCTCGCGGATCTTGTCCGGGTGGATGTGAAGGGTTAACAGGCGCGGAGCGTGTCGCGACAGCTCCGACCGCGGGGCCGGCAGGACCCGGAGCATGGCGTCCAGGATGGCCAGGCGGGCCTGGCGGGCCTGCTCGAGGGCCTGCGCGAGCACCTCCCGGGTGAGGCCCGGGATCTTGATGTCCATCTGCAACGCCGTGATCCCCTGCCGCGTGCCCGCCACCTTGAAGTCCATGTCGCCCATGGCGTCCTCAATCCCCTGGATGTCGGTGAGAACTGCCATGCGCCCGCCCTCCCCGGTGATGAGCCCCATGGCGATCCCCGCCACGGGTGCCTTGATCGGTACACCGGCATCCATGAGGGCGAGGGTGCTCCCGCACACGGAGGCCATGGAGGTAGATCCGTTGGACTCGAGGACCTCCGAGACCAGGCGGATGGTGTACGGAAAGGCCTCCTCGGGAGGGATCATGCGAGCCAGCGCCCGCTCCGCCAGCGCGCCGTGTCCGATCTCCCGGCGGCCGGGGCCGCGCAGGGGACGGACCTCGCCCACGCTGTAGGGGGGGAAGACGTAGTGGTGCATGAACCGCTTGCTCTCCACGATCCCCAGGTCGTCCAGGATCTGTTCGTCCTCACCGGTCCCGAGGGTACACAGGGTGAGGACCTGGGTCTGGCCCCGCTGGAACAGCGCGCTCCCGTGGGTCCGCGGAAGGAGTCCCACCTCGATGTACAACGGCCGGATGTCGGTGGGTGTCCGGCCATCCGGCCGGATGCCCTCCCGCAGGATCATGCGCCGCACCAGCTCCTTCTCGAGGTCAACCAGCACGGCGGCCACCTCCTGCGTCCGCTCCGGATAGCGCTCTGCGAACTGCCGGGCCACCTCCCCTACGACCTCCCGCGTGCGCTCCTCGCGGGTGAGCTTGTCAGGGTGGCGCAGGGCGGCGTCCAGGGCTCCCTCCGCGGCCTCCCGGACCTCCCTGGCGAGCTCGGGGTCGACCGCGGCCAGGGCGACCTCACGCTTAGGCTTACCCGCCCGCTGGACCAGGTCCCGGATGGCCGCCACCACCTTGCGGCACTCCGCGTGGGCCAGCTGGAGGGCTTCCAGCATCTGCTCTTCGGGGACTTCGTCGGCCCCGCACTCTACCATGATGATGGCGTCGTCGCTGGCCGCCACCACCAGGTCCAGCGCGCTCTGCGTCTCGATCTGCTGCAGGGTGGGGTTCACCACGAACTGGCCATCCACGAGCCCCACCCGCACGCACCCGATGGGCCCGCCCCACGGGATGTCCGACAGGCTGAGGGCCGCGGACGCGCCCACCACCGCGGCCACGTCCGGGGGGTGAACCTGATCTGCGGACAGGGTGGTGGCCACCACCTGCACGTCGTTCCGAAACCCCTTGGGGAACAGCGGCCGGATCGGTCGGTCCATCAGGCGGGAGGTCAGGATTGCTTTCTCGCCCGGTCGGCCCTCCCGCTTGAAGAACCCGCCGGGAATCTTGCCCGCCGCGTACAGCCGCTCCTCGAAGTCACACGTGAGGGGCAGGAAGTCGACCCCTTCGCGGGGTTGCTCCGAGGCGGTGGCGGTGACCAGCACCACGGTGTCCCCGTAGCGGACGGTGACCGCCCCGCCCGCCTGCTTGGCGAGCTTACCGGTTTCGATCTCCCATTCTCTGCCCCCCACTTCGAACCGAACGCTCTTGGCGTCGGGTACGCTCCACTGCACCTCCATACGTTGCACCCCTCTCCTTTCCGTGTGCGCGGAGTGTTCCGGGTCGGAAGGAGGGGGTCGATCACCGGGAACCACACTCCCGCGGGAGTGTGCGTCGCGATGATCGGAGGCCCCTCGACTCCCGGCCAGGTCCCCGCGCCCTACTTCCTCAGTCCGAGCCTCTCCACCACCTCGCGATACCGCCGGGGGTCCTCGCGCTGCAGATAGTTCAACAGCCTGCGGCGCTGGCCCACCATCTGCATCAGACCGCGGCGGGAATGGAAATCCTTCCGGTGGACCTTCAGGTGTTCCGAAAGGACGTTGATCCGCTCCGTGAGCAGCGCGATCTGGACCTCAGGGGACCCCGTGTCGCCGTCCCAGCGTCGAAACTCGGCGATCTTCTGCTGCTTGACCTCCTTGGGCAGCGCCACGTCTTCCCTCCGCATAAAAGTCGCCCTTGGCCGAGGGGCCGCAGCTGCCGCGCACCTCCCAACCAGGGCCACCCTCCATGCTAGCACGCCCGTTCGGAGGGGGCAAACGCTCACCCTCCCTCAGGCGAACCGACCCCCGGCCGCTCGAGCGCCCATCGAAGGATCTCCCCCTGGCCCTCCGGCAGGGAGGGGTATGGAGGTGCATGGAAGCGGGTCCCTGGCCCTTCGGGAGCTGGGGGCTCCCAAGCGGGTATCAGCTCCACGTGGAAAGGGTGCCACACCTCCAGTACCTGGGGCTGCGTCCTGGGGGGAGCCTCCCTGATGGATCGCGCGTCCTCCGGGCGGAGCCCTACGGAATTCAGCAGGCGCCAGAGCGCCGCCTGGGACTCCTCCTCAGGCCTGAGGGACTCCTTCGGCAGCTGCGGTCGGCCCTCCCGCTCCGCGAACAGGACCTCCTGTCCCCGGGTGATGCAGGCCACCACCTCGTGCTGGTCCAGTAGCTCACACGCCTCCTCGACCCGTCCGGCCTGCAGCAGGGACCGGATCCGCGAGCTACTCACCCGCTCGCCTCCGTGATAGATGGGCGGGCAGACGCGCACCTCGAACCCCAGCTCCTTGCCCATGCGGCGCAGCAGCTCCACGTCGCCCCGACGGTTGTGACCGAAGCGGAACTCCGGACCGCACACCACGGCCCCAGCGCCCAAGCCGTGCACCAGGACCCCTCGCACGAACTCCTCGGGTTCCCTGCGACGCAGGGCCTCGTCGAACCGCAACACCACCGTCGCATCCAGTCCGAGGACCCCCATGCGGCGCAGGCGCTCCTGCAGAGGGAGGAGCAGGAAGGGCCCGCCTGACCCTGCGATCACCTGCTGGGGGTGCGGATGGAAGGTCACGGCCACCGCCTGCCAGCCGCGCTCCCGGGCGTGGTGGACCGCGAGGCGAAGCACCGCCCGGTGTCCCCGGTGCACGCCGTCAAACACCCCCAGGGCTACGCAGGTGGGGGGGCCACCGCGGGGGAACTCCCCGGGATCGCGGTAAACCCTCATGCCCGCGGCACCGGGCTACGGAACACCTTGAGCGGCCGCAGCTTTCCCCCCTCTGCCCGGCCCAGGGCGAGCAACGACCCGTCCTCGTCCAGCACCTTCACGAGCGAGGAGGGAGGCACGCTGAGGTGCGGTGCCACCTTCCACAGGGGGACCGCCTGTCCGTTCACCACCGCGCCGCGCAGCGCACCTGCAACCTCCACCTCGGGGAGCCCCGGCAACGCCTCAGACCCGGGTGTGATGAACCGGTCTAGAGTTCCTGCCGTAGCCGCCTCCTCGAGCTCCTCCAGGGTCGCGGCCTCCTCCAGGGTGTACGGGCCCACCCGCGTGCGGATCATGAAGCCCGCATGCGCCCCGCAACCCAGCCGCTCGCCCACGTCGTGGCACAGTTGGCGCACGTAGGTGCCCTTGGAGCACGTGATGTCGAACAGCACCCGCGGGGGGGTGCACCGCAGCACCCGGATCTCGTACACCGTGACCTCCCGCGGCGCGCGTTCCACCTCCACGCCCTGGCGGGCGAGCTCATACAGCCGCCGCCCCTCGTGGTGAACCGCGGACACCATGGGCGGAGTCTGCCGGATGCGTCCCACGAAGCCGCCGAGCACCTCCTGGATGCGGCCGCAGTCCCGTTCGGGCTCGCGGCGCTCCAGCACCTCGCCGTACGCGTCACCTGTATGGGTGCGGACGCCCAGCACGAGCTCCACCCGGTAGGCCTTGTCGGACTCCATGAGGAACTCGCTGAGCCGGGTGGCGGAGCCCACGCACACCACGAGCACGCCTGCAGCCCCGGGGTCCAGAGTCCCCGCGTGGCCCACCCGGCGCGTGCGGACCAGGCGGCGGACCGCGTCCACGCAGTCGTGGGAGGTCATCCCCGGAGGCTTCAAGAGGTTCAGCACACCGTCGGGGGCCCTCATGACCCATCCCCCAGGAACGCGGCCGCCTCTGCGAGGGTGTCCCGTACCACGTCGTCCACAGGCCGCTGCGCGGTAAAGCCCGCGGCCGCCGCGTGCCCGCCACCCCCGAACCGCGCTGCGAGACGGTTGGCCGCCACTCCGTCCCGCGCGCGCAGGCTGACCTTCACGCGGCTCCCTTCTGCCTTGAACAGCATCGCCAGCCGCACGCCCGCGATGCTCCGCAGGGTCTCCACGATGTTCTCCGTGTCCTCCCAGCGGGCGCCCGCCTGGCGCAACAGCGCCTCGTCCACCGTGGTCCACGCCACCCGCCCGTCCCCGGACAGCTGCAGGTTGGCCAGGGCCAGCCCCAGAAGCCGCACGGCCTCCGCAGGTCGCGCCTCGTAGACCTGCTCGTAGATGCGGTGAGGCCTGGCTCCGCGCCGCATGAGCTCCGCGGCCACCAGGAAAGTCTCAGGCCGCACCGACGAGTAGCGGAAGGAGCCGGTGTCCGTGACGAGACCCGTCATCAGGCACGTGGCCATCGCTTCATCCACCTCCACGCCCAGCGCGCCCACCAGCTCCCAAACCAACTCGCAAACGGAGGCCGCCTGGGGATCCCGCCACACCACGTGACCGTAGCCGGTATTGTCCAGGTGGTGGTCCAGGTTCACCACCACCCGCGCGGACGACAGTGCGGACGCCAGCCGCCCGGCCCGGGAGATGTCGCTGCACTCCACGGCCACCGCCGCGTCGAAGGGACCCTCCGCGTGGTCCACCACCCGTTCCGAAAAGGGCAGGAAGCGGTATGCGGCCGGCACGCCGTCCTGGCTGGCGACGACCACGTCCACCCCGAGCCGGTCCAGGGCGAGACCCAGGGCCAGGGAGCCCCCCAGGCAGTCCCCGTCGGGGTTCTCGTGGTTCACCACCAGGACCCGACGGGCCGAGCGCAGGGCGCTAGCTGCCGCTGCCTTCACCCTCCCGCCCCCCTCGGGAGCCTTCCAGCTCCCGCAGCAGCTGTAGAACCCGGGTGCCGCGCTCGATGGAGGTGTCCAGGCGGAACTGGATCTCCGGCGTGTGGTACGTGCGCAAGCGCTTGGCCAGCTCGCTGCGCACGAACCCCACCGCGTGCTGGAGCGCCTCCATGGTGCGGGCCCGCTCCTCCTCCGACCCCAGCACGCTCACGTACACCTTGGCGTGTCGCAGGTCGCTACTGAGCTCCACTTCGGTCACGGACACGAACCCGATGCGGGGGTCCTTCGCACCCCGCTGCAGGATGTCGCTGACCTCCTCACGGATGAACTCCCGGAGCTTCTCGATTCTCTGCGCAGACGCCATGACGGTTCACCGACCCTCGACGGTGAGCCTGGACTCCCTCAACGGAACTCCACCTCGTAGTCCACCACGTACGCCTCCCGCTCCCGCTCCAGGTAGCGCACTACCTGGGCCAGCACGCGGTCCGCGTGCCGACCGTCCCGGCTCACGCAGGCGACCCCCAGGGTCGCGCGCGTCCACACGTCGTGGTCGTCCACCTCCGACACCGACACCGGGAACTCGTTGTGCAACCTGCGCACCAGCCCGTGGACGATCCGCCGTTTCTCCTTGAGGCTGTGCGCCCCGTGGAGGCTCAACGTCACGCGCAGGGTGCCCACGACCATCTGGGCACGCTCCGGGCACACCCAAGGCGGGGCCTAGCCGACGGGCTGCTCCTGCAGGGCGTAGGCCTCGATCACGTCGCCTTCCTTGATGTCGTGGAAGTTCTCCAGGACCATGCCGCACTCGAACCCCGCCGCCACCTCCCGCACGTCGTCCTTGAAACGCCGCAGCGACGCCAGCCGGCCCTCGTAGACCACCGCCCCGTCCCGCACCAGCCGCACCTGGGCGGATCGGGGGATGCGGCCTTCCACGACGTAACACCCCGCCACCGTGCCCACCCGGGAGATGTGGAAGATGCGCCGGACCTCCGCCCGCCCCAGAACCACCTCCGCCACCTTGGGGGCGGCCAGGCCGCGAACCAGGTTTCGCACGTCGTCCAGCGCTTCGTAGATGATCCGGTACAGGCGGATGTCCACGCCCTCCTGGTCCGCGAGACGCCGCGCTGCGGGGTCTGGCCGCACGTTGAACCCGAGTACTGTGGCCCGGGACGCCGCGGCCAGCATGACATCCGACTCGGTGACGGCGCCCACGCCCGCGTGCAGGACGTTGATCTTGACTTCTTCGGTCTCCAGCCGCTCCAGGGCTCCCAGGATGGCCTCCAGGGAGCCGTGCACGTCCGCCTTGACCACCAACCGCAGCTCCCGAACCTCCACCAGGTCCTCCAGGCTTCCCTTGCGCGCCTGGGTGAGCTCCGCGGCCCGGCGCCGCTCCCGCCGCTCCTCTGCCAGCGCCTTGGCAGCTCGCTCCTCGGCCACCACCTCCAGCAGGTCCCCCGCGGTGGGCACGTCCGACAACCCCACCACTTCCACGGGGGTAGAGGGGACTGCCTCCTGCACGCGATGGCCGCGGTCGTTGGTCATCGCGCGGACCTTTCCGTACACCTCGCCCACCACCACCGCGTCGCCGACCCGCAACGTTCCCTCCTGGACCAGCACCGTGGCCACGGGGCCGCGGCCGCGATCCAGCCTGGCCTCCAGCACCGTCCCCCGGGCGGGCTTTTGGGGATCTGCCCGCAGCTCGTGCAGGTCTGCCACCAGCAGGATCATCTCCAGCAGTTCGTCCAGGCCCTGGCCCGTCCGAGCGGATACCGGGACCATCACCACGTCGCCTCCCCACTCCTCCGGCACGAGCCCGAGCTCCGCCAGCTGCTGCTTGACACGCTCGGGGTTGGCCTGGGGCAGGTCCACCTTGTTGATGGCCACCACGATGGGGACCCCTGCCGCCTTCGCGTGGTTGATGGCTTCCACCGTCTGCGGCATCACCCCGTCATCGGCGGCCACCACCAGCACTGCGATGTCCGTGACCTGCGCTCCGCGTGCGCGCAGGGCGGTGAACGCCTCATGGCCCGGGGTGTCGATGAAGGTGATCCGACGGCCGCCCCGCTCCACCTGGTAAGCGCCGATATGCTGCGTGATGCCGCCGAACTCGCCTGCGGCCACGTTGGTCTGACGGATGGCGTCCAGCAACGTGGTCTTCCCGTGGTCCACGTGTCCCAGCACGGTCACCACAGGCGGTCGCGGCTCCCCCTCCCTCGCCACGTCCAGCCTCCGCGCGGCCCGCGGGGCCTGGACGGCCTCGGTGACCACCCGAGCTCCCAACGCCTCCGCCACCGTCCGGGCGGTCTCCAGGGGGATCTGCTGGTTGACCCCTGCCAGGATCCCGACCTCGATCAGCTTGCGGACTACGTCCGCCGCGGGCAGGCCGAGCCGCTGGGCCAGTTCCCCCACCGTCAGCGAGCCCTCCAGCCGCACCTCCGCTGCCACGGTGGGCGCGGCGGCCGGAGCCTCGGGTGCCTTGACCGCCGTTTGGCGGATCCTGGGCGAAGGTGGGGGCGGCGGAGGCTTCCGCACCTGGCGCAGCGACGGCGGGGGGGGTGGTGGAGCCTTGCGCGGCTCGGGCCGCGGCTGGCTCACCTTCTTTAAGAGCTCCGGGGAGATGGTGACCGCCGGCTCCGCGTGCCGCTCGGGCAGAGGTACACTGGACGGCTTTGGTGGCTCAGGCGCCGGCTGCGGCTCGGGCGGGGGGGGCGGTGCAGGAGGACTCACGGCCCTGCGGGCCGCCTCCTCAGCCAGCCGGGCCGCTTCCTCCGCGGCCTTGCGGGCGGCTTCCGCCGCCAGCCGCTCCTGCTCCTCACGCTCCCGGGCCACGTCCTCCGCGCGCTTGATGATGCGCCGCTTGGGTCCTACAGGCTCTGGAGGAGGGGGGGGTGCGGCCACCTTCTTCGGCTTGGCAGGCGTCTTGGGCCGGGCACCGCCATCCAGGGGCAACTCCGGGTGCTGCTCGCGCAGCGCACGCAGGGCAGCTTCCGGAACCGCCACCTGAGGGTTCGGCTTGACCTCGTGGCCCATGGCGGCAAGGCGCTCCGCAGCCTCCTTGGTGCTGATGCCCAGGGCCTTTGCCAACTCGTGCAGTCGCATCCCAGCCTCCTACGGCCGCCCGACCCCGCCCGCCGCCTGAGCAGCCCGTCGGCGGACCTCCTGCTCAAGCTCCGCCAGCACCGCCTCCGGGACCTCCACCTCCAGCGCCCGTTCCAGCTTGCGGCCCTTCCGCGCCGCCTCCAGGCACTCCAGGCGGGGCTCCACGTACGCCCCCCGCCCGCTTAGCTTCGCGCTGCGCGTGGTGTCCACCTTGACCTCACCGTGGGGCGTGCGCACCACGCGCACCATCTCCATCTTGGGCCGCATGGCCCCGCAGCCCACGCACATCCGCAGCGGTACCTTGCGGACCTTGGGCACCTCTGCTCCTCAACGCTCCGCCGCCGGCTCGGAAGGGCTCTCGGCTCCCTCCGAGGGCTTGGCCTCCCCGTCCGGCGCCGCTGTGAACTGCGCCATCTCCTCGGGGGTGAGGTCTACGAACAGCTTCGCGGCCTCCTGCTCCCGGACCTGGCGCTCGCTCTTGATGTCGATGCGCCAGCCCGTGAGCTTGGCCGCAAGCCGCGCGTTCTGCCCCTCCCGGCCGATGGCGAGCGACAGCTGGTTGTCCGGCACCACGACCCGGGCGGTCTTGGTTTCCTCGTCGATCTCTACCCGCACCACCTTTGCGGGCTGCAGGGCTGAGGCCACAAACTGCGCAGGGTCGGGACTCCACGGCACGATGTCCACCTTCTCCCCACGCAACTCGTCCACCACCGCCTGCACCCGGGACCCCTTGGGGCCGACGCAGGCGCCCACCGGGTCCACGTTCCGATCCCGGGAGTACACGGCGATCTTCGTCCGCGCCCCGGGCTCCCGGGCCACGTTCTGGATCACGACGATCCCCTCCCGGATCTCCGGAACCTCCTGCTCGAATAGGGCACGCACAAGCCCGGGGTGGGCCCGGGATACATGGATCTGAGGACCGCGGGGGGCGTCACGGACTTCCATGACGTACACCTTGATCCGCTCCCCCTGCCGATAAGACTCCCGGGGGATCTGCTCCGTCTTGCTCAGGACCCCCTCCACACGGCGGCCTAGATCCACGTACACGTTGCCCTTCTCCACGCGCTGGACCTGTCCAGTGACCACCTGCTTCTCCCGCTCTTCGAACTCCCGCTTCACCATCTCCCGCTCCGCCTCGCGGATCCGCTGGACCACCACCTGCTTGGCGGCCTGCGCCGCGATGCGGCCGAACTCCTTGGGGGTGATCTCCTCCTCCACCACGTCCCCCACCTCCGCGGTGGGGTCCTCCTTGCGCATCTCCTCCAGGGAGAGTTCGGTGGCCGGGTCCTGGACCCGTTCCACCACGGTCTTCACGCTGAACACCCGGACCTCGCCGGTCTTGGGGTCCACCTCCACCCGTACGTTCTGCCCGGTGCCGCCGAAGTTCTTCTTGTACGCGGACACCAGGGCGGACTCCACCGCCTCCAGGAGCACGGCCTT
>VAPR01001322.1_pt1 | contig 12603 bp, 9 predicted proteins | sample 3380701 | NCBI WGS metagenome assembly VAPR01 (sample SAMN11536904, study PRJNA540576) | hot springs metagenome | isolation source: hot spring wet sediment | place: Spain: Lobios | collected 2014-01
GGCGACACCGGCCGCGAAAAGTACCGCGAAGCTCTGCTACAATTAGCGGCTCAACTGCTGACGCGCCGCGCGTGACACGGGCAGCGTCGGTTCGGTAGACATTCGGGGTGTAGCTTAGCCTGGTAGAGCGCTACGTTCGGGACGTAGAGGCCGGTGGTTCGAATCCACTCACCCCGACCAGAATGCCTTGTCCCTGGAGGACACTCGAAGCCCCGCACACCGGGGCTTCGTCGTTGGTGCCTCGTCGCGCGTTTCCTCGCGTGTCTCATCTCGCATTGGCTGGTGGCCGTGCTCGGTGGCCGGCACGGCGCGTTCGACTCGTCCAGGCTCTCAGCCATCGCGTACCCAAGAGAGCCGCAGCAAGAGGGGCAAGCCTCGTTCACAAGGGCGCGGTCACCTGTAACTGCAGCGCGGTGTAGCGGTACCCACCGGCCGAGGTGGCGTTCGTGGCCGTGTTGGACACCGACCAGCGCGCGCTCCACACCAGCCCCGCGGCGCGCGGCGGCGATGACACGGCCAAGGCAGAACTCCAAATCCGCTCACGTGCGTCAGTCGTGCTCTGCCTTCCGACGTCACCCGAGAGGCTGAGGACGACGGAAGTGGACAAGCGGGTGCGGGCCGAAATGCCGATGCAGGCCTCGTCGAGCCGAGAGGGCGAGTAGTACTCGGGGCTCCCCGGGTTCGAGTTGCGGTAGTTGCGCGTCTTCAGGTAGGCGTTCAGCCCCCAGGGTTCATGGAGGAGGTAGTTCCAGCGCGTGCGTGCGATCGGGCGGTCGTTGTCGTTGCTGAAGTGCGTGCTGCCCGCCATCCACCCCACGTTGAACCGTTCGTTGAACTGGTAGTCCCCGGTCACCGCGAGGGCCGTGTGGACGATGCCTGTATCGATCGCTCGTTCCGAAGCGACGAGGTCTCGCTCCACGCTCACGCCGAGCGTGAGAGCGGCGCCGAGGGCGCGCTGCCATTCGAGCAGGCCGACCGCGTGTTCTCGCCCCGCCACGCTCGCCGCTCCCAGCCGGGCGAGGCCCTGTCCGCCCGCCAACGCTCCTTCGTAGCCGACCTCGACCGCCTGGCCGAGACGCTGCCACCCAGGGGCGCGGAAGTGCAGGTGACGTGCGCGCAGGCCCCAGCCGCCGCGGGACACATAGCCCAGTGCCCACGCCCGCTCCCTGAATTCGTCGGAGTCGTCGCTCGCGGCGAATTCGACCTTCACGTTCTGTGCGAGGGCTGGAGCAGCAAGCAGGGCAGCCGCGGCCACCCACATCCATCGGCCTGTCACTTCGTCCCCCAGTGCTTGGTGCGGTAGAGAAACTCCTGCAGGTAGCCCACGACGCAGGCGGGCTGCAGCACGAGGCTGTAGCCCAGGGCATAGAACACGAAGCCGACGACGTTGCGTCGCACCCTCAGCCCCTGCTCGGTGAACATGCGCGACTGGATACGGAACATCACGAAGTTGACCAGGAGGGCCAGCGGCAGCACCAGCAGCGTCATCGGCCCGGCGATCCAGTAGATGCCGAACAGCGCCAAGACCAGGCCCGGAATGAACGCACAGGTGTAGACGACGTCCAGGTACGGAAAAAGCAGGTTCCACCAGATGAACAGCGTGGTCATGCGAGGCTTGAACAAGAGCCGCCAGTGCAGCTTGAATGCCTCGATCAAGCCCCGTGACCAGCGCTGGCGCTGCCGTATGAACTGGCGCCAGGTGTTCGGCGCGTTCGTGAACAGGCACGCGTTCTCCGCGAATCCCACCCGATACCCTCGCTCGAGCAGGTCCCAGGTGAGCACGATGTCTTCGCCGACACAGTGGGGCCAGCCACCCACCTGGCGCAGCAACCGCGTCTCGTAGAGCGAGAAGGCGCCCTGCGCGACCAAGGTGCCCTGATACAGGCTTTGCAGCCGCTTGATGGCGGCGATCCCGTGAAAGTAGTCCCACTCCTGGGCGCGGGTGACGAAGTTCTCGCGGGAATTGCGCACCAGCACGGCGCCCGCGACGGCGGCAGTCCCCGGAGGATCGCTCAAGTAGCGCGCCACCAGGTTCCGCAGGGCGTTGCGGTAGAGATAGGAGTCGGCGTCCACCGTGATCGTCAAGGCGTGCTCGGCACGCACAGACGGGGCGGCCGCTCATGCCTCGGTGGAGAGGCGTTCGGCCCATTCTGCAGGCGATGCAACAGATTGCAACCCTATGAAACGGTTGCGCGCATCGATAGCGTGCGTTTTTGCCGCTTCCGAGGCACACGGTGCACGTCGCCGTGCAGGGAGTGGACCGCCGGCCGCATTCCGCCCATGCCTCTGCGAAACTTCGGGCACCGATGCTTCACATCCACTTTTCGAATCGCTTCGAGGTGCTCGCCGAGCAGCTGCTGTCGCGGCTCACCCAGGAGTCGGCCGCGCCCTTGCAGGCCCAGCACGTCATCGTGCCCAGTGCCGCGGTGCGCCGGCGGCTTGCATTGCTGCACGCCGATCGGCACGGCGTGTGCGCCCAGGTGCGCTTCGACTACCTGGCGCGCTGGCTGTGGGAGCACTTGCGCGGGCTGGCGGGCGATGTGCGCGGCCCCTGGCCCTTCGAGTCGGGTGCGCTCAAGTGGGCTGTTTACGAAGAACTGCAGGACGGCGGCTGGACGGACGAGCATCCTCGCCTGGCCGGTTTCCTGGCCGCGGGTGACGAACGCCTGCGTTTCGAGCTGGCCGAACAGGTTGCCTCGGTGCTCGACCAGTACCTGACCTATCGACCCGAGTGGCTCGACGCCTGGGCGCGGGGAGAACCGGGCTACGAGCGCGCGGACGCGCAAGCGCGCGAGGACCGCGACTGGCAAGCCGCCCTGTGGCGGCGTCTCAGCCAGAGACTGGAGACGGGCGGGGCGCATCCGGCGCTGCGCTTCGTCGAGGCGCTGGCCTCGGCGGCACCGGGTACGCTGGGGGCAAGGCTCCCGCCGAGCCTGCACGTGTTCGCGCTGCCCACCATCGCGCCCTTGCACGTGCGGCTGCTTGCTCTGCTCGGCCGTCATGCGCAGGTGCACGTCTATGCGCTGAACCCTTGCGAGGAGTACTGGTTCGATGTGGTCGACCCCCGGCGCCTGGCCTACTTGGCCGCCCGGGGCCGGGCAGAGCACCTTGAAGTGGGGCACTCGCTCCTCGCGCGGTGGGGCCGGCAGGCGCAGTCGCTGCTGGCGCTTCTGGTCGATGCGGCAGGCGAGCAAGCGGTGGACGATGCGCAGTTCGTCGAGCCGACGGGCTCGACGCTGCTCGAGCGTTGGCAGGCGGGCATCCTTCGGCTGACCGAACCTGCGCCGGGCTCCCTCGTGCTCGGCCCTGCGGACCGCAGCATCGAAGTGCACGTGTGCCACTCGCGGATGCGCGAGCTGGAGGTGCTGCACGATCGGCTGCTGGGCCTGTTCGCGCAGGACCCGTCCCTCGCCCCCAGCGACGTGCTGGTGGCCACGCCCGATCTGGAGTCGGTCGCGCCGCTCGTCGACGCGGTGTTCGGCACCGCGCCGCGCGAGCGCTACATCCCCTACTCCATCACCGGCCGGGGCGATGCCCGGTTGCGCACCGTGGCCAAGGTCCTGCTCGATGCGCTGGAGCTGATGGACTCGCGCTTTCCTGTAAGCGCGGTGTATGGGCTCTTGCAGCAGGCGCCCGTGGCCCGGCGCTTCGGGCTCGACTCGTCGGCATTGGAGGCCGTACACGCGTGGCTCAAGGACGCAGCCGTGCACTGGGCGCTCGATGCAGACCATCGCGCAGGGATGGGACTGCCCGCCCGCGAGCGCCACACGTGGGCCGACGGCTTGGAACGGCTGCTGCTGGGACATGCCCTGCCCGATGGATGGCAGCAGCCCTTTCTGGGCAAGTTACCCGCGCTGGGGGTCGAGGGCAGTGAGGCGAGCGCGCTGGGCGGCCTCTGGGCGTACGTGCGCACGTTGGCGGCACTGCGAGAGCGCCTCACCCAGCCTTGGCCCGCAAGGGCCTGGCCCCAGCTCTTGGCCGACGTGCTGGCAGCCCTGGTGGCCGCAACGGACGACGAACTCGAAGACTTGCGCGAGGTGCACCAGGCCATCGACGGGCTCGTCGATTCGGTCGAACACTCCTGCCACAGCTTGCGCTGCCTGTTCGAGGGCCTCCTGGGGCGTACCCACCACCGCGACAAGGGTACGGAAAGGCTCGTCACGCGCGAACGCCTCGAGCACTTCGGCTTCATTGGCCAAAACGGTGGGCCGGTAACCGAAGAAAATGGCCTTCTTATCCTCTTGCGCGTTCGCTTTGGGCCCAAGGAGGCGGTCGGCGTAATCCTGGAGCACTGAGCGCAGGCGAGTAATATTGAGCACGACCCGCTCAGCATTTGGATCCGGCTCGAACAATCGCTGGAAGGGGGCATTGCCGCCGTCGAGGAAGCCGAGCAGCACCACGACCGGCGTCACATCGGACAGGTTGCGGGCGAGGTGTGCCCCACCCCGCAAGCGTGCGAGTGCGCGGGTCACATCCTGCACGCGTCCAACGCGAGTCGGTTGTGGTAGGCGGTATACCCCACCGCGGGTGGGATCGGTCTGCAACAGATCCTTGTGCTGATTCAGGATATCTTCGGAGAGATCGCGCATCTCTCCGAGTTCGAACCGCCCGACATCGGTGAGCGAGATCGTAAACGTACCCTGCAGGTAGGTGGAATAGTGCTCCGCCTCGAAGGGGAGGATATCCTCACTCGGCTTCAGGTTACGAGAGAAGTGCCCGAAGTCGCTCGTGATCACATTCGGCAACACCGAGATCAGCAGGCTGTTCTTGAGCGGCGAGACACGGCGATACGTGCCCGTGCCGCCATCGCTGCTTCCCCGCGCACGCTTGCGCGCCGCCATGTACCCGAAGAGATCGTCTTCCTCGTACGTGATGGGGTCGCCTCGGGTGTAGGCGCTCTTCGTTTCGCGAGTCACATCGCTCGGCGTCCAACCGAAGTCCGAGTAGAGCACCTCACGCCACCACCGTCGCCAGGCTTGGCCGGAGACGTAGGGATAGCGCAAGCGTCCGACGCGAATCTGCTTGACGACGATCGCGTTGTCGACTCGCACGCCCTCGTCCTGCCCGGCGTTGTTGAGTGCAGCGCCGTTCGCCTCGATCAGTATGGCTCCGGTAAGCACGGGATACGCCATTGCGACCCTCCTTCCCTCTGTGTGGATTCCATTCCCTCAAGAGATGGCAGCACGCGGCTCGTCCTCGATTTCTCGCTCCTCGAGCGGCTCTTCGATCGGCAAGGTTTCTGTTTCCTCCGGAAGCTGTGAACGCGCGCGATCGAACAGAAACGCAAGCACGTAGTCGCGCAGGAGCCAGAGCCGCCGCGGGTCCTGGAACGGTGCAAGGAAGATGAAGTCTTTGAAGCGCAGCGCGCCTCGTTGTACACCGGCGAGATATGTCGCACGAATACGATCGGACGACCGGGCGGTCTGGAGCTGGGCGATCCAGCGGCCGAGATTCGGCAGCTCGGAAACGAGGCGACTCCCGATCTCCTGGATTCGTTGCAGCACGTCATCGGGCGCGGCGACGGTGACACGAGCGAGATCAATGCGCGAGAAGTCCTCGTTCCGCTGCTGGCAATGCTCCCACTCGTAGGCGACCGCCAAAATGAGGTCGCGGACTTCCGCTGCGCTCCCGGGGTCATGCGGCGGCACCAACAAATAGAATTCTTCGTGCGAGAGGAACCCCTCACGCACCAGGCTAAGCAGGGCAGGATAGAGCTGGCCCCGGCTGGCCCTGCGTAGCTCGGTGATGTACTTGCGCGAAGCTGGACTCTGAGCTATCTCCAGTCCCAGGCGTTCGATAACCGCGAGCTTGGTCACGGACATCCTTCTGACCTCCTGAAGGTAACGTCGGTGGCCCACCCAGCCACCGCGAAGGCATGGCGTCTCGTCATCGAGGCAGAAACCAGCGATCGGTCCGGCTTCTACCAGGCGGCGGGCCACATTCGAGACGAATCTAGCTCGTGCGCGCTGCTCCGAACCGGCCAGTTCAGCAGGCACGACGAGCAGTTCGCGCCAGAAGCGGCCGTAGGCACTTGGTGACTCCTGAAAGAGCAGCGCGAGGAAACGCAGGAGCTCGCTCGGGATCGCAATCGCCTCCACATAGCCGCCGCGGTTGTCGTTCGAGAAGAGGTATGCGGTCGTCGGCAGTGGATGCTCGTACGCCGATCGCAGGTGATCAGCATGCTGGCGTAAGAGCTCGCAGAGGATGTACAGGGCCGTCGCTGCTTCACCAGCGGTTTGCCACGAGGCGCGAAAGTCGAGGGGCTGGTTTGCGGCAATGGCACGATCGAAGTGCCTCCAGCCATGCTCGCGAGCGACATCCAGCGCAATGGACAATGCGTGGGTATGGAAAAACCAGAGGCGCCTCGACCCGCCGCTGCGCATGATGGACATGGGCAAGAAGCGAACCGCGAGCGCGCAGATGCCGCAGACACGGAGTCCATAGCGCAGCCCGGGGTAGAAGTTCACGATGCCCTCGAGCAGGGGAACCTTGTCCTTGCGAACGAGCACGAAGCCCTCGTCCGGACGGCGCTGACCGCAGATCGTGCACACCTCCTCACCGCTGTTCTCCAGGCAGCATATGGCGCGCGCCAGATCTTCAGCGATCGCTCTAGAAAACTTCGACCGAACTCCTTCTGCCCCTCCCTTCCAGTTCGATGGGTTTGCCAGTTCACTGTTGGGGAAGATCTGCGACAACGCGCTCTTGGCGAACGAGCGCTCCACTCCGATTCCCAGAGCCTGATCGCTCAGCAACACGCAGCTCAGCGCATCGACAGCACGCCGGAGCGAATCGGGAGTCACGTCCTCGAGCCGCTCGATATCGGCGCCTGCGAGCAGTGCCGCGAGCCCAGCGTCGACGAACGGGTGGCCTGTCCAGCGAACATGCGTCATTGGGAGCCTCGCTTCTCCTATCTCCATTGGCTTCACGCATTGTTGGACTGTCCCTATCCGATGGACGGTTAGGGTACCTCCTTAGCGCCGGGCTGATCTCCTGGGTACGCGGGTTCGCTTCCCGTCAGGCCGACCTTGGGAGGGGAATCATGGCAGCCCTTGCCGGGCTCGATTCGGCCGAGCTGCTGCTCGCGATGGCCGTTCGGCCGGTGGGGGTCGACATCGACATACCCAAATCCCTGGCTGTTCTTGGCACCCAACCCGGCGTGCAGCGCCAGCCAGAGCATCTGCTCCGGCCCTTCCAGTCGAAAGCGACCGGCCCAGGCCTCGATCCACGTCCCTTTGTACTGCTCCAGCCGGCGCTGGCGTTGACTCACTCCCAGCGGCTGGATCCGGATCGGCTCGGCGTGCGGCAGCCTTAGCGCCTCGGCCTTGCGCGCCAGGTTCGCCGCGACCAGCTCCGCGAACTCGCGCGCCAGCGGGTTGTAGTACTGCGTGCGGCGCCGCCCGTCCTGCTCGAAGGTGCGGTAGACGGTGATCGGGGAGAGCGTGCGCACCACGAGCGGCGGCTCAAGTGACGGGTCCGGCAGCGCCGCGATCTCCCTCACAGCAAAGTGGAGGCTCGCCAGCCGGATGATCCCGTTCCGCAGCAGGCCCTCGGCGAGAGCCTGGACGAGATCGACAGCGGGCGAGGCGAAGCGGAACCAGACCAGGCCGCTCACGCTGAAGCCGTCGGCGCGTTGGTAGGCGACGGCTCCGCTGAGCTGGGAGAAAACGAACGGCTTGACTGGACGTCTCCCCTCCCAGTAGCGTCCATCGTGCAGCGCGTCCGCCAGAGGTGGCGGGAGGTTGCGGTAGATCACCGCTTGCAGCGCCTCCCGGTAATTCGGCGGTAACATCCCCGGTTCCACCGGATCGAGGTGAATCTCCAGCCGCATGGCGTGCATCCTCCCCGTGGGTACGGGAACAGCACGGCACCGAAATGCCCTGCCCTTTCACGCTCCGCGCTCGGCGATTGCACTGCCTGAGTATAAATCGGCCCCAGGCAGGCGCAATATCGGTAGGGCATCGCCACCGAGCACTGGTGAGCTAACCGCTCAGCGTCAGCCTAGCCGCGAGACGGGAAGACAGGGGTTCCCGTACCCATCGAGCATTCCGGCCCTGCTGGAGCCGACCGCTCTCTTGCGTGGACTGCCGTCACCGCATCGCCCCATGGCTGCACCGCCCGGGTGTGGGCGGTTCTCGATAGGTCGTGGTCTAGCTGGACATGCTCGGTTTCACGTTCTTTTGACGATGGCTCGCTAGCCTGAAGGCGATGGAGGAATGGGATCATGCGATCCCATAGCTCATGAGAGGAGGTACTCACGCGCCCTCAGTGTCGGTGTGCTGTGCGGCTAACGAGGCATCGCGGCGATGCCTCCTAGGGTAGCTTGCAAAGGAGAAGATCGCCCATGCTCGGTCGACAGATTATCCCAGACGAGCGCGGGAAGATGATCGGCATGCGGGTGCTCCCGTCGGAGGGACAGGGCCCGCGTATCGAGTTCACCTTCCAGAGCAGCGGCACCGTGCTCGGCGTCCCCTTCACCAATACCGGCACAGTCGTCTCCATCGCGCGGCCGGGCGGGACACTCCGCTCGGACGGGCAGGGCATCGCGATGACCGAAGACGGGGAGGCCATCGCCTGGACCTTCCACGGCATCGGCATCCCGACCGGCACCGGGCTCGACTCGAAGATCCGCGGGATCGTCCGCTTCGAGACAGGCTCGCAGCGCCTTGCCGAACTCAATCAGCTCTGCGCGGTCGTGGAAGGCGAGACCGATACCGAGCAGCACATCACCGCCCAGCTCTGGGAGTGGCGATAGCATGCGACGAGCTGTTCGCAAACCTGCTCGGCCGGGAAGGGAGGGCGATGCGCGCCCTTCTCGGAGGCCGCGAACGCGCCTCGCGCTCTGTAGCGAAGGATCGTCTCCTTACCGACAGGGAGACCAGCTGGTAACTACGAGCGGCGGCCGACCGGCGAGAGCTCGTAGCCGGCGTGGACCGATCGCATCTTCAGATCGAAGGAAGGAGTCTGGCGATGTCAGCAGAAGAGAGCAAGGCCGTCGTTCGTCGCTTCAACCAGCTCATCGAAGAGTACTGGCGCACCGGGAACCTTGACGTCTTCAACGAGGTCGTCTCGCCGTCGGTCGTCCACCACGGCCCTGGGTTACCGTCGGACTTGGCCGGCCTCAAGCAGGTACTCCCGATGTTCCGCGCCGCCTTCCCCGACATGCGCTTCACGCTCGAGGCGATGATCGCCGAGGGCGATGTGGTCGTGGACCGGATGACGACGTACGCCACCCACCAGGGAGAGATGATGGGCATACCGGCCAGCGGGAGGCGGGTCCAGTTCACCGAGATGCACATGGCCCGTGTCGAGGGAGGGAAGATCGTGGAGCGATGGAGCGAGTGGGACCAGCTCGGCCTGCTCCAGCAGATCGGAGCCATCCCGAGCCCTGCCGGGAGCCCATCGTAGCCCCTCGCCCGGCGGGGCAGGTAGCTCAGGCAGACGGAGGCCATCTATGATCGATCTCGCCCTCCCGGCATTGAACCGACTGGAATCCCTTGCTGATCTCCCTCCCGAGCTCGCCCTCGCACGAGCGGCGCCTGCCCTCGCCGGCCTAGCCGCCGAGCCCAGGCTCCTCGAAGTGGCACGCGAGCGCTCGCTCCACTCGCTCGCTCCCGCGCCCACCGGGGGAACGCAGGCCGGGGAGCCGTGCATGAGCTATCGCTACGACGGAGCGAATGGAGCCTATTCGCTCCAGGTATTCGTCTGGCCGCCCGGTTCGCGAACGCCGGTCCATGACCACTCTTGCTGGGGAGCGTTCTGTTGCCTGGTAGGCGCCCTGCGCGAGGATCGCTACGAACGGCTCGACAACAGCAGGCGGCCCAACTACGCTCGCCTGAGGCGGGTCTGGTGGCGGATCTGGCAGGTGGGAGGGAGCATCTCGACGCTCTTACCCTACGCTGGGGGCATCCACCGCGTCGGGAATCCGGTCAATCGACCGGCGATCTCGCTGCACCTCTACGGCCCGCTGGGACGGATCGACGGCCGGGACTATGACCCGAGGCGCGACTATGTCTGCGACCGTTGCGAGTAGCGGCGAATTGGAAACCTATCCGCTGGTGTGAGCGGGCGATCGCTGGCAAGCGCCGGGGCGAAGACTTGTTCGCCCCGGCGACGCGTATCCTCCGGTTCGTGGACGGTCACGACAGCGATGGCTAGGTTGTGAGGTGGACGAGCGGGATACGTGCGCCTCTTCCACTGTTACAATCGTACGGCGGGATAGCCGAGCGGCGCAGCGGAGGGCACGGTGTCTTCCCGGTCTCCACAGTCGGACCTGGACACGCAGGGAGCGGCAGCAGTCGACCTCAGCCTGGTCATCCCGGCCTACAACGAGGAGGCTCGACTACCGACGACCCTGGAGGCTGTCGTTACGTACCTCTCGACGCAGCCCTACTCGTGGGAGGTGATCGTCGCCGACGACGGCAGCGAGGATACGACGCCGTCCATCGCCGCCGAGTGGAGTCGGCGCGAGGTACGCGTGCGCCATCTCCGCCTGCCCCACCGGGGCAAGGCCGTGGCCGTCCGGGAAGGCATTCTGGCATCCCACGGCCGCATCGTCATCTTCACCGATGCCGACCTCTCCACCCCGATCGAGTACCTGGAGCCCGCCTGCGCGCTGCTGCAGGACGGCTGGGACATCGTGATCGGGTCACGCGAGGGTGCCGAAGCTCGCCGGATCGGGGAACCGGTGCACCGTCACCTGATGGGACGGGTCTTCAACCGGATCGTGCAGCTCCTCGCGGTGCCCGGTGTACAGGACACGCAGTGCGGCTTTAAAGCCTTCCGGGCCGATGTGGCGCGCGACCTCTTCGGTCGCTCGCGGCTCTACCACAACGGCGCTCGCCCGGTGCGCGGGCCGCTGGTGACCGGGTTTGACGTCGAGATTCTCTACCTGGCGCGCCGCCGCGGCTACCGGCTGGCCGTGCTACCAGTCGTCTGGCGCCACGTCGAGGGCAGCAAAGTTCGTCCCGGCATCGATGCCATCATCATGCTGCGCGACGTAGTCATGGTGTGGTTGAACGGCCTGCGTGGCCGCTACGACCGCTAGGGGCGGATGCTGTTCACCCCATCTCGGCGGTCTGCCCGATCCTGGCACCTTCTCCAGCGCGATAGGAATCGGCTCACCGGCATGGTGAAGACCGTCCGCGATGACGATCTGGAGGTCAGTGGAGGAGGACGGCATGGTGGTCAGGGAACGCTGCCGGCTGATCCTGCCGCTCGCGCTCGCGCTCATGCTGCTCGTCACGCCGGAGGTCGCCAAGGCGGCGTCCGGCGACTGGCGCCTGGAACGAGGCTCCTGGCGGTCGACGCGGGTCGAGCCCAGGGGAGGAACAGAGGCCCTCTCGGCCCGCCTCGACCGCGTCCTGCGCAGTTCCCGGTTGGCCGGTGCGCAGGTCGGGGTCATGGTGCGCGACGCCGAGACCGGCGAGGTGCTCTACGCGCGGGGAGATGAAGCTCGCCTGATCCCGGCTTCGACCCAAAAGCTCCTGGTCGCCGCCGCGGCGCTCGGGACACTCGGGCCAGACTACCGCTTCCGAACCACTGTGTTGACCGACGGCAAGCAGCAGGGTGATACCCTGGCCGGCAACCTCTATCTCAAGGGCACTGGTGATCCCACAATGCTGCCACGCCGCTACGAGGAGCTGGCCGCGACGCTGGCCAGTCGCGGCATCCGCTCAGTTGAAGGGAAGTTGATCGCCGACGATACCTGGTTCGACGACGAGCGACTGCACCCCGATTGGTCCTGGATGGACGTGAGCTCGTCTAACGCCGTCGAGATCTCGGCCTTGACCGTCGCCACGGGACAGGATCTCGACACTGGCACGGTTATCGTCGAGGTGCGGCCCGGAGCCGCACCAGGGGCACCGGTTCGCATCTCGCTGGTGCCCCAGACAGACTACGTCACGGTCGAGAACCGGGCCGTCACGGCGGCAGCAGGCACTACGGAGGACATCGTCATCGAGCGGCGACGCGGGACCAACGAGATCGTGGTCAGCGGCAGTCTCCCGGAGGACAGCGAAGGTACCGGTGAGTGGATCGCCGTCCGCGAGCCAACCGGCTATGCGGCCGCGATCTTTCGCGAAGCTCTGGCACGCCGGGGCATCGCAGTTCGCGGTGAGACGACCTTCGGCGCGGCGCCGGGCGATGCGGCTGTCCTGGCAGAGCTGAAATCGCCCCGGCTTGCCGAGATCGTCATCCCCTTCCTGAAGCTCGGCAACAATGGGATCGCCGAGATCCTGGTCAAGGCGATGGGGCGCGAGGTACGCGGCAAAGGGACCTGGCAAGCCGGGCTGCAGGTCGTGGAGCAGTACCTGGCCTCGATCGGAGTGAACGTGGCGACCCTCCGGCTCCGCGACGGGTCGGGGCTCTCCCGGCTCAATCTCCAGACGGCTGGCGAGCTGACCTGGCTCCTTTTCGCCATCCAGCACGAGGATTGGTTTCCATCGTTCTACGAGGCATTGCCGGTCGCCGGGCCACCTGATCGCATGGAAGGGGGAGCGCTGAGCACGCGCTTGCGGTTCACCGCCGCGCAGGGAAACCTGCGCGGCGCCAGCGGGACGTTGCCCGGTGTCTCGGCGCTCTGTGGCTACGTGACGAGTGCCGATG
>VAPR01001323.1_pt1 | contig 12590 bp, 16 predicted proteins | sample 3380701 | NCBI WGS metagenome assembly VAPR01 (sample SAMN11536904, study PRJNA540576) | hot springs metagenome | isolation source: hot spring wet sediment | place: Spain: Lobios | collected 2014-01
AATCTCCGATCCCGCGGGCAGGTCGAGCGCCCGCAGGATGTAGTAAAAGGCCATCCGCCCGTATGACGCCGCGATGGGTCTGTGTTCCTTCACCTCGCCCAGCTCGCGAAACCCTGAGCTGCCTATCTATAATAAACGCTTATGCCGCTATTTTTGACATCGCGAGAGGGGCTCTATAAACTACCAGGCGCGAGAGAGGTCCACGGGAGGGCACTATAAAGTACAAATGGGGGATGTGCTCAAACTGACAACGGGAAAAAGATCCACATACGCAACAAGTGCGAACTGTCCACCGCCTCCAGAGGGACGTGCCTATGCGAACGGCGACGACAGAATCGACAATGACGGGGATTGGCTGGTGGACTACGACGATGAGGACTGCCTGGCCTCGCCGATTCTCATCGACGTCGCCGGAGACGGCTCTCATTTGGCTGGTCTCTCCGAGCCCGTCCTGTTCGACTTCGATGCGAATGGAACGCCGTTGGTGATGGGTTGGACAAGAGCTGGCGAGGATGATGCCTTCCTCGTCTTGGATCGAGATGGCGACGGGGAGATCACCACAGGCGCGAGCTCTTTGGAAATGCGACGCCCCTCTCCAGTGGAGCGATCGCCAAACACGGTTTCACAGCCCTGGCCGAGGGCGACCAAGACGGCGATGGGTGGATTGACGCTCGTGACGGAATATGGATGCGCCTCCGCCTGTGGCGAGATGCGAATCACAACGGGATGAGCGAGAGCGGCGAGCTCCACAGTCTTCCCTCAGCCGGGATCGAGAGGATCGGCGTCGAGTTCAGAGAAAGCCGAAGGCGAGATGCGCATGGCAATGTCTTTCGATACCGCTCGAAGGTCATCTTCGCCGATGGCCGGGAGAGATTCGTCTACGATGTCCTCCTCGTCGTCGTCCATTAAACGCCTCAGCGAGGCGGATTCCCCTCCCCACGCAGATCTTCGCACATGAAGACGTTCTCACCGACAATGGGCGCCTTTGCGCAGGCTCTGTGTCCGGGAGTATACTAAGCGCAGATTCGGGTGGGCCTTTTGAGATTCGGACGGCGAGGAGGGCGTATGAAACGGATTCGCGACATCGTCGGCTCCCGCACGGAAGTGTACACCATCCAGAAGACGGACTCCGTGCGACAGGCCGCTCAGGAGATGACCCGACGGAACGTGCGCGCCATCTCGGTCATGGATGGAGATCGGCTGGTCGGCATCCTCTCGGAGTGGGACATCATGACGAAGGTCGTCGCCGAAGGACGCGATCCCGATACGACGCGTGTCGAAGAGATCATGACGCCGGATCCGATGACGGCCACCCCGGAGGCGACATATGCCGAATGTCTGGTGACGATGCTCGCCAACGACTTTCAACATTTGGTCGTGGTCACGCCGGAGGGGAAGGTCCTGGGGACGGTCTCGCTCGGCGATCTGCTCAGCCTCGATAAGAAGGAACGGGACGAAGCGCTGGAGTTCTACGAGCACTTCTTCCAGGTTTATTGAACGCGCATGTGGGAGGACGCCGCAACACCACAGGAGCGTCTTCGAGCAATCGAAGGGGATCATCTCGCGGGGGCGACCGAGTTGACCGAGCGCTTGGCGGATGTGCTGCGCGATGCCGTCACGCGCTCTCGCGCCACGACCGTCGAGGCGCTCAGCGCGGAGGTGCTCGATCTGGGCGAGCGTGCGATCAGGGCGCATCCGAACATGGCTCCTCTCGTGCATCTGGTGAATGTCGCCGTGCGCGCGGCATCCGGGGCGCTGACCCTGGAAGACGCGCGCTCCGCCCTCCGGCAGGCCCTGGACGAATTCCTGCGCGAGCGGCGGGAGAACGCGCGCATCCTGCGGGAGCGGGCGAGCCAGCTCATTCCGGAGGGAGCGCGCGTGCTCATCCACTCGTTCAGCGGGACCGTCTTGGATGCTCTCCGCGCGGCGCGCGCGGGGGGGCGCTCCTTCTCGATCGTGTGCACCGAAGCCCGTCCACTGTGCGAAGGTCGCCTCTTGGCCTCACGCGCGCTCGCGCTCGGCCTGCCGGTGACGCTCATTGTGGACGCCGCTATGGGGGAATGGGCGGGCCGATGCGCGCTCGCCCTCGTGGGCGCCGATTGCGTCTCCCCCGAAGGCGTGACGAACAAGATCGGGACGCGACTGCTCGCGCTCGCTGCTCGTGAACGCGGCCTCCCCATATACGCGCTCGCTGAGAGCAGCAAGTTCTTCCCGCTCCCGCTGAGCGCCGCGCGCCCGCAAGCCCCAACCGAAGTGTGGGAGACACCGCCGGCCGGACTCGTGATCTGGAACGAATATTTTGAGACGACGCCCCTTGACGCCTTCACCGCAATTCTCTCCGAGCACGGCCCCCTCTCGCCTACGGACGTGCGACGCCATATTCGCAACCTCTCGTTCGATGAACGCCTATGGTCACGGTTGAGATCATCGCCATCGGCAATGAACTGCTGCTAGGGGACACGCTCGATACGAACACGCAGTGGCTCTGTCGGACCTTCACCGGTTTGGGCGGCCGGGTCGAACGCGCCGTCCTCGTGCGCGATGACCGTCCGGCGATCGTGCGGGAGATTCGCGGAGCCCTCGAGCGACAGGTGCACCTGTTGGTCACCTCCGGCGGGCTCGGCCCCACCGATGATGATCTGACGCTCGACGCCATCGCCCAGGCGCTGGATCGTCCATTGATCCTGGACGAACGGGCGCTCGTGCTCGTGCGCGCGACATACGAGCGGCTGGCCGCCGCCGGCTATGTCGCCGACGCTCGCCTCACCGAGAGTCGCTTGAAGATGGCTCGCATCCCGCAGGGGGCAGAGCCCGTGGAGAACCCGGTGGGCGCGGCGCCGGGCGTCCTCCTTCGTCTGGAGCGCACGATGCTCGTCAGCCTACCCGGCGTTCCCGCCGAACTGAAGGCCATCGTCACCGGCCCGCTTCGCCCCGTTCTTCAGGAACTCTTCGGCGCGGGCGTCTTTCGCGAGCGCGAGCTCATCGCGCTTTGTCGAGATGAGACAGTGCTGGCGCCCATTCTGCGGGAGGTCTCGCGCCGCCATCCAGACATCTACATCAAGTCTCGAGCGCGGGAGTTCGGCGCCGATGTCCGATTTCGGATCACGCTCTCGCTCTCGGGTCGCGATCCGGCGCTCGTCGAAGCGCGCCTGGAAGAGGCGACGCGCGACCTGCGCGATGCGCTCGCCCGCGCTCACATTGAGACTGCGGCGTGAGCGCTCACGCCCCCTCCCGCCGCTCCAGACATCGGATCGCGGCTCTGAGGAAAGCTTGACGCAGATCGGGATCGGCGATCTTCTCGGCGAAGGGCATCAACTCGCGAAGGAGATGCTCGCGGCGATGAGCGCGAGCCCGCGAGGAACGGGCTTCGGATTCGGACGACTCGCTCCGCGATCGGGATGTTCCGACGGGATGGCCCTTTCGCTCCACACGATACTCGATCGCCTCCACCAAGTCCTCAGTGAACAAGCGATTGATCCGCGTGAGGATGTCGGGTGAGAGCCGCTCCAGTTGCGCCTTCCACGTGTGGTCGGTGGTCAGGACGATCAGACACCTCTTCCGCAGCCGAACCGGGCGGGCATGCGCCGCAATGAAGTCGCCCACAACGTGGTTCCACGCCGCCTGCAGCAGGCGCTCGCAGACGGCCTCCTCGCGTCCCACAGCGCGCATCACATGCGGGAGGATGTGCATCAGCTCCTCCATACTGGGCCGCTCCCCAAAGTGCAGAGAGACGACGCGCGACGCCGTCTCAGTGTTTGATCTTCGCCCAATAGCTCACGGGCTCGAAATCCGGACTGTTCTCGCGCGTGTGACACGGGAGGCACCCCTCGGGAATACCGACCTTGCCGTAGGGACGCGTCGGATCTTCGAGATGCCGAGAGGCCGGCCCATGACAGGCCTCGCACTGAACGTCCTTCAAGCGCGGCGTGGAGAAGACAGTGAGGAATCCTCCGGGTCGCTCATATCCCGTCACGTGACACCCAAGGCATTGCGGATCATTCTCTCGCTTCGCTTTTTGAAGCGTCGCGAAGGCGCGCGCATGCCCGGAGGCCGTCCATACCGCGTATGCTTCTGAGTGGCAGGAGTGACATGTGCGAGAGCCGACGAACGTCGCGCCCTCTCCGGACGAAGCGTGCACGGCTTCGGCCATGGCGCGCTCGGCGAGTCGTCTCTGCACGGCGGCCAGGTCCCGCCGCGCTGCGGCGCGCAGCGCCTCCGTCGAGGGCTCGTCGGGAATGAGACCGTCCAGCTCGACATAGCGGGCGAGGACCCGCTTACCGCCTCCGCGCTCATTCAGATACAGGCGCAGCTCGCCGAGCAGTTTCGTTTGGTAAGCGCTATAGGCGATATACGTTCGCCCGATGGTCGTCGGTGGAAGCCATAGCGGGCGCCCCACGCTGGCCAGGATCACATCCACGTCTGGATTCTCGCGAGCGAGCCGTTCGACCAGCTCCTGAGGGAGATACGCGAGCACGATGACCATATCGGCGCGCGCGCGCACCTGAGGGAGGAGCTGACGAACAGCCGTCACAGGATCCCGCACGTGGAAATCGCGCCCGCGATAGCCTCCGACCTCCGTCACGCCGATGAACGCCAGACGCAGCTTCCGGCCTGCGAGCCTCCCTCCGCTCAACTCGCGAATCACATACGGAGGCAGACGCGGACGCTGCGCCTCGCCAACAACGACGTTCGCCGAGAGGAAGCGCGTCACCACCGGCGTCTCCTTCGCGTGACGGCGGAATTCCTCGGGTCGGAGGCAGTGCGCCAGCTGTGGGAGATCGTGATGGGAGATGTTCACGACATCGAGCTTCATGTGATCGTAGGCGCGGATCACCCACTCGTTCCCCGCGCGGGCATCCTCGGTCAGATCACCCGTCAGCGGATGAATGCGATCGCTGAAGAAGTATCCAGTGTCCACTTGCAAGAAGGGCACGTCTGGGTATCGCTCGGCGAACAATCGCACATATCCCTGACGACGCGCCACACCGCCCAGCGGATTCTTCGGGCAGCCACAAACCTCCAGATTCCCCATAATATCGCCGCCGAAGAAAATGACGGCCACGAACCCATCATCTTCACCCAACCGCCCCGCCAGGTTCGCCCGCCGCGCGCGCTCTCGCTCGAACTCGAAGATGTCCTGTGGTCGCTCGGAAGCCCCCCCGGAGGCTGCCTCTTCCGGGATCGGCCCCGACTTCGAGCCGAAGGCGCGGATCATAGCCCACGTGAGCGCTCCGGCGCCGAGCACGAGAACGATCACCACGACCTTGCGCGCCATCGCTCTCTCTCCCTTCGCCGCTCTCACCGATCGGCGAGATCATAGTCGAGTCCACCGGCATCGGCAACCCCGGAGCGGACGGTGTCTTCAGTGAGAGAGATCTCCCACAGGGCCTCGACATCTTCCCACCAGCGCGAGATGAGTTCACAGACGAGGATCCGAGGTGGGCGTCATCCGCGGCAACCGCCGGAGCAGATCAAGGCGGTAATAATTGACGGCCTCCAGGCCAAGGCCAAGTGCAGCGGCGATGACCTTATCCGACCAGCCCTTCGCCAAAAAACGTAACAATTCCAGCTCGACAAGCGGTATGGACTTGCGCCCGAAGCCGCGGCCGACAGCTTCCCCTTGCGCGAATTCCAAGATCCCGCGGGCGACGCGCGGGCTGAGGAAGGAGACCCCCCCACAGACGGCACCGAGCGCCCTTCTCAGAACGACGAGATCCTCGCGCTTCGAGACGTATCCTATCGCTCCAGCAGCGAATGCTTCGCGGACGACCTCCGGATCTTCGATCTCCGAGAGCACGAGCGCTCGCGGCACTGGGGCGATGCCCCGCAAGCGCTTCAGCGCCTCGATCCCATCAAGCGCCGGCAAGATGGCGTCTGTGAGGATGATATCGGGCCTCGCCTTCTCAGCCTGTTCCAGAAGCGCCTCTCCACTGGCGGCCTCGCCCACGACGCAATAGGCGCCAAATCCCTCGAGGACCTTCCGCAAGGTGTGGCGCCAGAGCCGATGGGCATCGGCAATGACGACCTGCCGTCTCGCGCGCACGCTCCCTTCTCTCCCTGAGGATCACGCTCCCACGCACAGACGCCTCATCCGCTGACCTCCGCCGAGAGCGCCTTCGCGCATAAGTTGCTCCTCTTGTGAGCCTCTATGATCCACGATGCGGGGATCGCAGACAATGCGGCGCCGAACGGATTTTTCACCTTCCAAGGGGAGTATTTTCGGGAGCCGACGGAGGGACGCCGAGTTCATCCCTGGATGATCCCACGACGAATCGCATAACGCACCAACTCGGCGACGCTGTGCAGGTCGAGCTTCCGCATGATATTCTCCCGATGCGTCTTCACCGTCTTCTCGCTGATGTAGAGCATCTGGGCGATCTCTTTGTTGGAATAGCCCTCGGCAATGAGCTGCAGGATCTCCCGCTCGCGAGCCGTTAGGTCCAAGGGTCTCTCTTCCGGCGAGACCTTCCCGCGCGCGAAATCGAGATATTGGGCGATGACGCGCTTGGCGATCGAAGGGCTCAGATAGGAATCCCCTCGATGGACGGCTCGAATCGCGGCGATCAACTCCTCGCTCGCCGCATCCTTGAGGAGATACCCCGTGGCCCCAGCGTTCAAGATCTCCATGGCCATCTGGTCGTCCTCATGGACGGTCAAGACGAGGATCTTCGTCCTCGGGAGCGATTTGGCGATCTGCCGCGTGGCTTCGATCCCATTCATGATCGGCATCGAGATGTCCATGACGACGACATCCGGCTTCAGAGCCTCCGCCTTCTTGACGGCCTCGCGGCCATCGCTCGCCTCTCCGACGACCTCGAAAGCGGGATCAGCCTCCAAGATCTTCCGCAGACCCTGCCTCAGGATCGTGTGATCATCCGCCAGTAAGACCCTGATCTTGCCCATAGCGCCGATTCGACGTCCCCGATTTTGGTTTGGCCTGATTATATTCGAGCCGGTGGAGGAATGCAATAGGACGGCTCCCCCCTGCGACTCAGGGCGCAAGCGGTTGCTGTTTCGGACGACCTCGCGCATAATGTGAGGCTGATGCGAAAACTCGTATTGAGGAGAGACGTATGGTGCCACCATTTCGAAACGAGCCGTTCACCGATTTCAGCCAGGAAGCGAATCGGCGGGCGATGTTCGAGGCGCTCGCTCGGGTGGAATCCGAATTCGGGCGCGAGTACCCGCTCCTCATTGGGGGGAAGCCTCAGACGACAGGTGACCTCCTGAAATCCGTGAACCCTTCGCAGACGGATCAAATCGTGGGATGGGCGCACCGCGGAGGGCCCGAGCACGTGGATCAAGCGCTGGAGGCGGCCTGGAAAGCCTTCGCCTCTTGGAGCCGGCGTCCGGCCGAGGAACGCGCGCGATACCTCTTCCAGGTCGCGCACATCATGCGGCGCCGAAAGTTCGAGCTGGCCGCGTGGATCGTGCTCGAGGTCGGAAAAAGCTGGGTCGAAGCCGATGCCGATGTCGCCGAAGCCATAGACATGTGCGAATTCTACGGACGCCAGGCCCTCCAGTACGAGGGGCCGCGTCCGGTGACCCCATCCCCTCTCCCCGGGGAACACAATGAGTGGTTCTACATCCCGCTCGGGGCGGGCGCCATCATCCCCCCCTGGAATTTCCCCCTGGCCATCCTCGTCGGGATGACGATGGGGGCCGTCGCCGCGGGCAATACGGTCGTCGTGAAGCCCTCCAGTGAAAGCCCCATCGTCGCGGCGAAGTTCATGGAAGTGCTCCAAGAAGCCTCCCTCCCCGAGGGCGTGGTGAATTACCTGCCCGGAGCCGGATCGAAGGTCGGCGATTATCTGGTCGCGCATCCGCGCACGCGCTTCATCGCGTTCACCGGCTCAATGGAGGTCGGACTCCGCATCAACGAGATGGCGGCGCGAACGGTTCCCGGCCAGATCTGGATCAAACGCGTGATCGCCGAAATGGGTGGCAAAAACGCCATCATCGTGGACAGCTCGGCCGACCTCGATGCGGCGGCCGAAGGCATCGTCGTCTCCGCCTATGGCTACTCGGGGCAGAAATGCTCGGCCTGCTCGCGCGCCATCTTCCTCGAAGATGTCTACGAAGCCGGCGTTGAGAGAGTGATCGAACGCGCGCAAAAGATCACCGTGGGACCGACCAAGGATCCCGCCAACTGGATGGGGCCTGTCGTCAGCCAATCGGCGTATCAGTCCATCCTGGGGTACATCGAGGTCGGGAAGAGCGAGGGAAAGCTCCTACTTGGGGGGCACGCGCTCGAAGAGGTCGGCAACGGCTGGTTCATCGCCCCGACGATCTTCGGCGATGTCTCCCCCTCGGCACGGATCGCGCAGGAGGAGATCTTCGGCCCGGTCCTGGCGTGCCTGCGCGCCCGAGATTTCGATCACGCGTTGGAGATCGCCAACGGGACTGTCTACGGATTGACCGGTGGCGTCTACAGTCGCACGCGCGAACACATCGAGCGCGCGCGGCGGGAATTCCACGTCGGGAATCTCTACATCAATCGCAAGATCACCGGCGCGCTCGTGGACGTTCATCCCTTCGGCGGCTTCAATATGTCCGGCACTGACTCGAAAGCGGGCGGCCGCGATTATCTGCTCCTCTTCTTGCAAGCGAAATCCGTCGCCGAGAAGTTCTGAGCGGCTGGCGCGCAGCCGGAGCCTCACGCTCGGAGACGTGAGGCTCCCCGCTCTCCACTTGTTCGCCCTTCCCTACTCCTCCCCGCTCCGGTTGTGCCATAATGGTGTGAGGAGGGACGAGGAGAGACCGACTATGGCGCGCCACAAACCGATCGCGGTTCTCACCCTCGAGGAAGTCTTGAAGAAGTTCGCCGTCCCCGGGGAGTTGTACGAGCGCCTCCCCGGAGGAAAGGTCCGATGCGTCGCTTGTGGACACCGTTGCGTGATCCTGCCCGGATTGGAGGGCATCTGCAAGGTGCGCTACAACGAGGGCGGAACGCTCTACGTCCCCGCCAACTACGTCGCCGCCCTGCAGTGCGATCCGATCGAGAAGAAGCCGTTCTTCCATGTCCTCCCGGGCTCGCGCGCGCTCACCTTCGGCATGCTCGGCTGCGATCTTCATTGCGCTTATTGCCAGAACTGGCTGACCAGTCAGGCCCTTCGCGATCCCATCGCGGGGACCCCACCGCAAGCCATCACCGCGCGCGAGATGGTCGCCCTTGCGCTCCGCACTCGCGCCGACTCGGTCATCAGCAGCTACAACGAACCGCTCATCACGAGCGAGTGGGCCGTCATGGTCTTCAAAGAGGCGAAGAGCGCCGGCCTTCTGACCGGCTACGTCTCCAATGGGAACGCGACCCCTGAAGTCCTCGACTACATCCGCCCGTGGACGGACCTCTACAAGATCGATCTCAAGACCTTCAACGATCGGAACTACCGCCAACTGGGCGGCACGCTGAAGAGTGTCTTGGAGACCTGCCGTCTGGTCTTCGCGCGCGGATTCTGGATGGAGATCGTCACACTCATCGTCCCCGGATTCAACGACTCGGATGAAGAATTGCGCGACATCGCGCAGTTCATCGCCTCGATCTCTCCGGACATTCCCTGGCACGTGACGGCCTTTCACAAGGATTACAAGATGACGGACCCGGACAACACCCCGCCGGAGACGCTCATGCGCGCGGCTGAGATCGGGTACCGGGAAGGTCTGCACTACGTATATGCGGGAAATCTGCCAGGCATGGTCGGCCCCTTCGAGAACACCTACTGTCCGCACTGCCAGACGCTGCTGATCGAACGCTATGGATTCCGCGTCCTCCAGATGAACGTGAAGGACGGCGCGTGTCCACGCTGCCGCACGCCGATTCCGGGCGTGTGGGCACGTCCTGCCCCCGCAAACGCTTCGTGATACTCTGCCCGGAGGAGATATGGGGACGCTGAGCCCGAATGGCGTTCCCGGCACCCTCGCGATGCGCAGGCGCTCTTCATCGAAACAGCCGCTTCAAGGACTGCTTCAAGACCCATTCGGTCGAGTGATCGCTCTCGCTGGCCAAGACGGCCGCCACTGTCTTCTCGGCGAGTGGGCGCGGATACCCGAGATTGATCAGGGCGGAGATGACATCGCGTTTGACGGCTTCATCGGCCGCCTCGGCTTCTGCCGCCGCCCGATAGGCCAATTCCGCCTCCTGCGTCGTGAGCGCGGCCACTTTGTCCCGGAGCTCGACGATCACCCGTTCGGCCGTCTTTCGCCCCACCCCGGGGATCGCCATCAAGCGCGCCAGATCGTTCGCGCGGATAGCCGGGATCAACTGATCCACGCTCAACCCGGAGAGGATCGTGATCGCCAGTTTCGGCCCCACCCCCGCAACTGAGATCAACCGCAAGAATAATTCCTTCTCGATCGGCGTGCGAAAGCCGTAGAGTTGCAGCGCATCCTCGCGGACATGCGTGTAGATGAGGAGCGAGACGGTGGAACCGACTTCCCCCAATTCGTAATACGTGGAGAGGGGAATCGCCACCTCATACCCGACGCCGTGAACATCAATGACCACCGAGGTCGGTTGCTTTTGAACCAGCGTGCCTCGCAAATGCGCGATCATCGTCGTTCGCCGTGATTCCGCGTCGCTGATCTCGCAGTGGGAATTACTATACCGGCGCGGCACCGAAGTCGTCAAATCTCGCTTTCGCTCCTCCGATCGTGAGAGGGACGAGCGCATCTCTCGGGACCGAGCGGGGTCGGTCCCGCCCCCCTCCCTTGACGGCGCGGACCGGTTGGCCGTATTTTGCTCCTGTCATGGATGAGCGGCGCCTTCGCGAAGCGATCGTTGAGATCGGACGTCGCCTCTACGAGCGCGGTTATATCGTCGCGAGCGACGGCAATATCAGCGCGCGCCTGCCCGAGAGCGGTCACATCGTGACGACGCCGACGGGCGTGTGCAAGGGATTCCTCACTCCAGACATGCTCGTCGTCGTGGACGCCGAAGGGCGGAAACTCAATGGCCCACTCGCTCCGTCTTCGGAACTGGCCATGCATCTGGAGATCTACCGGCAGCGCCCGGACGTTCATGCTGTCGTCCACGCGCATCCCCCTTGCGGGACCGGATTCGCCGCCGCCGGCCTGAGCCTGGATGAGCCGCTCGTTTCCGAGATCGTGCTCACGCTCGGAAGCATTCCCCTGGCCGGATACGGGACACCCTCCACCCAGGAATTGGCAGAGGCGATCGCTCCCTACGTGCCGCACCACAATGCGCTCCTTCTGGCCAATCATGGCGCCGTCGCCTACGGTCCGGACTTGGAGACGGCCTACTTCCGCATGGAGACGCTCGAACACTGTGCTCGCATCACGTTGGTCGCTAAGCTCCTCGGGCGCGAGCGACCGTTGCCAGCCGAAGCCGTGCGAAAACTCCTTCAGATCCGAGAACGCGCCGGAATGACCGCCCCGAGCCCGTCTCCTCAGCGCTCGTCTGAGACCGCGCCTTCGCCCAATGAGACGCTCACGCTCACCCGCCAACAACTGGTTCACCTCATCGCCGAGGCGGTCGAAGCCGCCATTCGCCTCTTGAAGGCCCGCTCGGCGAAATAATCCTATACCAGCGTCGAATGCGGCGATTCGCTCTTGTCAGGAGATGAGCACTCTCCTTCACGGGGTGAACTGTCTATGCTCCTCCATTCCGCAAACCGGGAGTGAAGATCGCCCTCTGAAGAAAGTGCGAAAGCCCCCTTCCTTTGCGTGCCGTCGTATCGGAAGCCTCAACCGCTCACTCGGCACGCCTGGCCCCCTAGCCGTTATCTCCAAGATTCATTTGCGACTGAAACGCGCGCCCAACAGCACGCCGACCGCGAATCCCGATCCCAATGCCAGACCGAGCACGCGATACGGATGCCGCCGGATGTAGAGCGCGGCTTCATCCGCCCAATCCTCGACCTTCCACAAGCCCCGTTGCACGCCTCGTTTGACCAGCCGCATGTTCCCGGCCCAGAGGTCTTCGGCCGCGCTGGTGATCGCTCCCAGGCGCTTTCCCATTGTCGTCAAACGCCCTGGGGTTTGCGACGATTGCTCCATCGTCCTCTCCGTCATGGCTTCCCCTCCCTGCGGAAGTCTCACGATAATTTTACTCCACCGACGGCGTCCCCCCAAAAGGGGAACAAGAGCGAGCGACGGATTCGCCTGAGGCTCTCTGCAGCAGATGCGCGCCGCTTCACTCAGAATCCTCCTCGCCCCGAAGCCTCGCGCGCGACGTTGGAGATCGTCTCACCGCTCCCACACGGGTGACTCATTCCACGCGGCGCTCGGTCGGAACGAAGAACCGATACACCCCATAGCCCAAGAGGGCGATGAGTCCCACGATCACCGCGAGCTTCACCAAACTGAGGATCACCCCGATCAGGGCGAAGAGGAAAGCGAGCAGTTTCACGGCGAGCCAGAAGGCGATGAAGACTGCGATGACCCCACCGACGAATCGAATCACGCTCCTCATGTTTCTCCTCCCCCTCGTTGATCCGCGAAGGCGGATGCTTCGGCGGTCACGCCCGCGGCCCCTTGGCCGGGGGCTTCGGCTCATCGTCCGGCCGCGCCTCGACCAGGGATCCGGTCACCGGCCCGGTCTTCCAGAAAAGCGGCGGAGGCGCGCGATGGGG
>VAPR01001324.1_pt1 | contig 12587 bp, 12 predicted proteins | sample 3380701 | NCBI WGS metagenome assembly VAPR01 (sample SAMN11536904, study PRJNA540576) | hot springs metagenome | isolation source: hot spring wet sediment | place: Spain: Lobios | collected 2014-01
GAGCGCCGACGAGGTGTTCGCCGAGTTCGCCGCCCTGACTGTCGCGGCGCTTGCCGCGTACATGCTCTCGCGCGGGCTACGGTCGCTGGTCGCAAGCGCTGTCTTCGGTTTGGCGATCGGCTTGCTCTGCGTCGCGCGGGTGATCGGTTCCCTCTACGCCGGCGCTCTAATCGCGGCAGTAGCCGGAGATCAACTGACTCGTCACGGCGACTGGCGCGAGCGGTTGCGGGGCGCGCTCGTCGCTTGCTCGAGCGCGGTGTTAGTGGCGACGCCGTGGTGGGCGGCGGCGGGCGGATCGGCCCTGCGCTACCTCACCACCGCTGGCTACGGCGAGTCGCCCTTCACCCACGAGGCCGGTTTGCTCGAACGCGCGCGGGAACGCTTCGACTGGACAGCTACCGAGACCGGCTGGCTCGTAGCGTGCGTGGTCCTCGCGCTCGCCGCGTTGGGTCTAGCCCGTGCACTTCGCAACGACCGGTCGCGGCGGCCAGCGCTGCTAATGGCAATCACGGCGCTATGCGCGATGACCGGCCTTGCCACCTCAACTAACGCCGGCACTGGCTTCGCGCTACCGGCAATTGCGCTCGCGGTATGCCTTGCTGCGTTCGCGGTTGCCGCCCCGCCCGCGCGACGGAGCGGTCGGCCGGCGACCGGCTTGCGGGGCTTTCGGTCGTTGTGCTGGCGGGTGTCGCTTACTTCTGCGGCTGGCTTGCCTTGCTCGATGCGCTACCTGCGGCAAGTGTCGGGCAGCGACCGCTCTGGCAGCTCGGCCCACCCGGACTCCAGCAGTCGCGCTCAGCGATGGGCTGCGAGTGCGAGCCACCTAACAGCGACCGACTAGCACGACGTGTGCTCGCTGTAGTGAGCGACAAACCGACTCTGCTGGCACGCGACGACGCATTGCTCAACGCGGAATCGCAGCGTTTCGCGGCCCTGCGTAGCGGCCGACTGGCACCCCAGCTCCTCGCGCCACCCTCGCAATGACCCGCGTTGAAGGACGCACTCGCTCGCGCGCTTATGTGGTCGCCGGCCGCACGCTCGCGCCGTACCACGCGGTCGACGGCTGGGCGCTCGTGGCGGGCCTCGCGAAGCGGCGCTTGCGACCGGTCTTCACTTACCGGATCTCGCAAGCGAACGACGTCACTGTCTACGCCGCCCCGCGCAGCGACCGCCGCTCTCGCCGCTAGACGCGCAGGAAGCGTCGCAAGGTGAGGGCGCTTCCCGCCGCCGATACCGCGGCGGCGGCCAGCAACAGCAGCGCCGCTAGCACCGGGAACGGCATCGTCTGCGGGGCTGCGATCAGCGCGAAGCGGTCGGCGAGCGGGTCGAGCACCGCCTGCTTCGTCACGTACAAAAGAGCGACCGCGCCGAGCGCCCCCACCAGCCCGACGATCACGCCCTCGATCACGAAGGGCCAGCGGATCGACCAGTTCGTCGCCCCGACCAGCCGCATCACTTCGACCTCGCGACGCCGGGCGAAGATCGACAGCCGGATCGTGTTCGCAATTAGCGCCACCGCCGCGAACGCGAGCAGCGCCGCGAGCACACCGGTCGCCGCCTTGACCACCGAGGTCGCCGTGAGGATGCGCTCGGTGTCGTCCTCGCGGTTGCGGACTTCCTGAATTCCCGGCAGGTCGGGACGGCGCACGCCCCGCTGGTCGCGCGGCGCCAGGCGGTCGATGATCTCGACCACCCGCCCGGGGTCGCGGGGCACGATGCGGAACGAGGCGGGCAACGGGTTGCGGCCCAGCAGCTTCACGCCCTCGCGAAACGCCTCGGGGTTGCGGCGTTCGGCGATGCGCAGCGCCTCGTCCTTCGAGATGTAGGTCACCGACTTGACGTTCCCGATGCGCTCGATCGCCCTGCGCACCTGCTCGCGGTCGGCTGGCGATATGCCGTCCTCTAGGTAGACGTCTACGACGATCCGTCCCCGCACCTCGTTCGCCGTGCCGGTGGTGGCCTGTACGACCGGGATGAACACGCCGAGCACGAGCGTCGTCAACAGCACGGTCAGGGCAGCCGCCAGCGCCGGCGCGCGCGTGCGCGCGAGGCTGCGAAGCGCCTCTTGCAGGAAGAAGCCGAAACTCACGCGCGCTCCCCGCTTTCGCCCTGCAGCCGCGGAATCATCGCCCCCGGCCCGCTGGTGCCGTGGGGGACGGTCGGGTGGGCGGGGGCAGCCGCCGGCTTGTAGCGACCGGCGCGCTCGTCGCGCACTACCCGCCCCTCGCTTAGCTCGATCACGCGCCGGCGCATGCGGTCGACCATCTCGTGGTCGTGGGTTGCGACGATCACGGTCGTGCCGGTGCGGTTTATACGGTGGATGAGCTGCATGATCCCGAGCGAGGTTTCGGGGTCGAGGTTGCCGGTCGGCTCGTCGGCGAGCAGCAGCGGCGGGTGGTTGACGAACGCGCGCGCGATCGACACCCGCTGCTGTTCGCCACCCGAGAGCTCGTGTGGGTAGTTGTGGAGCTTCGTCGCCAGACCGACGAGGCGCAGGATGTCGGGCACCTTGCGACGGATCTCCGACCGCGGCTCGCCGATCACGCGCAGCGCGTAGGCGACGTTCTCGTAGACGGTGCGGTCGGGCAGAAGTTTGAAGTCCTGGAAGACGCAGCCGATGTTGCGCCGCAGCTGGGGGATGCGCGAGCGCGGGATTTCGCAGAGGCGGCGGCCGGCGAGCACCACCTCGCCCTCGGTCGGTTCGATCTCTTTGAGCAGCAGACGGATGCAGGTCGACTTGCCGCAACCGGTCGGCCCGACCAGGAACACGAACTCGCCGCGGCCGATTTGGAACGACACACGGTCGAGCGCCACCACGCCGCGTTCGTAGACGTGAGTCACGTCTCGGAACTCGACGACGGCGCGGGACGCGGCCGAAGGCACGGCGCCAGCGTTCATCGCAGCGAGCGTACGCGAAGGCGACACACGGCGAACGGTGCGGACGGTGGCCACGGCCGCCAACCGTTAGCGCACCGCGCGCCGCCCGACACCGTCTGCAACCGCGCTTGCGCGACCTGCAACGTTCCCCCCACCGCGCCGGATAGGAACGAGCCGCAGCGCGGCGGCTAGGATCGCGGGGTCGTGCGGATTCTCGCCTTCAGCGACATCCACTGCGACACCGACCGTGCGCGACGGCTCGTCGAGCGGGCGCGCGAGGTCGACGTGGTCGTCGGCGCCGGCGATTTCGCTCGCGTCCACCGCGGCCTCGAGGAGACGATCGCCGCGCTGGCCGCGATCGAGACGCCGACGGTGCTGGTTCCCGGCAACAATGAGACCGACCAGGCGCTGCGCGCAGCGTGCTCCGAGTGGCCGCACGCGCACGTCCTCCACGGCGAGCAGGTGGAGCTCGCGGGGCGGGTGTTCTTCGGCCTCGGCGGCGGGATTCCGGAGACGCCGTGGGACTGGAGCCACGACCTCTCCGAGCAAGAGGCCGAGGCGTTGCTCGACGCGATGCCCGAGGGCGCGGTTCTCGTCGTCCACTCGCCGCCTTACGGCCACTGCGACGACGGTCTCGGCAGTCGCGCAATCCTGCGCGCGATCGAGAGCAAGCGCCCGCCGCTGTGCGTGTGCGGTCACATCCACCAGTGCTGGGGCCAGGAGGCGCGCGTCGACGGCACGCTCATCGCCAACCTCGGCCCCGACGGGCGGGTCTTCGACCTCTAGCCGCAGCGACCGGCGCCGGTCAGCGCACGACGCGCCAGCGCGAGAGAAGGGCACCGTCGGCCAGCGCCAGCGCCAGCGGCTCGAGCTGCACCTCGGCGACAAGCTCGCGCCCGGCGACGATGGTCAGCCCGCTGCCGCCGACGACGAGCGGGCTGACGGTCAAAAACAGCTCGTCGACGAGGCCGGCCGCGAACAGGTAGGAGTTGAGCGTCGGCCCGCCCTCGCAGAGCACCGCGCGGATTCCGTAGCGCTCGCGCAGGTGGGCGCAGAGCAGCGGCAGGTCGTCGCCGACGCGCAGGTACTCGACCTGGGCGGGGCAGGGAGGGAGCTCGCGCTCGCTCGCCGTGGCCACGATCACGCGCTGCCCCGGGGTGTGCAGAAGCGGCAGGTCGTGGGGAATGTCGAGCCGTGCCGATACGACCACCGCCCACGGGTCGGGATCGAGCCCTTCGCGCTCACGGCGGGCGCGCAGCTCGTCGCTTTTTATGAGCCGCCCGTAGCGCTCGGCGCGCAAGGTGCCGGCGCCCACCATCACCGCGTCGACGCGCGTTCGCAAAAGGTGAAAAAGCTCGCGGTCGGCGTCGCTCGAAAGCCCTCCCGAAAGCCCCCCGAGGGTGGCTTTGCCGTCGACGCTCGCGACCATGTTGAGACCGACCCACGGCCGCTCGCGTTGCGCTAGCTCCCACGGTCGGAGCGCGTTCGCGAGCTCTTCCACCTCGCCGCTGCGCCGCGCCGGATAGAGGAACTCAGTTGCCACGCCGCCGCACGCTACCCGAACGCCGTCGCACGCCGTGCGCAAGAGATCGGCCGGCCGATCGCCGCCGCCGCTGGCCGCTCGCTCCCTCCCGACAGCGCTGCTGGTTGGCTGTACAGCAAAAGAGCGCTGCAGCGTGCAGAATTGGCTTAGCCGTTCGACGTGGCGTCAGGAGCAAGGAGGAGGGGCGATATGGCCAAGGCGACGCAACCGATCGCTGGCCGAGTGGTGGCGATCACCGGTGGTGCACGGGGAATCGGCAAAGCGACGGCGCGGGCGCTCGTGCGCCGCGGGGCGCGGGTGGCGATCGGCGACATCGACCTCGAGCTCGCACGCCGCACCGCCGAGGAGCTCGGTGGCGGAACGCGCGCCTACTACGTCGACGTCACCGATCGCGCCGCGTTCGAGCGCTTCCTCGCCGATGTCGAACGCGAGCTCGGCGAGCTCGACGTGCTCATCAACAACGCCGGCATCATGCACGTCAACCGCTTCCACGAGGAGGACGCGGGGGCGGAGGATCGCCAGATCGACATCAACCTGCGCGGTGTGCTCACCGGCTCGAAGCTGTTCGTGCGCCGGGTGCTCGAGCGCGGACGCGGCGGCCATCTCGTGAACATCGCGTCGCAGGCCGGCAAATCGGGTTTCCCCGGGATCGCCACCTACTGCGCGACCAAGCATGCGGTCGTGGGGCTCAGCCAGGCCCTGGCCCTCGAGTACGAAGAGCACGGCCTTCAGGTCAGCTGCGTGATGCCGGTCGTCGTCGACACCGAGCTCGGTCAGGGCATCCGTGACGCGCGTGGCTTTAAGAAGGTCAAGCCCGACGATGTCGCTGCCGAGATCGTCTCCGCGCTCGAGCGCCCCCGTTTCAACGTGCACGTGCCGCGCTCGGTGGGTGTCGTCGGCAAGATCATCCAGCTCCTGCCCGAGCGGGCGCAGCGGTTCAGCGCCAAGCTCTTCGGTACCGACCGCCTGCTGCTCGACGCGATCGGGCGTCGGCAGGAGTACGAGCGGCGCGCGGCGGCGTCGGAGCCGTCCCGGTCGGATCGCGCTTCGCTGCCCGCGGGCACGGGTGTGCACCTACCGGAGAGCGAGCGAGCGGAGCAGAAAAGCGAGGCGCGCTCGTGAGCGCGGGTTCGTGAACGGGGCGCTACGGCGATGAAGCTGTACGTCTGTTGGGGCACGTGGCGGCCCGGCCCGCGACCGGGCGGTCACCCGTGCGGACGTGCCTACCACGCCCTGCGCGAGGCGGGCTACGAACCCGAGGTCGTCAAGGCTTACGGCCTCGGTTTCCTGCCCAGCTTCCTCAACTTCACGCGCGGCCGCCGCGAGGTCCGCGAGCTGACGGGACAGCAATGGGTACCGGTGCTCGTCACCGACGACGGTGAAGTGATCACCGGCTCGCACAAAATCGAGCGCTGGGCGCGCCAGCACCCGCGCCAGCCGGGGAACTAGCGCTCGGTGTGCGTTCGGTGTGCGTTCCTTCAGCTGGTGCGCTAGCGCAGCGAGCAGGCGCAGCCGCCCGCAACGCGTGAGCGGGCTCAGCGCCCGATCGCGACCATCCGCTCGATCGGGATGCGGGCGCGCTCGGCGATGTCGTCGGGAACACGCACCTCGGGCGCGAGGTTGCGCAGCGTGTCGCGCAGCTTGCGGAGCGTGATCATCTTCATGTACGGGCAGATCGCATCGGGGTTCGCAGGGTAGAAGCGCTTGCCCGGATTGGCCTTCTCGAGCCCGTAGAGGAGGCCGGTCTCGGTGGCGACAACGAACTCGCGCGCCTTCGATTCGCGTGCGTGGCGGATCATCCCGCTCGTCGAGAGCATGAAGGTGCGCTCGGGATCGACGTCGCCGCAAGCGGCGTACTCCATCACCTGCGTCGAACAACCGCACTCGGGATGGATCAGGAACTCGCTCTCGGGATGCTCGGCGCGCACGCGCGCGATGTCCTGGGGACGAATACCCGCATGGACGTGGCACTCGCCGGTCCAAACGTGCATCTTGCGCCCGGTCATCCGCTCGACGTAGGCGCCCAGCCACATGTCGGGGCCGAAGAGGATCTCGACGTCGTCGCCGTGCTCGCGGCGGACGTGTTCCACCACCTGGACGGCGTTCGAGGAGGTGCAGCAGTAGTCGCTCTCGGCTTTGACCTCGGCGCTCGTGTTGACGTACATCACGACGATCGCACCCGGGTGCTTGCGCTTCCAAGCGCGCAGCTCTTCGGCTGTGATCGACTCGGCGAGCGAGCAACCGGCGCCGAGGTCGGGCAACAGCACCGTCTTGTCCCGGCACAGGATCGAGGCCGTCTCGGCCATGAAGTGGACGCCGCAGAAGGCGATCACGGCAGCGTCCGTCGCAGCAGCCTTGCGCGACAGCTCGAGCGAGTCGCCGACGAAGTCGGCGACCTCCTGAACTTGCGGTAGCTGGTAGTTGTGGGCCAGGATCACCGCGTCGCGCTCGCGAGCGAGTGCCCGCACCTCTTCCTGCAGGCGCGACTTTTCCGCCGGGTCGAGTCGCTCGATCACCGGTCGCGGTGGGATCGTCCGTAGGGCGGTCGCCATCTTCTCGTCTCCTCGTGCCGTTCCAAGCCCCGGGCGTCGCCGCGCTCGCTGTGGCGGGCGCGCTCGCTCCGGCCGCCATCGCTGCTTTGACCCGCCTCCGAAGGTTTTCGCCTTATGATCAAAAACCCGGTGCAAAGAGCGTAGCAGAGCGATGCACGAGCCCAGGCATGGCCGAACCCACGCACGGACCCTCGCTACAGCCAACGCACGCCGTGCTGGCGTGCGTCTTCCGCGTCCGCGAACGGCGACTTCACGTTCTTCTGTGGCAGCGGGCGCGTGAGCCGCACGCCGGCCGCTGGTCGCTACCGGGTGGCCGTCTCGATCGCCCTGAACCCCTCGAGCAGACGATGCGCCGACATCTGGCGATGAAGGTCGACGTGCGCGAGCTCTCGTGGCTCGAGCAGCTCGCGACCCTGAGCGAGCCCGATCGCCACCCCGAGCGCTGGGAGCTCGCGACGGCCTACCTCGGGCTCGTGCCTAGCGACGTCGAGCCCTCGCTTCCCGCCGACACCCGGTGGCACCCCGTCGACCGCTTGCCCCCCACCGCCTTCGACCACGGCCGCATAATCGTCGAGGCTCGCGAGCGTCTGCGCGCCAAACTCTCGTACACCAACCTCGGCTTTGCTCTCGCCCCACGCGAGTTCACGATCGCCGAGCTCGCCGAGCACTACTCGGCAGCGCTCGGTTACCGCGTGTCACAGACCAACCTGCGCCGCGTGCTCGAGCGCCGCCACGCGATCGAGCCGACCGGCGCCATGCGCCCGCCCGGGCCGGGCGGCGGTCGCCCGGCTTCGCTCTGGCGGTTCTCCAGCCGCTCGCTGGCTGTCACCGACCCGTTCGCCGTCTTCAGGCCCCCGCATCGCTCCGCCCCCCAAACGGGTAAGGTCAGCTAAGCGGTTCGAAGGCGACAGAAGGGAGATTCTGGGGCGATGCCCTCGGAACGTTTCGTCGATGCACTCAACGACCAGATCGCGCGCGAGTTCGCCGCCGCGCAGCAGTACACAGCGATCGGCGCTTGGTACGAGTCGCAGACGCTGCCGCGGCTCGCCGAGTTCTTCAACGAGCAGGCCGAAGAGGAGCGCGGCCACGCGCGCAAGATGATCCAGTACCTGCTCGACACCGGTGCGCCGGTCCGCATCGGCGCGGTGCCCGCACCGCGCTGCGACTTCGCCGACCACGTCGAGCCGATCCGTACCGGCCTCGAGCAGGAACGGCAGAACACGGTCGAGATCTCGAAGCTCTTCGAGATCGCCCGCGAGACGCGCGACCACGCCTCCGAGGTGTTCATGCACTGGTTCATCACCGAGCAGGTCGAGGAAGAACGAGTTATGGGCGACCTGCTGCAGGTCGCCGAGCGCGTGCGGGACTTCCCGATGATGCTCGAGGAGTTCCTGGCGCGCGAGGGCGACAAGCTGCGCGACGAGTAGGGGCGGCGTCGGCCTAGAGCGCAGGCTCGACAGCCGCAACGGCGCCCCGAACGCGGGGTTCGCCGCACGTGCGCTCGAACGCTGCGCGCAGCAGCGGCTCGTAGCGGTGCAGGCAGCGCGGTACGCCGCGGAGGTGCTCGGGGACGACCTCGTCGTCGGGAACCAGCGAGCGGATGAAATCGCGCAGCTCGAGCTGGGCAAGTGCCGGGCAGTCGCGACAGCGAGGCGACGAGTGGCAGCAGCGGGTTGCCCGCGCGGGAGAACTGGGTACAGCTCGATTCGTCACTCTATTAGGGAACCCTAACGTATTCGGCCCAGCGGGCGTGGAAGTTCTGCTACCCCGCGCCCGCAACGGCGCGCCGGGAGTCGCGCAGCGTCAGAGCGCGCGCTCGACGATCAGACTCACGTCGAGCGCCGGAGCCGAGTGCGTGAGCGCCCCGACGCTGATGTCGTCGACACCCGTGTCGGCGATCTCGCGCACGTTGGCGAGCGTGACGCCGCCGCTGGCCTCGAGGCGCGCCCGCCCGGCGACTAGACGCACAGCCGCGCGCAGCTCGTCGGGCCCCATGTTGTCGAGCAAGATCCGATCGGCTCCGGCCGCAAGCGCCTCCTCGACCTCTGCCAAGGTTCGGCACTCGACTTCGACCCACACGTCTGACGGCGCCGCCGCACGTGCCCGCCGCACCGCCTCGCCGACACCGCCAGCTAATGTGACGTGGTTCTCTTTGATGAGGATCGCGTCGTCGAGAGCGAAGCGGTGGTTGTGACCGCCGCCGAGCCGCACCGCTTCGCGCTCGAGCCGCCGCCAGCCCGGTGTGGTCTTGCGCGTATCGAGGATCCGCACACCGGTGCCTGCCACAGCGCGCACGAACCGCGCTGTGAGCGTCGCGATTCCCGACAAACGACCGAGCAGGTTCAGGGCAACGCGCTCAGCGGCCAAGATCGCGCGCGCATCGCCCTCGACGCGCGCGACTAGTCCCGGCTCACGCCACTCGCCGGCCGGAGCCATCCGTTCGAACTTCACCTGCGGATCGAGGCGCGCGAAACACAGTGCTGCCGCGTCGATCCCTGCCAGCACGCCCTCGCGTCGCTGCTCGATACGAGCCACGCAGCGGACTCCAGCGGGCACCACAGAGTTGGCGGTGAGGTCGCCGCGCCCGACGTCCTCGCCGAGCCCAAGCTCGACGAGCTCTTCGAGCGCAAGCCCGCGGCGTTGCGCGGCGTGCACCCGCGCAACCGGCTGGTCTGTCAGATCGCGGTGCGCCGTCAGGGTCCCTCCTTCGCAACTTCGAGGGGTGCCGAGGTCTTCGCCCCCTCGACGAGTCCAGCTGCCCGACGCGCTTCGTCGGCCTCGAGCGTCTCGCGGTCGAGCAGCGCACGTGCTAAGCGCTCGAGCCGATCGCGCTCGCGCTCGAGCAGGTCGTGCACGGCGCGGTAGCGCTCGTCGACAAGCCGACGCACCTCCTCGTCGAGAAGCCTGCGCGTAGCGTCGGCAGGAGCGTCAGCAGCGAACGCAACAGGGCCCTGCCCGTCGCGCGGCAGCACCGCCACGAGGCCGACGCGTTCGCCCATACCCCAGCGACCGACCATCCGCCGCGCGAGCTCGGTGACCTGCTCGATGTCCTGCTCGGCCCCGGTCGAGACGTCGCCGAAGACGACCTCCTCGGCCGCTCGCCCGCCGAGCGTGACCGCGATCTTGGCGATCAGCTCGCTGCGTGTGTAGTTGAAGCGGTCGTCCTCGGGCGCCGCGAACGTGATCCCGAGCGCGCGCCCGCGCGGGATGATCGACACCTTGCGCAGCGGGTCGGCGCCGGGGGTCAACATCGCCACCAGGGCGTGGCCAGCCTCGTGGTAGGCAACACGCCGGCGGTCCTGCTCGGACAGGACCATCTTGCGCTCGGCACCGAGCACGATCTTCTCGAGCGCGGCGTCGAAATCGGCTTGCGTCACGGCGGGGTGTCCACGCCGCGCCGCGAGCAGGGCGGCCTCGTTGACGAGGTTGGCGAGATCAGCGCCAACCATGCCCGGGGTCCGTTGCGCCAGCTCGTCGAGATCGACGTCGTCGGCAAGCGGAACCGAGCGCGTGTGGACGGCGAGGATCTTGCGTCGGCCAGCGCTGTCCGGGGGCTGGATGACGATGCGGCGGTCGAAGCGGCCGGGCCGCAGCAGCGCCGGATCGAGCACCTCCGGCCGGTTCGTCGCGGCAAGCACGATCACTCCCTGGGCCGGATCGAAACCGTCCATCTCGGTGAGGATCTGGTTCAGCGTCTGCTCGCGCTCGTCGTGGGCGCCGAGCGTGCCCGCTTGCGCCCGCGAGCGACCGATCGCATCGATCTCGTCGATGAAGATGATCGCCGGAGCGGCCTCTTTGGCCTGCGCGAAGAGGTCGCGCACGCGCGAGGCACCGACACCGACGATCGCCTCGATGAACTCCGACGCCGAGATCGAGAAGAACGGCACGCCGGCCTCGCCGGCGACGGCGCGAGCCAGCAGCGTCTTGCCGGTACCCGGCGGGCCCGACAAAAGCACCCCGCGCGGGATCCGCGCACCCAGGCGCCGGTACTTGTCGGGGTCGCGGAGGAAGTCGACGATCTCGCTGAGCTCCTCCTTCGCCTCGTCGATGCCGGCGACGTCGTCGAACGTGACGTGCTGCTGCGAGGGGTCGAACCGGCGCGCACGGGCGCGCCCGAACTGACCGAGCATCCCGCCCGGCCCCTGGGCCGCAGCGCGTCGCGCCAGCCACACGAAAAAGGCCACCAACAGCAGCGTCGGCCCAAAGCCGAGGAGCAGCGTTTCGAGCAGCGACCGCTCCCCGGGCGGGCGCGCGTTGATGGTCACTCGCCGATCGAGCAGCAGGTCGTAGAGCTGGCCCCGATCGGCAAAGGCGGGGACGGTGGTCTCGAAACGCTCCACCGTCACCCGCTCGCCCTCGATGCGCGCCTGCACCGCGCGCTTGAGCTCGCCCTTCAGCGCCTCGCCCTGGGCCGAGATCGCGCGGACGTTGCCGCGTTCCAGTTGCTGCAAGAAGAACGGGCTGTAGGGCACGCGGACGCGCGGCGCCGGGGCGGTCAGGGCGTTCGCGAGTACGAAGTTGAGAGCAAGGAGCGCCGCAAGCACAACGGTGAAGCGCCCGAGCGGGAACGGCACCATCGGCGGCCGGGGATGGCGCTCGCCGCCGCGACCGTCGGGCGCCCCGAGTCGCAACCACCACCGCCCCTGCGGTGGGTCGCCGGCGCTGGCGCGCACCTCGACGGCGATGAACGAAAACCACAGCGCGGCGAAGTCGAAGCGCCTTTCCGTCGGCCGCGCCCACACGGTGTCGACCGTCTCGCCGTTCGCGAGCGTTACCGGCCGCTCGAGCTCGAGCCGTGCCTCTTTACCCTGTAACTCGCGGATCCAGCCGCGGACGACCTCGGCGTCGTCCTCGCCGGGGCGGCTTCGCACCCACACGCGCAAAGTGCGGTCGGTCGGATCGAAGCGCCACAGTCGCCCGAGCCGGCCGAGCAGCGACACCGCGGGACGGGCCGCTAAGCGGAACCGCCGGCTGCGCGCCGACGCTGCGTCGAGCGCTGCGTGCGTGGCGGCGTGGCCTCGGTGACGAGGGTCGGCTTGAGCCCCTTCTCGACCGTCTCGCGCGTCACCACGCACTTCTTCACGTCGGGCCGCGAGGGCAGCTCGAACTGCACGTCGAGCAGGATCTCTTCGAGGATCGAACGCAAACCGCGGGCGCCGGTCTCGCGCTCGAGCGCCTTGTCGGCAATCGCCTCGAGCGAATCCTCGGCGAAAACCAACTCGATCCCGTCGAACTCGAAGAAACGCTGGAACTGTCGCACCAGCGCGTTGCGTGGCTCGGTGAGGATGCGCACCAGATCGTCGCGGGTCAGCTGGTGGATCACCGTGATCACGGGCAAACGACCGACGAACTCGGGGATCAGCCCGTACTCGACGAGGTCTTCGGGCAGCACCTGTTCGAACAGCTCGCCGGTGTCGACCTTCTTGCGCGAGCGGACGTTGGCACCAAAGCCGATCCCCTTGTGGCCGATGCGCCGTTCGATCACCTTGTCGAGGCCCTGGAACGCCCCGCCGCAGATGAAGAGGATGTTGGTGGTGTCGATCGTGAGGAACTCTTGGTGGGGGTGCTTGCGCCCGCCCTGGGGCGGCACCGACGCCACCGTTCCCTCGAGGATC
>VAPR01002123.1_pt1 | contig 12580 bp, 9 predicted proteins | sample 3380701 | NCBI WGS metagenome assembly VAPR01 (sample SAMN11536904, study PRJNA540576) | hot springs metagenome | isolation source: hot spring wet sediment | place: Spain: Lobios | collected 2014-01
GCGGGCGGGGGTTACGACATGGTAGAGCGAATTGAACGCGATGCGGCACGCTTTCGCGACATCGTGAAGGGCAAAATCCGTCAGAACTTGCGGAAGTTCATCACTAACACAGAGTTGATCGGGCGACAGGGGCGGACAATTGTGTCCATCCCTGTCCCGCAAGTGGAGTTGCCCCACTTCACTTATCGCCTGCGCGATATAGGGGGTGTCGGGCAAGGTGAGGGTGACGAGGGCGATATCCTGTGGGTGGAAGGCGAAGAGGGCGAGGGACAGCGGGGAGCAAGTTTTTTACCAGGGTTGCACCCTGTGGAGGTGGAAGTCTCGCTAGACGAGTTGGTGGAATTGTTAGGGGCGGAGTTAGAACTGCCGAGGTTGCAACCAAAAAGTTTCGGTCAACTCCAATCGCCCAAACCCCACTACAAAAGCATCCGCCGTGTCGGACCTGAATCGCTGCGCCATTTTAAGCGCACCTACCGGGAAGCCTTGAAACGGCAGATTTTGAGCGGCACCTATGACCCAACCAACCCGAAAATCATCCCTATCCGTGAAGACCGCCGCTACCGCAGTTTTGAACTTGTCCCGAAGCCCGAAAGCAAAGCCGTCATCTTCTTCATGATGGATGTCTCCGGCAGCATGGGTGATGAGCAGAAGGAAATCGTCCGAATCACTGCCTTTTGGATCGACCAATGGATTCGGCGCCACTATCAGGGTATAGAGCGTCGTTACATCGTCCATGATGCGACAGCTCGCGAAGTCCCTGAAGACTTGTTCTATCGGTTGCGGGAAAGCGGCGGGACGAAGATTTCGTCGGCTTACAAACTCTGTGCCAAGTTGATCGATGAGCACTATCCACCGTCTGAGTGGAACATTTACGCTTTCCACTTCAGCGACGGCGACAACTGGGAAGAAGACGACGAAGACGCCTTTGAAGTTTTGGCAGAGAAACTGCTCCCGCATGCCAACCTGTTCGGTTACGGGCAAGTCTACAGCCACTGGGGCACTGGACGGTTCCTTTACGACCTTGCTGACGAATTTGAAGACGAGTTTGATAACTTGCGGTTAACCGATATCCGCAGCAAAGACGACGTCTTGGACGCCATCCGCGACCTGTTGGGCAAACGCCCTGACACATCTCGCCTTGCCCACCAACGCTCCCGACGACGCACCTAAAGTTGGGATGCTTCTCAGCATTAACATCACGAAGCGATAAACTAAAAGAGCCTCTTGTAACCCGGAAGGTGTGAGCTGAAGCTACTTATTCCGATAGCCGAGAAGAGACGACCTTCCAACCTTCTCGCCGCAGCAAGGTAATCAAAAGGCTTCCGTCCAAACCGTCGTCCAAGTAGATAGTGAAGTCAGCGATGGGGACATCATTTAAGATGGCGGTAACTTTTTGCCCTTCGCCTCCCTAGTAAACCAGTGCTAAAGAGCTCCTCACTCGATTTGCAATGGTGAACAACGGATGGCTTAAGCCTTCAACGAGCCTTAACACCCTTTTGAAGACACCTTTATCCCTTTGGGGCAAATTAGTGGGTGGCGAGTGTTGCGAAGCGTCATTCAAAACCCTAAGGAGGGAGAGACGATGGACGAAAGGCGGCAAAAGGCTGGAAGATTGTGGTGCAGCCGTTTGACCTGTCACGCCCCTTTGGTCAGGGGCTTGCGGGATGGATTCACCCTCATTGAATTGCTGGTGGTGATCGCGATCATCGCGATCCTAGCGGCAATTCTGTTCCCTGTCTTCAGCACCGCCCGCGAAAAAGCCCGCCAAACCCAGTGCCTTAGTAACATGAAAAACTGGGGCACGGCGATGTTGCAATACGCCCAAGACTACGACGAACGCCTGCCAGCAGTGACTTGTTCAGACAGTTTCCTGCCTACCCCTTGGTGCGAAGGTTGGTATAACCATCTACCGCCTTGGATGTTCTCGGGGCAACCTTACATCCGCAATTTTCAAGTGGGCATTTGTCCCAGCGACGGCGAACGTCCTAACTTCTCCAAGTGCATAGGCCATCGAGGCGGTTCCTTCGAACTCATCCTGCTCGCCTTCAATTGGCCTGGCGCTTTCGCTGGGATGACTCCCGATGACTGCATCCGCGTTTTCCCCTTCAGTTACGCCACCAATTATTGGCTCTCCACGACTTGGCCATCTATTAGCCCTGGTACCACCAACCCTAATGCACCTGGTGGAAAAAGCCTCGCTGAAATTGTCTCCCCCGCCAAAGTCTTTTTCATGTCGGAGATCGGACGAAGTGGCTACCCCTACAGTGTCTACTACATGATCCCTGGTTACGGCTACCCCCAACGCTGGTTAGCAGGACGACGGCATTTGGATGGGCGCATCTGGAACTTCTGTGACGGACACGCCAAGTGGTTCAAAGATTTAGATGGCCCCAATGCTACTGCAATCGCCCTCGCTTATCGCGCCCGAGGTATAGAATGGGAGCCAGGGCGCCCATGAGCACTTTCCCGCTTTTGTTCATTGCGTCGCTCCCGACGAGCTAGCCTGCTGACTTGTTGGTTGCCCCGAAGCGAGAGGTGAAATTTGCGCCAACCGCTGGCGATACTGCAAGTAAAGGCGGGTGTGGCGGTTCTGTAAGGGCACAGGATTTCCGGCGATAAATAGGTAGTGTAGGTTAGTCGTGATTTCCAATGGGTCACCATCGGTGACGATCAAGTTTGCCAGTTTGCCTGTTTCTAAGCTTCCCAATTGATCGGCGACGCCCAAAATCTCCGCTGCACTGATCGTCACGGCTTTCAGGGCTTCCTCGTGAGATAGCCCAAAAGCGCATGCGACACCGACTTGATAGGGTAAATCCCGCGCGGTCGCCGCACTCGCTGACTGAAAGGCGATTTTCACACCCGCTCGATGCAGCACCGCTGGGTTTACCCAAGGCGCGTCATAGGGGTCGTAATCGCTCACAGGTAAAGTCCACATCGATCCGACAATGACAGGCACTTTCTTTCGCGCTAACAAGTCAACGACTTTCCAAGCATCACGCCCCCCTGCAATCACTGTCTTTAAGCCGAATTCATCCGCCAGTTGCAATGCTGTGCGGATACCCCGAACGCTGTTCGTGTGGAAGACAACGGGCAACCTACCTGTCATGTAAGGCAGCATCGCTTCCAAGCGTGGGTCGAAGGTAACTTCGGCGCCTTTGCTTTTCGCCTCGGCATATCGTTTCGCCCGTTGCAGAAATTCCCGCAACCGTTGAAGCCGAGCGCTACCTTCCTCCAACAACTGTTGGAGTTGCTGGGGCTCCATCATTAACCGCACAAAAGCCGGCAACCCGCCCAGCCCTTCGGGCACATTGATGTGCAAAGCGGCAGGACTTTTGATGCACATCTCTTCAGGTGTCCAACCTGCAAGATGAATCACAGCACTTTGACCGCTGATGACGCCGCCTGTCGGGCGCGTCAGGGCTGCCGTGATGCCCACAAAACGCGTGATGGCAAGATGCTCGCTGGCAGGGTTGATAGCGACAAGGGCCTTCAGGTCGGGTTGAAAATCACCGCTCTCGCTTGTGTCGACTGTCGCCCGAACGGCGCTAATTTCTGTCAAGCCCAGCACCGAACCCGCATCAATCAACCCAGGGTAAACCCGCAGTCCTTTTGCTTGGATGACGACGGCGTCTTTCGGGATGGGAATATTTTTGCCGACGGCTTTAATTCGGTCGCCTTCAATCAAGACGACGCCGTTCTCTATCGGCGATTGGGTGATAGGATAAACCGTCGCACCGACGATGGCATATTGACGGGCAGGTGGTGGTGTCGGGATGGCAAGGTGATCCGTGGGGCAAAAAGTTAGCTCCCGGCGAGTGGTCGCTGTCTTGTCTACGTCAAAAGCATCGCGACGGGTAAAGAGCACTTCACCGTCTACCAGCGTCATCACGCATTTGCTGTAAACGCTCAAGGGATGACCGTCCCAAATGCTGATGTCAGCGTCTTTGCCGACTTCTAAAGTGCCTGTGCGGTGAGCGATACCCAATTGCATCGCAGGATAAAGGGTGATGAGCCGCAGGGCTTCTTCAACCGTCAAGTCGCCATACTTGACGCACTTTGCCGCTTCCAAGTTAAGCCGTCGCATCCGTTCGCCGCTATCGGAGTTGACCGAAGTGATGATGCCTGCCCGCAGGCATAAAGCCGCATTGTAAGGGATAGCATCGTAAGCTTCCATTTTGTAAGCCCAATAGTCGGCAAAAGTGGAAACACCCACACCTGCCGCCGCAAGTTCAGGCGCAATCTTATAGGCTTCCAATGCGTGCTGGAACGCTGCGATCTTGAAGCCATATTCTTTCGCCAAACGCATCAGCATCAGCATTTCGTCGGCTCGGTAGGCATGGCAATGCACCCAAATGTTGCCCCGCAAAATATCCGCCAACGTTTCCAGCCGCAAATCACGGCGGGGTGGAAGGGCGAGAGGGTTGCGTTGACGCTCCCGTTCGTAGCGTTCCCATTCCCGCATGTATTGGCGGGCTTCGTCGAAAGCACGACGGATGACCGCTTCCACCCCCAACCGCGTCGTCGGGAAACGAACCGCTTCGCCCGTGAAGTTGGAACGCTTAGGGTTTTCACCCAAAGCGAACTTGATGATGCGGGGCGCATCAGCGACGATGAGCCGTTCCACTGGCTGTTGCCACTTCATCTTGACGACGACGCTTTGTCCGCCGATAGCGTTGGCGCTACCATGCAAAATCAGCGCCGCCGTCACGCCGCCTGCTAACGCCCGGTATATGGACAAACTTTGCGGCACCAAAACATCGTGCATGCGCACCTCTGCCGTGATACTATCCGTGCCCTCGTTGACCGCTTCAATGGCGATGTGGGAATGAGCATCGATGATGCCGGGCATGATGAATTTGCCTGTCGCATCGATGACAGCAATGCCATCGGGAGGCGTCAGGTTTTTACCGATGGCAGCGATTTTTCCGCCTCGCACCAAAATGCTACCGCCCTCTATCAACTGTCCTGTGCCTGTCCAAATCGTCCCACCTTTGATGAAACAGTTGCCGTCCGTCTTGAAAGCAGGTCGGCGATGCTCATCCAACTCAACGGGCATTTCCGCCATCGCTGATGCCGAAAGAACAAGGGCAACAGCAATAACCCATCGCCGCACCTTCGACCACCTCCTTACGCTGTCAATCAGGCAAACATCCATCCCCTAATCCATCCCTTTCAGGTGGCAACTCAAGGCGAGGCAATCGGGGACGTTGCTCCGTCGGCGAAGGTATCGGCACCGTAGGGCGCAACGAGGCCCGTTCGCGCATCGGCTCAAATTTGCGACCGTCAATGAACAAGTAACGCACCTGTGCTTTCTCATCGGTGAACTCACCTGTCATCACGACCAAGTTAGCCGCTTTGCCCGCCTCCACTGTCCCCATGTGCCGACTCACACCGAACAACTCTGCTGCATTGATGGTCAATGCCCTCAACGCAGCCTCTTTGGGTAATCCCGCTTGGACAGCGCGGCGCAAGTTTTGCCAAAACTCCGCCAAGTTACGGCTGCCTCGCACCGTGAAAGCAAAAAAGACACCCGCTTGATGTAACTTGGCAGCGTTGCTAACCCGTTCCTGCCAACGCTGTAGGCGTTCCTTGAAGATGGCTTCGGTCATCTCCGCTTCTTCCTCTCGTTCCCTCGTCGGCATTTCCTCTTCGGCTTGTAGCTCTGCCCCCAAAAGTTCAGGTGTTATCTCATAGTGTTCTTCAAGTCGCTCCGACGATGGCTGGCGTGCCGATGGACGGCGCGGTTCAGGGCCGAAAGCAAGGCTGACGATGACAGGAATTTTCCGCTTCGCCAATTCCCCAGCAACCTTCCACGCTTCCCGACCCCCGCTAATGATCAACCGAAGCCCAAACTCCTCGGCAAATTGGATTGCCCGCCGAATTTCATTTTCAGAGTCAGCGTCAAAGATGACAGGCATCACGCCCTCCAAGACCGGTTGAAGGGCAATCAGACTATCGTCGGCAGGCGGTCGCTTGCCACTGCCCTTTTCAAAGGCTGCCTGCATCGCCCGCCAATAGTGGGCATCCAAAAGGGTCTGGCGCAGATGAGCGAAAATGCCCATCAGGCTGGACGGATAACCTCGCACCGTTCGGGGCGTTTGAAAGGCGAAATGCATCGCCACAACAGGCTTGACAACGCATTCTCGCTTGGGCGCACCGCTCAAATTGACCAGCGCGCTTATCCCGTTGATAGCACCACCAAAGGGCGCAAACAGCGCCGTCGCAAAGCCCGCCTGCCGATAAGGCACAAGGGTTGAAGGGTCCAGCGCAAGGTAATCAACGGCGCGCAACTCGGGTCGGAGGCCTTTGCGATTGGCGAGCCGCATGAACGGCGGTGCCTCGGAACTTGTGTCAGGTGGCTCATCTTGGTCAGGTTGCCAGTCAGGCAACTTCAACCCTTGTGTCGTGTGGGCATCTATGAAAGCAGGATAAACGACCAAACCGTCGCCTCTGATAAAATGGTGACCTGTGGAGGCTTGAGCTGAGCTTGCCTGAGTTTTTCAAAATCAGTTAACGCCTCCCGGGTTGGCTTATCCATAAAAACTTTCCCATCCTTCATAATTATGCATCTCTCCGCGTATTCAGCCACCAAACGCATGTTATGTGTAATGAACACGACAGTTCTCCCTTCTTTGTTAAGTTTTTTCAGTATCTCCATCACCTCATAGGACTGTCTCATGTCTTGTCCAGTGGTGGGCTCGTCGACCACAAGAGTCTCGGGCCTCATTGTCAAAACACTGCATAGCGCGACTCTAAGCCTGTCTGCTCTGCTGAGTAAAAACGGGTGAACATCTCGGTATCGTTCAAGCCCGAACAATCTTAGAATCTCGTCGACAACTTGCTTGACCTCGTCCTCCGGTGTGCCGAGGTTTCTTGGCCCGAACGCCAACTCCTCCCAAACAGTTTTCATACATAGTTGATGATCAGGGTTTTGGAAAACATATCCAACTTTTTTGGCAAGGTCTGCCACGGATACCTCACGGGTGTCCATGCGATGGACAATTATCTGCCCGCTTGTCGGCTTTAGCAATCCATTTATGTGTTTAGCGAGGGTTGTTTTTCCGGAGCCATTATGACCTATTAGGGCCACAAATTCGCCGCGTCTGATTGTGATGTTAATGTTGTTAAGAGCCACTATTCCGTTCGAGTAAACGTGGCTGAGGTTTTTTGCCTCGACTACAACATCACTGGACAAACTTTTTCACCGGTATCAATTTGTTCAACATCTGCTCGGCCTCCTCTAATGTTATAGGTATCTCTAATTCTTTTTTCAGTTCTCTTCTGAGGAGAAGAGTCAACTCAACCACTTGGGGTGATGGCACACCAGACTTGAAAACCTCTTCAGCGTCTTTGAAGAAACCACGGAAGTCTCCGTCATAGAGGATACGGCCACCATTCATCACGACAAGTCTGTCCGTGAAGGGTGCGAGTTCCTCCAAAATATGTTCAACCACGATTATTGTGATGCCCTGTTTCTTTAGGCTCTGCAGAACGTTAACCACTTCCTCTTTTCCAATGGGGTCAAGCTGACCAGTAGGCTCGTCGAGAACTAGGACCTTAGGCTTCATGGCGAGGGCTGCAGCTATAGCGACACGTTGTTTCTGACCACCGGACAGCTCATAAGGCGCCCTTTCCAACAAATCCTCGACCTTAACAAGCCTGGCAGCCTCGTAGACTCTCTCCCGCATATCCTCTAAGGGCAGTGCAAGGTTTTCAAGTCCGAAGGCTATCTCATCTTCGACAGACATCGTCAGAAACTGGCTTTCAGGGTCTTGGAAAACAATGCCAACCAAGCTGGCCATGTCAGAGCTGCCCAGGGTGGTAGTGTCTTTTCCGAAGACATACACTCTTCCCTTCAAAGTGCCGTTGTAATGATAAGGAATGAGGCCCGCCATCGTGAGGCATAGGGTTGTCTTGCCAGCACCCGTTGGTCCTGTAATTACCACAAATTCCCCCTCCCGGACGGAGAAGTTGATATCTGATAAAACCCATTCCTCGCTTGTCGCGTATTTCCACCAGAAGGACTTTATCTCTATAGGTATCTTATCCACTATGCCCCACATTTTAAGCGGCTATTTAAACATCTTTTGAACTTTTTCAACAACATCCCGAGGCAAGCTCGGAACATTTACCTGCGCGTTTTTCCAATGAGGTGGAGAGGTGGCGTCTATGACAGCTCTGCTTGTGAAGCCCGCTTTTTCCTGAGAAGGGTCAAGCATGTTCCCGTCAGTTATGGGGAACAAGTGTATACAACGGTCTGGCTGGCTGCGTGTGGCAACTGCCCAAAGCACTTGCATCTCGTCAAATACATCTATGTCGTCGTCCACGAGGATAACATATTTCACGTAAGGATTGGCTCCCATCAGAAGCATGGCGGCCCGTATCTGGACCCCTTCTTTCCACTCCTTATCCACGGAAAGAATTGCGACTAAATGTGTTCCCCATACTGGGAAGTTGATGCTCCTGACCTCAGGAATGGATTCCTTAAGTTTTTTGTATACATTGGCCTGCATTGGTAGGCCGCCGAGTAGAAGATGTTCAGACGAGTTGGTAGGGATGATTGTTTGAAATATGGGGTTCATACGATGTGTTATGCAGTCAATAGCCATAACGTTGCGGGTTGAGCGGCCCGAGACGTAGCCGGTATACTCCGAAAAGGGCCCCTCGTCTTCATAGACATTGGTCAATATTCGGCCCTCGAGAACTATCTCCGCGTTATAGGGCACATATACTTCATTTGTTTCACATTTAACCAGTTTAACCGGCTCTGAGCAGAGGGCGCCAGCCAATTTGTATTCATCGGTTGTTCTAGTGGCTGCGGCAAGGTAGAGTGTAGGATGACATCCGATAATCACGGCAACGTTGAGCCATGGTCGCCCAAGCTCGGTGGCTCTGTTAAAGTATCTCCATAGGTTACCTCGAGAATGTATGCTGACTCCGAGTTTGTTCCTATCCTTAACCATCAGTCTCGCATAGCTCAGGTTCACTTCACCGGTTTCAGGATGGTTTGCGACAACTATTCCCGCGGTTATGTATCGGCCACCATCTTCTACAAAGAACTTCAGAGCAGGCAATATGCTCAAGTCTACATCGTTAGAAAAATATTTCACCTCCTTGACAGGACCAGTTGAAACATACTCTGGTTCAACACCAGCCCTTGTCCGCTCAAGCCATTTATCATAAAAATTCCACACATCAGAGCCAATCATCCTCGCCACACGAGCCCTTGAGCCAAAGATGTTGGCGACAACAGGCATATCATAGCCGTGAACTTTTTCAAAAAACAAGACGGGATTACCTTTTCGCTCAAACATTTTCCAGACAGCGGTTATCTCATATTCATGTGAGACCGGCTCTGAGATTTTCACAAATTCCTCTGGATAATTTTGTCTAAGGTCTTCGAGATAGTGGCGCATGTCTTTCATAATTCGAAGGCATAGCATGATGCTTTTATTTATTTACGATTTTATTTGAATCGTTATAAACAGGTATTCCGCGTCCAGTAGCTATGCGGCTTGGTATCGCTCTTGTTCCGGAGTTTATTGGGAGGGCTAAGACCGTGGCATGCGGTGTTTCCGCGGAAGAGGTTGGATACGATTCTGTTTGGGTTCCTGAACATTTGAATGGCGGTGAAGCCTTCTCGTTACTGGGGGCGATAGCGGCGAAGACTTCTAAGATAAGGCTTGGAACGGCGGTGGTTAGCATAAACCTCCGTCATCCAGCGGTAACAGCTCTCGCAGCCGCGACTCTGAACGATGTTTCAGGAGGCCGCTTTACATTGGGACTTGGTTTAGGTGATTTGACCCAGCTTAGAAGCTCTCTCGGCATCGTTAATGACAAGCCTGTGAGGTCGATGGTTGAGGCTGTAAAAATTTGTAGACAAATATTTGGAGGGAGCTCCCATTTCGAAGGCGAAAGGTTTCGCTCCCATCTTCACCATATCATGAGGCCTACAAGCTCCCCGAAAATATTCATGGCTGCTGTGGGTGAACAAATGCTTAGAGCAGCCGCCAGGTACGGCGATGGAGTAATCTTCTCCATATTCCTGTCACCCGAATCTGTAAAAAAATCAACAGCGGTGATTAAGACCGCACGTGGGCTCTCGGCTCGACGTGATGATTTCGAGTTTATGGGGTTGTTGGCAACGGCTTCAGAGAAGCACATTCAACAATTAAAAGAATTGGCTGCTGTTTTTCTCTCATGGCCAGGCCGGGCTAAACAATCTCTCCCTATTTATTTGTTCAACAAGGTAGATGTTGAGAAACTAAGCTTGCTTGTGTCAAGAGGTGAGACGGGAAAAGCGGCTGAATTGGTGGATGATGAAGTGCTTGAGGAATTGGCATGCATCGGCTCCCTCAAAACAATTCGCAGAAAAATTGGAGAATTTGTCGACGCTGGTGTAACTTATCCGGTTCTGTATCCTGTAGGTGATGCCAAAAGGTTCTTGAAAAAATTGGTTTAAATTATTCGAGAGGGATAGAAAGACGTGGTCAAAGCATTATACATAGGTGTGGCTGTTCTTGTTGCGGCCGCTGTGGCTTTCGCCGTTGTCTTTGGTGTGGGTTCTCTGCCTGAGGTTTCCGACATATCTATGAGAAAAGGCACAAACAGCGCCGGAATCTTCTTTGACCTTCACAACAGAGGGTTTCTGCGGGACTGTGTTGTAGGTGTGGAGGTTTTGGGCGAGGGACACATGGGTGAGGAGGTTCTTCTGGCCGAGCTCCACAGAACGGTCATGGAGGACAATGTCATGAAGATGGTGAAGGTTGACAAGGTCTGTGTCGAGCCTTTCAGCACGGTTAAAATGCGTGGAGCCGAGGGAGAGGGATACCATGTCATGGTCTTCGGCGAACTAGAGCATTTCGACAGCTTCCACGTACATCTCAAGATGGAGAGCGGCAAAGTCATCCACTTCTACGCCCAGCCCACCGGAGCCGGTTCCCAGCACACCCATTAAACACCACGTCCCTGGTCAATCTAAGGCAGAATATATAAAGGGGGAATTATAGGGGATTGACGATGTCGGCAAAACCACACATGAACCTTGTGGTCATAGGACACGTTGACCACGGAAAATCGACGACGATGGGTCATTTTCTATACAAGATGGGGGCTATCGACGAACGCACGCTGAAGACCTACGAGGAGGAGGCGAAGAAGATAGGCAAGGAGAGCTTCAAGTATGCTTGGGTGCTTGACAGGGTTAAGGAGGAGAGGGAGAGAGGGCTAACAATAGACCTTGCCTTCCAGAAATTTGAGACAAGGAAATATTACTTCACGCTGATCGACGCGCCTGGGCACAGAGACTTCGTCAAGAACATGATTACAGGAGCAAGCCAAGCTGACGCAGCGATATTGGTTGTCTCCGCGAAGAAGGGCGAGGCTGAGGTCGGCATAGCTCCAGGCGGACAGACCCGTGAACACGCCTACCTCTCTTTCGTTCTCGGCATCAGGCAGATTATTGTCCTTATAAACAAGATGGACGATAGCTCGGTGAACTGGTCGAAGGAAAGGTATGAAGAAGTTAAACAGATGGCTGGTGACCTTCTAAAAACCATCGGCTACAACATCGCCAAGATAAACTTCATACCTGTATCCGGCTGGCTGGGAGACAACCTGACCGAGAAAAGCTCCAACATGCCTTGGTACAACGGCCCCACCTTACTCGAGGCGTTGGACATGCTGGAGGAGCCGCCAAAGCCTATAGACAAGCCTCTGAGGATACCGATTCAGGGTGTCTACTCAATCAAAGGCGTTGGAGTTGTCCCAGTTGGGAGAGTTGAGCAAGGGATTTTGAAACCGGGCGACATAGTGGCGATTTATCCAGGGGGGTTGAAGGCTGAGGTCAAGTCGATAGAGATGCATCATCAGTCGCTTCAGCAGGCGATTCCCGGCGACAACATCGGGTTCAACCTGAAGGGTGTTGAGAAGAACCAGCTGTCCCGAGGAATGGTTGTCACAAAGCCCGATACACCCATACCCGTGGCCAAAGAGTTCATCGGACAGATATACGTCATCTATCATCCGACGGCCATAGCTGTTGGATACACGCCGGTTCTCCACATACACACGGCGCAAACCGCTGTCAAGTTTGTTGAGCTTATCCAAAAGATGGACCCGAGGACAGGCCAGGTAACGGAGAAGAACCCATCTTTCATCAAGACCGGTGACGTAGCGGTTGTGAGACTAAGGCCGCTGAACCCAGTCGCACTGGAGCCGGCAAGCGTGTCGCCTGAGCTGGGGCGCTTCGCCATAAGAGACAGCGGAATGACCGTTGCGGCAGGTGTGGTGAAAGAGATAACCGAAACAGCCCAATAAACAATTTTCTTTATTTTTTTATTTTGTCGTCATCTGCATCTCAATAGCAACGTCATCGGGTATCTGTATCCGCATTATCTGACGCATCACTCTCTGGTCGGTTATGCCGAGGTCTATCAGCCTACGGTGTATACGCATCTGATGTTTTCGCCATGTTTTAGTACCCTCTCCGCATGGGGATTTGCGGGTGGGTATAACCAGTTTTTTCACTGGAAGAGGTATGGGTCCCGATATCTTGGTGCCTGTTTTCTCAGCGATGTCC
>VAPR01001325.1_pt1 | contig 12568 bp, 9 predicted proteins | sample 3380701 | NCBI WGS metagenome assembly VAPR01 (sample SAMN11536904, study PRJNA540576) | hot springs metagenome | isolation source: hot spring wet sediment | place: Spain: Lobios | collected 2014-01
AGCGACTGTGGCGACCTCATGGGGAGCCCCTTGACATTCTTGTCAACACAGTGCTGTCGCAGCACACCAACGATCACAACCGGGATCAGGCTTTTGAGCAACTCAAGAAGCGGTTCCCTAACTGGGACGAAGTGCTAAAAGCTCCCGTGCGGTCCATTGTTAGTGCGATCAAGGTAGCAGGTTTGGCAAACCAAAAAGGGGCACGCATCAAAGCCCTCCTCAAGCAAATTGCTGACGCCAATAAGGGCCAACTGTCGCTGGACTTCCTCTCGGCGATGCCCGTTGACGAGGCGATAGCATGGCTGAAAAAGCTACCCGGGGTCGGGCCCAAAACAGCCGCCTGCGTCCTTCTGTTTGGCTTTGGCAAACCGGTTTTCCCTGTAGATACCCACATCTACCGCATCGCCAAACGGTTGGGTTGGATTGATCAAAAGGTGAGCGAAGCGAAAGCCAACGAGTTGTTGGACGCGATCGTGCCTGCTGAGATCAAGTATCGGCTACACTTGAACTTGATTGCTCACGGACGGCGAGTTTGCCGCCCTCAAAACCCTCGGTGCGACCAATGTGTGTTAAGGGACTTGTGCCCGTCTGCTCAGAACTTAGGGCGATAGTAGCTGCGGCAAAATGGTAGCGAGGGTTTGTCGATTCGTTCGGGAAAAGCGCAGGTGAGAAGGGATGCGAACAGTTGCGACCGTGTTGATCGCCCTCCTCGTTTTAATTGGGGCGATGTTTTTGGTTCGGGGGATAGAACCGCGCCTGAAAGCAAAGCGGGAGGAAGAATTGCGAAAGTTATGTGCCACCCGATTGGGGCGATTGGCACAGGCGTTGCAACTTTACTTGGAGCGCACAGATAACTTGCTTCCGCCTCCGTCCAACTGGTGCGACGCGTTGGAAGAGATGGTGCCCCCCAGCCAGCGCCCATTCATCTTTCACTGCCCCACTTTGGAGTCGGAGAAAGGTTACGGGTTTGCCTTCAACGCGTATGCTTGGGACAGCAAGAACAAAGTTCCCAAGTGGTATCCCGAGATGTATCCGCCCCACCAAGTCGTGCTGATCTACGAGACCACGCAGAAGAAGCGGAACGCTGTCGGCACGGGAGAGGACATTCCTAACCCAGGGCGTCACGGCGGTTACAACCTGTTCCTATTTGCGGATGGCTCTACGATGGCGCTGACGCCTAAGGATGTGAAAGAGATGATGGAGCGCGGCGAATTGCGATTTGAACCCCTCATCCCACCCATCCCTTGACAGCCTTAGCCCATCGTTGTGCTTAGCAAACGGAGGACTGCCATGACCATCGCAATGGTTAGTAGTTGGCGCGTGCCCTGCGGGATTGCTCGCTACACTGAAGAGCTGGTAGCAGCGCTGCAATCACTTTCAGACTGCTCTGTCAAGGTTTTGCCAGTCGGGCCGCAAGTGTGGCGACAGCAACAACGCCCATTGGGTTGGCGATGGGAACGGTTCTACTGGTATGAGGTTTGCCAAGCCGCTAACGAAGCGGATGTGGTGCATATCCAGTTTACCCCTGCGTTCTTCGGCGGCTTGAAACCCTTCCGCAACTTGCTCCCGTTCGTCCTAAAGCGCCTCAAAAAGCCTTCGGTGCTCACCGTTCACGAGGTAGACTTGACGGGTTCTCTGTTTCTCCGCTTTGTCAAGCGGTGGGAGCAAAAACGGTTGTTGGCAGCTGGGAAGGACAGCCTGTTCATTGGGTTAAACCGGTTTGTCGCCCTTCAGTTGCTGCAGTTGGGCTGCTCACAAGTTGTGGTCCTTTCGATCTGGGTGCCGTCCTTAGCGCATCCAGTGGATTCCCAAACGGCAAAGGAGCGGTTAGGGTTGACAGGTCGCTTTGTGATCACGGCTTTCGGATTCATCGTGGAACGAAGGGGCTACGAGACCCTGCTGAAGGTCTTCCCTTCCCTTCCCTCCGACACCTTCCTCGTGTTGGCAGGCGGACCTCATCCCCTTGACAGAAGCGACTACTACCCTCGCTTGATGACCCAGATCGCAGAGCACCCTTGTCGCACTCGGATCCATGTGACGGGTTACTTGTCAGAAGAGCAAGTGGACGAATGGTTAGCGGCTTCCGATGTGGTGGTGGCTCCCTACCGAAACCTGAGTGGCTCTGCGTCCTTGATGCGGGCATTGGCGCATGGCAAGCCTATCTTGGCATCGGACCTGCCCCCGCTCCGCGAGTTAGCAGAGCAATCAAACGCTCTTTGGTTGATCCCACCCGATCAACCAGAGGTTTGGGCGGAAGCATTGCAACGCTTGCGTAAAGATGCAGGACTTAGAGAGCAACTGTCAGCAGCAGCCCAAACTTTTGCCCAACACCAAACGGTGCACCGTATCGCTGAGAGACACCGTGCCCTCTACGCCGCTGTTTTAGCAGGCAAAGCAATACACAGCGTGCTATCCTGAATGTAGGCTCAGGGAGACAAGGGGCACCGCTACTGTGGGGGCTTGGTTGTATGCCGGAACGAAAGGTTGGGACAAAGAAAAACGAACGCCGCCCTGCTCCGACCAGTTTGCCCGACCTTTGGTATGAGATCATCGGGTTAGCCCTGTTAGCCGTCGGTGGATTGCTGTTTGTGGGCTTATCGGGTCGGGCAGGGGGCATTGTGTTGCAATTTTTGACCACCACCCTAACCCACTTGTTGGGAATGGGTGCCTTCGCTTTCACCACCTTGTTGGCCCTGATGGGCATTGCGTTCATTCTGCAAAAACAGCGTTTCCCCTTCCCTTCATTCGCCTTAGGGGGTGGGGCACTCCTTTGGGTTTTGGTCACAGCGTTGCACTTAGGGGTGCCCGCAGGGCAGGAAACAACTCCGGAGCATCTCACCCAACATGGAGGTTGGGTCGGTGCCTTGACAGCGCTGCTGTTGCGCAAATCTTTCGGTGACCTCGGTGCTGTTATCGTCCTCACTGCTGCCACCTTGGTGGGCATCTTGTTAGCCTCCCGACGAACCTTGACAGAAATCTTTCAAGGAGTTAGCCGAAGGGTGCGGCGAAGTTGGACTGCATGGCAAGCCTCTTTGAAGGAACGAAGGACCAAAGCGTTAGAGCGGCACGAGAAGACAAAGGGAGCTGCCCAACCGGACAAAACCGTCAAACCGACTCCAAAAGAAGAACCTACCCCCACCAAAGAGACTAAGGAAATCCCAACACCACCTGCCAAACCCTCCCAAGGGACAATGGAAGAGAGCGAATTTCCGTTCCCTATGGAAACCATTGTCAGTGCGGGCACTGTCCGCCGATCTCGTCGCCGCCCCTCCTCCTTCTTGCCTGAGCACTACGAAAAGGTTATCAAAGCCCTTGACCCACCTCGCCCCGAAGACAACCCAGAGACGAGCACCAGCGTGGAAGAAGGCATCCGCTTGGTAGAAGAAACGCTGGCAAGTTTCAAGATAGAGGCAAAAGTGGTGAATGTCAAACGGGGTCCTGTCATCACTCGCTATGAAGTGCAGCCAGCTCCGGGAATCCGAGTCAAGCGGATAGAGAACCTCGCCGACGATTTGGCGTTGGCATTGGCAGCCATAGATGTGCGGGTAGAAGCACCAGTTCCAGGCAAAAGCGTGATTGGGATTGAAGTGCCCAACCGGCGGATTGCGTTGGTGCGGTTGCGGGAGTTGCTGGAACTGGAGGAGTTCAAAGGGGCACCGTCAAAAATCACTTTCGCTTTGGGGAAAGACATCGCAGGCGTGCCCAAACTGGCGGATCTGAGCAAGATGCCCCACTTGCTCATCGGGGGAGCAACGAATAGTGGCAAAAGCGTGTGCCTCAACTCCCTCATCATCAGCATCCTTTCCCGAGCCCATCCTGACGAAGTGAAGTTTTCGCTGATTGATCCCAAGCGGGTAGAGTTGACTTTGTTCAACGGGGTGCCTCACTTGGCTCACCCGGTGGTGGTGGACGCCAAAGGGGCTGCTCGCGCCCTCAAAGCCGCCATCCGAGAAATGGAAAACCGCTACCGCCTCTTCGCCGAACGGGGAGTGCGCAACATTGACAGCTACAACGAATTAGTAGCCAAGGAAGAAGACGGTGAACCCTTGCCCCACATCGTCATCGTTATTGACGAGTTAGCGGACCTGATGATGCAAGCAGGTGGCGAGTTTGAGAAGTTGATTTGCCGCCTTGCCCAATTGGCGCGGGCAACGGGCATTCACTTGGTCATCGCTACCCAACGCCCATCGGTCAATGTCATCACTGGTCTGATCAAAGCCAACATCCCCTCCCGCATCGCCTTCGCCGTTGCTTCCCAAACAGACAGCCGAGTGATCTTGGACTGCAACGGAGCGGAACGGCTGATCGGTCGGGGCGACATGCTGTTCCAACCCATCGATGCCCCCAAACCCATCCGCATCCAAGGGGCGTTCGTGAGCGAGCAAGAAGTCCATCGGGTCGTGGATATCTTGATCAACGAGTATGGTGAGCCCGACGAGTATCTCTTTGATGTCTACTCTGACGAGGACGAAGAGGTGCAGATGCTGGGCGTTCGGTTGGACAAAAAGGATCCCCTCTTTGACCGTGCTGTTGAAGTGGTGCGTCGCAAAGGTTATGCTTCTGCCAGCCTGCTCCAACGAGAGCTGGAGATCGGCTATCCACGGGCGGGTAAGCTCATTGACCAACTGGAAAAGGCAGGGATCATCAGCCCAGCCGAAGGGAACAAACCCCGCAAGGTCCTCATCCCCTTGGTAGACACCCCCGTGGAACCTGACTTCCCGGAAAACAGCAGCAACAAGTAGTAGTTCGGTTGGTATCCTTTGCTTCGCCAAAGTGGCAAGATTGTAGGGTCTGAAGCGGTTGGCAAACAAAGCGCAAGCGTGGAGGTGTCTTTGACAATGGCGCGCCCGACAGCGGATTGGAAACGAACCTTGAGCGATTTCGCTGCCACTTACCTCGTCCCTGTCGCAGGTGTCTTTTTGGTGGTGCTTATCGGCTTGGGGATTTTGGGGTTGGTGGGATGGTTGCTACGCCTCGCTGTCCCCATCGCCATTGTCCTTCTCGCCCTCGCTGTGGTTGTGCTCCTCGCTGCCGAAATGGTCTGGCGCTTGATCACCTTCAACGCTTTGATCGGATTGGTCAGCACTTACTATGCTGTCTACGCTTTGATCGCTAACTTTGTCCCCGCGTTGATCGGGGCGCTCTCAGGGGTTCTCATCGTGTTGGCTCTTTACTTCTACGGTGACCCTGAACGATGGCTTCAGGGGAAAGAGAAGCGAACGGTCCAAACTGCTTTGGGTCAAACCAAATCTGCCGTTTTGCTCAGTGGCACTGAACTGACCCCAAGCATCGGTGCGGTCGCTTTTGGGGCTTTGCTTCTGACGATCCTTTGTTGGCTGGCGCGGGAACATGGGACATGGGACTTTTTGCTGAGCCTTATCACAACCTTGGCTTTAGGGCGCGCCATCGTGTGGATCAGTTTGGAAGCGGACACCCAAACCTTTTACTTTTGGCGCCCCTTTGAGTTCCTGAGGCAGCTGCCTTTGTTTGCTGCCTTTTTCCGCTGGTGGCACGAAGTGCGTCGCCTCTTGGGCATAGGCATTGCCCATTGGGCACAAGACGAACCTGCTTGATGGTGGTCGGGAGGTGAACGGGGCTCTTAGCCCCTCCCGCTCATGAGCCAAGATGCCTCCCCTGACAAGGCTTTGAACGCAAAAGCAATGGACATAGCCAAAGGGGCAATCCAAGTGCGGGTGCGGTTTTTCGGTCCCGCTCGTGACCTTGTGGGTGTTGACGAGCGGGAGGTGTCACTTCCCACCCCTGCGACAGTGGCTGACGCTTTAACTGTGTTAGCGGAAGAGCTCCCTTCCTTGCGTCCTCACCTCCCCCAATACCGGGTAGCAGTCAATGCGACCTACACGGAACTGGACAGCCCTTTGAGGGAAGGAGACGAAGTCGCCCTTATCCCTCCTGTCAGCGGTGGTGCCCAACCTCTCCTCCTGCAAGAGACCGAGTTCGCTCAAGTCCAAATCACTCGTGAGGCGATAGACTTGTCTCGCCTCTTGTCCTTTGCGGCTACACCGGCAGCAGGAGCGATCGTGACCTTTCTTGGCACTGTTCGGGAAACCAGTTTTGGGAAAGCTGTAGTTGCCCTCTCCTACGAAGCCTACGAAGCGATGGCGATAAAGGAATTGCACCGCATCGCCGAAGAGATACGGCAACGATGGTGCGTGAGCAAAGTGGCCATTGCCCACCGAGTCGGCACCCTTGCCGTGGGAGAAGTTGCGGTTGCGATCGTTGTCTCCGCACCCCATCGAGGAGATGCTTTTGAAGCAGCGCGCTTCGCTATCGAGCGACTGAAAGAAATCGTGCCTATTTGGAAGCGCGAACATTTCGCCGACGGAACCGCTCATTGGGTTGGTCCAGAGACAAGTTTTCAGGGTGCCGAGCAGCGATGACTGAACGGAAGTTACCCCGCTTTTGGCTCCTGCGACGGTTGCGACGGTGGTTGGTCAGCCCGCAACGAGAAATCCAACGGTGGCAGCGACGGTGGCGCAGCCTCCCTTTCGTTGTGCTCCCCAAGTTTCTTCGAGAGTGTCAGCGTCTTTGGGATTGGCTCCAGCAGTTGCAGCCCGACATCGTTTTGGGGAACGCTCGCAGCGGTTCGCCCTATGTGAGGGTTTTGGAACACCGCTTGCGACAAGCGGGGATGGAAGTGCGCTACGAACGCTTTTGCTCCGCTTGGGGACACAAAATCCATTTCGCCCTCAAACCGGCTGCCACTGCTCACTGGCTCCACCAAGCCCTCGCAGAGCGCAAACGGATAGTCATGGTGGATGTGTCCCGCAAACCTTTTTCCGATGCCCAACGAATTGTGGGAGGGGTGATCGTCTGGCTCTACAACGAAGCAGTGAGCCAGTTGACGGGAGCAACTCAACCGCCAGATTTGGTTCCTGCAATCACCCTGCAGATGCGGGAGTATCTGCGACGCCAACCCTCTTACCGCGAAGCCGTTGAAGAAATCGTGGCAGTTTTGCGAGAGAAAAAGTCCTCCTTGCAGCCCAGTGATCCCAACTCCGTTACCCCTTTCCCTTTCGCTCGTCACCTTTTGGTGCGGAAGTTGGACGACTTCTCTTGGGACCAAGAGTGCGGTTGCCTGCTGCCCATCAATGTCTCGCGCGAAGCGTGGATTGACGATCGCACAGACAAGTATGCTTGGCTGCCTTGGATCGCCCGCTGGTTTTTGTGATGCTCAAAAGCATTAGCAGCGGAACCGTATCACCCAATCCACAAACTGGTTTTCAGGGCTAACTAACTCCACGATGAGCAGTTCCCCATCTTGGCGCACTTGAGCAGAGACGCTGCTCTGTTGCGGTTCGGTGACGAGTTCGCTGAAAGAGAACCCGACGGGGACATGGACGAACAAGCGATAGGGATCGTTGCGCACCAATTGGCTGCGCCCGTGCAACTCTGTGTTGGCGTTATCCCAAACATGCTCTGTCAGGTCCACAACCCCTTGGGTTAGGTGGCGGGAAGTGGAGACCACTTGAGGGTGCCCCAAGGCTTGGCGAATCGCAAACACTTCGCAGGTGCGGATAGGGAGAGTGACAGAAAAGCCGTCAGCAAACATCCCTTCGTAGCGTTGGCTCCAAAACTCAAACACATGGTAGCGAATGCCGTTCCCAACAGCCAACCCCAGTTTGGCAAAGTCCACTTGGATGGTGGTTGGTTCCTCTTGCCAGTTGAACACCGCTACAACATCCCACGAACCGTAATGCTTAGCAACCTTCAAGTCCATGATGTTGGGGCGACCGCGTTCGTCTTCTTCCCAAGGGTAGAACTCCATAGGGTGAATGTCCACTGTGGGGATGACCCGCCGCAAAATCTCCACTCGCTCTTCTGGCAGTTCATACATCTTGTCGCTGGTCATCAACGCTTGTCCGCTTAGGGAAACTAAGGTTGCCATAATGCGGGCTTCGCCGAGGGTTAAAGGTTCGCGCACGCACAAAGTGTCGGGGTCGCACCACCAAACCACATTGTTGAGGAAACCCCAACGAGTGATGGTGCGGATCATCACCTGACAGCCTTGCCAGTTGGCTTCCATGTCCCCGCCTGTCCGGCTCCCGTTCATGATTCCGATGCCGTCTAAGGGGATGCCATAGCACCCTAACAGGTATTTGTTGGAGCCGATGGCTTCCTTGACGGCGTTCAAGGTCATCCGGTAAGCCTCGCTGCCCGGAATATCTGGCACCTTTCGACAATCCTTGTGTTCGTCATACCAGCGGCTGAACTCTGGTTGGTTGTCAATCTTGAAGTAATCAAAGCCCCAGTCGTAAGCGAGGATGTGAAATAAGCGGCGAAGGTAGTCCAGTGCTTCCGGGTTAGTTGGGTCCACAACATAACTGCCAATCTGGCGAGGATGCCAATCGCCGATGCGCACGGGCGTGCCATCAGGTCGGCGCAAGAACCACTCGGGGTGCTCGCTAAACAGTTCGTCGCTATCCGTTTTCTGCGGGATCAACCAAATCCCCGGCTTCATGCCATGCTGCTTGACGATGTCTGCGACCCACTTCATGCCCTTGGGAAACTTCTCGTTGGGACCACGCCAGTCGCGACCCCCAGGGGTTTGAGGGCTACCATTGTCTAATTGCCAACCGTCGTCCAATTGAACCCACTCCAGCCCAAAGTCCCGCAAATGCTCCGCCAACCAAAGCACATTCTTTTCCCACTCTTCCTGCGTGATGTTCTGGTAGTAGTAATACCACGAACACCAACCCGTTGGGGCATGGGTGAACACCGATTTGTCAATAGGTGCGTAGTAGCGGATACCGTGTCGCTTGATCACATCGGTAGACACCCGCGCCGTAAACACCACTTCGTTCAACTTGCCCCGACTAAGAAAGCGGTAGCGATCCGGCGGCTCTTTGGGATCGTGATAGAGATCCGATTGGGGCAGCGTAACGGCGGTATCGTTGAAGCGGTTGAAGAGGGTTTTTGCCGTCTTGCTGCTCACAGGACCGTGGGCAACAGAGAAGATGCCGAAGTTCTCTTCATCAGGCAACCGCCCAAGGTAAGGTTCTGATCCCATGAAAAGTTCCCCGAAAACCTCTACTTCTCCGGTCACCATCGGTTCAGCACCAACGAGAAGGGAAACAACGGCTTGGGTGGGATCAGTTTGGAAAGAGAGGGTGAAAGTGGGAACTCCCTGAAGGTGACAGCGAACGACCAAACCCGTTTCCTCTTCGGTTACTTCAAAAGAGGCGCGGGGGTCAGTGGTGCAACCGTAAGAGTTCCCAACCGAAACCGCAACGCCTCCCGTCGCAAACACACCTGTTGCTGGGTGCGCCAACGAAAAGCGCCCCGAAGTTGGGTCAAAAGCGACCAAAATTTTCTGTGCCACAGGTAACCACTCCCTTCATCAAAATTGGCGCTTTGGTGATGATAGCGCGTCAACAACCATTTAGAACCGTCTGCGCCATCGGGATTTGTCATGACAAATTGCTCACTACATTGCCGGCATTCCTTAGTCTAACGGAAACAGAGAGCAAAAAACGGGATAGAGGTGCAAAAGGCAAATGGACATAGGAGAGGCTGCGCACCGAGATGGTAGGCAGGAGGCGCGGTTAGCCCTTGCTTACGCTCTTTTGTTTGCGGGTCTTGCCCCGATGGTGGGCTACTTGAACCTTTTCTTGCAGCGTCGGGGTCTGAGCGACAGCCAAATCGGCACCACAGTGGCAATCATGTCCTTGGTGAGCATCCTCGCCCCGCCCCTCTGGGGCTATCTCAGTGACCGTTGGAACAACCGTCAGTTGCCTTTAGCCCTTTGTGGTCTGGGGGCTGCCGCCGCTTTTTGTGGTTATTTCGTCGCCACTTATCCCTTTGTCCTCCTCGTGGCTTTTTTGTTTGCTCTTTTCCACAGCCCGTTGATCCCATTGCTGGATGCGTTGGTGCTGGAACGGTTGGGACAGAGCAAAGAACGGTATGGTCGGCTGAGGGCTTGGGGGTCATGGGCATTTATGGCGATGATGTTTGCATTCGGGCTCCTGTTGAACAAACAAGGCACGGCAGAAAGCCTCCTCCCAGCGCTCCTCCTTTTCCCAATCCTACGACTGTTGTTTGCTGGGAGTGCTTTCCTCCTCCCTCGCAACGGTGGCGGCAAGCCGATGAGTAACCGAGATTGGACGGAGGTGCGTCTTTTGTTCGCCGATCGAGAATGGCAGGTCTTCTTGGGAGTGTCCTTGCTGAGCATGACCAGTGCCAGTGTGTTTTACGCCTTCTTTCCCCTCTACCTAAACCGATCGGGCATTAGCGACAACTGGCAGGGTTACTTTTGGGTCCTCGCCGTGTTAGCAGAAACCGCCTTTATGGCATGGTTAGCAGAACCGTTGACCAAACGGATTGGGTTAAAAGGCATGCTGTTGCTGGGCATCGCAGGGCGGGCAGTGCGGTTCGGTTGCTATAGCTTCCTTCTCCCCTTCCCCGCTCTGCTGTTCCTGCAAGGGTTTCACGCCTTGACCTTTGCAGCGTTCCATACGGCATCGGTCACTTGGGTAAGTATCAAAGCACCAGAGCGCGCCCGAGCACTAACCCAAACCCTGTATACCAGCGTTCTGTTGGGCATAGGAAGCGCTGTAGGGGCTCAAATAGGTGGCGTGCTCGCTGAGAAATTGGGGTTGCACTTCCTCTTCGGTCTCGCTGGAGGGGTTAATCTCTTAGCCCTAATCGGAGGTTGGCTCTGGCTGCAAGAGCCTGCTCATTCGCCACAACGGCTTAATCAGCGGGAGAAACCCGCTGCAATACCTTGCCCATGTTCTGCGAAAGGAGGTTGTCAAGGATGAAGCCCCTGCGCGTAGCAGTGATCGGCACAGGTGGGATTGCCAACGCTCACCTCAATGCCTACACCAAGGTCCCTGAGACGGAAGTGGTCGCTGTTTGCGACATCATTCCCGAGAGGGCAGAAGAGTTTGCGAAACGATGGGGTGTGCCCAAGTGGTTCACTGACTACCGACAAGTTCTCGCCCTTCCCGAATTGGAAGCCGTGGACATTTGCACCCCACATGCTTCCCACGCACCCATCGCCGTTGATAGTTTGAAAGCGGGCAAGCATGTCTTGGTTGAAAAACCGATGGCATCAAACCTGAAAGGCGCAACAGCGATGGTGAAGACAGCGAAGGAAACAGGCAAAGTGCTGTTTTGCGGCATCAAGAGCCGTTGGGCTGCTTCCACCCAACAAGTCAAGCAGTTCGTTGACAGCGGGGCGTTAGGCAAGATTTACTTCGCCGAGATTGTTTCCACCCGCCGTCGGGGCATCCCCGGTTGGGGCAGCACCTTTATCCGCAAGGAAACCGCAGGCGGAGGCGTGGTGTTAGATTTGGGCGTTTACCTTGTGGACACTTTGCTTTACCTGCTTGGCTTCCCTAAGCCCCTCACCTGCTCCGCTATCGTTGGCGGTTTCTTGGGACCTCAGCCCGAAGCCGTCGTCCAAGGCGGATGGTGGTGGAACACGGAAGAGTTTGAAGTGGACGATTTCGGCAGCGCTTTCCTGCGCTTTGAGGACGGCACAGCTGCTGTCATCAAAGTCTGCTGGGCAGCCCACACGGACAGCTTAGGCACTTCCTTCCTGCTGGGCACCAAGGGCGGATTGAAGTTAACCAACCCACCTGAATGGTTCTTTGACTACGCAGGGTTCATGGCGCAAACCAAACTGCCCCAAGCCCAAGACAACGAGGACGGTTTTGTTCAAGAGGTGCGCTTCTTCGTAGAAGCTATCCGCAACCAAACACCGCCCCCAGTCCGACCCGAAGAAGCCTTGTTAGGGCAAGCCATATTGGAAGCCATGTATCGTTCCGCCCAACTCCAGCGTGAAGTGACCGTGAAGGTGCCTGAGGTTTAACCGAACAACAGTCGGCATCCTGCAACAACCCAGCCCTGTCCATCACATCTAATTCTCGCTATCTTTCCCACCAGGCACCGACACTGCAGGCTATAATTTAAACCGCTGCCATCTGTTAAGGGCTCGCCGTTGAAAACTTGTAGACCACGAGGTGCATCGCCCGATGCCCCGATACTGGATAGAGACTTTCGGCTGCCAAATGAATGTCTTGGATAGCGAGGTTATGGCAGGGCTTCTGACCCGAATGGGCTACCAGAAAGCCAAAGCGCCCGACGACGCTGACATCATCGTAATCAACACTTGCACTGTCCGACAAAAGCCCGACGAAAAGGTCTTTGCCTACTTGGGCGAGTTTGCCAAACTCAAGCAACGCAAGCCGCACCTGATTTTGGGCGTGGCAGGTTGCATGGCCCAGCGGGAGAGCGATGTTATCAAAGCTCGCGCCCCCTATGTGGATTTCCTTCTTGGTCCCCGCAGCGTTCATCGGCTGCCTGATCTGATCCGCACTGTCCAAGAGCAGCGGCGCTTCACCGAATACTTGAACCTTTACGACGACCCAGTTCCCCCCGACTTGGTAGTCCGCAACAGCGATATTTTCGCTTATGTGACCATTATTCACGGGTGCAACAAAAAGTGCACTTTCTGCGCTGTCCCCACTGCCCGTGGTCCAGAAAAAAGCATCCCGCCCGAGATCGCGTTGGACCAGGTGCGGCAACTGATAGACCTTGGCTACCG
>VAPR01001326.1_pt1 | contig 12564 bp, 8 predicted proteins | sample 3380701 | NCBI WGS metagenome assembly VAPR01 (sample SAMN11536904, study PRJNA540576) | hot springs metagenome | isolation source: hot spring wet sediment | place: Spain: Lobios | collected 2014-01
GGAGTGCTTCATCAACAGCACCTTCATATCCGCAAAAAAAAGGGCGAGGATTGGCGCGACCAAGCGGGGCAAGGGTTCGAAGGTCATAGCAGTGGCAAACCGCGCTGGTCTTCCTCTCGCCACTTGGGTTGCAAGCGCTTCGCCGCGTGAGGCCATACTCATGGAGCCGACCCTGCAAGCCCGCGGGGAGGTGCCCCAGCGCGTGATCGGCGACCGCGCCTATCAGAGCGATCCGCTGGACGAGCGCTTGGCCGCCCAAGGGATCGCGATGATCGCCCCACATCGCCGAAACCGCACGAAGCCCCAAGATGGCCGACCGCTGCGGCAGTGCCGACGCCGCTCGCAAGGTGGAGCGGCCCCTTCGCCCGGGTGGCAGACTTCCCGTCCTCTTCTGGTCCGCTACGAACGCCATCTGGCACACTACCTCGGCTTTGTCCATGTGGACTGCATCATCCACGGAGTTTTTGAGCTGACTTCTTAAACACTCTTAGTCTGCCAGATCCCGTAAGCTTACCTTGGGATCCTTGATTCTCTCTCACCATAGCGCTACATTTTTTCACCTCGAAGCCAAAGAATGGGGGGATCCAATGCCACTTAAATTCTACATCGAACCGCATAGCCCAATTCCGCTCCACGCACAGATCATCGACCGTATTCGACTCGCCCTGTTGACAGGAGAGCTGCGACCTGGTGACACGCTACCCTCTATCCGAGATGTCGAAAGAGAGTGTGGAGCGAGCCGCAATATTGTGCGGCGGGCGTATTTGGAGCTAGAAGCTTACGGGCTCTTAAAGCTTAAACATGGCAAGGGAGTCATCGTCCACGACGATCTTCCTCACTTAACGAACAAGGTACTCGCCCACCGTAGTCAGAAACTTTGCCAAGAGGTACTATCTAAGGTCAAGGCCATCGGCCTCGTCGGATCCTCCTTCGCTCGCATGTTGTACCACGTTGCTTTGGCAGATGAACGGTCGCGGCAGCAGTTTTTTTACGTGGACATCACGGGACCATTGGCCCAAGAGCGCGCCGCTCAGATCAGTCGCGCTTGGCAAATCACTATTGTTGGATTGGCTATTAAGGATATAGGTGTGTTGGAGCAAATCAGGCGGGAGACCCCTCTCAAGGTCTTCACTAACTTCTATAGATATGGTGAAGTGGCCAAACTCCTCAGCTATCCCAATGTAGATCTCATCCCAGTCGCCTTGAAGTTCAGCAAGGAGATGGAAGCAGAGATTGACCGTCTTCGCGAAGGCTCGATCGTGGAGATCGTCCTTGATGAACGGGACTTTTCCAGCTATGGAGGGTTGATCCTAGAGAACTATCAGCACGCCTTTGCTTCTAAGAAGCTATTCTTCAGGGTCAGAGCAATGACAACCATCGCTGATCTGAAAAATAGATTGAGATCGGGGAATTGCCACATGCTCATCATCAGCAATCGGCTGTGGGATCAACTGCCGGAAGACGTGAAACGCTTGAGGATGGTCACCTACCCTAAGATGGAGTTCGATGCTCGCGCTTCAGAACCTGCTCGACTTCGAGCAGGAATTATACTCTAATATGCTCGCTTGACTTCAAGGAGCGCGCAGTATCGCGCCTCACATTGCTTGGCCTCACTCAAGTGATTTAAATTAACACATTTTCCCCACTCATATACACCTCCACTCGCTTGAACTTTCCCTGCTCGAGGTAGAAGAAATTGCAGTTGCTCATATTGACCTGACGACCGTCCGTTCCTACAAGGACGACGTTGAATTGCGCCGCACATCTCTCGCGCTCAGTATCCACCACATGGGAGAAGTCCTTATGGACCATGAAGTTATAGTTATTGAAGAGGTTCTCGAACATCCGCTTGATCCCCGTATCGCGACCCACGTGAGTCGTAACAGCCAGTTGAGGGCGCCCCTCCTGCATGGCCACCGATCGGATTATGAACACAGCATCCGGACAAAAGCACTCCAACGTGGCAGCCAAATCCCTGCGATCTACGCTTCCGAAATACTTCTCTTCTACCATCTGAACGTAATATTCGTAAGGATAACTTCCCATATAAGCCACCTCCTGGCGAGGGTATCTCCATTATTGGGCCTCACAAAGAGCTCGTAACAGAGAAAGAGCCCATCGCACGCAGAGATGCTTCCTACTGAGCGTTTCGCGTTTCATCAACTCTGTGAGGCTCATTAAGACGTCACCATCATCTCCCGTGCCAAAATGGTTCGTGCCAGTTCAGCGCAGGCGAGCAATCGCTCATAATCAATCCCGGTTCGAATCCCCATCTCATGAAACATCAGCACAAGCTTCTCGGTGGCGACATTCCCGGTCGCGCCTGGACTAAAGGGACAACCGCCAAGCCCACCAATGGAGGCATCAAAAATCGTAATGCCCGCCTGGAGGGCAGCATAGGCGTTTACTAACGCCATGTGTCGCGTATCATGAAAATGCACCGATAACGCTCGAGCTGGCCACCGCTGACAAGCACGGGTTAACAGGTCACCAGTCTGCACCGGATTCGCACATCCAATTGTATCTGCGAATGTCACCTCATCGCTTCCCATGTCAAAAAGTGTCTCGGCGATCTCCATCACACGCCCCACGGGGACTCGCCCCTCATAAGGACAACCAAAGGACGCACTGATTATCCCACGAACCCAGAGCCCATCTGCTTTGGCCCTCGCGATAATCAGCTCAAACTGGCGGAGCGATTCCACAACAGACATGCCAACGTTCTTTTGATTGAGCGCCTCAGTTGCAGCGACCACCAGCGTGATATCCGTGAGGGCCGGGCACCGCCGGGCTCGTTCATAGCCCTTCTCGTTCGGGATGAGGGCCATGAGCCTCGTGCCCTCCGGAACCTCAAGACGCGAGAGCACCTCCTCGGCGTCCTTCAACTGTGGGATCACCTTCGGATGCACGAATGACGTCACTTCGATCCTTCGGATACCAGCCCATATAAGCTTGTGGATCAACTCAACCTTCTGCGACGTCGGCACTTCCACAGCTAAGTTCTGCAGTCCATCACGAGGACCTACGTCCACAATCTCTACTGCTTCTGGCAATGGGTTCATCAAATCACCCCCTCCTCATGTAAGGTGTTCAACTCTTTGTCACTTAATCCTAACAGGCCTCTGAAGATCTCCTCATTGTGCGCTCCTATCGGCGGGCCAATCCATTTCGTAACCCCAGGCGTCTCACTCAAGAAAGGAAGAATCCGCGGAATTTTCAACGGCTCTCCGTCCGGAAGAACTACCTCCTCGAACAAGCCGCGTGCAATGAAATGCGGATCTCTGACGATCTCAGCAATGCTGTAGATGGGCCCACACGGAACACCTGCTACTTCCAGCGTTTCAAAAACCTCCTGGAAAGTGTGCTCCCGGGTCCATTCCTCGATCGCCCGATCTATCATCTCCTCATGTTCGACGCGCCCGTCATTGTGCGCGAGCTTCGGATCTTCAGCCAAATCTGCTCTCCCTATGGCGTACATCAACCGCTTGAAAATCGTATCTCCATTACCGCCGATCACGATGTACTTGCCATCCCCACATCTGTAAGTGTTCGTTGGAACGATTCCAGATAGTTTAGCTCCCTCTCGCTCACGAACATATCCCAGCTTATCATACTCCGGTAATAAGCTCTCCATCACGTTAAAGACCGCTTCATAAATGGCGACGTCCACCATCTGTCCCCGTCCGCTACCGATAACGTCCCTGTAGTAAACCGCTATCAGAGCTCCCAAGGCCGCATGCAAACCCGCCAGCGTGTCCCCGAGACTCAGATTCGGACGCACCGGAGGGCGATCAGGATAACCGGTCACGTATCGAAGCCCCCCCATCGCTTCAGCCACGCTGGCATATCCCGGCCGATGCGAATACGGTCCTGTTTGTCCCCACCCAGAAACCCGAACCATAATCAATCGCGGATTCAGCGCTCGCAAATGTTCCCACCCCAATCCCCACTTCTCCAACGTCCCCGGTTTGAAGTTCTCCACGAGAATGTCCACGCGCTGAGCGAGTCGGCGAGCGATTTCCTGCCCTTTAGGATGTCGCAGATTCAACGTGATGCACTTCTTATTGCGCCCGAGGATGTACCACCACAGCGCTGTCCCCTTATACACCTTCCGCCACCGTCGAAGCGGATCTCCAATCCCCGGCGGCTCGATCTTGATCACCTCGGCCCCAAAGGCGGCCAGGATAACACCCGCAAAAGGACCGGCCAGTAATTGACCCATCTCCAAAACCTTCAATCCCTGAAGGGGCATTCGCCTCTCGTCCATAGGGACACCCTCTCCGCAAACGCTCGTCCTTTAACGCTCCACCCCCGGCAATCCCATCAAGTACTCGAGCACCTCACCGAGAGAAACCACATCACCATATTTCGCATCGATGTCAAAGAGATTGGCCTCATGAGGACCAGGTGCTCGATCTCCAACCGCTTCGCGAACGACGATCGTGCGAAATCCGTGCTGGCAGCTGTCCACGGCCGAGGCACGCACGCACCCGCTCGTCGTGCATCCCCCGATCACCACCGTGTCGCACCGAAGCGCCGTCAGGGTCGAAGTCAATGACGTCCCGAAAAACGCGCTCGCGTATTTCTTCACAATCACATGCTCCCCGGGCTTGGGGGCAAGTCGTTCGTCAATTGCCGTCATGCGCGATCCTTTCTTCAATATGCTCAAGGATGGCACCTTCATCAGAAACACCCCCGCGTCCCGAAGGTCCTCTTCGTACTCCACTGTGGTGAAAAAAATAGGGACTCCCTTCCCCCGCGCCGCCATCAACAATTCTCGCGCCGCTTCCACTTCCGCGTCATAATTGGAGGCTAACGGCGAACTCGGATCCGTGAACGCCACAATGAAGTCCACGATCAATAGGGCCGGTCGCTCCCCAAAGCCAACCCGTCGCGCGAACCCCCGTTGCTCATAAAACCGACGAATCTCCACATCTCCCATGAATGAGCTACCCTCCCTCCCCAAGACCATAATCTAAGGATCTGCCACCATCTCCTGCGGCACGCCTTCGACACGCCCCGCCTTGATCCCAATCGGCTCTGGTACCGGACCGAACGTGAAGATCGGAACAGGTCCTCGCCGCTGCCGCTTCTCCGCCCGAAGCTTCTCCGTCGTCTCCCAATCGATCTCAAATGTCACTGGGTCCAAGACCACCCCATAGTCCCGCTCCGCCTTCTCCCTGGAAACCAACCCGCGAATTACATCCATCCGTACCCGCTCGGCCGGACGATCTAGAGGATCCTTCCACCCCCCACCTCCAGCTGTTTGATAGATCAAGATGTCCCCCTTACGCACAGGTACCTGACTGACCTTCGAAGGAAGAGGCACTCGCTCTCCTGTCGTCCGAATCAAAAGCTTGCGAGAACACTCTCCGGGAAGTCCCCCCAGAATCCCCCACGGCTTCGAACGCTCACGATCATCGTGAATGGCGATCTCTCCATCCGCCTCAAAGCGATAGACCTTATGCACCCCATTGCCTCCACGGTGGAACCCAGCTCCTCCCGAATCGATCAAAGAACCATATTCCAGAACCGTCAGTGGATAATAGTTCTCCAAATACTCTGTCGGAATGTTCTCAAAGAGCGGCCACCACGAATGCGCATCCAACCCATCATCCACCGGTCTCCCGGGGATCCCGCCGAAGGTGATCTCCATCAAATGGAAGAACTCCCCCCGCTCATCGTAACCGTTATAGAGCAAGTATGGACTCGTCCCGTAGCCAGCCGCCGTTGACAGCTCCGGAGCATTTACTCCCAATGCCCCTCCGAGGACATCGAAGAGCCGCGCCAAGGCGTGCGTCCGACAGCCGAGCGCCGCTGGGAATTTAGGCCTCAACAAGGACCCCTCCGGCAAGATGATGTGCAAGAGCGGATAGAATCCATCGTTGAACAGGATCTGCGGATCATAGACCATGATCAGATAGACGCCGATGAACATCTTGAACATTTCTTCGCTCAAGTAGAAGTTAATTGGCCCTGGTGCTTGCGGATCTGTCCCTGTCCAATCGAAATACCCATGATCCCCCTCGCGCCAAATGGTCAGCTTCATCTTATAGGGCCCATTGCCACGTCCATCATCGTCTACATAGTCCTCAAAACTCACCGGCTCCTCGGGTAAGTTCTTCACAATCAGCGCGCTCATCGCTCGATACGTTCGATCTAGCAACGCTTCGAATGCTTCCAGCACGACGTCCTTGCCAAAGCGATCACATAGTTCCTGCACGCGCTTCTCAGCCGTCCGACACCCGGCCACGATCGCCATCAGATCGAAATAGTTCATCGTCGGCGTCCGCGTGTTGTTCAGGATCAGATCGAGCACATCCTCATTGAGCTTCCCCTCCTCGAAGAGCTTCACCGGAGGAATCCGAACCCCCTCGCCGAAAATCGTCGTCGCATCCGTCGGCAAACTCCCCGGCACCGGCCCCCCCACGTCAAGCGTATGCCCGAATTGCGAAGCCCATCCTACGAGCTCACCATCATAGAAGATCGGCAGAAGCACCAACCAGTCATTGATATGCGAGATAGCGGCCTGGCATTTATATGGATCGCTCGTCAGGAAGATGTCACCCGGCCTGATCCCCCGCTTCCAATCCCGAATGAACCCAGCAATATATGAACCGAATTGTCCCACCACCATCCGCCCATCCGGCGTGCACACCATAGGGAACGCATCATGCTGTTCGCGGATCACAGGTGACATCGCCGAGCGAAAGACGACAGCATCCATCTCATACCGAATGTTCCGTAACGCATTTTCGATGATATCCAGCGTTATTGGATCAAGCTGGACCCTCGCCTTCATAATTTTCCTCCCATCTACGAACTCTCTTGCGCGTGGCCCTCTGGCCAAATCAGGATATTCAGATATTCGTCAACCTCTCCATAATGCCCGGGAAGGATCACCACCGTTGAATCTATTTGCGTGATTACTGCGGGACCGTGGATCACATTCCCGGGACGAAGCCGACTCCGATCGTAGATCGCCGTGTCCAGGAAACCGCCTTGAAAGTAGATCTGATGATGATCCACCATCGCGTGCCGACTGTCGCTCCCCTCCCGCTCAAACCGAGGCAACTCGAGCTTCCGCACCATACCGACGCCGATGGCACGCACATTCACGACCTCAATCATCGAGTCGATGTTAAAGCCGTAGTTCTGCTGATGTACCCGCTTGAAGTCCGCCACGAGCTGCTCGAATCCGATAGCGTCAAGATCCACAACGCTGACAGGGATCGGGAACTCATAGCCTTGACGGTAGTAACGAACATCAACCTCATACTCGATATGCTGTCGTTCCGGAGGGATGCCCTCTCTCTGCAACCATTGGCGCGCTTCCTCGGCCAGTTTGAGCAGCAGGGTCTTGATCTCTGTGGGGGACGTTTGATCCAACGTCCGAATATATGTACGCGCGAATTCATTCTTGATGTCAGAATGTAAAAATCCAAGTGCTGAGAACACTCCGGGCATGAGCGGGACGATCACCGGCCATGAGCCCGTCAGCCGCGCTAGCGCATTCGCATGCAGAGGGCCAGCCCCTCCAAAAGCCACTAAACAAAAATCACGGGGATCAAGTCCGCGTTGCACAGTGACCAATCGGATCGCCCCGAACATATTTTCATTGACAATATCGAGGATCCCCTGTGCAGCTCCGTAGAGATCTAACCCCAGTGCATCAGCGATCTTTTGCACGGCCCGACGCGCGGCTTCCACATCCAGCATCATCTCACCACCCAGCAGCTTCGGGGGGAGATGTCCGAGGATCACATTGGCGTCGGTCACCGTAGGTTCTTCCCCCCCTAAACTATAACAAGCCGGCCCTGGTTCTGCTCCCGCCGACTGTGGGCCAACCCGCAACGCCCCTGTAATCGGCACGTGCGCGATCGAGCCCCCCCCCGCTCCAATCGATCGCACATCCACCGAGCGAACCTTCACCGGATAGTATCCAAGGCGTGTCTCCCGAGCCAGATAAGGACGCCCCCCAAAACTCACCGCCACATCCGTTGAAGTCCCTCCCATATCGAAGGAAATAACATTAGCGTATCCACAAAGCTGTCCAACATAACTGGCAGCGATAACTCCTCCCGATGGTCCCGACATCAAGGTATTCACCGGCTTATCGCTCGCCGCTTCCAAGCTCATCACTCCTCCATCAGAACGAAGGATGTTCACAACCGGTGCCAGCCCCTCCGCTTCCAACTTCTCCCGAATCCCACGCAAATATCCACTCATCCGCGGCCGCACGTAGGCGTTCATCACCGCCGTCAGCGTACGCTCATACTCCCGGAACTCCGGCAGGATGTCGCTGGAGATCGTCACTGATAAATCCCCACTCTCCCGCTCGATGATCCGTTTCACCTCCTGCTCGTGCATCGGATTCACATACGAATGCAGCAATGAGACCGCCAACGCTTCGACCTTCCTCCCATATAACCGTTGTGCCCAATTCTGGATCTCCAATAACGCTGCACGCACCTCGCCAACATCTAACGGGACCAACTCCTCGCCACGTGCGTTGATGCGTGCCGAAATCCCTCGCGTCAACTCCAACGGTGCCATCGGATCTGGCTTAATCATGATGATCCAGCCGGCCAATGGTCCCGGCGTCTGTCCACGCGCGACATGCAGAATCTGCTCGAACCCCTTATTTGTGATCAATCCCACGAGCGCCCCCTTCCCCTCTAACACCGTGTTTGTAGCCACCGTCGTCCCATGCAAGATCAATTGGATATCCCGCGGTGAGATCCCCGCTATCTCGGCAATCTTTCGAATCCCATTGAGTACGCCGATGGAAGGATCCGATGGTGTGGAGGGGACCTTGGTCAGGAACAGCCTCCCCGTCTCCTCATTGAAAAGCACGAGGTCCGTGAATGTTCCTCCAACGTCAATCCCCAAGCGATAGTTCATAGACCATCCTCAGAAGACTAACTTCAAGCCAAACTGAATCTGCCGCGAGTTTTTCGCGCTTGTGATTGTCCCAAAGTTGGGATTCACGTTGCGCCCATCCGGGCCGGGAACGAACACGCGATCAGGAAGATTGAAGTTCGGGCGATTGAAGAGATTGAAGAATTCAGCGCGGAACTGCAAATTGATCTCCTCGGAGACTTTCGTCGTTTTCTGCAGGATTGCATCAACTTGCGCAAATCCCGGCCCATCTATAATGTTCCGTCCGGCTGTCCCTGGCAGAGCCTCGAACCCAGCCGGCGTCAAAAAGCCCAGCGGCGCCGTAAATACCGAGGTGTCGAACCAACGATGGGGACGCCGTTGATCAGAAGGCAGATTCGGATTCCCCCTCACATCCGGCCGCGGGAAGCGAAAGCCCGGCGGACTCCCTGTCGGATGCTGCGGTGTCAACGGTTGCCCCGAATGCAATGTGACGATCCCTCCAATCTGCCACCCCTCGCTCACCTTACCCCACGCCCCCCTCACCGAACGCCCAAACGGTAGCTCGTAGAGGAAACTCCCCACGAACCGATGGCGAACATCAAAGTTCGCCCGCCCACGCTCGCAACGCAAACACCGTGGATCCTGCTCCCGTGTCGGCGCCCCTCCTTCCTCACGCGCCGAAGAGACCGTGTCGATCGCCTTTGCCAACGTATAGGAGGCAACAAACGAAAGGCCTCGCGAAAGCCGCCGCTCCAATCGAATGTACCCACTATGATAGGTGCTGGTAGCCCCACTGGCCTCCATAATGTAGAAGCTGAAATTCGGTACTGGCCGAGCCCCCGTCCTGAAATCCTCTGGATTCCCCGTGGTTAAACGATTCAAGTTGATACCCGTCGACCCGACATAGGCGACCTCCACCATCGTATTCGCCGTCAACTGTTGCTGCACGTTCAGCGTATAGCTCTGGACATACCCGATAGGGAGATCAACCTGAGGGCTAATGCCACTGATCGGGATATTATGAGGATCAGAGAGCGGCCCATATGCGTCCGCATATCGGAGCGGCGGAAGTGGGGCTCCAAACCGAGCGAAGTCAACGAGCACGAGCTGTGCCGTGAACGGCAACAAATTGCGCGAATCCGAAGAAGCCGACCAGTCACGCAGAGCGTTGTAAATCCCATATCCGGCCCGCACCACAGTTCGACCCGTTCCGAAGATGTCCCAGACGAGACCGAACCGTGGAGCCAGATTGCGAAAGTCAGTCTTTGTAACCGAACGCCCGAGCCCGCGCGACTTCGAAGTCACGAAACGAACCGGCGGTAATCCAAGATTCCGCAGGAGCGTATTATACTCAGTCACCAAACGGCCGTTGACCTCCGGTGGAAGCCGATCACCTGCAATGATGATCTCTCCCGTGAATTGGTCGAACACGGCGAGTCGATTGTTCACCTCATAGATCGGTGGAAAGACCTCATAGCGCAATCCGTAGTTCAATGTCACACGAGGAGTCACACGATACTCATCGTGAAAAAAGACTCCGAATAGATTGGTGCGAAAGTTACCCGTCGTATCTCCTTGCAGCTTGACGATGCTCGCTGGACGATCCAATAGAAAGTCCGCCCGGGGATCACCAGTCACCAATACCGGAGATGCGAACGAGACGAATCCCCGAGTGAAGAAATTCGAGAGCGTATCAAAACGCACGTGGTGATAGTCGCCACCGAACTTCAACACGTGTCGTCCCCTCGTCCAAACCAGGTTATTCCGGATGACATATTCGTTGTTCTTGCGAAAGAGCGGATTGAAGACATCCGAGTCTCCGAATTGCGAAAGCCCGGGCACCGTGTAGGCCGGGAACCCACGATCGCGTCGAGCGATTTCCTGATTCACCCCATTAAGCCGAGCGAAGTTGACGTCCTGATTGGCCGCCAGACGCTTTCCATCATAAAAGCTCCAGCCTATGCGAAGCTCGTTGATCACATTGTCCCTCAGAGTTGAAGTCAACCCAATGGCCAGATTCTGCGTGTCGTCTTCGATCGGCGTTGGAAACCCAGGCGGAGGCGGCGGATCAAAAGTCAGGATATTGTCCCCGAACGGTAAACTCTGATCACCCCGAGCCAAAATATAACGGGCAAAAAATTGCTGGCGAGGGCTGAATTGGTGATCGAAGCGCGCCACCACTTGATCCCGATCCTCAATCCGTTTGGCGACCGAGACGTGATTGAGCCCGCGCTCGCTCGGCCTCAGGTTCGGCACAGGGAAGAACCGGTCAATGATCGCTCGAGCGATGGGACCAATAGGCACCTGGTAGAAGGTCTTCCCCCCAATGGTAACAGTCGGAAATGGTCGCCCCGTCTCTGGATTGATGACCGGATTCTCGAAGAGCCCCTTCCGCTCGTTCTCCGTGAGAAGAGCCGAGAGAACCGTCTCCTCCTTCCGGATGCGCAGCCCCTCATAGGTGAAGAAAAAGAAGGTACGATCCTTCACAATCGGGCCACCGAAACTCCCCCCCAAATTGTTCTGTCGGAAGGCCGGGATAGGGCGATCCGGGAGGTCAAAGAAGTTCTTCGCATCGAACTTATCGTTCCGCACGAACTCAAAGAGCGAACCATGAAAATTATTCGCGCCCGACCTCGTGAGGATGTAGACCTGTCCCCCACCGAACATCCCCGCCTCCGTCGAATATGAAGCTTGTAGGACACGGAACTCTTGAATCGCCTCAATAGATGGCGTGACCGTGGGGACATTGAAGTAATGATCAATCGCCGGAATTCCATCAATAAGGTAATTATTCTGATCATTGCGAGCGCCACTAGCAATGAACCCCACATTCCCTGTACTCGCTGTGTCGAAGCCACCGTTCCCCCCCTGCTCCTGCGGAGCGACATTCGGAGAGAGCAAGGCCAATTGTATGAAGTTGCGGCCATTAAGCGGAAGATCAACGACCCTCCGGTTCTCGATGATCTCTCCAATGGTCGTCGTCGTCGTATCCGTCAACGGCGGTGCGGCCGTTACAGTGACAACCTCGGTCACTGTCCCCACACGCAATTCTATATCCAGCCGGAGAGTTTGATCGATCCGCAACATGATATCTCGGCGCACTTCCCTCTGAAATCCTGGAGCTTCAATGATGATCTCATAGGAGCCGACGGGCAAGAATTGAAGCGCGTAAAACCCACGCTCATTTGTCAACACCGAGCGCTCCAGGTTCGTCTCTGTATTCCGTGCCGTCACCTTAGCTCCTGCAACGGCCGCTCCCTGCTGATCGGTCACTAAGCCTTCAATATTCGCCGTCGTCCTCTGCCCGAGGGCACCGCTATCAAGTAATACAAGCGCCCCCAAAATAAAGAGAACCCAGGACTGCCTCAGCTTAGCGAATCGCCCCGCCATCACAGTGACCTCCCTATTTATTTTTCAAAACAACTGTCTTGTTTTTAAAACAGCTCTTCTATATAGCACGGGGTCCCTGTTTTGTCAATAGCTATAATTTCATTATAGTATTGTCAATTCCACCTGATCCAGACAGCCATCCAAAGACAAAGATATGGAGGCTCAGGGGGGGGAGAATCATACAGCGCACCTCTTCGATGCTACAAGGCTGGCAGAGGCAGTGGGAGCCGGGGGAGGCCGGAGATGGGCGGTGAAGCTCGGGGATGGCGCCATGGTAGATGAGTCGCAGCC
>VAPR01001327.1_pt1 | contig 12559 bp, 16 predicted proteins | sample 3380701 | NCBI WGS metagenome assembly VAPR01 (sample SAMN11536904, study PRJNA540576) | hot springs metagenome | isolation source: hot spring wet sediment | place: Spain: Lobios | collected 2014-01
AGCGAGAGATCTCTCGCTCTTTCGACTTATTCCGAAGCCTCGAGCGGCTTCATGCCCATTTCTTCCAGTTTGGCGTATATATCCTTCAGCTTTGGATTTCCCTCTCCGACAATTTCCCCGGAAATTACGACAAGCGGATACCACAAATCTTCCTCAACGATCCGTTTTGCCCAGCTTTTGTCTTCTTCTGTCTCTGGCTGTTGAAAGTCGGAATAGCTGATGCGGATGCTGTCGCTTCCGTACTTGCGGGAAAGGGCTGCCTGCAACCAGTCAGCGGTCTCTTTTGCCGATGGCAGATTGACGCAGCTGGCACAAAGCTGCTCTGTGCCGTACACTTTTATTTCCATGATCATGGCTCCCCTACCCTCTTTTATGCCAGTGCCTGCTCCAGATCCTCGATCAGGTCTTGAATATCCTCGATACCGACAGAAATGCGAATCAGGCCATCCGTAATGCCAAGCTCTGCGCGCCGCTCAGCCGGAATGGACGCATGCGTCATGCGGGCAGGTACACTGATCAAGCTTTCAACCGCTCCAAGCGACTCGGCCAGCGTGAAGTATTTTACTTTCGACAATACTTCATCTGCACGCTCGCCGCTTCCTACGTCAAACGAGATCATGCCTCCGAACCCACGCGCCTGCTTTTGAATCAGTTCATGGCCAGGGTGGTTGGCCAGTCCCGGATAGATGACGCGTTTGATGTCGCTGCGCTCGGACAGCCATTTGGCAAGCGTACGTGTATTCTGCTCGTGTTCCTCCATGCGGACGCCGAGGGTTTTCATCCCGCGCAGGAGCAGCCAGGAATCCTGCGGTCCGAGAACGCCTCCGATGGCGTTTTGCAGGAAGTGCAGCTCCTCGCCCAGCTTCTCGTCTTTTGCCACAACCAGACCGGCTACCACGTCACTATGGCCCCCCAGGTACTTGGTTGCACTGTGGTAGACGATGTCTGCGCCGAAATCGAGCGGATTTTGCCAATACGGTGTCATAAACGTGTTGTCCACGATCAACAGCAGGTTCTTCGCCTTGGCAATCTCCGCCAGTGCAGCGATGTCGCTGATGTTGAGCAGCGGGTTGGTCGGCGTTTCCATGATGATCGCCTTGGTCTCCGGACGAACCGCACCCTCTACCGCAGACAAATCGGTCGTATCCACATAGGTCGCTTCCAATCCAAGGCGGGAGAAGACGCGGGTAATCACGCGGTATGTTCCGCCGTAAACGTCGTCGCCAACAATAATGTGATCCCCTTTGCTAAAGAGGGACAGCACGGTGGACAGCGCAGCCATGCCGGAACCGAACGCCAGACCGCGTGCGCCGCCTTCCACTTCGGCGATGTACATCTCCAGAGCATGGCGAGTCGGGTTGCCTGTGCGGGAGTATTCAAATCCCTTATGTTTGCCGATCGCTTCCTGTTTGTACGTGCTTACCTGGTAAATCGGAACGGATACGGCTCCCGTATGAGGATCACCGTCAATGCCTCCGTGAATCAAGCGCGTTTTTAACCGCATCTTACACTCCTCCTTGATAGATTTTTTTGCTCAGATAGCGCTCGCTGCCGTCGGCAAAGATGGTGACGATATTCGTGCCCGGCTTTGCTTCTCTCGCCTCGCGCAGTGCGGCTGCCATTGCTGCTCCGGATGAACTTCCGACCAGAAGGCCTTCTTTTGCCGCCAACTGCTTCACCAGATCAAACGCTTCTTCGTCCATAATGGTATGGATGGCGTCAAAGTAGCCGGTATCCATAAACGGCGGGAGGAATTCCATACCGATGCCTTCTGTCTTGTGCGGACCAGGCTCGCCACCGTTCAAAATCGATCCCTCCGGCTCGACGATGACCGTTTTGACGGACGGTTTTTGCTCCTTCAAATAGCGGGCGACGCCCATGAAGGTACCGCCGGAACCAGCTCCGGCAACAAACACGTCCACTTCACCTTCCATTTGTTCCCAAATCTCCGGTCCAGTTGTCTTGTAGTGCGCGTCGGGATTGGCCGGGTTGGCAAACTGCTGGGGAACGAACGCACCTGGAATGGATTCGGCCAGTTCCTTTGCTTTGGCGATTGCCCCCTTGATTCCCAGCTCGGTAGGCGTATTTACGACTTCCGCCCCCAGTGCACGCATCAACTCCTGCTTCTCCTCGGAAAATTTGGCCGGAACGCAGAAAATCACTTTGTAGCCGGTTCCAACCGCGGCAAGCGCCACTCCGATCCCGGTATTCCCGGCCGTCGGTTCGATGATGGTACCGCCTGGCTTCAACTGACCGCTTTCTTCCGCTGCACGGATCAATTCCATTCCCAGCCGATCCTTGACACTTCCGCCAGGGTTGAAAAACTCCAGTTTTGCAAACAGCCGGACGCCTTCCGGCAGATCAAACTGCGTAAGTTCAACGATTGGTGTATTGCCAATCAGTTCCTTCACGTTGCCGTAAACCTTCACAGTACCTAACTCCTCATATTCATAATCATATCGTACTTATTATAACATGAGCCAGCCGGAAAAAGTCCATCCGGCGTAGACAGACCAAGTGCGCGGAAAGTGCCGGATCCCACGTAAAGACATGGATTTCTTCGTCCCCGGGGATTATAATAAAGGGGAGGAAGGAAAGGAGTGAATATTCATGGATAACATGATGGATCAAGTACAGGAAGTTCTCGATAAACTTCGTCCGTACCTGCAGCGCGACGGCGGTGACGTACAACTCGTCGACGTGGAGGACGGTATCGTCAAACTTCGTCTGATGGGTGCTTGCGGAAGCTGCCCTTCTTCTACGATTACGCTGAAAGCGGGCATTGAGCGCGCACTGGTGGAAGAAATTCCGGGTATCAAAGAAGTACAGCAAGTGTTCTAATTGAACATTCCTGTGGGAAACCCCCTACCTCCGAGAAAGAGGCAGGGGGTTGTTGCTTTTGTTTGAATGCATCGTCTGTCGGTAAAACGTCGCCACTTTTTCGGCGTACTCTTCCGGATACATGGCAAAGCTGCGCACATGCCCTGCTCCGGGAACCAGCCAAAGCTCGGAACGTGTCTCGCCTGCAAGCTTGTACAGCCGCTCGCTGTTTGAGTATGGGACGGTCTCGTCTTTCGTTCCGTGAATAAACAAAATCGGCTTGTCTGTATTGGTTACCGCTTGAAACGGCTTTACCTGCCGGGCATCAGCACGGTACAAAAGCGGACTGAGCTGGAGAATCAGCCAGTTGAATGGGAACCGGGGAAGACCTGTCCACTGGGGCAAATTTTCCTCCAGGTACTCCCTCAGGGAGAAAAACGGCGAATCCGCTACGACAGCCTTTACACGCGCGTCCTGCCCTGTTGCCAGCAGGGAGGTTGCCGCTCCCATGGAAAATCCGATCAATCCGATGCCATGCTCGGGAAAACGGCCGGCAACGTAATCGACAGCACCAAGCAAATCCAACTGCTCCCGAAGACCGATTGTGGTTAGGTCCCCGCCGGACTCCCCGGCGTTTCGGAAGTCAAACATCAATACGTCAAAGCCCTCGTCCAGCAGGCGGGCTGCCAGGGACAGCGCCGGCAAATGGGGTTCCTGCCGGTTCTGGCTGTAGCCGTGCGCAAAAATAACGGTAGATCCGTTGCTGCGCATGGTATTGGCCCGGGCGGAGAAATACCAGCCGCTGAGCCGAACCTCCGGGTCACGACTGGGAAACGACACCGATTCCGTCATGTTGATACCAAAATCCTCCGGCTTCATATCCACCGGCTTTCGCGGAGGATGAGTGAGCTTCCAGCTGACCCGCATGGCAATGACAGAGGCCGCGGCCGTCATCGCAACCAGCAACATGACAGCAATCCACATCAAGATGCTCATACCGGTGTAATCGGCTCCCTTCCAGTCAGCACGGCGGCGATGTTCTCCGCCGCCAGACGTGCCATTTGGGTACGCGCCTGATACGTGGCACTGCCGATATGCGGCAGCGCGACAACATTCGGCAGGGTCAGCAGCGGATGATCGGTTGGAACGGGCTCCTGCTGAAATACGTCCAACCCGGCCGCCCAGATCTGTTTTTCTGCCAATGCGTTGTACAAGGCAGCTTCGTTCACGGTTCCGCCGCGGGAGACGTTGATAAACACAGCGGATGGCTTCATCAGGCCAAATTCGCGTTCGCCCATCAGCTCATGCGTTTCCGGGGTGAGCGGCGTCAGGAGCAGCACGTAATCCGACTCCTGCAGCAACTCGTCTAACTCGCAATAGCGGGCGCCGGTGGCCAGTTCCGCCTCCAGCTTGCGGCGGCGATTGTGGTACAGAATGGACATGTCAAAGCCTTTTGCCCGCTTGGCGACCGCTTCTCCAATCCGCCCCATTCCGATAATCCCCAGTTTGGCACCATATACACTTTGTCCGGCCAGCAGGTACGGACTCCACGATTTCCATTCGCCGGCATGCAGGAATCGGTTGGCTTCCACCAGTCGACGTGCCGTTGCCATCAATAGCGCAAAGGCCAAATCGGCAGTGGCTTCCGTCAGCACGTCAGGCGTGTTTGTAACGACGATCCCCCTCTCTTTGGCCGCTCGCACGTCGATATTGTCGTAGCCGACCGCCATGTTTGCCACGATTTGCAACCGTCCGGCACGCGACAACAATTCTTCGTCAATGCGATCGGTTAACATGGTAAACAAGGCGTCTGCCATTTCCGCCTTTTCCAAAAGCACTTCTCTGGGGACCGGAGTATCCTCTCCCCATACTTCCACATCGGCAACCTGTTCCAGACTTGAAACAATTTCAGCAGCTACTTGCCTCGTCATATACACATACGGTTTTGCATTCGGATTCGTCATCATCTGGCCTCCACAACCAATCAATGAGCGGAATCGACACCCCGTACCGCTTGCAGATGGCAAGCGGGAAGCTGCGGAGTGCCAGTTCCATTTTCGCGAGCTCGTCTTCCAACTGCGACTGCAAGTCTTCTGCGTCCACTTCTGCTCGTTCCTCTGGCGAGAACAAACGGTAGGTTTCCACCAGCTTCAGGAATCGGCCGGGATACAGCAACAGCGCATACACGACGGCGTATTCGCTTTCCAGAAGCGGACAGACGCTGTTGTAGCCATCCAGAAACTGAATCACGACCTCTTCCCGCCATCCGTTGCGGCGAACATCAGCTTTGATCCACTGCCCGATGTCGCGTGCACGCATGTCGATGACCCAGCTCCACTCACCAGCCACGTAACGAGCACAGTCTTCATTAAATAGAATATACCCATTATCAAAATTTTGGTAGGCCACCTTGCCGCATTCTGCTGTCTCCTTGACCACCCGTTTGTAGTCCGCGTCATGCAAATACTGCACAGCAGTGTCTCCAAGTTGGTGAACATACGTATACGTGGTCAGCAAATACTCGTCAAATGAAGTGATCTCACCTTCCGCGATTTCCAGGTCGTCCTGAAATCCGCTGTACTCCCGAAGTTTTTTTCTCCACATCGAGGGCCAGCTTCCGAGCGAGCTGTACGGCAGAAACAAGCGGTCGCCGGTAAATCCAGCGGTTCCCTTGTGAAACAGGGCAAGCGCCTGTCCGTATGCGTATACGCCTTCGACGGGTATGGATTCGCGAAGGCCTCTGTACAGGTAATAGATTCGCTCGTCGTACACAAAATAAAACTTCCCATTGAGCGTTGGAGCAAGGGACAGCATATGGATGTCTCGCTGACCATTCAGGTGCTTTTTGACCCGCTCGATGAACTTGCTTTTATACCGGTAGCTGGCTGGCGCTGTGAACAGGTAAAATACGCCCTGATCGGTGTACAGTACAGTGTGGGCGCCCACCACTTTCCAATCCAGAATCCGAAACCCATATTCGCTTTCAATAAGTTCGCGTTCCTGCATGTGATTCAACCTCCCAACGCAACTCTCATAGGGCAGTTTATGTAGGCTGGGCGGGATAGGTGCCTATTCCTCGGCAGATACTACCCTCATGCATGTCCGAGAGTGAATGGAGGGGGAGGTCTACGATGACAGCCAGTTCGCTGAACAGCGACCTATGTTACCAACAAACCATAGAACTCCTGCAGAAGCGCGGAGTCCAACTGGAAGACATTGCCGATATCGTCATGTTTCTGCAGCAAACCTACATTTCTGATCTGACGATGGAGAGATGTTTGGAGAGTGTGCAGTCCGTGTTGAAAAAACGGGAGGTACAAAACGCCTTGTTGACAGGCATCCAGCTGGACATCCTGGCAGAGGAAAAAAAACTGCTGTCTCCTCTGCAGCAGATCATTGAAAACGATGAACCGTTATACGGCATCGACGAAGTGCTGGCTCTGGCCATCGTCAATCTCTACGGCAGCATCGGATTTACCAACTACGGTTACGTCGACAAAATGAAGTACGGAAAGCTAAAGGATCTGAACGACAAGCGCTTTGGCGTACACACGTTTTTGGACGATCTGGTGGGGGCGATTGCGGCCGCCGCCTCCAGCCGCATTGCCCACCGCCACAAGCAGGCGGAGGAGTATGACGCGTGCAGCCAATAGCTGCGTTAGACGGTTAGTCGGTTCATCCACTCTTGCAAATCGGCTGCGACGTATGTAGGCGGGTTTGTGTGGCGTTCAGCCTCCTCGACCGCGGAATACCCGGTGAGCACGAGCAGACTGTCCAGGCCGCTGTTCGCTCCTGCGTCAATGTCCGTATGCAGATTGTCGCCAACAATCAGCGTCTCTTCAGCTTGCGTACCGAGACGCTGCAATGCATACCGGACGATCAACTGCTCCGGTTTGCCGATCACGATCGGACTCACGCCGGAGGCAACGGATACCGCTGCCACCAGCGAGCCGTTGCCGGGGAGAAGGCCGTGTTCACTTGGCAGCGCTGCATCCCGGTTGGTCGCGATCAGCTGCGCTCCGTTGCGGATGGCACGGGTGGCAGCGGCCAGTTTTTCATACGAAAAGGAGCGGTCAATGCCAACCACCACGTAGCGTGCTCCCTCATCTGTCAGGACAAACCCCCGTCGCTCCAGCTCCAGGCGCAGGCCCTCCTCGCCGATCATGTAAACTGGCGTGCCGGGAGGTTCCTTTTCCGCCAGAAAGCTGGCAGCAGCCATGCTGGACGTGTACACCTGGTCAGCGTCCGTGGAAAGTCCCATGGCTGTCAGTCGTTTTGCCACCTGATCGGGTGATGCCGAAGAGTTGTTGGTCAGGTAGAGAAAAGGTATGCCCTGTTCCTGCAAATAGCTGATAAAAGGGATGGCTTCGGGAATCACTTCTCGGCCGCGGTATACCGTGCCGTCCAGGTCAAGCAAATAGCCCTTGTACTGCTTCATGTGGTCCTCCTGTAACACAAAATCCACTCGCTTGGGAGTGGATCTTTTTGTATGTCATTTCGCTTCTTTAATTTCAAAAATGCACTTGTCCCCGCCTTTTGCCATGCACGAGGTCTGCTCTACGTCAGCCTTCAATACGCGGCGGAACAAGGAAAGTTCGCAGCTGCACGCCTGGTTGAATTCCCGGGCAACCTGGGAAATCGGACAGTTGAATTCCTTGAGCACATACTCACCGGTCTCCTGGTTCTTTTCCCATTCGACCATGTAGCCCTTCTCGTTCTGCAGTTCGGCCAATCGAGCGACGCGGTGCTCCAGATCGCCTTCCATATGGCCGCGATACGCTTCCTCCAACCGGTTTTCCCTGCGTCGGAACAGCATCTCCACTTTTCCCAAACCGTCCATTTCTTTTAAATCGCGCAAGAAATCCAACGTGAGATGCGAGTAATTGCGGGGAAACAGTTCGTCTGCCTCCTGAGACAGGGAGTAGACATTCGTTGGGCGTCCCATCGCTTGACGAACAAGCGTCGACTTGATCAGGTTGTCCCTTTCCAACGTGTTCAGATGCCGGCGTACCGCCATTTCGGTAATCCCCAGCTCAACGGCCATGTCGCTCACCGACAGGGGCCCCTGTACCTTCAGCATGTGCAGGATCTGATCACGGGTGGAAGTTCCTTCATTCGTCATGTGTATCACCGCCCTTCTCTTCTCTATTGTAGCGGATTGCAACACTTTAGTAAACAAAAGAAAGCAGTTTGTATAAAAAAGGGGCGAATCCCCTGGAGGATTTAGAACAATTCTTTTTTCACAAACGCACGCACGGCCGGGTCGAACTCTCGAAGCGTGTCCACCTGAGTGCGAACAAGCGAAATCATCTCGCTTACCGGGATGCTTGTATACTCATTGACCAGGTGTCTGCGGAATTCCACGACAGCGGTGAACCGTTTTGCCTGATCGTCCGTCAACACCTGCTCATCCCGCAAAATCTCCACGATATCCGTGTAACTGCCGGGGTCGCGCATGATAAACCCGTCAATCAATGCGTTGCCGACGTCAATGATCGCCTCGATCGTCAGATGAAGGGCACGCTCCATCGCCGCCACTGCCACTTCATCCTGGATGATCGTCTCATCGCTGCGGTCAGCCAGCTTGTCCAGCAAATCCAGCATCCTGTTCATATGCGCCAACACTTCATCAATTCGCTTTGTATTTACATCGTACATAGGAATCTTCCGCCACCTTTATTTTTTCTGCTTCTTGGAAGCCCGTTTTGCATAAAAGATTGTGATCAAAAACGTCAACACTAACACAATCAGAACCAATTCTCCCTCTTGCAGGTAGGAATTGCTCATCAAGCTCACCTCTTTTCATCCATCAGTATACCAAAATTGGTGCCTCTGTCACGAAAGTCCTGCTCTTCCCACTCCCTTGTGTTACAATGTGAAAGGAGTTTTTTCGCAAGGATCAAGGAGGAATTGGCTGTGGAACGAGAACTTGCTTTGGAAGTGGTCCGGGTAACCGAAATGGCAGCCCTGGCTTCCTCCCACTGGCTGGGACGCGGGAAGAAGAACGAAGCCGACGGGGCCGCCACCTCGGCGATGCGGGCCATGTTCGATACAATTGCCATGCGCGGGACGGTGGTCATCGGCGAGGGAGAGCTGGACGAGGCTCCCATGCTGTACATCGGAGAAAAACTGGGCAACCAGGACGCGGAAGGACCTGAGGTAGACGTCGCGGTGGACCCGCTGGAGGGCACCACCATCGTGGCGAAGGGACACAACAACGCGATGTCCGTCATCGCCATCGGCGACCGTGGAACGCTGCTGCATGCTCCTGACATGTACATGTTGAAAATGGCGGTTGGCAAACGGGCTGCAGGCAAAATCAACCTGCATGACCCCGTGGAAAAGATGATTGAAGTAGTTGCGGAAGCGAACAACAAGCGCATTCAGGATGTCACGGTCATTATTCAGGAACGGGATCGTCACAACCACATCATCGATGCGGTCCGCGAAAAAGGGGCGCGCGTCAAACTGTTCGGAGACGGCGACGTAGGAGCCGCGATTGCCGCCTGCCTGCCCCATACCGGGATTGACCTGTTCCTCGGAATCGGGGGAGCGCCGGAAGGAGTCATCAGTGCAGCCGCGATCAAATGCCTGGGCGGTGACATGCAGGCGCAGCTGAAGCCGCAAAACGAAGCGGAACGGGAGCGCTGCATCCGCATGGGCCTGGCTGATCCGGAACAGCTTCTCACCCTGCATGATCTGGTTCGCGGAGACGACGCCATCTTCGCCGCAACCGGCGTGTCTGACGGGGAGCTGCTGCAGGGCGTACGCTATCTCGGCGACGATATGGTAGAGACTCACTCCATCGTCATGCGTGCCAAGACGAAGACCATTCGCTTCATACGCGCATTGCATAATCTGGAGCATAAACCAAATCTGGTATGGAAGTAGAGGGATGTTTTACCATGTCCACTGATCTGTTTTTTCTCTATGACGAGACCGAGCAAACCAATACCCGATTCGTCAGCTTTATGGCAGAAGCAACGCGCTTTGATCTGGCTATCACCACGACCAACCGGTTTTACGGCAAAAAGCTGGTCATCAACATCCAAAACGGACGTACGGCGATTATCGGCAATGACGATCTGAACGAAGAAGGGTACCTGGAGTACGCCTTTCAGTTGAATGAACAGGAAGCGGAAGAACTGAAATCATTTTTGCAGACGGTCATTTAAAACGGGAGCCTCGTGCTCCCGTTTGTTACATTTAGACAGATGCCTATTTCCGTTCGGACAATGCTCCTGCTGGGTGTTTGCCTCGTATACTGCTACTGCAAGACAGACACTAAAAATGAGGAGAGGATTCGCGAACATGCAACCGTATCAACCCGAACACGACGACTACCAACAATTCACGGAAGATCAGGCCGTCCCGGTGCAGTACTGGCAACGCCGGCGCAGAAGACGGCGATTTATTCCGATTCCCATTCCGATCCCGTATCCATATGACTACTATCCATACTATCCTCCGTACCCGTACTACCCATATCCGCCCTATCCGTATCCTCCATATCCGTACGACCCCTACAGCTACGGTTACCGGTACGTCCAGGGAACGGCAGAAGACGATATTACGCAGGAAGAGGAAGATTAAAGCACAATAAAAATAGCGCCCATTGACGGACGTTTTAGCCATGTCCGCCAGAGAGGCGCTTTTTCTTTTATCAACGACACCTTACTGTTCATTCGCGTTGGTGTTTTTCTGCATCCTCTCCCCGCAAACAGGCGGCGGCCGTCTCTATTTCTCGAAGAATCGCTGAAACTCCTCCTGAAATGGGGTAGCGTATCGACTTCTTTTGTCGAGATGCTTCCTCTTTTACCAGCCAATAAAACGGGTGGGTGATCTGATGAATGTTGCAAATAACGATATCTGCTTTCGCCACATACGGCTGCAGGGAATGGGGCTGGCTCTCCAGCACAACCACGGATCCCCCGCGCACGCTTATGGCCTCTTCGTATTGGGTAACCATATTGGACTGTGCACCACAGATCAGAAAATGCATTCCTTGCAACGTTTGTTTCATCTCACTTGGACTTTCACCATCATCCGGTCTGCCAACTTTTCGGCTTTTGGGCCTGTAAGCGTTTCTCTCTTCCGGCAAAATGTGTTCATGGATCGTTACAATCCGGTTGTTGTGCGGGTGGCTCACATCAAATAAAATGGTGACCACATCCCCAACGGTTACATGCTGAAGTTCATAAGCATGCAGCGGGATGAACAAATCCGCATCCTCCAAATCCCTAACACCAATCCAACCTGCTCTCTCCTCCACGATCCCCAGCAGCTCCCGATGACTGGATGGTTCCGCACCTTTTTGAAGCAAACGGTATCTGTACTGCGGAATCCCCGGTGAATATTCTCCCACCAGTTGCCCCTCCAGCTGATCTCCGTCCTCTGCCTGGATGCTGTAGATAATTTTTTCCGAAACATACAGATCGATTCCTTGCTCCGTTGCAAGCAGCCCGAACCGGGAACGAACGGGGATATGAAGAATCCCTTTCACCACAGGATGGTAGTGAAGAGGCTCCTCTCTCTGGGATGTCTCCCTCTGTTCGGAAGCGAGCGAAACCATCGGCTCCGTGGGCAAGGGTTCTTGCCGCTTCGGCAGCGGCCTTGCAAGATTGCCGCTCTCCTGCGATTCGATGACTACAGGGATCGCGAGCAACCGATTCAATCTCGCCACTTCTTCAGTCAAATCCCTGATTGTTTTTTCCTGGCTTTCACTTCGGTGCTTCCACTCAAGAATCTGGCTCTCCAGTTTCGCAATGCGTTCGAGCGCTTTCCTGTGGTTCCCCTCCATCAACCGTGCCTTCCGTTCGGCAGCTTCGCGCAGCTCTTGATCTTGCTTCCGTTTTGCTTCAAAGCCAGCCTCCTGCTCTTTTATCCTCTTCTGCTCCTGGGTCAGCGCCTTTTGCAGGGAGGTCATCTCGCTGCGCAGCTTCGCCGTCTCCTTCTGCCACTTTTCCTGCTTCAGCTGCAATGATTTTTTCAGTTCGGCCACCAACCGGGCGAGACGGCGGTTTTCCGTTTGAAGAGCATAGTCGGCAGCAGGCACCGGACGCTTGTCCGTGATTTTTTCGAAGGGAAGGTGCTGCTCCATGATTTGCAGAGACACTTCCTTGAGGTCTTCTCGATCTGCCAACAGCAGACCTAGCGCAAGATCCCCAAGCTGCAGTTCGCTGTCAAGCTCCTGCAAATCAGCCAGGGTACAGGGAACCGGCAGTGATTGAAGCTGTTTTTGCAAATCGGGAAAATTTGTTCGCAGCTGCATGGTCGCCGCCGTTGTAAACAAAGATGAATCGTCATTCGCGAGGACGCGTTTGCGAAAATAGCTTTTGAGCACCTGATAAGGAACCTTTCCCAGACTGCGAAATCCTGGAGGAAATATGCGGTAATGCTTACATACTAGGGGCAACTCGCGAGGACCGATATTCTCGAGATACCAGAAACGCCACTTGTCCAGGTGTTCATTCGCCATATCTTCCCACTCCATATTTGCTCTTTAATGAAAAAAGGCTGATAAAATCAGCCGATTTTTAGTCTCGCTTGTTTTGCGGTGGTACGCTGGTAGTTGCAGACACCTTGTCCCGATTGGGGCGCATTGGCCGACGATCTTTTCCTCCCCGGTCTCCCCGCCAATTTTTCTCCGTCTTTGGCGGTTCGTTGCGAGCCGGTTTATTGCTTCGCTCATGGCGATTTTGCCGCTCACCCTGATTTCCGCCTTGCCGCTCAGGACGAT
>VAPR01001329.1_pt1 | contig 12520 bp, 15 predicted proteins | sample 3380701 | NCBI WGS metagenome assembly VAPR01 (sample SAMN11536904, study PRJNA540576) | hot springs metagenome | isolation source: hot spring wet sediment | place: Spain: Lobios | collected 2014-01
TGGGTCAACGTGAGACGAGGAGCGTGGCCACAAGAAAAAGAACGATGGCGGCGGCCTCGGTCGGGCGAAGCGACTCGCGCAGGAGGAGCACCGAGAGGACGACCGTGACCACCGGATAGGCAGCGGTCAGCGGCAGGACGACGGCGGCCTTGCCCTGTTCGAGGGCCAGGTAGAAGGTGATGGCGCCCAGCGAACCGGTGCTGACGACGGCCAGGGCCAGGACCCAGGCGGCGGGCGGGGCGGCGAAGGTGGGGCGAGTCAACAACGCAAAAAGCAGGGCGTAGAGGAAACTGGCGACGCCACCCAGGATGAAAAGATGGCGCCAGGTCCAGACCGTCAGGGCGTATTTGGTCAGAAAGCCCCAGAGCCCCCACAGAACGAGGGTCACCAGGCTCCAGATGAGCCACATCGGTCTGCTCCCGCAGCACGGCGCTGTCCGTCAGGCTGACTGGCCGTGGGTTTCGAGCGTCTGGTATAATTTGGCGCGAGATCGCCCCCGTAGCTCAGTGGACGAGAGCGCCTGGCTTCGGACCAGGAGGCCGCGGGTTCGAATCCTGCCGGGGGTGCCGACCGGCCGCCGGACCGGGACCGCGCGGCGTGGGGTCCGGTGTGGTGCCACCGGGCTGGGCGTCGGGGACTCTGGCCGACGGTGGGTGGCCGAGGTGCCGTCCCCGACCCTGATTACGGCCTGAGTGGCCATACACCGCCAGGCACGTGGTTTTTTTTGTGTGAACGTGCTGGCCCCAGGGTAGCGCCCTGGGGCCCTCCTGTCAAGCGCGCGCTGCGGCTTGGCGCGGCGACAGGTCTGCCCCGCCTGCCTTCGTGAGAAGAGTCCGCTGATTCTCCTGGCCCTAACCGGGTCGGTGTCCAGCCGGCGCCGGATACACCACCTGACGGATGGCGGAGGCCGCCGAGCGGCGCTATACCTCTCCCCGGAAGCGGATTGCGGAGATAGAAGGACCGGTGTTTGGCGTCGGACCGGGTGAGCTTCTCCTGGTGGCCCTCCTGGCCTTTCTCATCGTCGGACCGGAGCGCACTGCCGAGCTGGCTGGCCTGCTGGGTCAGGCCTATCGGTCATTCCAGGCCGCCTGGGCGGATCTGCAGGCGGCCTGGGAAGAGGCGCTGAACGAGACTTCATCGGAGTCTGGGCGGACCGCCGCCGCCTCCGGGCCGGCGCACGCTGGCCCGTCTGCAACCAGACCGCCCGCCGGTTAACAGACGCGTCTGGGTGTGAGACTCCTCTTGCCTCAGGCCGTGGCCAGCGTGCTCCACACCCAGGCGCGTCTGCTAGCCGGCCGGGGTCAGGGGTGGCGGGCCGGCCGGGCCGTGGCCTGCAGGCAGTCGCGGATAAGGGCGAGGAGAGCGTCCAGGTCGAACGGTTTCTCAACCACCATGATAGCCGGCCAGCCGGCAATAGTCGTCACCGGCTCGGCATAGCCGGTGACGACGATCACCGGGATCCGGGCGGTCTCGGGCTGCTGGCGCAGGGTGAACAGCACCGCCTGCCCGGGCTTGTCGGGCAGAGAGAGGTCCAGGAGGATGAGATCGGGCCGGGCCTGGCGGGCGAGTTCCTCGGCCGTGTGGCCGGTCTCCGCCCGAAGCGTCTGGTAGCCGGCCTCCTGAAGGGCGATCTCGAGGAGGCCGGCGATGTCCGGGTCGTCCTCGACAATCAGGATCAGTGGCGCACGGCCCGCCGTCGACATCTGATGGTCCCGTCGTGTGTCTGGAGTGGATGCAGAAACGGTGCCGGCCTGTCGGGAAAAATCGGACAGAAAAGAGGGGTTTTCCGGACTGACAGGGGATCGGCGCCGGACTATACTTCAAAGCGTCACGGGCACCGCCGCGAGAGGCCCTGACATCCTGACTCCTCCTTCGGGCAAGACCGGCACAGAAGTGGGGGCTGTGCCGGTCTTGTTTTTCAGGCGGTGCGCCGGCGCCACCACGCGCGGATGCGTTCCCAGTCAAACGGCTCGCCGTCGCTGAACGTCGCCTTCACATCCGAGAACGGCACCCGGCCCTCGTCGGCCGGGTTGTACAGGCGCGTGGGGAAGTTCACCAGGACGGCTGGCCGGTCGCCGACCACCACGAAGCCGTGCAGCGTCCGGGCCGGCACCAGCACCAGCGGCTGCCAGTCGGTCCGGCTGCTCTCGCCGAGCAGGAAGAGGTTCAGGCGCCCATACGTCGGCGACTCGGGGCGCCAGTCGTAGATCGCCAGCACCACATCCCCCTGACAGACGATGAACCGATCCTCCTGGTGCTGATGAACGTGCCAGCGGTCTTCGTCCCGGGCGATCCACGGGTAGGTGATCGAGTAGTAGCTCTGGGCGAAGGGTCGCTCGGGGGCGACGATCTCCGGCCAGTCGGCGCGCAGCATCTCGACGAGCAGTCCCCGCCGGTCGCGGTGGACGGTCAGGGCATGAACCACGACCCCGGCGATGAGGTTCTCGCGGCGGTCCAGGTCGATAAGATCCGGTAGCGCGGTCACACTCCCTCCTGCCAATGGCGATGGCGCTCTGCCGGCACTCTATCACAGGGTCAAGCCGTCTGGCAACGGCTTGACATGTGTCGCTGATGCGGTATGATGGCAGCCAAAAGGCCGGTTGTCGGAGGAGGAGCACGATGGCCATTGCGGAACGGATGCTGCGGGCAGCGAAGCTGGAGAGGGAACTGTATGAAGAGGTCGAGAAGGACGAATCGGCGACGATGGAGGCCCTCTACGTGGTGGTCATCGTCGCCCTGGCCTCTGGCATCGGGGCCGCGCTCAGTGGGGCCGCGCGGGGCAACGTGGTCCTGGCGCTCATCGGTGGGGTGATCGCGGCGGTCCTGGGCTGGGTGGTCTGGGCGGCCATCACGTATTTTATCGGCACGCGGCTCCTGGGTGGCACGGCCACCCTGGGCGAGATGCTGCGGACCCTGGGCTACGCCCAGGCGCCCGGCGTCCTGCGGATCTTTGCGTTCATCCCCGGCCTGGGCACCCTCATCAGTATCGTCGTCGCGATCTGGATGCTGGTGGCCGGCGTGATCGCCATCCGCCAGGCCCTGGACTTCAGCACCGGGCGGGCTATCGTCACGGTGCTCCTGGGCTGGCTGGCGGCGCTGATCCTCTCGGTGGTCCTGGCGCTGCTCGGCCTGGGCGCGGCGTTCATCGTCGGCGGAGCGTGACCGGGCCTGGCACGCCGCGTGGCCGGGCGTGAAATGGTGCCCGGTCTCGTCCGAACTCTGCCTGCCAGGCGGGCGCCTGGCGGAACCGACTGGCTGACTGTGGCTCTCCGGGTGGGGGGCTGACCTCTCGCTGGCATAGGCCCTGCCCCGTCTCCTGCTGATGGAGCGGCAATGGCGGGGGGGCGTGCCGGGCGCGCCCCGACGGGTCCTGATCGTCCGGGCGCTCTTTCTGGGCGACCTCATTGTGGCCACGCCGGCCCTGCGGGCTCTCCGGCGGGCCTGGCCGTTGACGGAGATCACGCTCCTGGGGCGTCCCTGGGCGGCCGAGTTCGCCGCCCGCTGTCCCCACCTGGACCGCTTTCAGCCTTTTCCCGGCAATCCAGATGACCTCGCCGATGCGGCCTGGGACGCGGTCCAGGCGTGGGCTCGCGCCGAACGGTTCGACCTCGTCCTGCACTGGCACGGCCGGCTCCCGCCAGTGCGGGTGCGGCTCCTGGGGGGGCGCTGGACGGTGGGCCTCTGTGCGGGCGCGGATTGCGCTGACCTGGATCTCCCGGTTCCCTATGGCGCCCAGCACGAGACGCTGCGTCTGCTCTCCACCGTCCGCGCCCTGGGCCTGCCGGCCGATGGAGTCCAGCCGGAGTTCTGGCTGCGCCCGGCCGATCTGTGGCTGGCTGAGGCCCTTCTGCCTCCGGCGGCCCGTGGCCGTCCGCTGGTCGTTCTGCACCCAGGGGCCCGTCACCCCGAGCGGGCCTGGCCGCCGGAGCGTTTCGCCGCCGTGGCGGACTGGTGTGCGCGCCAGGGGGCCGTGGTGGCGCTGGTGGGCGGGCCAGCCGACCGCCCCCTGAGCGAGCGGGTTCGGGCCCGGGCGCGGGCGCCGCTGATCGACCTGGTCGGACGGACCTCTCTCGGCCTGCTGGGAGCCCTGGTCGCCCGGGCGGTGCTCTTCATCGGCAACGACAGCGGACCGGCTCATCTCGCCACCGCGCTCCGGACGCCGAGCGTGGTGATCTTCCGGCGCTGTATGGTCGCCGAGTGGGCTCCGCTGGACCGCCGGCGCCATCGTCCCCTCTGGGGCGCCGGCCCCTGCGCGGCCTGTGACCGCTGGGCGCCGGGCGACCATACCTGTCTGCTGGCTCTCTCCGTCGAGGAGGTCTGCCGAGCGGCCGGGAGCCTGGCCTCGTGCTGAGCCGCGTGTCGACCGTTTCGATCCTGTCATACCAATTGCCTAAGATAACACCGCATTTTCAATGGGCAGGTGGTTGACAGCTTCAGCGATCCAGTCCCACCCGACCAGCCGGCGGAGACGGGCAGCGTCGGCGCGCAATTCCGTGAGGACCTGCGCGACGGCGGCCACTTTCGCGTCGAGGGTCAGGGAGATCCGGCCCTCGAACTGTCTTCGGATCTCCGCGCAGACGCGCTCAGCCGGGTTCAGCTCGGGCGCAGAGGTCGGGAGGCGGATCTGGACCGGGCCGGCCGCCCGAACGCGCTGCGCCCGCTGGCTTCCGCTCCCGTCCCAGCCCAGGCCAGCCACCCCTGCCTCCTGCCAGGCGCTCACCAGCGCGGCGATGGTCTCCTTCGTGAGGGTCGGCAGCCAGCGCAGGGGGAGCGCGACCCCGTCGACGGCGAGCGCCAGCCAGCACCCTTGGTAGACGATCTGGCGCCGCTGGCGTCCTTTCACGCCCCGGGGCGCCCAGACCCGCCGGACCTGCCCGACCAGGCCCAGGCGCATCGCGGCAGCGTGGGCGATGACCTGGCCGAGGCGCAGGCCGGCCGCCTTTAGCGTGGTCGCCAGTCCCCTTTTTCCACGCCGCCTGCACCTCCTCCGAAGCCTTCTCCGCCAGCGGGCGCGGAACCTTCTTGCCACGGCGCAGACGGCGAAAGACCGCGCGCATCCCGAAGGAGGGGTAGGTCTTCTGGAACCGCTCCATGACCCAGCGGCGCGCGTCCTCGATGGTGGGGAAGCGTCCCGTCGCTGCCTCCGCGATCAGCTCCGCTTCCTCGGCCGCACTCAGCCGTGACGGCCGCCCCCACGGCGGCGCCGGCAAGACGGAGCCCAGTCCGTCTCGCCGATACCACGCGATCCACTCCGGAACACTCCGCTAGTGCACCCCGCGCACGTCGGCGACCTGCCCGATGCGATGGCCCGTCCGAAGCAGCCACAGCCCGTGCAGCCGTTTGCGCACGGCGGGGACGCGCTCACGTTCCCACATCGCCCGTAGCTCGTCGGCCGACTCCTGCCAATCGATGATCACCCGCCGGCCCCGCATTCCCTCCTCCAAGACCGACACGTCTGTTACCAAATACGGCCTTGTCAGAGGCATTTGGTATCAGGAGGCGGTCGGCGCCACGGGCTCGCCGACCACGGGGACGAACCGGTCGGGCCAGCGGAATCCACCCGGCCGGTCCTTTGCTGTCGCCATATGCCATGGCGGGCCAGGCGGCGCCGTCGGAGGGCCGTGCTTCCGAAGCAGCGGCACCCGCCCTTTCGGCATACGCCTTGCAGCGGCACCGCTGGGAGTGCGTGGTGCGTTCTGGCGGCGGTGGCTCCTGACCCGGTCGGACGAGTGCCGGGGGGCCGGATGGGTGAGGAGTGGTGAGCCTGTCGTCACGGCGGTGGTGCGCGGTCCTGGTCCTGGCCCTGGCCCTGACCTGGCCTCCGGTCGCTCTGGCCGCCGCTCTCTCCACGGAGGTCGACGGGACGGGGATCCAGGTCGAGGTCGTCCGGGACGAGGTCACAGCTGAGGGCTGGCGGCAGACGGTGGCCCTGACCTTTCGCCCAGGGGGCACGGTGGCTGCGGCGGCTCTCGTGGTCTACGGCGACGAGGGCCGGAGCGATGACCTTTTCGCCGCGGTCCAGCGCCAGCATCCAGCGGTGCCCCGGCCTGATGCCATTCCGGCCGGATTAGTCGTAACTCTGACCATCGATCCGACCCGGGTCTTTGTGCTGCAGCAGCAGGAGCGCCGGCCCGGTGTGGTGACGCGGGTCTACACCAACGGCGTCCGGGAGCACCTGTTCGCACCGCCTCAGCAGGGCGTCGTTCGGCGGGTGACGTTCCCGGTGAGTCCTACGGGCGCGGCGTTCGCCTTCCGGGCTGAGGATCAGATCGTCACCGTCCCCTCCGGGGGATCTCTGGTCGATCTGGTCAGTCAGGCCGGCCAGAGCTATCCAGAGGCTGTCCAGGCGGTCTTTGGCTTCGCCCGGGGGCCGGCGGCGCTGGAGTTCTCACGGCAGACCGGCTGGACCGTTCACACCTGGCCTCCGCCTCCGGGCGAGCGCCGCCGACTGGTGCTGGGGCCGGTGGAGCAGTACCGCCAGTGGCCGGCGGTGGTGGCCGAGCCGACGGCGACCGATCCCCTGCTCCGCGAGCGCCAGCGCGATCTCCTGCTGGCCCAGCAGCAGGCCGGTATCATCGTCCAGCAGCGCCGTGGCTGGGAGACGCTCTACCGGGTGGCCGCCGTCGACCCGACGGTTACCGCTCGCCAGGTGAGCCAGCTGATCTACGGGACTCCCGACCGGGCCCTGGAGATCGCCCAGCGGGCCGGATTCGCGCTGCCGCCGGCCGAGGTGGCCCGCGACCGTTTTGACCCCTCGCTCTTTGGCCTGGTCTTTGACCTCGCGGTGGACCTCGCCCACGAGCGGTTTATCGCCACCCGTGAGGGTCTGTCCGAGGGCGAGCGGCTCACCCTGGTCAACGGAACCCGGATCGAACGCTACCGGCGAACGCGGGGGCTGGTGGAGATTGTCCGCTATCCGACCGGCTTCACCCGGTTGGTCTACCGGCCGGGGAGCCTTCTCTCGGCCGGCGCGCACCTGCTGGCCTTTCTCCGTGGCGTGGGCGTGGCCACTCGCGACCCGGCTGCGGCCCGCGCCGCTGTGGCCGCTCAGGTGGTCTGGCACTGGGCGCCCGACCTGCCTCACAGGCCGGGGGAGATGGTCGAGTCGCTGGCCTGGGAGCAGAGGGATGGTGAACCGGTGCTGGTGGCGGTGGTGGCGCCTGGTCCGGAGCGCGGGCCGGTTGGGACGGCCCTGCTGGGGCTCTGGACCGTGGCCCCCTATCTGGGGGCGGTGGTCCTGCTCGGCGGGGTCAGCGGCATCGTGGTGGTGGTCGCCCTGCTGGCCGGGCGCCGCTCGCTGGGGTAGCGGATTACCGCTCGTTCAGGTCGCCGGCCCGCCAGGCGGCCAGCAGCGCCCGGGCGCAGTCGCGCTGGACCCCGCCGGGTGCCCAGCCGCGCAGCGTCTCGACCGCCACCTCCAGCGGGACGGGCGTGGTGTTCGCCGGGTGCACCAGATTGTCCAGCAGTTCAGCGGCGGCCACCACATGGGCGGTCAGCGGCAGTTCGTGTTCGCGCAGCCGGCGGGGGTAGCCCCAGCCGTCTGGCCGCTCGTGGTGGCCGTGGACGATGGGCACGATGTCGCGGTACATCGGCACGCCGCTCAGAATACGGGCACCCAGTTCGGGATGCCGGCGGACCCAGGCCAGTTCGTCGCGGGGGAGCGTGCCGGTCTCCGGCGGGATGGCGGTCGGAATGGCCAGCATTCCGATATCGTGCAGCAGGGCCCCTAACTGGACGGCCTGGTGTTCGTCGGGAGACAGGTTGAGATGCCGGGCCAGGGCGCCGGCGTAGCGGGCCACCCGGCCGGCGTGGGCCATGCTGCCGGGCAGGCGCAGTTCGAGCGCCTGCAGGAGCACGCGGGCGATGGAGACGCTGGCGGCTCGGGCCTCGGCCAGGCCGCGTCGGGCCGCTTCGGTCAGGACTTTGAGGTCCTCGGCGTAGGCCAGGAGCTGGGCGTTGACCAGGTCCTCACCGCTGGCGGGGGGACTGGCCGGTCGGTCGACGGGCACGGGCAGTTCGGGAGGAGCGGTGGGGGTGAAAGCGTGCTGAACGCGGGTCAGCAGTTGCAGCGGCGAGAACGGTTTGGTGATATAATCGTCGGCCCCCGCCTGGAGGGCGGCCTGCCGGTCCTCCTCGCGGCTCATGGCGGTCAGGATGATGACCACGGTGTCCCGGGTGGCTGGATCGGCCTTGATGCGCCGGCAGACCTCGATCCCGCTCATGTCAGGCATCTGGATGTCCAGCAGGACCAGCTGTGGACGCTCGCGCTGGACCAGGTCCAGGGCCGAGGCGCCGTCGGTCACGGTCAGAAGCGTCCAGCCCTGGGTGTCGAGGGTGGCTGCGACCAGCTGGATCAGGGCCTTATCGTCATCGACGATCAGAACTTTCGGGGTCATCGCGCACCATCCGCGCAAATACTAACGGGTCTTCTCGGCCGTGTCAAGGGGCTGGGCTGGGGCCTGGAATGCTGCCTGCCCTGAAGGGCACAGGGAGAAAATCGGCGGGAGGCGATGAGGAGGCACCGATGACGCGGATCGGATTTATCGGTCTGGGGCTGATGGGTCAGCCGATGGCGCGGCGTTTGCTTGCCTGCGGCTACGATCTGGTGGTCTGGAACCGCACTCCGGCCAAGGCCGAGCCGGTGATCGCGGCCGGGGCCCGGTGGGCGGACTCGCCAGCCGCGGTCGCCCGCCAGGTGGAGGTGGTGATCCTGATGGTCACCGATTCGGCGGCCTCGGAGGCGGTGATCTGTGGGCCGGAGGGAGTGCTCCAGGGAGCCCGTCCAGGGCTGGTTATCATCGACATGAGCAGTATCGCCCCCGCGGATTCGCGCCGGCTGGCGGCCCGGGCCCGTGAGCAGGGAGTGGCGATGCTCGACGCCCCGGTCACCGGCAGCGTCAGTGCGGCTGCGGCCGGTGAGCTGGGGATCATGGTCGGGGGGCCGGAAGAGGTCTTCGCCGCCTGCCGTCCGATCCTGGCGGCGCTGGGCACCAAGATCGTCTACGCCGGACCCAACGGGGCGGGCTGCACGCTCAAACTCCTGAACAACCTGATCCTGGGGATCGCCGTCGCTGCGGTCGGCGAGGCGTTCGTCCTGGCCACCCGTCTCGGCATCGACCCCCGGCTGCTGCAGGAGATCACCAGCGTCGGCGGCGCCCGGACCGGGGCGATGGAATCGCGCGGTCCCCGCATGCTGGCGCGCGACTTCGCGCCGCGCTTCTCCATCGATAACCAGTACAAAGACCTGGCCAACGTCCTGGCGCTGGCGGCCCAGGCCCAGGTGCCACTGCCGGTGACCACGCTGGTCCAGACGCTCTACCAGGCGGCCCGGGCCCAGGGGAAGGGGGGCTGGGACTCGGCGGCGGTGGTGACGGTCCTGGAGAGCCTGGCCGGCGTCACGGTCGGGGTGCCAACCGACCGTCCGGCGGGGGAGAGCGATGCTCCGCCCGGACCAGATCGGCGCTAGCACCTCCTGCCTGGCCAACTACGACCTGCCGACCGCCCTGGCCACCCTGGCCCGGCTGGGATTCGCCGCCGTCGAGCTGCTGGCGGTGGCCGGGGCTCGTCATTCTATCGGCTGGTTGCCCGGTTTCTGGTTCGAGACCCTGACCGGGGCGGAGCGCGAGGCCCTGCGGCAGAGCCTCCGGCCGTTCCGGGGGCTGAGCGTCCACGCCCCGTTCGTCGATACCCCGCTCTTCACCTACAACCCCTGGATCGCCCGCGAGTCTCTCCGCCAGGTGCGGGTCACCATCGAGGGCGCCGGCTGGCTGGGGGCGCGGGTGGTGGTGGTCCATGTCAATCGCCATCCCTATCTGGAGCCGCGTGACTACTGGACAGAGATGCTGCAGGTGCTGCGCTCGCTGGGTGAGGTCGCGCGGCCGCTGGGAGTTCAGGTGGGGATCGAGACCGGCTACCCCGACCGCTACGATCTCTTTGTCGACCTCATCCACGCGATCCGGCACCCGGCGGTGGGCGCCACCCTGGATGTCGGTCACGTGGCCTATCTGCCGGAGAGCGGGCCGCCGGGAACCGCCGAGGGAGAGCGGCGGACCAACGCCAACCTGCGCCGGCTCTGCCGCGACCTGGGGGAGAAAATCGTCCACATTCATCTGCACGATGTGCGGCGGACAGACTGGCGTGACCACCGGACGCTGGGCACGGGCTTTCTCGACCTGCCCGGCCTGATCGCCGACCTGGACCAGCTAGGCTACTCCGGCCTTCTGCAGCTGGAACTCGAAGAGGAAGACCAGATCGGCGCCCTGCGCCAGAGCCAGGTTTTGCTCGCCCGCCTCCTGGGGGCCAGCCGTGGAGCGCCTGAGGGGGGATAGCGGACCGTGGCCGTCCTGATCGCCGGGGTGGACTTCAGCGCCGCGACCGATCTCCGACGGGGGCAACTCTGGTGTGCCTGGGGCTGGCTGGTCGGCCGGCGGCTGCGGCTGGTGGGACTGGAACGGGTCTGGCAGCGCGAGACCCTGGTGGTCCGGATCCGGGACCAGCCGGGTCACTGGGGGATCGACGCGCCGATGGGGCTGCCGGTCGGGGTCTACCCGCTTCTGGGCTGGCGCGACGCACCGGAGGCCATCAGCCGGGTGGCGGCTATGACGCGAACGGACTTTCGAGCGCTTCTAGCCCGGTATGGTCTGCGGGAGGAGCGGCGCTGCCGGGCGCCGGGGCTGACCTGTCGCTACGCTGATGCCTATCTCCAGGGACTGAGCCCCTTCAAACGCACCAACCCGGACATGCAGATGCTGGTCCACGCCAGCTTCCGTCTGCTGGACCGGCTGCGCGGGATGGGGGTCCGGGTCTATCCCTACGATCCCCAGCCGACCGACGGGGTCTCCGCGGTCTACGAGGTTTACCCCTCAGCGGTCTGGCGGCTTTTGGGCTTTCGCCGGCGGCAGGTGGATCTCCAGCCGGCTTTGGCACGGATCGCCTGGGCATTGAGATTGCAGGTGGAGCTGGCCGGGCTCGGGGAGAGCCCGACCCAGGATGCCGCCGATGCGGTGCTGGCGGCGGTGGCGGTCGGTTGGGCGGTGGCCCAGGAAGAGGTCGCCGAGTGGCACCGGAAGCCGGCGAGCCTCACCGAGGAGGAGTGGGCGGTCCGGGCCTGGGAGGGCGCGGTGATCGGTCCGCGGATGACATAAGAGGGACCATTGCCAAACAGGCGAGGCCGCGCTATCATGGGTGTACAAGCCGGTGCGCCCTGGCTGACGGACCAACAAAGGCCGCCGCACTGCACGCCGGTGCAAATCGCAGAAGGGAGTGTGCGGTATGGGAGTGCTGCGTGTTCTTTGCGGCCGTGGTGACGTCAAGGTCGAGTGGGACCTTGAGAAGGAGGAGGCGGTCAAGGAGGCCGAGCGCATCTTCCAGGAGAACGCGGCCAAGGGCTACGCCTCGTTCCGCGTTGACGATAAGATCGACTCGGCCGAGCGCATCGAGAAGTTCGACCCGCACGCCAAGCAGATCATTCAGATCCCCCGCATTGTCGGGGGCTGAGCGACCGACAGCGAGCACACGGCACGCGGAGCCGCCCACCCCTGCCGGGGGTGGCACCGGTCTCCGCGTGTGTGCATCGGGGGGTGAACCCGGCGATGCTGAGGGCGTTTCTGGCCTGGTTGGCGCGCGGATTGGGCGTACGTGTCTACCTGCGGCCGCCGCAGGGAACCTGGCAGCTCCTCTGGGGCGGACCCAGCGAGGTGCCGCGCGACTTCCCCGATGAGTGGGCGGTCGGGGTTCGGGACATGCTGGACACGCTGGCCGACCCCTACCGCTGCGAGGACGAGGCCAACCTGCGGGCGGAACAGCTGCTGCGCGAGCAGCTGGGCGAGGACTACCAGAAACTGGTCACCCAGGGCTACATCGATGTCCCCTCACGGGTCTTCCGCAACACCTTCTACCGGCTCCGTCTGCGCCGCCCGATCGAGGTCTTCAAGAACGGTCGTCGGCAGCCCTGGCGACTCTGCGTGGTCTCCATCGAGCGGGTGCCGGCGGCTGACGAGCTGTTGATGAAGCTCCTCTGGCTGAAAACGAACGAGGAGTACGTCCTGGCCACCGCCAACCGCGTGCGCTAGCGACAAGCGCCTCCGGTCAGCCGGTGGGTGCTCATCTTGCGCGGGGCGCACCGCCCACAGCGCTCTCCCCCGCGCGGCAGATGATCGCGCTTCCCCGCCTGGGCTGCTGTTGTTCGTGGGGACCCGGCGTCTGTTCCCCGGAGAATCGGATAAAGAGAACCGGGGGCCAGGGAACCTGGCCCCCGGTGTGGATCAGACGATCTCGACCACCGCGCCGGCCGCCTCGAGTTTGGCCTTGATGCTTTCGGCCTCGGCCTTGGGCACCCCTTCCTTGACCGGCTTGGGGGCGGCCTCGACCAGGTCCTTGGCCTCCTTGAGACCGAGCCCGGTGATCTCGCGAACGACCTTGATAACGTTGATCTTGTTCGGCCCGATCTCTTTAAGGACCACGTTGAACTCGGTCTTCTCCTCAGCCGGCGCAGCGGGCGCGGCCGCCGGCGCGGCGGCGG
>VAPR01001330.1_pt1 | contig 12502 bp, 13 predicted proteins | sample 3380701 | NCBI WGS metagenome assembly VAPR01 (sample SAMN11536904, study PRJNA540576) | hot springs metagenome | isolation source: hot spring wet sediment | place: Spain: Lobios | collected 2014-01
CCCGCCGCAGCTGCACCTGGTCCCGCAGCAGTTCCTGGTAGGCCACCTGCCGGCGGGCCTCCTGGGACCGCACCCCGACTTCGGTGACCAGCATGCGGTAGGCGCCATCCACGTCGTCGCGGCCCCTCAGCTGGGCGATGCGCATGGCCACCTCGCCGTTGCCGGGCTCGCCGGCGGCACCCGCAGCCGCGATCCTGCGCGGGTCCGCCAGCACGGCGGACGCCCCCCGGAGTGTGCGCGCGTCGGTGCCCTCGAAGAACGCACCTCCGGGAGCGCCGTCCAGGTCGTAGCCGGCGAGGTGCAGGGTGTTCACCTGCTCGAGGAGGCTGCGGGCGAAGGCGTCCAGCCGGCTCTGGACCGCGGCCACGTCCGCGTCTCTGGCCTGCAGCACCGCGGCCAGGGCGCCGCGTCGGACCACCAGCGCCTCGCCGTCCGCCCAGGTGTAGGCGTGGACGCCACCAGGTGCCGGCGGTTGGACCTCGATCTCGCTGACCCTGCCCCCGGGGCCCACCAGCTCCCGCCCCTGAAGGAACACCAACAGCTCGCCGGTGTCCGTCTCGGTGTACGTGACGTCCGCCAGCTCCTCCAGCTCCGCGAGCAGCTGTTCGCGGTGGTCCCGCAGGTCCAAAGCCCGCTGGCCCGCCACCTCCAGGCGTGCGACCTGCGTGTTCAGGCTGGCAAGCTCCCGGGCGATCTGGTTGATCCGCTCCACCTGCCCGGTGGCCACCGCGTCCAGGTGCTGCCGGACCTGTTCCAGCCGCTGGGCCGCCTGGCGGACGGCGTCGGCCAGCACCTGAGCCTGCTGCACCAGCGACGCCCGGGCCGCCACCGACTCCGGGTTCAGGCTCAGCTCCTGCCAGGCGTTCCAGAACCGCGCCAGCAGCTCCGCTAGCCCGGTGTCCGAGGGTTCGGGGAAGACCGCCTCCACCTGGGACCAGAAGTCCGCCCGCGCCCTCCACTCCGCGGAACTCTGCCGGCTCTCCCGCAGCTGCCGGTCCAGAAACGCGTCCCGGGCCTGCCGCAGGCCCGCCACCTTTACCCCGCCTCCCGCCAGCAGTGGCGCCCCGAACCGGGACAGGCTGCCGGGTGGCGGCAGGGAGGCCAGCACCGCCTCCTGCCGCGTGTACCCTGGGGTGTTCACGTTGGCGATGTTGTGGCCGGTCACGTCCAGGGCCCGCTGGTGGCTGGCCAGCGCGCGGCGGAGCAGCTCAATGGCGGAGAAGGTGGACATGACCCTACGTCCAGCGGTCCACCACCAGGCTCCCGGGCCCGTCCGCGGCGCGGGTGACCAGGGCCACCAGGTCGTGGACGTACTGCAGGTGGGCGCGCACGAGCAGGGCGTTGGCCTTGTTCACGTCCGCCAGCTCCCTCAGCACGCCCACCAGCTCGCGCCGCTGCTCCTCCAGCCTCCGGCCCACGTCCGGGGAGCTTGAGGCCACCAGCTCCCGGAGGCTGAGCTGCTCCACGGGCCGGCCCACCCGCTCGGCCACCAGCTCCAGAAGCTGCATGCGGGCCCGTTCCAGCCCCCGGACCTGACCCACCACCTGTTCCTGCTCTGCCACGACCCTCTGGAGCAGCTGCACGTCGCCCCTCACCAGGGCCCGTTGCTCCTCCCGGGCCAGGTCCAGCAGCCTGCGGTGGGCCTGGGTCTCCTCCTGAAGCAGCCCCACCACGCTCTCAAACGGGTCTGTCATGGCGTGCCCTCGCCGCCCGCAGGATGGCCCGTGCCAGGGCGTCCTCCGTCAGGTGGTAGCGTCCCTGCAGGACGGCCTCCCGCAGGGCCTCCAGCCGCAGCTGGCGCTCGTCCACGCTCCTGCGCGACTCCGGGTCGGAAAGCTCCACGCGGTCCCCGGACCGGGGCGCCGGCGCGCCCTTGGGACCGGACGGACCCGCTGGCCGTTCCGGCGGCACACCGGGAGGCCCAAGGGGGTCGATCCTCACAGCGCCCTCCTGCTGGGTCCTTTCTTGCCCACGTTATCGGCCCACGGTCCGGTCACTTGAGCCCCCTACCACAGGTCGAACCGGTTCGGCGCCGGCTCCCGCCGCACACGCCGCCGCCTGGGCCTGGGCGAGGGCGGCGGTTCCGACCGCAGGGCCTCTTCCAGCTGGCGGATGGCTACCGCCAGCTCCACCCGGCACACCGCGCACAGCACGCCCAGCCGCACAGGCCGCCCGCACCGGCGGCACCGCAGGGGCTCCGCGGTGGCCACCAGCCGGCCCTCCCGCATCCACCGGAGCACCCGTTCCACAGGCACCTGCACGTGCGCGGCGATCTCCTCCGCGCTGGCCGGCCCGTGCTCGATCAAGAAGGTCTGCACCCGGCGCAGTTGGTCGTGCTCCTCCCGCAGGCACTGCGGGCACTGGCCCCGCACCAGCGTCGGCGCCAGGCGGCCGCACCGCGGGCAGTTGACCAAGCCGCGGGCGCCGCCCGTCGTGGGTTCCCGCCCCGTCACCGGCCGTCCTCCGGCCCTGGGCGGCGCCGCGCGCCCAGGGCCTCCTCCAGGTACCGCGCGAGCCCCAGGCCGCCCCCGCGCGCCACCGCCAGCGCCAGCTGCTCGTCCAGCAGCTCCCTCCACACGGACCGGCCCGCGAACGCCTCGTGGCTGCTCAGGCCCTCCGTGGCCCGCCGTACGGTCTTCAGCATCTGCGCCACCAGCAGCGCCTCGAACTCCTGCGCGGCGCGCCGCAGCCGTGCCGCCTGCCTCGGGTCCGGAGGGGCGGACTCCTGCGCTGCTGCGGGCGGCCGCTCCAACCTCACTGCACCACCAGCTCCCCCTGCAGGGCTCCCGCGGCCTTGAGCGCCTGCAGGATGGCCACCAGGTCCCGCGGGCTCACGCCCAGGGCGTTCAGGGCCCGCGCCAGGTCCTGCACGGAGTTGGTGCCCGGGACGGGGACCAGGGCTCCGGGTTCCTGGGTCACCGTCACCTGGGTGCGGGGCACCACCCGGGTCTGGCCCGGGGAGAACGGCGGGGGCTGGGAGACCTGCGGCTCGCTGCGGACCTCGATGCGCAGGTTGCCGTGGGCGATCACCACGGGCAGGATGCGCACCGCGCCCCCGATCACCACCGTGCCCGTGCGCTCGTTCACCACCACGCGGGCGGGCGCGTCGGGCTGGACCGCCACCGACTCCACCCGCGCCACGAACGCCGCGAGCCCGCCGGGGTAGTCGGGCGGGACGGCCACGTCCACCCGGGCGGCGTCCACCGCGGTGGCGGGAGAGCCCCCGAGGGCCCGGTTCACCGCCTCCGCCACGCGGGTGGCCGTGGAGTAGTCCGGCTGCAGCAGCACCAGACTCACCACGGACGTCTCTCCGGCGCCGGACAGGACCGCGCGCTCCACGAGGGCTCCGCCCGGGACCCGCCCCACGGTCAGGTGGTTGATCTGCGCCTGGCTGCCCCCGGCCTGCTCGCCCGCACCACCGACCACCACCGGTCCCTGCGCTACCGCGTACACCTTCCCGTCCGCGCCCTGCAGCGGCGTCTGCAGCAGCACCCCTCCCACCAGGCTCCGGGCGTCGCCGAGGGAAGACAGGGTCACGTCCACCCGGTCGCCCTCCCGGGCAAACGGACCCAGCTCCGCGGTGGCCATGACCGCGGCCACGTTGCGCACCCGCAGCCGGGCGGCCGGCACCGTCACGCCCAGCCGCGCCAGCATGTTGGCCACCGACTGCACGGTGAAGAACGCACCCGAGCTGTCGCCGGTGCCCGCCAGCCCCACCACCAGCCCGTAGCCGAACAGCTGGTTGGCCCGCACCCCCGACACCCGGGCGATGTCCTTGATCCGCACCTGCGGTACCTGCGCGGCGCCGGGCAGGGTCAGCAGCGCCAGCGCCGCCACGGCCACGAGCCACCGTCCGGAACGCCTCACCGCACACCTCCTACTCCAGCCACGAGAACAGGAACCGCAGCAAAGCACCGAACCCGTCCAGCACCCACTGCAGGGGGTTGTTGCCGGTGAACGGCCGGCGCGGCCCCTCCAGCACGATGCGCACGTCCGCCAGCCGGTCGGAAGAGACGGTGTTGTCCGCCTGGATGTCCAGCTGGCGCACCAGCCCGCTCACCCGCAGCCGGTACGGCTCGTCCCGCAGGAGCAGGTCGCGCTCCCCCTCCAGCCGGAGGACGCCGTTGGGCAACACCTGCGCCACCCGCAGGGTCACGCGGGCCTGCACCGACACGGTGCTGCCCACCGCCCGGCTGGAGCTGGCGTCCTGCCCCGACTCGAACCCACCTCCGGGCAGCAGGCTCAGAAACCCGCTGCCTCCGCCCAGGTCCATCTGCAGCGACCGGGCCTGGCTGGTGCGGCTCTGGGTCTGTGCGGTGATGGCCTCGGTGACCACCACCGTGACCAGGTCGCCCACCGCGGAGGCCTTGTGGTCGGTGAACATGGACCGGCCGTTCTCGGGCCAAAGGGACTGGGCCTGCGCGGGCCCGCACGCCAGCGCCACCGCCACCACAGCCACCATCCACCTGCGCACCGCCTCCACCTCCGCCCGTCAGAACACCACCGCCACCAGGCCCGGCTGCACCACCCGGGCCGCCACCTCCCGGCGGGTGGCCAGCACCCGGACCCGCACCACGTCGCCGGGGTCTCCGGGCTCCAGGGCCACGCCGGTGGCGGTCACCCGCACCGCACCCACCGCGGCCACCACCCGCACCGACGCCCCTTTCCGCACCGCCGCGGTGGCGTCGCGCCGGCGCACCAACACCTCCCGCGCGCCGGTGACCGCCACCCAGTTCGGGTCGAACCCCGCTTCCCGCAGGGCCGCCCGCACCTGCTCCGCGCTGACCCGCACCGCGGCCCCCGGCTTCACCCCGTCGGCCACCACCACGGCCCGCAACGCCCGCACCGCGCGCTCCGGCCCGGAGACCTCCGCGATGTCCCCCAGGACCACCTCCTGCGCGTCCACCTGGGCTGCGGACCGCAGCCGCACCACTGCCGTCTCTGCCGCCAGCCCCGAGGCCGCAAGGGCCACCACCGTCACGAGCACCAGCACGCCGCGCACAGCTACCTCCGCATGTTGTTGGCCTGCGCCATCATCTCGTCCGCGGTGCTCACCACCTTGCTGATGGCTTCGTACGCCCGCTGGGCCGCGATCATGCGGACCATCTCCTCCACCACCTGCACGTTGCTGGACTCCAGGAACCCCTGGGCCAGGGTCCCCATGCCCTCCGAGCCCGGCTGGCCGGTCACGGGCTCGCCCGAGGCGGGGGTGGGGACGAACAGGTTGCGGCCGATGGCCTCCAGGCCCGCGGGGTTGGCGAAGCGCGCCAGCTCGATGCGGCCGAGTTCGGTGGGCGCGGACTCCCCCGGCAGCACCGCGGACACGATGCCGTTGGCGCTGATGGTGATCTTGGACGCGCCGGGAGGGATGGTCACGTTGGGCTCCAGCAGCAGCCCGTCGCTGGTCACCAGGCGGCCTTCCGCGTCCAGCTTGAAGGTCCCGTCGCGGGTGTACGCGACCGTGCCGTCGGGGAGGCGCACCTGGAAGAAGCCGTCGCCCTCGATGGCCAGGTCCAGGGGGTTGCCGGTGTACTGGAAGTCCCCCTGGCTGAACAGCCGCTGCACCGCGGCCACGCGGGTGCCCAGCCCCACCTGGCCGGAGGTGGGCACGACCCCGGTGTTGTCCGCGGGAGCTCCTGCCGCCCGGAAGCCCAAAGACATCAGGTCCTGGAACTCCGCCCGCGCCTTCTTGAACCCTGTGGTGTTCACGTTGGCCAGGTTGTGGGCCACCACGTCGATCTCCGTCTGCTTGGCCACCATTCCCGTGGCCGCGGTCCACAGCGCCCGGATCACCTCACCACCTCCTCCCTCACACGCGCGCCACGTCCGCGAGGCGTGACGCGGTCTCGTCCGCCACCTGCACGCACTTCGCCGCGGCCTCGTACGCCCGCAGGCCCGCGATCAGCTGCACCAGCTCCTCCACCGCGTTCACCGCGCCCCGCTGCTGGAAGCCCTCGCGGACCGGCGCCCGCACCTCCCGCAGCGCCTGCGGGGGCGCCGCGTACAGCCCGGGCCCCACCAGCGAAAGCCCCGCCGGGGCCGCGTCCACCACCCGCAGCCGTCCGACCACCCGTCCTGCCACCTCCACAGCGCCGTCCGGGCGGACGCGGAACGCCTCGCCGCCGACCCGCACGGGGCCGTCCGCGCCCTGCACCCGCACCCCCCGCAGGGTGAGGAACCCCTCCGCGTCCACCCCCAGCCGGCCGGAGCTCGCCAGCCGGCCGCCCTCGAGCAGGACGAAGCCCCGGCCCTCCACCGCCAGGTCCCACCGGTCTCCGGTGGGGACCAGGGGCCCCGGCCTGGGGTCTACCGCCGCCTGGGGGGCGCTGGGTCCTGAAGCCACGGACCCCACCTCCGCTGCGGCGTCCCGCCGGTACAGGGGTTGGTCCTGGCCAGGTCGCACGGCCACCAGGAGTCGGTGGAACCCGTCCGTCTCCGAGTTCGCCAGGTTGTGGGCCACCAGGTCTGCCCGCACCTGTTCCCCGGTCATGGCCGAGGCGGCGGCCCGAAGCACGTTGAGCATCCCGACCTCCCCGACTCGACTTCTGCCCGTGCGACATGCACAGACGGTGCCGAAAGCCGCACCTTCCCTTGCCTCTCGGGTGGACGGCGGACAGGAAAATCGGGCGCCCGCCCGATGGCACCCCTTCAAGTCTGCGTTACGATCTCAGCGGACCCGGAGGGTCCGAAAAGCCCGGCGCTCACGACGGGGTGGGCGGCCGGGCTCTTTTCGTGGGCCTTTCAGAAAGACTGGCAGGCACGAAAACAGCGGGAGGTGATGGACGTGAGGAAGTGGTCGGTGCTGGGAGCGGCCCTGCTGGTGGCCGCGGCCGTCGCGGTGGGGCTGGCGGGGACCGCGCCGGCGGTGCTCAAGATCACCGCCAAGGAGTTCGCCTTCGAGCCCAAGGAGCTCAAGGTCAAGGCCGGACAGCCCGTGAAGCTGGTGCTGGAGAACAAGGGGGTCATCGAGCACGACATCGTCCTCGAAAAGCTGGGCGTGAAGACCGCCGCCATCCAGCCCGGCAAGAGCGTGGAGGTCACCTTCACGGCCAAGACCAAGGGCCGCTACCCCATCGTGTGCAGCGTGCCCGGACACAAAGAAGCCGGGATGACCGGCACCCTGGTCGTGGAGTGAGGAGGTGAACCGCATGCGGCGGCTTCTGTTGCTGGGCGTCGCGGGGGTCCTGGCGGTCGGGGTGCTGGTGTCGAGCCCGCCGGCCGCCGCGCAGACCAAGAAGTTCGAGCTCGTGGCGACCCGCAAGGCCCTGGTGGTGGACGAGGGTGTGGTGTGGAGGGCGTTCACGTGGAACGGCCGCGTGCCGGGTCCCCTCCTGGTGGTGGAGGAAGGCGACGAGGTGGAGCTCACGGTGCGCAACGCGGACACCATCACCCACGGGCTCTCGATCCACGCGGCCAACACGCAGACGAGCCTGGTGGTGGGCAACATCCCCGCGGGGCAGTCCCGCACCCTGCGCTTCCGGGCGGACTTCCCCGGGGTGTACATGTACCACTGCGCCCCCGGAGGCCACGGGATCCTCGCCCACACCATGGGCGGGATGTTCGGCATGGTGGTGGTGGAGCCCAAGCGCACCAAGTACCGGCTGGAGGAGGAGCTGGGCCGGCCTCCGGACGTGCGGGTGTACATCGTGCAGCATGAGGTGTACTCCAGTGGGAAGGACTTCGCGGACGGCCGACCCCTGTACGTGGCCTTCAACGGCTACAACTTCCGGTACGTCACACAGCCCATCCAGGCGCGGCCCGGCGACTACGTGCGGTTCTACTACCTCAACGTGGGCCCCAACCTGGTGGGTAGTTTCCACGCGGTGGGCGGCATCTGGGAGTACGCGTACGCGGGCGGAAACCCCCAGAACGTGAGTCGAGGCCTCCAGACCACCATCGCGGCGCCCACGGACTCGTGGGTGATCGAGTGGCGGGTGCCTGCGGAGGGCTCCTTCCTGCTGGTGACCCACGCCTTCGGCACCCAGGCCATGAAGGGGGCGGTGGGCGTGCTCAGCGCCAAGAAGGATGCGCCCCGGGTGGGCGTGGTGCGGCCCGAGGGTCCCAACCTGCCCCTGCCCGCCAAGCCCAAGCGCGTGGTGGACCCCTTCGGGCTGGGTTCGTCCGACCTGGACGTGCCGGTGCGGGCGCGGCCGGGGGATGCGGTGTTCGTGCGCATGGTGGGCAACAGCTACTGGCCCAAGGTCCTGGAGGTCCCCGTGGGAGCGCGGGTCACGTGGGTCAACGAGGACGTGTTTGACCTGCTCGAAGGCGAGCGCACGGGAATGCACAACGTGACCGCGCTGCGGGGCCCCAGCCCGCTGGCTTCGCCCTTGTTGAAGCACGCGGACCGCTTCACGTTCCAGGCCAGCCGGCCGGGCGAGTACGAGTACATCTGCGCCATCCACCCGTACATGCGGGCTCGCCTGCGGGTGTACAGGCCCGGAGCAGAGGAGCTCGCCCGCCGCTGACGGGACGGGCGTACACGCAAGTGGGGAGGGCCTCCAGCCCTCCCCACCTCTTCGGATGGGACGGCCCTACAGCTGAGCTCAGGCCGTCCCCAACAGCCTGCGGAGCACCATGGGCAGGATCCCACCGTGCCGGTAGTACTCCAGCTCCGTGGGCGTGTCCACCCGGGCCAGGGCCTCGAAGACCACCTCGCCACCGTCCTCCCGCCGGGCCCGCACCCGCACCCGCGCGTGCGGCGCCAGCTCCCGCACGCCTTCCACGTCGTACACCTCGCGGCCCGTGAGCCCGAGGGTCTGCACGTTCTGCCCGTCCACGAACTGGAGGGGCAGCACGCCCATCCCGACCAGGTTGCTGCGGTGGATGCGCTCGTAGCTTTCCGCGATCACCGCCCGCACGCCCAGCAGCATGGGCCCCTTGGCAGCCCAGTCCCGGGAGCTGCCTGCCCCGTACTCCTTGCCCGCCAGCACCACCAGCGGCACGCCCTCCCGCCGGTACCGCTCCGCGGCCTCGTAGATGGTCACCAGCTCACCGCTGGGGAAGTGGGTGGTCCAGCCGCCCTCGCGCCCGCCCGCCAGCGCGTTGCGCAGCCGGATGTTGGCGAAGGTCCCCCGCACCATCACCTCGTGGTTGCCCCGCCGGGCCCCGTAGCTGTTGAACTCCGCGGGCGGGACTCCCCGCTCGATGAGGTAGCGGCCCGCGGGGCTGTCGGGCGGGATGCTGCCCGCGGGCGAGATGTGGTCCGTGGTCACCGAGTCGCCCAACACCGCCAGCACCCGGGCGCCCCGGAGGTCCTGCAGGGGGCCGGGCCGCGGCGCCAGGTCCCGGAAGAAGGGCGGTTCCTGCACGTAGGTGGACGCGGGGTCCCACGCGTACAGGTCGCCCTCCGGGATGGGGAGCGTGCGCCACGTCTCGTCCCCCGTGAACACGTCCCGGTACCGCTCCCGGAACAGCTCCGGGCTCACGTAGCGGTCCACCAGCTCCTGGACCTCCTGGGTGGTGGGCCACAGGTCCCGCAAATACACGGGCCTGCCGTTGGGGTCGTAGCCCACGGGGTCCTTGGTCAGGTCCACGTCCACGGTCCCCGCCAGGGCGAACGCCACCACGAGCGGCGGGCTCGCCAGGTACGCGGCCCGCACCAGGGGGTGGATGCGGCCCTCGAAGTTCCGGTTGCCGCTCAGCACCGCCGCCACCACCAGATCGTGCTCCTGGATGGCGCGCGCCACCGGCTCCGGCAGGGGCCCGCTGTTGCCGATGCAGGTGGTGCACCCGTAGCCCACCAGGTGGAAGCGCAGGGCCTCCAGGTACGGCATGAGCCCCGCCCGCTTGAGGTACTCCGTCACCACCGCGGAGCCCGGAGCGAGGCTGGTCTTCACCGCGGGGTTCACCACCAGCCCCCGCTCCACCGCCTTCTTCGCCACCAGCCCTGCGGCCAGCATCACCGACGGGTTGCTGGTGTTCGTGCAGCTGGTGATGGCCGCGATCACCACCGAGCCGTGGCGGAGCTCCGCGTGCACGCCGTCCAGGCGCACGTCCACGGTCTTGGGCTTGGCCACCACCGCCACCCCGCCGCCCGACGCCGGCCGGCCGCCTTCTGACTCCAGCCGGCCCGTGGCCACCCGGTTCTCCTCCGAAGCGCCGATGCGGTCCCCAAACGCGGCGTAGAAGCTCCGGGACACCTCCCGCAGGGGCACCCGGTCCTGCGGCCGGCGCGGGCCCGCCACGCTGGGCTCCAGGGTGCCCAGGTCCAGCTCCACCACCTGGTTGTAGGCGGGCACGCGGTCCGCCTCCCAGAACATCCCCTGCTCCTTCGCGTACCGCTCCACCAGCGCCACCTGCTCCGGGTCCCGGCCCGTGAGCCGCAGGTACCGCAGCGTCTCGTCGTCGATGGGGAACAGAGCCGCGGTGGCCCCGTACTCCGGCGCCATGTTGGCGATGGTGGCGCGGTCCGGCAACGGCAGGTGGTGCAGGCTGGGCCCGAAGAACTCCACGAACTTGTCCACCACGCCCACCCGGCGCAAGATCTGCGTCACCGTGAGCACCAGGTCCGTGGCGGTGACCCCCTCCGGAGGGGTGCCGTACAGCCGGAAGCCCACCACCTCCGGCGCGGGGAGGTAGATGGGCTGGCCCAGCATCACCGCCTCCGCCTCGATGCCGCCCACGCCCCAGCCCAGCACCCCGAGCCCGTTCACCATGGTGGTGTGGGAGTCGGTGCCCACCAGGCTGTCCGGGAACGCCACCCGCGCCCCGTCCCGCTCCTGGGTGGCCACCACCGTGGCCAGGTACTCCAGGTTCACCTGGTGCACGATGCCGGTCCCCGGCGGCACCACCCGGAAGTTGCGGAAGGCCTTCTGCGCCCACCGCAGCAGGGCGTACCGCTCCCGGTTGCGCTCGTACTCCCGCTCCACGTTGAACCGGAAGGCGAAGGCGGAACCGAAGGCGTCCACCTGTACGGAGTGGTCGATCACCAGATCCACGGGCACCAGGGGGTTGATGCGCTTCGGGTCACCGCCCATCCGGGCCACGGCGGACCGCATGGCGGAGAGGTCCACCACCGCGGGGACCCCCGTGAAGTCCTGCAGCAGCACCCGCGCGGGCAGGAAGGGCACCTCCCACCCGACCTCCCCGGGCTTCCAGCGGGCCAGAAGCCGCACGTCTTCCTCCCGGAACGGCTCGCTGCCCGCGTTCCGGAGCACGTTCTCCAACAACACCTTCACCGTGAACGGGATGCGGTCCAGGGGAAGGGCCAGCTGTCCGTCCAGCGCCGCCAGCCGGTAGTAAGACACGCCCGTCCCCGCGAGGGGCGCGCGCGCACCGAAGGGGTCGTGGTGGCTCAAGGGGCATCACCTCACGCGCAAGTGTGGGGCCGCAGCCCGGTTCCGTCCCGGTCTATTGTACGCCCTCCGGGGACCCCTGGAAGCGCGTGACGCCCCTGTGACGGGGACCGGTATCATTGAACTACCGGGAAACCTGCGCGAGGGGGTGGAGCATGTCGTCCCAGCAACTCCCAGCTGGCCTGGTCACGCGCCGCCAGCTGTTGAAGGCCGCCGCAGCCGCCGGAGTCGCCGCGGCGGTGGGCCGGCCACCGGCGTCCGCGCAGACCGCCTGCCCGCAGGCCACCAACGGGGCCGGGTTTTACCGATTCCGGGTTGGCTCGTTCACCGTCATGGTCCTGGCCGACGGGACGACACCCGTGCCCCGGGTGCTCCCCACCTGGGGCGCCAACCCCGACCGCCAGGAGGAGTTCCGCAGGACGCTGGAGTCTTACTTCCTCCCCGTGACCGACGGCGTGAACTCGTACCACCCGGTGCTGGTGGACACCGGCCGGAACAAGGTGCTCATCGACACCGGCCTGGGGCCCCTGGGGCCTGCCACCACGGGCAAGCTGGCCCAACACCTACGGAATGCGGGCGTCAACCCGGAGGACGTGGACACGGTGTTCATCACCCACTGCCACCCGGAGCACATCGGGGGCCTGAACCCGCAGGGCCGGCTGGCGTTCCCGCGCGCGCGGCTGGTGATCGGGGAAGTGGAGTTCAACTTCTGGACCTCCCAGGCCCAGCCCACTCCCGCGGTGCAGCAGAACATCCTGCCGCTGCGGGACCGGTTCGTGCGCATCCGGGCGGGCCAGGAGATCGTCCCGGGGCTGATGGCGGTGGAGAGCTTCGGCCACACCCCGGGGCACCTGTCGGTGCGGGTGCAGTCAGGCAACGAGTCGCTCATGGTGTTCGGGGACGCCGCGGGACACTACATCCTGTCCTTGCGCCACCTGGGCTCCTACCTGGTGTTCGACATGAACGGCCCGCAGGCGGCCGCGGTCCGCCGGCGCCTGTTCGCCGAGGTGGCCGACCAGGGCACCCTCATCACCGCGTACCACTTCCCGTTCCCCGCGGTGGGCAGGATCCGGCGCGTGGAGGACCACTTCGAGTTCGTCCCCGCCGTGTGGACGTGGTGAGGAGGTGGCGCGCCCGGAGGGAATCGAACCCCCGACCAGAGGCTTAGGAGTCCCCTGCTCTATCCACTGAGCTACGGGCGCGTC
>VAPR01001331.1_pt1 | contig 12497 bp, 12 predicted proteins | sample 3380701 | NCBI WGS metagenome assembly VAPR01 (sample SAMN11536904, study PRJNA540576) | hot springs metagenome | isolation source: hot spring wet sediment | place: Spain: Lobios | collected 2014-01
GCCCAGATCGCCGTCACTCCACCCCAGGCCCCAGCCCGTCTCCTCCAGGCGCCGGGCGAGGGCCTCCAGGGCTTCCTCCGAGGCGGCCCTCCACGCGATGTGACCCAACCCCGCCTCCGGCGCTTCCGTCACCTTGAGGGTGTGGTGGTACCAGTCCTCGTAGGCCCGCAGGTACACGGACTGCCCGTGGCGGGCCGTCTCCTCCAGGCCCAACAGGTCGTGGAAGAACCACAGGGTCTGCTCGGGCCGCGGGCTGAGGATCTCCACGTGCGCCAGCTGCACCACAGGGCTTTCCGACATCCTCCTCACCTCCTCTGCGTGGCCTCCACGGATCCCGCCTCCGCCTGCGCCATCTCCTGCAGGATCTGGAAGCCGTAGTTGGCCGCGGACAACCCCCGGAACAGGAACGCCAGCCCCACCACCGCGCTGAGCTCCTCCCACGTGGCGCCTGCCCGCCGCGCGGCGATGGCGTGCAGCTTCGCCGCGTCCTGCAGGTTCATGAGCAGCATGCCGAACAGCATCAGCTGCGCGGTCTTCGTGTCAAAGCACCTCGGGTACATGAAGTGTCGGCGCATCTCCTCCTGGATCCGCAGGCCCTCCGGGTCCAGGCGGCTCAGCAGCTCCGTGCGGGCCTGGATCCGGGGCGGGACGAACCCCACCAGGTCTACGTACACCGACCGCAGCCGCTGCAGTTCCTCGTCCGACATCTGACGCTCGGGCAACGCTTCCGCCATGGTCCGCCTCCTTGGTGAAACTAGACCACCCCACAAATCGCTGGCGCGATTCTTGGGGACCCCGGTCCCCTCCGACAAGCTTTGCGTTTCATGGACACGCTCCTAGGCGGGCTGCGGGCGCCGGACCCGCACGGCCCGCAGGACCCGGGCCACGTCCACCAGCCCGCCCGGCAGGGTCAACACCACCACCACGAACACCGCGCCGAACACCAACACGTGGAGTTCTGTCAGCCGCAACGCCAGGGCCTCCCGCAGCAGGACGAAGAAGGCCGCACCCACGGGCGGTCCCCAAACCGTCCCGATGCCCCCGAGGAACACCATGAGCACCGCGTCGAAGGTCCACACGGGGCTGAAGGCGAACTGCGGGTAGAAGCTCAGGTGGTAGTAGCCGAAGGCACCGCCCGCCGCTCCCGCCAGGGCCGCACTCAGCAGCAGGGCCGCCAGCTTGTGGCGGTAGCTGTCCACCCCCACGGTCTCGGCCACCCACTCGTCCTCCCGGATCGCCACAAGCCCCATCCCGAACCGGGACCGCGACACCTTCCACACCACCGCGGTACTGAGGACCGCCAGGGCCAACGCCAGGTAGTAGCGGGGCATCAGGCGGTAGCCGGCGATCAGGGCCGAGGGCAGCGCGGACACCTCCGGCAGGGTGGTGCCCACCACGATGCGCAGGATCTCCGCCATGGCCAGGGTACCGATGGCGAAGTACGGGCCCCTCAGCCGGAGGGATGGGAGTCCCACCACCAGCCCCGCCACCGCCGCCGCCGAGGAGCCTGCCGCCAGCGCCACCACCACAGGGGTGCCCTGCATCCACAGGCCCCGGGTCACCAGGGCGCCGATGCCGAAGAAGGCCGCGTGTCCCAGGTTCACTTGGCCTCCGTAGCCCGCGAGGAGGTTCCACGACTGCGCCACCGTCACCTGCAGGAGGACCAGCAGCCCCCAGTTCACCGCGGCGTCGCCCCGCAGCCACGGCAACGTCGCCGCCAGGGCCAGCACGGCAACCGCGGCCACCGAGGGGCTCACAACCCCCTCCCGAACAGGCCCTGCGGCCGCAGGGCCAGGACCGCCACGAACAGCACCAACCCCACCACCTCCCGGAACGCTCCGCCCAGGGCAAAGGCGGCCGCGGACTCCGCCACCCCCAGCAGCACCCCGGCGACGAAGGTGCCGAAGATGCTGCCCAGCCCGGCCAGCACCACCACGATGAGTGCCTTCAGGGTCCAGCTGAGGCCGATGGCCGGGCTGATGGCGTCGGACACCGCGACCAGGCTCCCGGCCACCCCCGCCAGGGCGCTGCCGAGGGCGAAGGCGGTGCGGTACACCCGGCGCACGGGGATCCCCATGAGGAAGGCTGCCTCCCAGTCCTCCGCGGTGGCGCGGATGGCCCGCCCTGGGTCCGTGCGCTGCAGGAACAGCTGCAGGCCTGCCAGCACCGCGAACGCCACCGCCAAGCCGGCCAGCCGCGTCAGGGGCACCACCAGCGGCCCAGCCCTCAACACCCGGCCCGCGTACTCCGCGGTGACCGCGCGGTCGTCCGCGGTCCACAGGAGGATGGCCAGGGCGTGCAGCACCAGGGCCAGGCCGAACCCGATGAGGATCGAGAGCTGGACCTTGGACTCCTCGTGCAGCCGGACCAGCCGGCCGAACAGGCCCTCGTACAGCACCACGCCCACCGCGAACAGGGCGGGCCCTGCCACCAGAAGGGAGACGTACGGGTCCGTGCCCCACAGGGTGAACAGCCAGAAGGTGGCGTACCCGCCCAGCATGATGAGCTCCCCGTGGGCCACGTTCAGCATGCGGAGCACCCCGAACACCAGGGCCAGCCCCACCGCGGCCAGCCCGTACAGTCCGCCCACCAGGGCTCCGAAGGTGACGTTCTGCAGCCAGACCTCCACGCTACACCACCCCAAAAATCGCTGGCGCGATTTTTGGAGACCCCCGTCCCCTCCGGCAAGCTGCATCTTCCATGGACACGCTCCTAGCCCCCCACGTACGACCGCTGCACCACGTCGGTCTGCACCAGGGCCTCCGCGGGCCCCTGGGCGACCACCCTCCCGCCCGCCATGAGGTAACCGCGCGGCGCGTGGTGCAACGCCGGGAACACGTTCTGCTCCACCACCACCACGGTGACTCCCTGCGAGGCGATGCGGCGCACCACCTCGTAGACCTGCTGGACCACCACGGGCGCAAGCCCCAGGGAGGGCTCGTCCAGCAGCAGCAGCCGCGGACGGCTCATGAGGCCCCGGGCGATGGCCAACATCTGCTGCTGGCCGCCCGACAGGGTTCCCGCCGGCTGCCCCGACCGCTCCGCCAGCACCGGAAACAAGTCGAACACCTCCCGCAGGGTCTGCCGCCGCACGGACCGGGCGCGGGCCGTGTAGCCGCCCAGCAACAGGTTCTCCAGCACCGTCATGTGCCCGAACAGCCGCCGCCCTTCGGGCACCAGGGCCACCCCGCGCTCCACCACCTGGTCCGGGGAAAGCCCGTCGATGCGTTCCCCGTGGCACCACACCTCGCCCCGCGAGGGCCGTAGAAGACCCGCCACCACCCGCAGGGCCGTACTCTTCCCCGCCCCGTTGGGGCCCACCACCGCCACCACCTCGCCGGGGTTCACCTGCCAGTCCACGTCCCACAGCACCTGCGCGTCCCCGTAAGCGGCCTGGACACCGCGGAGCTCCAGGGCAGGGGCCGTCATGCGCCAGTCCCCCCGAGGTACACCTCCACCACCCGGGGGTGGGAAAGCACCTGGTCGGGAGGTCCTTCCGCGACCTTCTCCCCCGCGTGCAGGAAGGCCACGCGGTCGCACAGGGTGCGCACCGCGGGCACGTTGTGCTCCACCAGCACCAGGGTGAGCCCTTCTTCCCGCAGCCGGCGGAACAGGCTGACCTCTGCCTCCACCTCGTCGGCGTTGAGGCCCGCCAACGGCTCGTCCAGCAGCAGAAGCCGCGGTCGGGTGGCCAGGGCCCGGGCCACCTCCAGCCGGCGGCGCTCCGCCAGGTTCAGGCTGGCCGCGGGCAAGGTAGCTTTCCCCGCGAGGCCCACCAGGGCGAGGAGTTCGGAGGCGTCCCGGCGGGCGGCGTCCACGGACCGCGCGGGGGCCGCCCCGTACAGCCGAGCCACCGCCACATTGTCCACGACGCTGAGCCTCCCCAGGCTCCGGACCAGCTGGAACGTACGGGCGAGCCCGAGGGCCGCCCGCCGGTGGGGTGGGAGGCCGTTCAGCAGCACTCCCCCGAACCGCACCTCCCCCGCGTCCGGGGGGAGCACCCCTGCCACCAGGTTGAACACCGTGGTCTTCCCGGAGCCGTTGGGCCCCAGCAGGCCGAAGATCTCGCCCTCCCCGACCTCCAGGTCCAGCTCCCGCACCGCCTGGACCCCGCCGAACCGCTTGGACAGCCCGCGCAGCTGCAGCAGCGCCGCCCCCGCAGCCGGACCAGGGCGGGACGAGGCGACAGACAGCGACCGGACGATGGTCCCCTCCCGTGCACCTACCGGCTGCGCCACGGGGTGGCCGGGTAGGCCAGCGGCCGGGTGGCAAACTCCCTGGGCCACACCAGCTCCTGCCGCCCGCCCTGCCACTGCACCACCACGGTGGTTACCGGGCTCGTGCCGTCCGGCCGGAACCGCACCGACCCCACCACCGTCGCCCTGAGGTTCGTGGAGGCCATGGCGTCCCGAATCCGCTCCCGGTCCAGGCTCCCTGCCCGCTGGATGGCGTCCGCCACCACCTGCACGCACGCGTACGAGGGCCCCACCAGCACGTCCGCGGGCCGGCCGAACCGCTGCTGGTGTTTGGCGCTGAGCTCTGGGGCCCCGGGGAACTTCACCGCGTGGTGCCACCCCGGCATGAGCAAGGTGTAGTCCCCGTCCTTGCCCAGGCTCTGGCCCCACGCGGGCGCGTCGGGAGCCCGGATGAGCACGTACGCTTTCGGGTTGAAGTCCAGCTCCTTCATCTGCCGCACCAGGGTGATACCGTCCGGAGGTGTCGGCACCGCCAGGACCAGCTCCGCGCCCGCGGCCTTGGCCCGCAGGACCAGGTCGCTCATGTCGCGGGTGCCCACGGTGTACTCCCCCTGGAAGGCCACCTGGTACCCGAACTCCGTGGACCGCACGGCCCACAGGTTTGCCATCTCCCGGCCCCAGTCGGTGCGCTCCGCGAAGATGGCCACGCGCCGGGGCCGCTGGTCCGGCGGGAGGTAGCCGTTCAGCATGCGGTAGGTCTCGATGGCCAGCTCCGGCGACTTGGGGAACGGCGAGAAGAGGTACTTGTAGCCGCGCTGGTGGATCCCCCACAGGGCGAACGCCACCCCGCAGTACGGGATGCGGTTCTTCTCCGCCACCGCGGCCGCGGCCGCGTGCAGGTCACTGCCGAACCCGCCCAGGTACGCGGCGATGTCCTGTTGCGCCAACGCTTCCATCCGGCTCACGGTCTTGGTGGGGTCGGACTCGTCGTCCAAGACCGTCAGCTCCACCCGCAGGGACTGGCCGCCCACCCGCACCCCTCCCCGGGCGTTCAGGTCCTCCACGGCCATCTCGTAGCCCGCCCGAACCTGCGCACCTCCGGAAGCGAACCGGCCGGTGAGCGGGATCACAGCCCCCAACCTCACCACACCCGCAGGCCCCGCGGCGCTTCCCGCCGCCAGCGCCAGCACCACCAGCCACACCCACACCGCGGTACGAGCCACAGCTCACCCCCCGTCGGCTAGGTTCACAGGTCCCCTTGGACCGGTACTAGGATCCGCCGCGGGTCTGCACCGGGCAAGGGGTCTGTTCCTCTATCCGGAACTTTTGTTCACGATACCGGAACAAACGTCTTCCGCCGGACTTTGGGGCGCCGTACAATCCAGGACAGGATGCTCAGCACGGTCCAGCGGGTGGGGCAGGTGCTGGAGCTGTTCGGGACGGACCACCCCGAACGCAGCGTCAGCGAGGTGGCTTCCCTGCTGGGGATCCCCAAGTCCACCGCCCACGCTCTCCTGTGCACCATGTGCGAGATCGGCCTGCTGCGCCGGACCTCCGAGCGGCGGTACCGCTTGGGCTGGCGGATCCTGGCGCTTTCCACCACCCTCCTGGCCACCACCCAGTACCGGGTGGAGGCCCGGCCGGTCATGGAGGACCTGGTGAGCCGGTTCGGGGAGACCGTACATCTGGCCACCATGGAGTCCGGCCGGGTGCTGTACGTGGACAAGCTCCAGGGCACCCGGGCGGTTCAGGTGTCGGTCACGGGGGTGGGTGTGGAGCTGCCCGCGCACTGCAGCGCCGTGGGCAAGGTCCTCCTGGCCGCGCGGCCGTGGCCCGAGGTGGAGGGGCTGCTGGCGCGGACCGGCCTGCCTGCCCTCACACCCAACACCATCACCGACCTGCACCAGCTGCGGGCGGAGCTCGAAGAGGTACGCCTGCGCGGATACGCCTTCGACATCGAGGAGGCGGTGCTGGAGCTGTGCTGCGTGGCCGCCCCCATCCGCGACCACCGCGGCGAGGTGGTGGCGGCCATGAGCCTGTCGGTGCCCGCCTACCGGTTCCACCGGCAGAAGGACGAGCTGCGCAGGGCCATCGTGGCCGCCTGCCGGGAGGTGTCCGCCCGGCTGGGCTACACCGCCTACGAGGAAAGCCTCCGCCGCCGCCTGGCCCCCGCTCCCTAGCTAGACCACCCCCAAAATCGCTCGCGCGATTTTTGGGGACCCCGGTCCCCGCCGCCAAGCCGCGCCTTTCCATGGACAGGCTCCTAGCCGTCACTCCTCCGGCACGTACGGCTCAAGCCGGGGGACCCGGAACTCGAACTTCTGCACCCACCCGCACCCCGGGCAGACCCCTCCGGGAAACTCGCCCCGCTGGATGGTGAAGAGGATGGGGCGGGCCTCCCTCATCTCCCCCCACTCGGTAAACGCCAGGGGCCACCCGTAGCCGGGCTGCACAAACCTGCCCGCCCGGATGGCCGCGGCCAGGCGGCGGGGGTCGGTGGAGTTGGTCCGGACCGCGGCGTCGGCCACCATCTTCACCACCGTGTACCCGGAGAAGGCGTTGTCGTCAAAGTACCGGCGGTAGGTGGAGTAGAAGCGCTCCGCCAGCCGGCGGAAGGTGGGGTGCGTGAAGTCCGCGCAGGTGTAGTCCACGTACCGGCCGTACACCGCCTCCCCCGCCCGTTGGACGATCCACTCGGGCGGGTTGTGGGCCCCGAACATCTGCTGCCGGAAGCCCAGCTCCGCAGCCTGCCGGATGATCACGGGGATGCCCGGCGGGTGTCCCCCGATGTCCAGGTACTGCGGGTTCAGGGCCTGCAGGCGGCGCAGGTACGGCGTGAAGTCGGAGGTGGCCACCGGGGCCACCTCGATCTGGATCTGCATCCCGGGCACCGACCGCACGAACCGGTCCAGCCACTGCATGTAGGAGCGGCCCCAGGCGTAATCCGCGATGATGGCACCCACGCGGGTGTACTTGGCGTACTGCATGAGCGCCGCGGAGGCCTGCACGTACATGGGCGAGGCCACCAGGCACGTGCGGAAGGTGTAGCGGCTGCTCTTCCGCAGGATGGTGTGGGCCCCCGCCCGGGTCAGGAACACGGGCACCTGGAGCTGGTCGGCCTCCCGGGAAAGGGCCGTGCCGATGTCGCTGCTGATGGTCCCCGCCGCCGCCGCGATCCCGTCCCGCTCCACCAGGGACCGGAACAGGCTGATGGCCTCCGCGGGGTTGTTGCGGTCGTCGCGTTCCACCAGCTCCACCGGCCGGCCCAGGACGCCTCCCCCCGCGTTCAGCTCCTCCACCGCCATGCGCATCCCGTCCCGGGCGTTGGTCCCCCAGAAGGCGAACGGCCCGCTCAGGGGCCCCAGGAACGCCACGCGCAGGGGGCGCGCGGGGGCTGCCGCCCCAGACCCCATGGCGTAGAACGCCACGGCCACCGTCAAGCCCACGGTCAGCGCCTTGCGCACCTACCTCACCCCCTTCCACGGCTGCGAAGGGATCCTTCTGCGTCCGCGGCCCGCCCCTCCTGCCGCGAACGGGGGCCCGCTACCGCCTCCGGAAGATCCGGCCCAGCTCCTCCCGGGCCCGCGTCAGCCCGGCCTCGTCGTAGTCCCGCATGGCCACGATCCGTAGCCGTTCCGCGTCCCGCAGGGGCGGGTACACGCCGGGCAGGGAGACGAAGTCCCCGTCCTGGGCCAGGGCCAGCAGCCCGGCACGCGACAGCAGGGTCTCGATGTACAGCTTGGCCGCGTTGGGGCGGCTCGTCCGCGCGCCCAGGGCGATGCGATGGCCGTCCGCGAGGAACACGGGCAGCCGCACGTAGTCCAGGGGCGCGCCTTCCTTCCCGAACTGGTACACGTACCGGATGTACGTGAGGCCCACGGGGAACTCGCCCCGCACCAGCCGGTCCGCCACGGGGATGAAGGACTCCACGTACGCGCCCACCTGTCCCGCCAGCCCTTCCAGGAACGGCCGCCACTGCGCCCCCAGGACCGACCGCAGCTCCATCAGCCACTGCGCGGTGGTGGTGTGCAGGGTGGGGTCCGCCATCACCACCTTGCCCCGCCACCGGGCGTCCAGGAGGTCGGTGAGGCTGCGGGGCGCTTCCTCCGGGCGCACCAGACGCGTGTTGTACACGATCCCGATGGGAATCACGAGGAACTGAGGAGACACCAGGGACTGCGGGTCCCGGGTAGACTTCCCGAACATCTCGTACGAGGGCGAGGCGTACCGGGCGAACGCACCCGCCTCCCGCAAGACCATCATGGGGCTGCTGTTGGTCTGCACCACGTCGAACTGGGGACGGCCCGCCCGGGTCTCGTTGAGCACGCGGTCCAGCACCCGCGTGCTGGCCGCCCGCCAGTACTCCACGGGCACCCCGTACCGGCTCTCGAAGATCTTGTTCACCACGTCCAGCGTGGTGAGGGAGCCGTACAGCACCACCCGGCCCTCCCGCTTGGCCGCGGCCACCAGATCCGCCTGCCCCGACGAAGCCGAGGCCAGGGCGACCACCAGGGCTGCGGTCACCCAACCACGGACAACCCACCTCGCCACGGACCACCACCTCCTGTGGGCTCACACCCCTGCCGCCAGCTGCTGCAGGACCCGTTCCGTCCACACCCGCGCCATGGCCCGCTTGTACTCCGCGCTGCCCCGCGCGTCGTCCCAGGGATCCACCGCGGCTTCCACCTCCCGGGCGGCGTCGCGGATCCGGTCCGCCGCCAGCACCCCTCCCACGAGCGCGTGTTCAGCACCCACGACCCGAAGGACCGTGGGCCCCGTCCCGCCCACCGCCACCCGTGCGTCCTGACACACGCCCTCCGGGTCCAGGCGTAGGCTGACGGCCACACCCACGGTGGGGTAGTCCTCCGGGCTGCGGGGTGCAAAGCGCGCGTAGACCGTCTTCCGCGCGAGCGACTCGCCCGGCACCCAGACCTCGATGAGCAGCTCATCGGGGGCGAGGACCGTCTGCAGGGGCCCCACGAAGAACTCTTCCAACGGCAACACCCGGGTGCCCCGGAGGCTCGCCAGGCACACCCGCGCCCCCAGGGCCACCAGGACCGGCGGCAGGTCCTGCGCGGGGTCCGCGTGGCACAGGTGTCCCCCGACCGTGGCCACGTTCCGGACGCGCACGTTTCCCACCCGCCCGGCCGCGTCCGCCAGCGCCGGGACCCGGGCCTGAACCGCGGCGGAGCGCTGCAGGTCCCGCAGACGCACGGTGGCACCCAGCCGCAGGCCACCGTCCGCGGGCTGCACGCCTCCCAGCTCCGCCACCCTCTCCAGCCCCAGCAGCACCGTGGGGGACACCAGGCCCCGCCGCAGGAGGGGTGCCAGGGCTGTCCCTCCGGCCCACACCACAGCCTCCGCGCGGCTGGCACCCGAAAGGAACTCCAGCGCCTCGCGGAGGGTCGTGGGTGTGACGTACTCAGGGGTCTTCACCGGGAGCCCACTCCTCCGCGGCCTGCCTGACCGCCCTCAGGATGCCCTGGTAGCCCGTACACCGACACAGGTTGCCCGCGAGGAACTCCCGCACCCGCTCCTCGGAAGGCCGCGGTTCCTCCGACAGCAGCGCACAGGCGGCCCACACCTGTCCCGGGGTACAGATCCCGCACTGCAGTCCCTCGCACTGCACGAACGCCCTCTGCACCGCCTGGACCAGCCGGGGGTTTGGAAGCCCCGGCGGCGGGTCCGCCACCCGCCCGTCCGCGAGGTCCGTCAAACCCTCCACCGTCCACACGTGCCGGCCCGCGGCCACCACCACGGGGACCAGGCAGCTGCTCACCACCTGTCCGTCCATCCACACGGTGCACAGCCCACACGCCCCGATCCCGCACCCGACCTTGGTGCCCGCAAGCCCCAGCCGCTCCCGCAAGAACTCCGCCAGGAACTCCACGCCCTCCACGGGCGCCTGCACCCGCTGCCCGTTCACGAACAGCTCCACGGTGCTGGCGCTCACCGGCCCGCCTCCTGCATGGCCCGGTACACGGCCTCCGCGGAGATGGGGAGCCGTCGGATCCTGACCCCCACCGCGTCCGCCACCGCGTTGGCCACCGCGGCGGCCACCGCCACGTTGGTCATCTCCCCCACGGGCTTCACCCCGTACGGACCCCAGCCCCGACCGCCCGGCACCAGCACCACCCGCAAACGCGGCAGCGCGTTCACGGACGGCAGGCGGTACTCGTGCAGGTTGCCGGACACCACGCGGCCCTCTTCCATCACCACCTCCTCGCAAAGGGCAGAGCCCAGCCCCATCACCACCCCGCCCTCCACCTGCGCCCGGTGGGAGGGAGGGTTCAGGACTTCCGCCACGTCCAGGGCGGTGACCAGTTCGTCCACCCGCACCTCACCCGTGTCACGGTCCACCCGCACCCGGGCGGCCTGCACGCAGAAGGAGTTCATCCACAGCTCCTCGTCCACCTTTAGCCGGACCCGCACGGACTCCCCTGGCCTGCGGCGCGCCAGCTCCGCCAAGGCGGCCCGGAGCTCCCAGCCCTCCAGTCCCTCCTGCCGCAGCCGGTCCCGCAGCTGCGCGCACACCTGCGCCACCGCCGCGCTGGCCGTGAGGCTGACGCGGCTGCCGCCCACCCCGGAGTCCGTGGCCAGCTCCCCCGTGTCCGCCTGCTGTACCCACACCGCCTCTGCGGGAAGCGCCAGCTCCCTCAGGACCACGTTGCGGACCACGGTGTGCTGCCCGCCCCCTTGGTCCGGGAACGGCACCCGGACCACCACGGAGCCGTCCGGTTGGGGCCGCAGCTCCACCTCCGTTTCCCCGCCGTGGGCCGCCCTGCAGTAGAAGGCGAACCCGACCCCCCGCGCCCACCGGCCACCGTCCGGCGCCGGTCCCTCCCGCAGCGCTTCTCCCTCCCGGAGGGCAGCCAGCGCCGCGCGCGCCACCTCCTCGCCCCGGACCTCCACCCAGGGCTCCCCCAGGGTGCCCCGGTCGCCCGTGCGCAGGACGTTGCGCAACCGGAACTCCAGGGGGTCCAGCCCCAAGGCCCGGGCGGCCATGTCCACGGTGGACTCCACGGCGAAGTTGGCCTCCAGGGAACCCGGTGAGCGCATGTGGCCCCGGGGGACGGTGTTCGTGTACGCGATGAGGCTCTCGATCCGCACGGCCCCGATCCGGTACGTGTTGCCCGCTTCCGCGAACCCGTTCAGGTTCACGTGCTCCACGGGCTTGAACGCGGCGTACGCCCCGCCGTCCACCCGCGCGCGCACGTCCAGGGCCTGCATCCTGCCGTCGCGGTCAACGCCCAGCCGCACGCGCACCACCGCGCTGTGGCGCGGGTTCGCCGCGGTGAGGTCCTCCTCGTAGTCCAACACCAGCTTGACGGGCCTGCCCGTGGCCTGGGACAGGGCCACACACACGGGCACGTCCATGGGCGAGCCCTTCCCGCCGAAGTCCCCGCCCACGTACACCGGCAGCACCCGGACGTGGTCCGCGGGGACGCCCAGGCAGGCGGCGAGCTGAGCCCGCAGCCGGTGAGGGCTCTTGTTGGACGCCCACACCTCCACGGAGCCGTCCGGCTTCCACCACGCCACGCACGCGTGGGGCTCCAGATACCCCTGGTGGGCGGCGGGGATGGTGTAGGTCTCGTCGAAGACGTAGGGGCAACGCGACAGGACCGCGTCCACGTCCTCCCCGTGCTGCCACACCCGGCGGGACTGCAGGTTCGGAGGGTCCTCCGGCCCCACCACCGCACCCGGATACCTCCACGGGGCCTCGTGCACCCGCGGCGCGTCCGGCCGGAGCGCCTCCTCCGGGCTCAGGACCGCGGGCAACGGCTCGTAGTGCACCTCCACCCGACGCGCGGCCTCCCGGGCCGCCTGCAGGGTGTGGGCGGCCACCGCGGCCACCCGCTCGCCCGCAAAGCGCACCACCTCCCGCGCCAGCACCGGCATGTCCCGGACCCGCCGCCCGTACGTCCCGTACGGCACGTCCGCCCCGGTGAGCACCGCACACACGCCCGGCACAGACCACGCGGCGTCCGTGACGACCCGGAGGATCCGCGCGTGGGGGTGTGGACTGCGCACCAGGGCCGCGTACAGCATGCCCGGCAGGCGTACGTCCCCCGCGTACACCGCCCGGCCGGTCACCTTGTCCCACGCGTCCGCGCGGCCTGCTCCCAGCGTCGGGCCCACCTCCTCAGCGAAACGCGGTGACACAGTCCACCAGGGCGGGGGTTCCGTCCTCCACGGCCTGCAAGGCCCGCCGCACCGCGGGCCCGACCTCGCGGGCGTCCTCGATGGGCCCCTCCGCGTACCACCCCAGGGCCCGGGCCACCGCGGCGAAGTCAGGTGCCG
>VAPR01001333.1_pt1 | contig 12483 bp, 13 predicted proteins | sample 3380701 | NCBI WGS metagenome assembly VAPR01 (sample SAMN11536904, study PRJNA540576) | hot springs metagenome | isolation source: hot spring wet sediment | place: Spain: Lobios | collected 2014-01
CTTGCTTCATATACCCACATCCACCTTGCCTCTAACCCAAACTCAGCAAAGAAAATCCCAGAGAGGATAAAAGAGATATGCAGATGTTATAAAAAAATGATAGTGGAGGATTAATGGGTAGGATTTCTATCATAGGAGTAGGACCGGGAGACGAAGGTTTAATTACCCTTAAGGCTTTAGAAAGAATAAAGGAGGCAGACACCGTTTTTGCCCCTACAGGACGGAAGGGTGGGGAAAGCAGGGCATTAAATATAGTCTCAAGGTTTTTATCCCCTAGTCAAAAAATAAAAAAACTTTATTTCCCAATGGTTAAGGATGAGCAGGTAATTGAAGAATACGACAGGTTGGCTTCTTTTGAGATTCTAAAAGAAGCGCTACAAGACAAGAAGGTTGTTTTTTTATGCATGGGTGATCCATTTCTTTACGGAACAGGTGGAAGACTTATTAACTTCATTAAACACCAAAGGATAGAATTAGAAGTTATCCCTGGCGTTACTTCTATCAGTGCAGCATCGGCTTCTGCTCTTGTTCCTCTGGCTATTGGTTCTGAAAAGGTTGTAATCTTTCCGCTCGCATACGGACTGGATGGGTTAAAGGAAATTATCTCTACCTGTGAGACTGTGGTTATAGTAAAACCAACCAGTAAGGTTTCTGATGCTATCTTTATAGCAGAGAGTTTAGGAAAAGACATTTTCTGCTTTAAAGAAGGGAAAGTTGTTAGAGCTAAAGAAATCAAGGGAGGAATGTATTTTTCACTTCTTATTATAAAAGGAAAAAAACAAACATGAAAGGTATTACTCAGGTTTATACAGGAAACGGAAAAGGAAAAACAACGGCATCTCTTGGGCTTGCCTTAAGAGCAACGGGACAGGGGCTTAGGGTCTGTATGATTCAGTTTTTAAAAAGGAATCTGAAGTGTGGAGAGCATTTATTTGTGGAGAAAACAGGGGCTTTTAAAATACTGCAATTTGGTACACCTCCTCTTCCTGAGGGAAAGATTTATGTGCCTGTAAAGAGAAAGTCGGAAGAGGCAAAAAAGGCAGCATACCGAGCTTTTTCCTTTGCGAAAGAAGTTATAGAAGGGGGTAACTTTGATCTGGTGATTTTAGATGAGATTAATCTTGCCATGGATTATGGATTTATCAATGTTAATGAAGTTGTAGAGCTAATTAAAAACAAGCCTCAGAACCTTGAGTTAGTTTTAACTGGAAGGTGTGCTCCAAGAGAAGTAATAGAAGTAGCTGAGCTTGTTACGGAGATGGTCGAGCTTAAACATCCCTATAAAGGTGGTCTAAAAGCAAGAAGGGGGATTGAGTATTGAGTGAAGCAATATTGCTTGTAGGACACGGAAGCAGGGATCCTGAGGGAAATGCAGAATTTTTAAGATTTACCGAAGCTGTAAGGAGGAGTGTGGAGAATAGGATTGTTGAGCCATGTTTCATAGAGCTTGCCAAGCCAAATGTTCAGGAAGGGATTGAAATATGTGTTACCAAGGGAGCAAAACAAATTATAGTACTTCCTGTAATTCTGTTTGCTGCAAGTCACGTAAAGGTTGACCTTCCTTACGAGGTTGACATAGCAAGAGAAAAATATCCGGAGGTGAAATTTTACTACGGAAGACACTTTGGAGTAAATCCGCTGATTCTGGAAATCTTAGATGAAATTATAGAGAAAACGAAATTAAATTTTCCTTTTTGCAACAAAGGCGATACGGCTATTTTAATTGTAGGACGAGGAAGCAGCGACCCTGATGCCAATAGCGATCTCTATAAAATGGCAAGGATATTATGGGAGCGAAAAAAGTTCAAATACGTCGAGGTTTGTTTCATAGGCGTAACTTTTCCTGATTTTTACGAAGGGGTTAGAAGATGTGTTTCTTTAGGAGCAAGGTGTATAGTAGTTCTTCCCTATTTTCTATTTACAGGTGTTCTTATAAAGCGAATTAAGCAAAAGGTTTTTGAGATGAAATCTGCCTATCCAGAAGTTGATTTTGTGCTGTGTGATTATCTGGGTACGCATCCAAAACTTGTAAAGGTTATAGTAGAAAGAGCTGATGAGGCCGTAAAGGGAGTAGCATTTATGAACTGTGAGATGTGCAAGTACAGAGTAGGGTTTTCTCTAAAACACCATGAAAGCAATGTATGATATCACTGCTAATTAATCAAGGAGATGGAATATGGGCATAGAACCTAGAGTCGTAAACCCTGAGGCAATAGAGAATGAAAGCTTTAGAATAATAGAGAATGAGTTAGAAGAGATAGGAGCTAAGCCTGCCCTATCACCAGAGGAATTTTCTGTTCTTGTTAGAATAATCCATGCAACGGCTGACTTTGATTTTGCAAAAAATGTGATTTTCCATCCAGAGGCAGTAAAAAATGCAATTGAAGCAATAAAAAGAGGAGAGAATGTAATCGTTGATGTTGAGATGATAAAGGCTGGAATCAATAAATCTGGACTTTCAAAGTTTGGTGGTCAAGTGCTTTCTTTTATGGCTGATGAGGATGTAGTACAAAAAGCAAAGGAACTTGGCATCACACGTGCAATTTGCTCTATGAGAAAAGCAGCAGAGGTTTGTCCTCAAGGAATCTTTGCCATAGGTAATGCTCCTACAGCCCTTTTTGAGCTTATAAGGCTTGTAAGAAATAAGGAGCTTTTTCCATCGCTTGTCGTTGGGGTACCTGTGGGGTTTGTATCCGCAGTTGAGGCAAAGGAAGAGGCTTTAAAACTTGGTGATTTTGGCGTTCCTTATATTATTGCAAGAGGAAGGAAGGGCGGAACCCCGGTAGCTGTTGCAGCGGTGAATGCACTTATAAAGCTTGCAATGGAGAAAGGTTAAAAAGAACTGTGCAGAAAACATGGAAGAGCGGTCAAGAAAGAGGGGAATGCGCACCGGATTTACAACAGGTGCCTGCGCTGCAGCAGCAGCTAAGGCTGCTGCTCTTACACTTTTTACTGGCATGCCTCAATCAGAGGTGGAAATTACTCTTCCTATTAAGAAGGTAGTGAAATTCAAGATTGAGAGGTGTGAAATAAACGGAAGCAGTGTTCTTTGCTCTGTGATAAAAGATGCAGGAGACGACCCTGATGTAACACATGGAGCTGAAATATGCTCAACTGTTTCATGGATGGATACCCCAAATGAAATAAAAATAGAGGGTGGAAAGGGTGTAGGGGTTGTAACAAAACCTGGTGTTGGGTTAGAGATAGGAGAGCCTGCTATAAACCCTGTGCCAAGAAAGATGATTCGCTATTCGGTCGAAGAAGCGCTAGGAAATGAGTTAAAAAAGAGAGGTGTAAAAGTAGTAGTCAGCGTTCCAAAAGGAGAAGAGCTGGCAAAAAAGACATTAAATGCCCGTCTTGGGATTATAGGAGGGATATCCATACTAGGAACAACCGGTATTGTAAGACCATATTCTACTGCTGCTTTTAAGGCAAGTGTAAAACAAGCAATAGATGTGGCTAGGGCAAGCGGTTGCACTCACATCGTTCTTACAACAGGAGGAAAAAGTGAAAACTTTGCTATGTCTATTTACCCTGAACTCAAAGAAGAAGCGTTTATTCAGATGGGTGACTTTGTTGCCTTTGCTGAGAAATGTGCCAAGCAAGGAGGCATGAAGAAAATCACATTTTGTGGAATGATAGGAAAGCTTTCAAAGATTGCAATGGGTGTCAAGCAGACACATGCTGCTGGGTCTCAGGTAGATATGGATTTCCTTGCAGGCCTTGCTAAAGAAGTGGGGATTAATCCTCAAGTTATTAGTAAGATTCGACAAGCAAATTCTGCGCGCCATGTGTATGAAATAATAAAAGCTGAGGGCAGAAGTGAGTTTTTCGATCTCCTATGTAGAAGGATTGTACACGTCTCAAAAGAGCGTCTGGGAAAAGAAATATATATTGAGGTAATACTTACTGATTTTGATGGAAACATAATTGGAAGGGCGGAGGAATAAGTTTTATGCAGAAAGATATAAGCAAGGTTTATATAGTTGGTATTGGGGATGATGGAAAAACAAGCCTGAGCTCTTCCGTTGTTGAGATAATAGAGAGTGCTGAGATCCTATTTGGTGGAGAAAGGCATCTATCTTTCTTTCCAAATATCCATGCTGAAAAAATAGCCATAAAGTCAAACTTGGATGAAATAGTAAATATAATATCTAACAACTTGGGCAAAAAACAAATGGTAATTCTTGCATCGGGCGATCCTCTGTTTTATGGGATAGCTAAGTATCTTATGAGTAGAATTGCAAAGGAACACTTTCATATAATTCCAAATGTAAGCTCAATGCAACTTGCCTTTGCAAGAGTAAAAGAAAGCTGGGATGATGCAGTCCTTACAAGTGTTCATGCAAAACCTATAGAGAACCTTTTAAACGTGGTAGAAAATGCAAAAAAAGTAGGGATATTTACAGATAGTAAGAACACACCCTCTAAAATCGCAGAATTCCTTCTTAAACATGGTCTTAGTGGATTTAAAGCTTATGTCTGTGAAAACTTGGGGGGAGAAGACGAAAGGATTACAGAAACAAGATTGGAGGACATGATTAATATGGAGTTTTCTCCCTTAAATGTTGTGATCCTTATAAAAAATGATGTAGAGGACGGGGAGTTTTCTAAGACTTTTCCAAGAACCTGGACAATTGGTATTCCAGATGAAGAATTCTTTCAACGTATTCCTCAAAAGGGACTTATTACAAAGGCTGAAGTAAGGGTAATAAGCATTTCTAAGATGAAGATAAATAGCCGTGATGTTATCTGGGATATTGGAGCTGGTTCGGGTTCTGTATCTATAGAAGCCGCACTTATTGCAAAATCAGGCACAGTTTATGCAATTGAAAAAAATTCCGAGGATATTGATAACATAAAAAAGAACATAAATAAATTCGGAGTAAAAAATGTAAGGATAATTCACGGAGTAGCACCTGATTGTCTTGATGAGATTAAAGATCATCCTGATTCAGTATTCATAGGTGGAAGTTCGGGAAATATGAAGGAGATAATTGTAAGGTGTGCTAAAAGGTTAAAACCTCATGGGAAAATAGTCATAAATGCCGTAACAATAGAGAACTTGTATGAGGCTACAGCAGGACTAAAAGAGTGTAATTTCAATTATGATATAACACTTCTAAGTGTTGCAAGAAGTAAGGACATTATAGGACTTACAAGACTTGAAGCTCTAAATCCGATATTTGTAATAAGTGGGGGAAAGAAACAATGAACAGTTTTATAGAAAAGATTGCAATAGTTGCAATAACAAGGCATGGGGCAAAACTTGCAGATAAACTAAAATCCCTTCTTGGAAGAGGTGATGTTTTTGTGTCATCTAAATTTAGAAGTGAAGTAAAAGAAGCCAATTTCTTTGAAGTACCACTTAAAGAGCTTATAGCCAGTATATGGTCCCTCTATGACGCATTTGTGTTTTTTGTCTCGCTTGGGGCTGTTATAAGGATAATTGCTCCCCATATAAAGGATAAGCATGTTGACCCTGCAGTAATTACAATTGACGACAATGCAACCTTTGTAATAAGCGTTCTTTCCGGTCACATTGGAGGTGCAAATGAACTTACAGAACATATAGCAAGGCTTCTTGAGGCAACACCTGTAATAACCACGGCTTCAGATGTTGGAAAAACAATCCCGGTAGATATTCTTGGCCGCGAATTTGGTTGGACGCTTGAAGAAGAAAAGAACATTACCAGAGTAAGTGCTGCTGTTGTAAACGGAGAAAGGGTAGGTCTATTTCAAGATGTGGGAGAGAGGAACTGGTGGAAAAGAGAGACACCTATTCCGGGGAACATAAAAATCTACGATTCTTTTGATGCTATGATCAGCGAGGAATGTGCAGCTTACTTAATAATTACGGATAGAATCTTTGACGAAAGTTATTCCTCTATTCTTAACAAGGCGGTTTTGTATAGACCAAAGAGTCTTGTCCTTGGGATCGGATGTGATAGGGGTGTATCAGCGGATGAGATTGAGAAACTGGTTATCTCCACTCTCAAAAAAAACGGTTTGTCTCTAAAGAGTGTAAAAAGAATTGCAACGATTGATAACAGGAAAAAAGAAAAAGGAATTAATGAGTTTGCAGAGAAATACGGTTTTCCAATTCAATACTTTACGAGGGATGAACTCAATCAGGTAAAAGATGTTCCAAACCCCTCAGAAATGGCAATGAAGTATTTAGGGGTTATAGGAGTTGCAGAGCCTGCTGCAATTCTTGGAAGTGGATGGGGGGAGCTTATAATCCCCAAAGTAAAGTCTAAGATGGCGACACTTGCTGTGGCAAGAATAAGTTTTAATCAGTAAATAAAAGGAGGCTTAATATGATTAAAAAAGTGGGAAAGATATTTATTGTAGGATTTGGTCCTGGAAGCAAGGACCACATCACGTTTCGTGCAAGAGAAGCAATTGCCGAAAGCAACATAGTCGTTGGATATACAACCTATATCGAACTTGTAAGGGACTTAATTCACGGAAAGCAGGTTATATGTACGGGAATGACTGAGGAAGTTGACCGAGCGAAAAAAGCTGTAGAGATGGCAAAGATGGGAAACACTGTTGCTGTAGTTTCAAGTGGTGATGCTGGAATATACGGCATGGCTGGTCTTATCTTTGAGGTTTTAAAAGAAGATGGATGGAACCCACATGATGGAGTTGAAGTGGAGGTTGTCCCTGGTATTACGGCTTTATGCGCTGTTAGCTCGTTTCTTGGTGCTCCTATAATGCATGATTTCGCCTCAATAAGTCTCAGTGATCTTCTTACTCCTTGGGAAGTCATTCTAAAAAGGATTGAGGCTGCTGCTCAGGCGGATTTTGTAATAGTCCTCTATAACCCAAAAAGTGGAAGACGTACATGGCAAATAGTGGAAACTCAAAAGATGATTCGAAGATACAGATCGGGTTCTACACCTGTTGGAATTGTAAAAAGTGCGTATCGTCATGGGCAAAATATTGTCGTTACTGACCTTGACCATATGCTCGATTTTCCGATAGGTATGCTTACGACTATAGTAATAGGGAATTCTTCTACCTTTACTTTTGAAGGACTTATTGTTACGCCTAGAGGATACCATAAAAAATATGAACTTAGCATGAAGAAAATGCCCTTAGAAATTACAGCTCCAGTGCCTTAGTAGTTAATTCATGATAGAGCCTTAGGAGTTAGCATGGGGAAAATTGAAAAATCTCAAATCTACTTTGTAGGGGCAGGTCCTGGAGACCCTGAATTAATAACGGTTAAGGGGAAAAGGTTAATTGAAACGGCAGATGTGATAATCTATACCGGCTCGCTTTTAAATAAGGATATACTCTCTTGGGCAAAGCCAAATGCCGAGCTTTATGATAGCGCTCCTTTGACGTTAGAAGAGATTTTGGGATTAATGGAAAAATCACTAAAAAATGGGAAAAAAGTAGTAAGGCTTCATGATGGAGATCCAAGTATTTTTGGAGCACTTAATGAGCAGATAGAGTTTCTTGAAAAAAAAGGAATTTCTTATGAGATTGTTCCAGGTGTAAGTTCGTTTCTTGCTGCTGCAGCGAGTTTAAAAAAAGAACTGACGATTCCAGAGATATCACAGACTGTGATTTTAACAAGATGTGAGGGAAGGACTCCTGTACCAGAAAGAGAAAAGTTACAAGACCTTGCGAAGCATAAAGCAAGTCTGGTTATCTTTCTAAGCGTTCATATGATAGACAGGGTAGTTAAAGAGTTGAAAGAAGGTTATGAAGAGGATACGCCTTGTGCTGTGGTTTATAAGGCGTCTTGGTATGATGAGAAGATAATTTTTGGAAGATTAAGTGATATTTCTACCAAAGTAAAGATTGCAAATATCAAGAAAACCGCTCTTATTCTTGTTGGCAACTTTCTAGAGGCTTCTGGAAAGAAGTCAAAGCTTTACAATAAGGCTTTTAGTCATGGTTTTAGAAGAGCAGAAAAATAACATAAAGGGGTGAATACAAATTGGAAAGGCATGCTTTTCCACCTTGTGAGAAAAAAGGAGTTTATAATGCAATTTATAAACGAAGAGATATAAGAGCACAATTTAAACCCGAGCCCATTCCAGAAGATGTACTTAGAAGAATTCTGGATGCAGCTCATCACGCCCCTTCTGTAGGTTTTATGCAACCCTGGAATTTTATAATTATTAGAGATAAAGAAACAAAGAGGAGAGTTAAGGAGAGTTTTGATAGAGAGAAAATAGCAAGCTCTTATCTGGTTGACGAACCAAGAAAAAGCAAATACTTATCATTTAAACTAGAGGGAATAATGGAAGCACCAATAAACCTTTGCGTTACATGTGATCGTACAAGGTTCGGACCTTTTGTAATCGGAAGGACAAGTATTCTTGAAACTGACCTATACAGCGTTTGCTGCGCAATCCAAAATCTCTGGCTTGCAGCAAGAGCCGAAGGAATAGGTGTAGGGTGGGTAAGTATACTAAGTAACGATGATTTAAGGAATATACTCGAAATTCCTTCACATGTTCTTCCCGTTGCTTATCTTTGCCTCGGGTATGTAACCTACTTTCCTGAAAAACCCGATTTAGAACGTTTAGATTGGCTTAAAAGGCTTCCCCTAGAAGAAGTAATTTTCTTTGAGAAATGGGGTAAAAAAGAACCTCAATTATTCAAGAAATAGGTTCAATGGAAACTTGCCTGATTTTAATTTTTGCTTTTTTTCTAGACCTAGTTTTTGGAGAACCTCCTGCTATTTTACATCCGGTTGTTTATATGGGAAAGCTTATAAGATTTCTAGAGTACTATTTTTTTAAAGGGAATACTCTCACTCAGTTTCTTCTAGGTGCTTGCCTTTCGCTTTTGGTAATTGCTGCTTTTACGATACCCACTTATTTTCTCTTAACGTTTCTCAAGGAAAAAAGCTACTCGATCTATTTGTTCATAAGCATTGTTCTTTTAAAAACCACCTTTGCCTTAAAAACACTTAAGGATTCAGCCAAGGTGGTTAAAGATTCTTTGTCCAAAAAGGATCTCCTTCTTGCAAAAGAGCAACTTAAAAGCCTTGTAAGCCGAGAAAATAAGGATTTGGACGAGCGATTAATTATCTCTGCAACAATTGAGTCAGTAGGAGAAAACACCACAGATAGTGTTATCTCTCCTTGGCTGTTTTTTGTTTTTTTTGGAGTACCTGGAGCTATGGCTTTTCGAGCTATAAACACACTTGATGCTATGATTGGGTATCGTGGAAAGTACGAGTATTTTGGAAAGTTTGCTGCTCGCTTAGATGATATTGCTAACCTTATACCTGCAAGGATTGCTGGGTTATTAATCTGTATGGCTTCTCTTTTTGTTAAGAAGGATTTCTTATCTTCTTTTTCCACTATGCTTTCTGGAAGTAAAAAAACAGAAAGCCCCAATGCTGGGTTTACAATTGGTGCAATTGCAGGAGCTCTTGGTGTGGAACTTGAGAAAAAAGGTCATTACAAAATAGGGAAGACAAAAAAACCTCTTGATATAACTGCAATTGAAGATGGAATAAAAGTGCTAGAGGTCACCGCAATTGCTGCTCTATTTTTATGTATTGGATTGGTTTTTTTAAGGGATCAAATCTTAAATGGTTAGTCCAAGACCAGAGCTAAAGAATATAAAGGATTTCCTACATGGAGGCATCGATTACAAAGAGTTAGTTAATTTCAACTTGAAACCGGAGGAAATAATTGATTTTTCAAGCAGCCTAAACCCATTGGGTACACCTTATAAAGTCTTAGAGAGTCTTGTAAAGGTAAAAATCGATGCCTATCCTGACACAAATTGCTATGAGCTAAAAGAGGCTATTGCAAAGTTCCATGGTCTGAAACAGGAAAATATAATTGTTGGAAACGGTTCCACAGAGATAATTTACTTTGCCTGTCAGTGTTATCTTACCAAAAAAAGCAGAGTAATTATTCCTAGTCCAACATTCTCCGAGTATGAGAGGGCTAGTGTGATAAATGGGGCAAAAGTGGTGTTATATAGATTAAAAGAGTCAAACGATTTTAGAATTGATCCGAAAGAACTTTTAAAACTTTTAATAGAACATAAACCCAAGATGGTTTTCCTTTGCAATCCTAACAATCCAACAGGTCATTATCTGGGGGAGAATGATGTCAGAGAAATAATTGAAGCAAGCGAAAAAACTTTAATTGTTCTAGACGAAGCATATGTGGATTTCGTCAAAGCCCCTTGGGATTCAACCAAGTTTGTTAGATACAAAAATCTTCTAATTCTAAAGTCTCTAACAAAGAGCTTTGGACTTGCAGGATTACGTATTGGTTATGCCCTAGCAGATGAGGAGATAATCAAGACTCTTGAGAAGGTAAGGCCACCTTGGAACGTGAATTCTGTTGCCCAAAAAGCTGCTTTAGTATCTCTTTTTGAGAGAAAACATATTGAAAAAGCCAAAGAAGAAATAGAGTTGGCAAGGAACTATTTAACGCAGGAAATCTCCAAGATGGGTAGAAAACCTATTCCTTCTCATGGATGCTTTTTTATGGTCAAAGTAGATGATGCAAGGAAATTGAGGCTAGCGCTTCTTGAACAAGGGATTCTAGTCCGTGACTGTACGTCCTTTGGATTACCAAATTTTATAAGAATTAGTGTAAGGCGACTTAGTGAATGTAAAAGGCTTATAAAAGCATGGAGGGAGGTTGAAAAGAAAATATGGGTGGAAAAGCCATAATGGTTCAGGGTACTTCTTCCCATGTTGGAAAGAGTGTCATAGTCACAGGACTTTGCAGGATTTTTAAACTAGATGGATATTCGGTTGCTCCTTTTAAAGCCCAGAATATGAGTCTTAATTCCTATGTGACTTTAGAGGGAGGAGAGATTGCAAGGGCTCAAGCCGTACAAGCTGAAGCTGCTGGTGTTGAGCCAACGGTTGAGATGAACCCCATACTTTTAAAACCAACAAGGGATTTTGGTTCCCAGGTTATCTTACTTGGAAAGCCAATCGCAAATATGACAACCAGGGAATACTACAAATTCAAGAACAAGGCTTTCCAAGTTGTGAAAGAGTCTTTAGGGAAGTTGCTCGATTTGTACGATATTGTAGTTATCGAAGGAGCTGGAAGCCCAGCTGAAATAAATTTGAAAAGAAATGATATAGTCAATATGAAGGTAGCTCATATTGCAAGAGCTCCGGTTATATTAGTCGGTGATATAGATAGAGGCGGAGTTTTTGCCTCACTCATTGGGACTCTGGAGCTTCTCTCCCGAAAGGATAGACAAAGAGTAAAGGGGTTTATAATAAACAAATTCAGAGGAGAAATAAGTCTGCTTAAATCGGGCATTAGTTTTTTGGAGAGAAGAACGAAGAAAAAAGTATTTGGTGTCATTCCTTATTTTAAGGAGATAGGGATTGATGAGGAGGATTCGGTGTCACTTGAGAATAAATCTTGTTTGAGTAAAACTCCAAGGCTTGAGATTGCAGTAATTAAGCTGCCCAGAATTTCAAACTTCACTGATTTTGGCCCCCTTGAAAAGGAGAAAGACATTGCTATTAAATACGTTGAGCAGAAAGAGGAGCTAGAAAGCGCTGATGCCATAATCCTTCCCGGGACAAAAAGTACGATTTCTGATCTTCTATATATAAAGAGGTCCGGTATAGCAGAGAAAATACTTCAAAAGGCAAATAGGATACCGATAATTGGAATTTGTGGTGGTTATCAGATGCTAGGAAAGTTAATTATAGATAAGGAGCGTGTCGAATCTAGTGAGGAAAAGGTAGAAGGACTTGGACTTTTAGATATCGTAACAGTTTTTGAAAGAGAGAAGGTTCTTAAAAGAACTGAAGCTAGGGTTCTAAACGGAGGCGAAATTTTTAAAGAAATTGAAGGACAAATTATCTCGGGTTATGAAATTCACATGGGAAGGTCTTGGATGAACTTAAACGTAAAGCCTTTTCTGGAAACCCTTGGAAGATCCAGGGGTTTTGATGGAGCAATTGCTGAGGATAAACCGATCTACGGAACTTATCTCCATGGTATCTTCGAGAATGAAAATTTAAGATCGACTTTTATTTATAAGATAGCTGAGAGAAAAGGTTTAAATATAAAGTTAGAAAGATCACCGTTAAGGTGTAGCAGTTATGACAGACTGGCTGATCTTCTAAGAAAAAGTCTCGATATGGATGAGATCTATAAGCTCTTAAAATAAGGAGTTTTCCTGACTCTGGGTTAGGGCTAGACTGTACAGTTCTAGACAAGATATTTTCTTAGAAATGGGGGAAAAAGAAGAATCTACTTGATTAAGAGATTGTCAAGTAGTGGATTTGCTTGGTTTGATGAAGCTATCATTTTTTGGGTTTCTTTCCCGAAATCATACAATTCTGGTGGAAGGTGGGCGTGTTGTTGTAACTTAGAGAGGTAAAAAGGAGGAGCTTCAAACAAGTATAAGGATTAGAAGAGGAGGAAAGGAAGATTGTTTTTTTTTGTATTCACATAAGAAGAGTCCACATATATATAGTCTTCCTCAGTTAATCTCATGTGTACT
>VAPR01001334.1_pt1 | contig 12483 bp, 6 predicted proteins | sample 3380701 | NCBI WGS metagenome assembly VAPR01 (sample SAMN11536904, study PRJNA540576) | hot springs metagenome | isolation source: hot spring wet sediment | place: Spain: Lobios | collected 2014-01
CCTCTGGCTCCGCAGGCCAGCGCTCTATCCGGACTGAGCTACGGGCGCGCTGGCGGAGGGACCGGGATTCGAACCCGGGGGCGGACTTTTGGTCCGCCACGGCTTAGCAGGCCGTCGCCTTGGGCCACTCGGCCATCCCTCCAACGATGACGCTGTTATTTTAGCGCTAATCACCGCTAACCGTAAGGGCGATCCCAAAAAACCAACCGATGTTCCTTACGACCATCGCACAAAAACCCACCACTCTATCGCCAAGACCAGCAACCCCAGCAACACCATCAGTCTCCAAAGTTCCCGCCACGAAACCGCAGTCGGTGTCGTCGCAACTGTATGAGTCCCCAAAGTGATGGCTTGCTTGGGGGCAATGTCTGACTCTTCGCTGTTGAGCAGGTTAACGGCAAAAGGAATGCGTAGATTGCCCGCTTGCAGTTCGTAAATTCCCACATGGTCCGTGCTGTAGAAGGTGAACAGATGGTTAGGAGCTTGCAAAGACTGCGACCGTCCGTTGGGGAGTCGGAGAACCACTTGCTCGGTGGGAACGGTTAGCGAGACAATGTTTCCTGCTTTCACCACGAACCCTTGTTCCCAACGCTGCTTTCCTGCCAACCAACGCAGAGCATTTGCTACAAAGATAGGGAAGCCAACGCGCAAAGGGAAGTCACTGTCCAACAAGTTAAACCCGACAAACAACCATCGCCGTCCCATTTGCTCGCCGACGACCATCAACGGTCCCTCTTTGCCCTCTGCGATGGTTTGAGCCCAAGTAGCCGGTTGAATTTTTACAGCGCTATCTATCAAAACCGCACTAAGGTCTACAAAGCGCAAAACAGGGTTTTGCCGATCCCAGGTCAAAATCTGTGGTTGTTGACTTTTGCCGATAGGGCGAACAAAGTTGCCGTCCGTCGTCCCAATCAGCCAAATGCCTTTGGCTCGAACAGGTTCGGGCTTAGTGCCGTCAAAAATGACGATATCATAGCTTCCTTCCGGGCGTTCTCCTCGTTCGTTAGCTGGCACTTGCGGGGCTTTGTCCACCAAGCATTCGGGTTCTAACGCTAACGCCCGTTCCAAGAAAAAGTTGCCTTTGCTTACCAACAGCACTCGCAAGGGAGCATACCCAACCCCAACAAAGTTCACCTCATTGTCGCTGGGCAAAAAGTCTTCAGGGCATTCCCACTTCAGAGTCACTTGCCTTGCAGTTGTAGGGAGGACAACGGTTTCGCCCTTCAGTTGTTGGGCTGGTAAGGAAACCTCCTTAGCGGCTGCCAAGCGTCCATTGATAAACACGCTGAGGGTGCCTTTCAGTGATTGTTGTCCAAAGTTACGGAGCACGGCAAACAAAACCACTCGGTTGCCTTGACGGCGAGCATCCAACATGATAAACCCTGCGTTGCGGTTGCTAAGACCGACTGCTTCGTAAGCCAACTTTGCGTTCCCCGGTGAAAAATCGGTGACGGGGGAAAACGAACCATCAGAGACCAACACAACAGTAGCTTGTGGGCGCTGAGACACCAACGCTACCGCTAAACGCATGGCTGCAGCGATGTTTGATGGGGCATCAGTAGCAATCAATTGGTCCAGAGCCGTGCGAAGTCGTTGGTGATCTTGGCTGAGGGGAACCAAAACGCGTGGTTCCGTAGCGGCAAGGATGAGCGCAACATGATCGTTTGTCCGCAAATTGCGCAACCATTGCAAAATCCGTCGCTTGCCCTCGTCAAAGCGAGAGGGGCGGACATCGGTGGCTTTCATGCTCGCTGAAGCGTCCAACACAAACACAATGGTTTGCCCTTGTATCCCTCGCCCTACGATAGCTGGGCGCGCTAAGGCAAGAATTAACAACAGCGCTGCTATGAGTTGCAACACCATAAGCCAATGGAACCGCAACCGCTGCCACAAAGCGTTTGCGCGCACATCCGTAGTGATCGGCGGGAAGAGGAAGATAGCAGGCACCCGCACTGTCCGGCGTCGGACCTTCAACAAGTAGAGGAAGACGATGAACGCCGCAACGGGCACAAACCACCAGAGCACAAAAGGAACCTGTAAGGTCACGACCGCTCACCTCGTTGCGGCTATCTGATTAACCTCAACTGACCATCCCTTTGCCTTCGTTGGAACCAACAAGACTTAAGGTTTCCCCTCTCCGGGAGCCGGGAGAGCAGGTGGCGCTTTATCTGGTTTCTCTTGCGTCCCTTGATCGGGGACTTTTGGTGGTTCGGGAAGACGAGCAGCGGGAACAAGCCGAGCGCGCAGGGGGGTCTCCTTCCAACGAGCTATCGCATCGGCACCGTAAACCACTCGGGCTTTGCACGCTTCTGGGTAAACCGCAACGACAATGGCTTCACCCAGTTCTTCCTCCAAGCGCACTGTTTTGCGTTCAGTTCGGACTACGATTTCACGAAGGATACGGAACGCATCGCCTAACCGAATTCCTTGGTTCTGACCAATGTCTACATACACGAACACAACACCGTCTTCCACATCCACACCACCCACCAAGCCCTCAATGACCGTTGGGGTAACGGCGACCACAACAGGTGCTGTCGGTTGTGCGAGCCAATGGATTTCTTCGCGCATTGCTGTCAACAGTTCCGCCACTGCGGCAGTGGCTGCCGAAGCGTAAAGGCGTTCGTCGGAAATGAACAAGGAGACACGGTCAGGTTGTATAGGTGGAGGTTGAGCCGCTTCTACCCGTCGGACAGACTCAACAGTTTGCTTTGAGGCAGACGCTGTCAAAGTTTTAGTCCAAATCGTGTCGCCTGTTTCGCCCTCGTAGAGCCAAACTTGGAGCCGAGCAGTAGCGGTTTCGGTCCGCACCGTGGCGATTTCCCAAACTTGTCGGTCTGCTGCTGGACTGGGGCGGCTGGAGATTTCTTGACGCCGCACCGTTTGAGTGTCAAAACTGAGCAAGCGCCCCGCTAACACAAGGTCGGCTTTATGGGCTTTTGCAACAGCAACCCAATGCTGCCGTTCCACGGCTCCTTCTTGGAAGGGCACCCAATCGTAAAACGGTTCAGGCGGTTTGCTTGCCATCACCGTTTCGGCAGCAAACCGCTCGTTTTCCACCGCCCGAAAAACTTGCGCTGCAAAATCCCCAACACGGTCGCGGTAGTAAAGGATGTCGCCAAAAGGCACTACCAGCAACCGTTGGACTTTGCCAATGACTGGATGGGTGAGGACTGCCGGATCGGTCGGAACAGCATTGATGTCTTGATAACGGCGGATTAACCCCCTTAGCGCTTCAGGGAAGGCACCGTAAAGCAGCACTTGCCAGTAGTCACCACCCTTGCTCTTTCGGATTGCAACGCTTTGGTTGGGTGCCAAGAGGTTCAAGTTGAAAGGCAGCCGTTCCCTTAGGGAAAGGGGCACAGGCGGCAGAAGCAGATAAATCTCCGTTTCAGTCGCTAACAAATCCTGCACCCGCGAAATCGTCTCGGGAGTTGCCCAGACAAAGTTGAGGTTCACTTGTTCGGCAAAGGCGTTCACCATCTCTGCGCCTGCGTTGGTGATCACCACGCAAACGGGCACCGGACGCACTTCTTGGAAGCGCAAATCCCGAGGTTCTCGCACCAACCGTTGGCAGAAGCGTTCTATCGCTTGCTTGAGCCCTGCAAAGGAAGGCGCAGAAAGGAACACCCGATAGCGAACGCTTTTGCGGTCCTGAAGCACTTCCGAAGCAATGACCACATCCTGCCGACGGATCAAGGTCAAATCGTAAGGGATCAAGAAGCGATGCTCAATCGTCACATCGCCACGGGAACGATCAACCAAGACCACCACGCTGCGTTCCGTTGTCAACAGTTCGTCCATGCGGGTTGCCAAATCGGTCAAGGAAACAAACTCCGCTGCATGCACAGGAGGCAGCTGGCTGCGGAAGAGGTTGAAAAGGGTTTGGTCGTTAGTGACCACTACCATGGGGGTGCGGGCTAACAATTCCGCTGTCGGTCGGGGCTCCTTGAGCGCCCGAGCAATATCCCGCAGAACATCCCGCTGTGCCACTAAGGGAAACCAACTGCCCAACAACACCGTCCCAATCGCAAGCCACAAACTGAGCCAACGCATCAAAAAACCACCTCCGAGAAAGAGAGCACAAACCGTGCTTCATTTACCGCTGACCCCTTTTGACTATGCCGCATCTTTGGGACGAGAGAAAGCCGTCAAATCCACTGGTTACGGTGCCCGCAAGGTTTTCCATCGTTCCCACGCTTTCTGCTGCAACTCAGGGAAAGGGATCCGTTCTGCCACCTCACGGTAGAGGCGTTCGGCTTCCGCTTTCTTCCCTTCTTGGAGCAACTGTTGGCCTTTCCGATCGGCTTCTCGCCAAATTTGCTCTGCGCGTTGGAGGAGTTGGCGCAACACTTGTTTCGCTAAATTGCGCTCCTGCGGTTTCGGGCTCTGGGCAAACTCAAGAGCGATCTCTCGCGGCTGCGCCAACAGGTGCACTTGATCTATTCGTCGGGACACATCCAAAAGGTAGCGCCAACGGGCTTCCCGCTCACTGACCAGAACTCCTGCGACGCAGGCGGTCAACCAACTGGCGAGGGCACCTGCCCACATAGCTTTCAAGCCTAACCGAGCCAGGTCCGCACGCCGTTCAGGCGCGATGGCGCTGATGCCACCAATTTGGATAGCGATGCTGCCAAAGTTCGCAAACCCACAAAGAGCATAAGTAGCAATCATGAAGGAGCGAGGGTCAAGGGTGTCTTTTAACTCCGCCAAACGCACGAAAGCAACAAACTCGTTGGCAGCGACTTTGATGCCCATCAAACTACCCATCGTCAACACATCTTGGAGGGGAGTGCCTAACAGAAAGGCTAACGGTGCAAACAAGTAGCCGAGCAAAGTTTCCAAACTCAACGGTGCTCGCCCCTCCAAAGGCACGAATTGACTCAAAAGCGTTCGGTCGAACCACCCCAAGAAAGCATTGACCATCGCCAGCAGGGCTAAGAAAGCAACCAACATGGCGGCTACATTGAATGCCAACCGAAGCCCGTCAGAAGCCCCGACAGCTGCCGCATCTATCACATTGACAGTTGTTCGCTCAAAAGTCACCCGCACAGTTCCTTTCGTCAAGGGTTCTTCCGTTTCAGGTTCCATCAGTTTTGCCATGACAAGGGCTGCTGGCGCGCTGATGACTGAAGCGGTGAGCAAGTGTCCTGCGTCAATACCGAAAGCCACATAGGCTGCCATCACCCCTCCAGCAATCGTAGCGAACCCACCTGTCATCACAGCCATCAACTCGCTGCGGGTCATCTGCGCCACATAGGGGCGCACGACCAAAGGTGCTTCCGTCTGCCCCACGAAGATGTTGGCAGCCGCACTCAGCGACTCAGCACCACTGGTGCCCATCGTCCGCACCATCACCCACGCCACTGCCTTGACAAGGGCTTGCATGACACCAAGGTGGTAGAGGATGCTCATGAGTGAGGCGAAGAAGATGATAGTGGTCAGCACCCCAAAAAAGAAGACCAACCCGACAGGTTTACCGTATTGAGCGATCAAAGGAGTGTGCTCAGGATTGTTAGGGTTGAGGGCTAAGTGCCCAAATACAAAGGCTGCCCCATAGGTAGTGAAGCCAAGGATCGTGTTAATCGCTGCCCGTGCCCAATCAAATATCGCCAAACCAATTGGCGTCCGCAAAATGAACAGAGCGAAAGCAAACTGCAGTGCTAACCCCCAACCCACAACCCGCCAAGGCACCTGCTTGCGCTTAGAAGAACAAAGCCATGCTAAAAGCAACAGCGCCACCATGCCCAGTAAACTCACAAACCGCTCCATTAGCGTCCCTCCTTGCCATCGTCTTCTACCTGCTGGCAGAACCACTATCCAAACTCCCAGTCTCGTGAATTCAGTAGTTGACTTGACGAAAGCAGAGAAGCAGCAGTTGAGTGCCTCGTTCCAAAAGTTTACCGCTTTCTGGAGAGAAGGATGTCGGACCGTTCGCAGCCGCTGACATTGAGCATTAGGAAATGGCAGGATGGAGAGGGTCAGCGTTGAAGAGTCGTCATCGCACCTTAGTGAGACGGAGACCTGATGGTTGTCGAGTTTAGGGTCGCTATCCAGTTTATGAGAGAAACGCTAAGAGGAGGGACGCTTGGGCGCTTCGTCGGGAAGCGACAACCCGCGCAAAGGCACAGGTTCAGCTGTTGGACGCAACCTCAAGTTCAGCAATTCCACGAACAAAGAGAACGCCATCGCAAAGTAGATGTAGCCTCGTTCTATGTGCTTGCCCAACCCTTCCGTCACTAACATGACTCCGATGAGCAACAAAAACGCCAGCGCCAACATCTTCAAAGTGGGGTGGCGCTGAATAAAGTGGCTGATTGCCCCTGCACTGGCTAACATCACTGCCATCGCAATCACGATAGCAGTCACCATCACCCACAATTGACGCGCCATCCCGATGGCGGTGATCACCGAATCCAGCGAAAAAACGATGTCGATCAAGGCAATTTGCACCACGACCCAACCGAAGGCAGCAGCCAGCTTGATCTCCTTCTTCTCAGCAACGCCCTCTAACTTGTTGTGGATCTCGTAGGTGCTTTTGGCAATTAGGAACAAGCCCCCTGCGATCAAGATGAGGTTCCTTCCAGAAAGGGGGAAGCCGAAGATAGTGACAAATGGCTTTGTGAGCCCCATGATCCACTTGAGGGTCAACAACAACAGGATCCGAGTCAAAAGAGCTAAGGTGATCCCTAACTGGCGCGCCCGAGGCTGTTGAGAAGTTGGCAACCGCGATGTCACGATTGCAATGAATACAATGTTGTCAATCCCCAACACAATCTCCATCGCTGCCAATGCAACCAGAGCCGCTAACGCCTCCGACATCACTTTTCGCCCTCCTAATTTGACCGCTTCTCGCAATGAATAAGGCGGTTTCTGAAAACGATAGCACTCCTGTCAACCCACTGGCAAAGCCTGACACCAAAGCGGGCTAACGATGCCATACTGTCAACAACGGAGGTGTTTGGTTATGCGCGAGTGGACTTACGAGGAACTGATGCAGGAGTTAACCAAGCCCGCTTCAACAAAGTTGGTTCTGGTGGTTTTAGACGGCTTAGGTGGCTTGCCCATTCCAGAACTTGGGGGCAAAACCGAATTGGAAGCGGCTCACACACCGAACTTGGATGCCTTGGCAAAGCAATCCATGTTGGGACTTTTGGATCCCGTGCTGCCGGGCATTGCGCCAGGAAGCAGTGCAGGGCATTTCGCTTTGTTCGGCTATGACCCCTTGCGCTACTATGTGGGGCGCGGGGTTTTAGAAGCCTTAGGCATCGGTTTCCCCCTTCAGGAGGGTGACATCGCTATCCGTGCCAACTTCGCCACTGTCCGCTACGAAGGCGACCAACCCATCGTCACTGACCGCCGAGCAGGGCGACCACCCACCGAAGAAACAAAGCGGTTGTGTGCGAAGTTATCCGCTGCTATTGATTCCATTGACGGTGTCAAGGTTTTGATAGAGCCAGTCAAAGAACACCGCTTTGTGGTCGTGTTGCGGGGCGAAGGCTTGGGAGACGGGGTTCGGGACACCGATCCTCAAGGCACAGAACGCCCACCCCTGCCCCCAAAACCCGATCCCAACACTCCAGAAAACCATCGGACAGCAGAGATAGCTGCTCAACTGGTAGACCGAATTGCCCAAGTGCTGCGGGACGAACCCAAAGCAAACTTTGCCCTCCTCCGAGGATTTGCTAAGCGACCTCAATGGGTCTCCTTCCGTGACCTTTACAAACTCAACGCGTGTTGCATTGCTGTCTACCCAATGTATCGGGGATTAGCCCAGCTGGTGGGCATGACTGTGTTGGATTTTGAGGGCGATACGATTGCAGACGAAATTGCCGCATTAAAGCGAGTTTGGAACGACTACGACTTCTTCTTTGTCCACATTAAGCCTACAGACTCACGAGGCGAGGACGGAAACTGGCAAGGCAAGATTGCTGTGATTGAAGAGTTTGACCGCCTCCTGCCCGAGATTTTGGCGCTAAACCCGGATGCTCTTGCTATCACCGGCGACCACTCCACCCCCGCCATGTATCGAGCCCACAGTTGGCACCCTGTTCCAGTTCTGTTGCACTCCCGCTGGGGCATTCCTGATCCAACCGTGGAAGGTTTCGGCGAGCGCAGTTGCGCCAAAGGCACTTTGGGGCGTATCCCCGCAAAATTCTTGATGAGCCTGCTCTTGGCTCATGCTGACCGGTTGGAGCGTTACCAAGCCTAACGACGCAAGGGATCGTTCGTTTTTCCCTGTTTACTCGTTCCGAGGGGAGGGCAGCCTGAATTCGCATGCGTTTGCGAGTGTTGCTGTCAACACCGGAGCCGGTGACCATTCCTTGGGATTACCGCAGCGCCTTAACCGGAGCAGTTTACGAAATCTTAGCAGAAGCTGACCCGCAATTCAGCACATGGTTGCATGAACAAGGGTTCCGTTGGGGCAAGCGGGCTTACCGGTTGTTCGTCTACTCCGATTTGATGCCTATCCACTACCAACCAACGCCAAAGGGATTGGCAGAAGTGCAAAGGATTTACTGGTATATTGGAAGCCCTGACCCCCGGTTTGTAGAAAAGTTCGTGCTGGGGTTGGAGCGAAAGGAACGACAGTTTCGTCTTTACAACATCCCCGTGCAGGTTGTGGAATTGTTGTGCACCGAAACTCCGCCTTTTAAGCCTGGTCAAGCCTTCCGAACTATTTCACCAGTCGCTGTGTCCATTGGCGACCCCCAGCAATCCAAACACCCCATTTACCTCGAACCCAAAGACCCTCGTTTTGAGGAGACCTTAGGGAGCAACCTCATAGCGAAATGGGAAGCCTTCCACCAGCGACCATGGGAAGGGGAAGCAGTTCGCTTTCAAATTCTCAAACCGAGGCAAAAACTGGTGCGCACCTTCCACACAGCCGTTCGAGCATGGCATCTAACGGCGCGCATTTGGGCACCCGAAGACCTAATCCGCTTCGCCTACGATGCCGGCTTGGGAATCAAAAATAGTCAAGGCTTTGGGATGCTGGAAGTCATCAAATCGCCTTAAGCTCATTCCCTGCGCTCCAGAAATGTCGTCGCCAAACTCACCGCAAATCGGTCACAAACATGTAGGTTCAAACCAGACTTGTCAAGCCACCTTAAATGCGTGGTCGTTCAAACCTTGGAGCTTGATGGTGAAGACAATTGCAGGAATTCGGGAGGTGTTTCTCCCGAGGTAGCAAGATGCGTTTTGCTCGGAGACCAGCTCTTCAAAGGTGCTGATATTGCGGTGATACAGGGGCATTGTCTTTCAACGGTCGTTGGCTTGATTGCGGTGGCACCCTATTGCTATAGGCGCTACATTTTCCTTGCGATGAGCGCATAGCACCTTCTGCCCAGCGGCTAACCGTAGGTGATCACAATGAGGCGTTGGACAGCGCCTGTGTTGGTGCTTTTTGTCTTCATGGGGCTATTCGGGATGGGGGTATGGCACCTTCGCCAGAACTGGTTAACCCCACAAGAATGGGCACAGGTGTTGGAAAAAGAGTTAAGCCACCTTCTGGGCTTGCCCGTTCGGTTGGAGGTGGCTTCAGTCGGTTGGACAGGGGTGACGGTGCGTAACCTAAGGGTGCAACCTGACCGTCGGTCGCCTACTGGCTACTTTCTGACTGTGCCCGAACTGCGGTTGAAGTGGTCATGGCGAGATTTGGCGCGTCCTTCGAGTTGGCGACAACTTTTGCAGGCGCAAGCAGAGCAAGTGCTTCACCAAGTTGCCCTGACGAACGCAACGGTGTTTTTGTGGCGCGACCGGGCAGGGGAGTGGAATGTGCCTTTTGTCGGTGCGAGACCTCAAGGTCGCCGACCCGTTCGGCTGCCTCTCGTTCGCATCCACAATGGCACTTTTATCCTCGGCGACGAAACCCTTCCTCTTTCTGACGGTTTGCCTTTTCAGTTGCGTTTGACCGCTGTGGATGGGTTTGTGCAACCAGTGGAACAGGGAACGCAAATGCAGTTAACAGGACAACTGGGTCCACCTTTAGGCACGGGAGAAAGCCGAGCCCAACTGAGCCTTATACAAGTGAGCGTGAACGAAAAAGCCCCTGAAGTTCACGGGCGGCTTGTCGTGTCTCTTATGCGCCTTCCCGCTTTGCCCCAACAGTGGCGAGCGTGGAACGAATGGCGGTTGAAAAGCGGTGAACTTGCTGACATCGTTCTGAACTGGCAGCAGCGAGATGGCGAGGTGGAACTAAGCGGTTTGGCAACAGTGCGCAACGCTGTTGTTCTCTCACCCAAAGCGGTCTTTTCACCTTTGCAAGCAGCAATCCAGTTTGTTGTCAGTTTGGAAGAGAAGCGATGGCTTTCGGGACAAGTGACGGTGCGGACTTTGAAGCCGCACCCACAATTAGGTAGTGGGATGCTCTCAGCGGAATGGATTCGTCGCTTTTGGCGGGTGCGTTGGCGCGGCGAACGCTTTCCCATTGACTCGCTGCGCTTATTTGTTGCTGAGCCGGTGCCGCTGCAAGGAGGCACGCTTAGCGGTGCTTTTTGGTTGGAGGCGCAGGGAAAGCGTTGGCGGTTGGGGGCGGAGTTAATGGCTCGGCAAATCCACTGGCACCCACCAAAAGAGTGGCAGACGGATTGGCGGTTGCCATCCATCACTTTTGCCACTTTGCACACAAGCGCCCAGTTGGAAAGAAGGGATGAGGGACGGGGGGCGAGGGACGAAGAACAAGGGACGAGGAACAAGGAGCGAGAGACGAAGGATGGCAGTAATTGGCGGGGCACTTTGATGCTAAGTGCTCAAAGTTCGGTTGGTCAATGGGCCGTGACTGCTTGGTTGAATGGTCAGAGAGGTAAGTTGCAAGCGAAGGTGCAAAATTTGCCGTTGTTAACTTTTCAACCTACATGGCAGTTGCTGCTTCCCGAGCGGTGGCGGGAGGAGTTGCGGTTGCAACGCGGGTTTGGTTCGGGCTCTTTTGTTGTTTCATGGCGGGGACGACGGTGGCAGTTAGAAGAGTTGAAAGGGCATTTGCACGAAGTTGCTCTTGACAATCGTTATTTGCCAGATGCTCGGCTGAGTGCTCAAGTGCAATCTGACGGGCGGTTTTTGCAGTTGTCTTCGGTGAAGGTAAGGGTTGGTTCCGATGCGATAGCTCAATTCAGTGGTCAGACGGAGATAAGTCGGCAACCCCTTTGGGAAGTCCAAGGTCGGTTGGATCCGAAAGCTACTGTATCTATTGGTCGTTGGCTTACTCATCACCTGAGCATTCCGACTTACCTTCTGGGAAGTGGGGTCTTGACAATTCAGGGTGGTGGGGTAGGGGAGCATTGGCAAGCGCAAGTGGTTTGGGATTCTCCTGCCTTGCTCCTTGCTCCTATGGGCATTCGTTGGCATTTGACAGCCCGACGCTCTTCGCTCCTTATAGCCCCCAGTGGAGGGGCTGCGGTGTTGAACGCTGTAGCGGTTCGCCCTACAGCACCTCGGGTTGTTTTGGGCGAGACAGAGATACGACTGCCCAACGGGTTGCAGTTGACAGGATGGCGCATGGTTTGGGATACCCAACAAAGGTGGGTCACCGCTTACGGGGTTGTTGAAGTGCCTCAAGGGCAGTGGTCAACTATACCCTTGAGGAACGGACATGCTGAGGTTGTGTGGCGCCTTGCTTTTCGCAAGCAACCCGAATGGGAACTTCAACTCCGTCGTTTGGCTGTTGAAACGCCTCATGGAACCCTCAAAGGAAACTTGTTCTGGCAGCAAACAGCCAACCAAACAACTCTTCTCAAAGCGCAACTGAATGTGCAGGATGGGGACTTAGCGGGATGGCAACAGCAGTTAGTCCCTACGCTTCAAGACGATTGGAACATGGGTGGTCGGTTCAATGGGCAGGTATCTTTACAGTTAGTAGACCAACGCTCCTTGCAACTGGCGTTGGAGGGCGAGTTGACAGATTGGTGCCTGCACACGGACAAAGGTGACTTGCAGGCGAAAAAAGTCAACCTCCCTGCTTTCTCCCTTGCTGCCCATCGCAGCGGAGAGCAATGGGTCTGGGACAGAGTGGCGGGAGAACTTCAAGGCAACCAAACACTACTGCGTCGTTTCAACCAAACTTGGATGACATCCTTTTGGCATTTGCAAGGGGTAGCCGAGCAGTTGGATGGCGATTGGCGTTGGGACGTTCGTTTACCCCGGTTGAACGCTTTCGGTGGGGAAGTTGCAGGGCAAGGGCAAGGAACCGCTCAATCGGCAACAGGATTTCTTCAATTTGCCAATTGCGATATTGCTCAATTGCTCCAAACCCTCGAGCCAGGGCGAAAAGTTGAGGCAAAAGGGAGCGTTTCTGGTTGGTTGCGATGGTCAGCAAACCGAAAGGACGAACAATGGCAAGGAGAGTGGGAGGGGGCATTGTTAGCCGCAAAAAGCGGGTGGAGGGAATGGGGCATTCATATGGCTGGGGCGCGGGCGCATGGGGCGTGGTCATGGCGGAGTGGTCAGAGTTTGCCCGTGCTTACAGGCGAGGTGGAAGGGTTGCAC
>VAPR01001336.1_pt1 | contig 12460 bp, 9 predicted proteins | sample 3380701 | NCBI WGS metagenome assembly VAPR01 (sample SAMN11536904, study PRJNA540576) | hot springs metagenome | isolation source: hot spring wet sediment | place: Spain: Lobios | collected 2014-01
CTTCTTCGACCACGCCTCGCAGGCCTCGCTGCGCAAGCAAGCCGGCATCGACGCCGAGAGCATCGCCCGGCGGGCGCTCGCTCTGGTCCGCCGGCACCGCGGAGTCGCGCCGCAGATCAGGTAAGCCGTATCCTGGTGACCGGACGATCCGGCGACACGATGGAACTCCTGAGGCGGCTCGCCGAGCAGCTCGGCGAGCCGCTCGACTCCGCTCAACTCGCCGCTTTCGCCCGCTACGGCGAGCTGATCCTCGAATGGAACCGGCGGGTCAACCTCACTTCCGTTACGGACTGGGATGAGCTGCAACTCCGGCTGTTCGCCGACTCGCTGGCGCTGGCACCTTACCTGCGCCGCGCCTGCGCCGAGGCCGGCGATGCCTGCCGCCTGATCGATATCGGCACCGGGGCCGGCATCCCGGGCATCCCGCTGAAGCTGGCCCTGCCCTGGATCGAGGTCACGCTGGTGGAGGCCACCGGCAAGAAGGTGGCCTTCCTGGATGAGGCGATCCGCGCGCTCGGCCTCTCGGGCACCAGCGCGGTTCACGCCCGCGCGGAGACGCTGGCACACGATCCTCGCTACCGGGGCAGGTTCGACGTCGCAACCGCGCGGGCGGTCGCCCCGCTCCCGGCGCTCCTCGAGCTCTGCCTCCCCTTTTGCCGGCCCGGCGGGTGGGGCATCTTCCCGAAGGGGGCTGAGGTGGACGGCGAGCTGGCCAGAGCCGGCCGGGCGCTGGAGATCCTCGGCGCGCGGCTGGTCGCGGTCGAGCCGGCCCCGATCGAGGAGCTCCGCAGCACGACGATCGTCGTGGTACAGCAGGAGCGACCGGTACCGGAGAAGTACCCGCGCCGGCCCGGCATGCCGGCCAAGCGCCCGCTGTGATGTGCCGCTCACCTGTTTACTGCCCCTCCCCTCTGAGGATATAGATGCGGCCACCCATTCAGCAGGATGCGCCAGATAGAACCTTCTTACAGACAACGTGCCCTTCAGAGTACAGAGGTCCAAACCCCTACACGATCCCTCAAGACACTCTACTGCTTAACGCGGCAGTCAGCAGACTCAGATGAGCGGAAGCGGCCCGGTTCCAACCCCCCGGAGACCTATTGGAGTGGAAATCTTGAAGACTCTATAGCTCAGACCGATTTTTGCGAGGAGTCCCCCGAACGATCAAGTAATCACTCACGATACCTAACGGCACCGCGCTGCTTGCGACTGGCACTGGTATGTAATCTGGCTGGCGGAGATAGCGAGCTAACGCGGCGCAGAGAGACTCGGCCACTACAAGTTAGCAAAAGGCCACTAGTGCCCTGGGTCATATTAGACATAACCGTCCGCCGCAACTCTAGGTACTATCTAGCCTTTCTCCACCGCCGTTACTACACTCGCTGACTTGATTTCCTAAGATAATGTTTGATATAGAAGAATAATCGACTGTAGCGTCACTTGCCTTATATAATCGACCAGCGCAAATCGAGGGAACCGTCGTAGTCACCTTCATCTTGTTAAGAAGGCACTAAAACAGATCCCACCAGTGTCCGCGAGCAAGTGCCTGCTCGGCATCTTCTTCCAAGATGATATGCCCGTTACGCATAAAGTAAGCGCGATCCGCGATTCTCAGGGCCGCCCGCACATTCTGCTCAACAAGTACGACTGCCAACCCCTGGTCGATAGCGAACCGATGAATCTGTTTGAAGAGACTCTGGGTGATATTCGGCGAGAGTCCAAGTGATGGCTCATCAAGGAGCATGAGCTTCGGCTTCGCCATAAGAGCGATCCCAAGCGCAAGCATGCGTTGCTCTCCACCGCTTAGTGTCCCTGCAAGCTGATGCTGTCGTTTGGCAAGAAATGGAAACACAGAGAAGACAAGGTCTAATTGGATCCGCTTGGCAATTCCATCACGAACAGTGAACGCCCCTAACTCCAGGTTGTCCCTGATAGAGAGACTGCTAAAGACCGGTGCCTCTGCTGGAGTAAAGGTCATCCCAGCTGCCACCCGCTCCCAATAAGGGAATCGAGCCAACTCTATTCCGCTGAATCGAATCCGTCCGTGGTAGACAGGCACTAATCCGATAAGTGACCTGAGTAACGTTGTCTTTCCAGCCCCGTTATGCCCCAGGACCGCGACTACTTCTCCAGCATCCACCGAAATGGATACATCATAAAGCACCTGTTTCTTGCCGTAGCCAGAGCTAATACTCATCACCTCAAGAATTCGCTTCTCATGGCTCACTACACACCTCACAATCTTATCACGTGCCAAAGTACATCTCGACGAGATGTTCCTGTCTAAGGAGAGTACTCATGTCCCCTTCAGCAAGTATGCGGCCCTCCTCTAAGAAAACTACGTGGTCGGCTAGCTGTTCCACAACATGTAGGCTGTGCTCCACAATGCAAATCGTCTTCCCAGCGTCACGCAGCTCTCGGATGAGACCGATCATATCGTTAAGTGCAGCCGGGTCAATACCAGCGGTCGGTTCGTCGAGCAGTAGGACCTCACACTCGGTGGCGAGCAGCCGGGCGATCGCGACAAGTTTCTGCTCGGCGTATGAGAGATCGGCAACACGCTCAAATCGCTGGCGCCCAAGACCAACCAACTCCAGGTATCGGTCTGCGATAGCGAGGGTTTGTTCCTCCGCTCTACGACTGAGCCGAGGCTGGAATACCAACCGCGCTAGGTTCTCACCGGGCTGATTGGGCACGGCCATGGCAACATTCTCGAGCGCACTCAGACGGTAGCACAATCGGACGTCCTGAAACGATCGAACCATTCCGAGTCTAGCGACTTCGTCAGCGGTCTTACCCGTAATATCAATACCTCGGAGGAAAACCCGGCCACGGTCTGGGGTGAGGGCACCGGTAATCAGGTTGAAGATCGTCGTTTTGCCAGCACCGTTCGGGCCGATTAGGGCCGTAATTTCCCCTCGCCGTAGTATCAATTCAACACCATTTACAGCCCATACACCTCCGAAACGCTTGGCCAGATCAACAGTGCGCAAGATTACATTGGTGTCTCCCAAACTACTGTTGTTTGCCTGATCAATCATCTGCAGTGCCACACGTGACTTACGACCAGATTTAATCTGCGCCGTATGTCGCGTCTGGTCCACAGCCGAATTCAATATAGCCACAGTCCCTTGCTGATCCGTGCAAGTCGCCGATTCCTTTGGTTCGGCCGGTCCGCGAGAATGCAAGACACGCCTCAGCCCCATCCCCTCCGGAAGCAGACCCTCTGGGCGCAGCCGCATCAACATAACCACAGCCAACCCGTAAATCACGGCCTGCCATGGATAGCTGTTCTCACTGCCAATCCAACCGATATTCTGCAGAATAGGCTGTACAGATCCAAGAATAATAGCAGCAAGGATAGTACCTGTAAAATTCGCAACCCCACCAAGTACAACAATTGATACAAGAAAAATAGAGAGATCGAGATTATAGGTACCAGGTGCAATAAATTGATAGTAATAGGCACTCACGGCACCAACGACACCCGCGAGCGCTGACGTAATCCCGAAGAGGAGCAGCTTAACCACGGTCGTATTCTTACCAAGCGCGCGAACCGCGACCTCATCCTCGCGAATTCCCTTCAAGAGTCGGCCGAAGGGGGACTCCCCAATGCGCCAAGCGACGGCTACTATGGAACTCACCACGATCACCATTAGCAGGACGAACTGCGACGGCTTAACAAGACTCCGCCCGAACACTGTAATTGGCGGAATTGGCGAGAGCCCGTACGGGCCACCAGTAAAGTCGCGAAGCGAAATCATCAGCTGTGTGACTACGGTCTGAAAAGCTAGCGTGAGCAGGATGAGGAACTCACCAGTTACCCGTCGAGCTGCTGGGAGCGAAACAATGCTTGCACACAGAAATGACAACACCAATGCTGCAATTATGGCCGGCAAGGCATGCCAGTTATAGCGAATTGCCAAGATACCCGCAGTATATGCGCCAATCCCGTAGAAGGCACCCTGAGCCATGGAGACCTGCCCGCCGTAGCCCATCAACAGGTTAAGGGATACGGCAAGACCGATATAGATAAGGAGAGTGATGCCGACATCCGCTAAATACTCCACGGTCATCTCATCCTTCCGCACGCGCCGTTGCCTGGCCAAGCAGTCCGTGAGGACGGAATACAAGGATAAGGAATAAAACCCCGAAAACGATGACCGGAGCGAAATCACCAGATAGCCAATAGGCGCTGAGAGAGGTTACGACACCAAGAACCATACCTCCAATGGCTGCACCGGGCACGCTCTGTGTGCCTCCCAAAAATACCGCGATAATGCTGATCAGGATCGGCTCTAGACCCATTGTCGGGAAAGCGACATTGCTGATCGTGAAAAGTAGCGAGGCGACGCTCACCAGGAGTGACCCGATGGCGAACACCAATAGGAAAATACGATCTACTGGGATACCAACTGCCTTAGCCATCTGTGGGTTAGACCGAATCGCGACAATCGCCCGCCCATACCGAGTTCGGCGAAGATATAGAAGCAACAGTCCGACACATGACCACGTGATGAGAACCGTCAGGATATCTAGTGTCGTAAATGTAACCTGCCCAAGGACAAAGGTGAAGATTTGAATCCTGCGCAGGCTCTGATTCTCGGGACCGAAGACGATCTGCACAAGGTTTTGGCCGGCGATCGCAAGGCCTAACGACGAGAGGAATAGCGTAAGGACTGTGCCATGGCTACCACGCATCGGACGATAAATTCCTACTTCAACAGCCATTCCCAGGAGTGTTGCAGCAGCAATGGCGAGCGGGATGGCAAGCCACAGCGGGAACCCGAGCCACGAACTCACGAGAATTGCGACATAAGCAGTCAACGTGTAGACCAGTGCGTGGGCCATGTGGAAGAGCTGAGTTGTGGAATAGATAATTCCAAAGCTAACTGCGAGCAGCGCATACTCACTCCCCCGGACCAACCCAGAGATCAGCAGTTGCAAGAGTAGCTGAACGTCGATCAACACCGACAATCCTTCCACTGCCGTGTGCCAGGACGCCAGTATCGGGAACTGGCGTCCTGGCTAGCGCAATTCATGCAGTCTCCAGTTAAGTCGTCTTCTGCTTCTTTGGGACGAGATCCGGCGGAATCGGCTCAATGAGCTGGGGTTTGCCGTTAACGACCTTAAACACGCCCATTGGCTTATTGATGGTATGGGCTTCGAGGTCGAAGCTCATCTCACCGACCGTATTCGCGTCACCACCATAGACTGACTTAAACCTCGGGTTTGATATGAGCGCGTTCTGGAGTTCTTCACCAGAGTTAGGGTTTCCACCTTGCTTGAGTACTCGCTTAATGAGTTCCCAAATGATGAATACTTGCTCGTAATAGTTTGCTCCATAATATTCCGGATCCTCTCCGTAGGCTGCTCGGTACGCCTCCACGAATTGCCGGTTGAACGGATTGGGGTTTTCAGGATCGTAGTAGTCTGTGGCAAAAACGTAGGTATCATAGTGCGGCCCAGCAATCTTCTGTGCCTCGGCCGTGAACTCAATCCCCACGATCGGATTTGTGAAGTTGGCTTCACGGAACTGCTTGACCATATAGCCGAGGTCATTTCCGAAGGAGACGGTAAAGACAGCGTCTGCATCGGCTGCCTTGACGCGAGCAATAACTTGACTAAAGTCGGTAGCACCAACTTGATGTATCTCGGAGGCTACGATCTGGCCACCATTACTGACCTGCGGCCAAACCTGGGGTGCGAGATCACGTTGGGCCTCGACTCCGTTCTCCTGAGTGCCTACCAAGGCAAGACGCTTGGCATTTGGATAAGTCTTGGCGAGCCACGTCAAAGCACCAGGAGTCGGGTCGTATGCAAAGAGCATCCGAGTCATCCAAAGGTAGTCCTGAAAGAGCTGCTTTGGACTGGATCCTCCACCATTGAAGGTAAGGACTTTATTCTGCTGAATGATAGGGATGAGTGCCTCCGATGGTGCGCCATACGATGTCTGGAGTGTAACAATGTGATTTTGAGATATCAGCTTGCGCACCCCGTTCACCGATGGGGGAACCTCGCCACTCTGGTGATCATTGATCGTGATTACGATGTTAGGGCCGCCAGCTTCAAGTATCTGCTTGGCAGCGAGTTGGGCGCCACGGCTCATCACTTTGCCGAAGAAGGCACCCTGCCCCGTCATAGCAAGGTTCATCCCATCCTGGAAGGTCAGCCCTGCGCCTGCACTCGCGTCGATCGGACCGAACAGATCCATCAATGATGGACCACCTCCGGTACCAGAGCTGGTGGATCCAGAAACTGGGCTCCCGCTCACGGCCGTGACTCTCGTGGCCACCACAGTGACACCGGACGCAGAGTTCTCGCCGGTCGCTTGGCCACTTGACTCAGACGTCCCCCCACAGGCACCGAGCAAGCCGCCCACCGCGCCGCCGCCTATGACGAGTGCAATACGAAGGAGGGCTCGTCGGTTCACCCGTTCACGTCGTAGTCGGTGCTCGAGTGACTCGGCATCGCTCAACCAATCCTTTCCGAACACTGTACGCCTCCTCTCCATCCGATGAACACGCCTAGATCGACTAGCCATGCCGACCAATGTTCTTCATCCGCACAGGTGCCTGTCACAATGTGTCCTACCTGTCGGTTTGTCACGGCGAGGCATTTCCTCGTCGAGACTAGTTCAATCAACCTCACTCTGATACAGTGAGCGGTGAAGCGTGCTGGGGAGACCCGGCCCAACGTAATCGGCACAGAACTATCCAAGCACGAACTCCCGGCTCACTGCTCTTGAGCCACACCAATGCCGTACCGTTCACTCGGCTAGCGGGGCGCGCGTCACTGTCCGAGTGAGAGTACCGCCATTTCGGGTCTCACGCTTGATATAGTCCGCTGTCCAAAATGCAAGTGCCTGGATAGTAGCTGTTGGGTTGTAGCCGCCAAGCACCGGGAAAACGCCGCCGCTGACCAGGAAGAGGTTTGGCACCTCGTGGGATTGGCAGTACCGATTGACGACAAATTGGTCGGGATCATCGCCCATGCAGGTGCCGCCGTGCTCATGAGTCGTGACATGGTAGGGAGGCGCTAGCGGGGCTTCCCACGTCCTGATGCATCCCATTTCTCGGGCAATCTCAGCCTTGATCTGATTGATCCACCTGCCTCCCTCAATCTCGTGTCTGCCCCAATCGTGGGTGATGCGTAGTGCGGGCTGGCCCCACGGATCCTTTACCACGGGGTCGAGGTCGAGGAAGTTGGACTCCATCGGCAGCGATGCAATCTGCGAGTACATACCACATAATCGGCGATAGCCGTACCGGAGCCACTCCTTGTAGGCAGCACCCCACTTCGGTACATCCGGTGGCACATTCTTAGCGCCCTCGATCGGCTGAATGTCCCCGGAGAAGAACATGATCGGCGTTCCCCAGACAACGTCGTGATGGCTGTGGTCCATCAACAGCGCGTCGGTGTCAGCTATCGCCCATCCGCCGCAGGCGGGTCCCGCGAAGGGGTTGGTGTCCTCAGGGAGAATGCCGAAATACCAGTGGTAGTTATGAATCATATAGTACTTGCCGACCATACCATTCTGGTTAAGACCAGACACAAGTAACAGCCGAACGTTCTCCAGCGCATAGGCTGACAGAACGATGAGGTCGCCGCTCGCCTCATGTAACTCGCCCCTCGCATCGACGTAACTGACCGAGCGCGCCCGGCCATCTGCGTCGACATTGACCCGCTGTACCCGGCAGTGGGTAAGGAGTTCGACGTTACCAGTAGCGAGAGCCGCCGGGATCATCGTGTCAAGCGTCGAGGACTTAGCGCCGACATGGCAGCCGTAATCACGACAGAAACCGCAGTAGACGCAGGCCTTTCGCTCTCCCCAGTCCCGAGAGAGGATTGCGGTCGGACAGGGGAAGGGATGATAGCCGAGCCGCTTCGCCGCTTCGGCAAAGACTTCGTTTGACGCGCTGGGGCGGATTGGAGGGAACGGGTAAGGGCGCTGCCGCCGCCCCTCGTATGGATTGCCGCCCTCAATGAGCTGGCCATTGATGTTGCCGGCCTGCCCGGAGACGCCGATCTCCCGTTCAACACGATCATAGTAAGGTTCCAAGTCGTCGTAGCTAATGGGCCAATCGACGATACGAGAGCCCTCTGGAAGCTTCTGCTCTCCATAGCGCTCGACGATCGCCGAGCGCATACGGAACTCATCAGGGTGAAAGCGCCAATGCCACGCTCCGTAGTGATAGGAACCGCCGCCGATTCCGATCGAGGGTGGTAGGTAGAGCGGGTTGCCAACTTCCGGAGCCACTGCCCATGGGAGCACCCTCGCTTGCGTATTGCGGTTAGGTCGCCAGGTGATTGGATCAGTCTCCATGGCGGGGCTGATCCCGTAACGTACCGAGATCCGGAGTTCGTCGAACTTTAACCAGAAATCCTCAGAGTCGTAATAGGGACCCTTGTCGATACCAAGAACCTTGAACCCGGCTTGGGCAAGTTCCCGCAAGAGGATCGCACCGGCCGCACCCACACCAACGATCACGACGTCCGCTTGTTTCCGTGCCATTCTTCTACCCCCTCTGCACACACCTCACGTACGGTAGGTCGACCGCTCGGCAACCAGCAGCAGTAGAGCCTTACGTAGCACACCTGGCCATCAGACACTCCTATGCGCTCATTAGGACGCCGTCGGTTTCGGGCCGGGCCGACGGAAGAACAAGTGCGGCTTTTCGCGAGCCAGCCGACGCATGTCGGCAAGGGTCATGATTGGCTTTTGAGAGAGATCGGTGCCATAACGCATCTCATCGGCTGTATAGCCGTACTGGGCCCCTGGGAAGCCGATGAGCTTCCAACCGACTGCGTTGCGATTCCCTCCATAGCAAGGGTCGCTGAACATCCCCTCGATAGTGTGCGCCCACACCATCAGGAAAAAGCTAGCTGAGCCGGATTCACCGAAGCCCGGAACCTCGTTTCGCTCGAGCGCAGCGATCACGGCGTCCTGGTCTGATTCTGCGAGTACGTAGAACGGTTTACCATACTGCTGTGTGCTGTAGGCATTGATGGCACGAATCCCCTCACGGTATGCAAGTTGCCATCTTGCGTACGGACCGGCGAGAGCATGATCAATGTAGGTGAGGACCCCAGCTTCGCGTGCTCCGGGATCGTCCGGACTCCCAGGGATGATTCGGGCGGTGAGAGCCTCGATCGTTTCCGCCTCCACGAGGGAAAAGAACTGTAGGCCGCCTGCATCGACCGTGGTGTTCATAGTTAGACCTCCTCCAGGTATTACGCAGTCATCCACTGTGCTATAATTACAGGTCACACACGCTGGTCTCATTCCCTCCCTTCGCTCACGGTAGGCGTGGCACTAGGGCAATGGGGCGCACCGGCGAGCCCGTTGCACCAACAAATTTCAGCGGTGTACAGACGAAGGTGAACTGATAGGCACACGCGTTGGCGAGCGCTTCAAGCTGCAGATTCTCAATAATGTAGATTCCGTGGCGCGCCAGGAGGATAAGATGACCAGGAAGGTGGCAGCCAAGATCGGGGTCAACCACCCCCAGTACGTCCCAGGCCATGTTATCGGCACCAACGGCCAGTACACCCTTGGCGGCGAGCCATGCTGAGGCACCGGCGGACACGCCAGGCCCCGCGAGGTAACGCGGGGGATCCGACCAGAAACGGCCATTCCCAGTCCGAACTAGCACTACGTCCCCGCGCTGGATCTCCACACCCTGCCGGGTGCAGCAAGTCTCGACGTCGTGGATAGTGACGGCGTAACCTGGGTCAAGGGTATCGACTCCCAGTGCCCGTGGAACGTCCAGCAAGACGCCGCGTGTGACGATTGGCGGGATCTCCTCCACCGCTAGCTTGGTGAACCCCGCCGTTCCTTCGACCTCGGCGACGGAGACACCCCCAAAGAGCTTCAGGTCATCGGCCTGATGACACAAGGCGTCGATGTGCGTGCCGCTGTGTTCCATGCAAATAATCACCCCTGAGGCGCTTGTGCGAGGACCGAGTGTTGCTGGTTCGTAATTGTCCACATGTCGTCGATAGAGGAAGTAGGCATAGCCGGGCCGATGAACTGGCAAGATAGGCATGTCGGTCGTCCGTGGTTGCTCAAGGTCAAAGATTAGACTGCTACCGCTCACTGCAGGCAAATTAACCCAAGCGTCAGTAGGCCTCTCAGGGCTGATAACCAAGTCCCCTTCGACCAACCTTGATGTAAGGGGCTCCGGTTGGTCAAGCGGAACCCCCCCCGCGGCCCCAGTTCCGCCGCGGTACGTCATGCACTATGACATGGATATAGTCACGGCTTGCTCCGCCGATCTTCTCCAGTGCGTCGGTGATTGCAGCGATGAGCGCTTGTTTCTGCTCCTGGCTACGACCGTCAAGCCACTCGACTGTCACAACTGCCATAGTCCCCCGCTTCCCAAATGGTGAGCCACCTCACCTCACACTTAATGGTTATGAAGAGCCAGCCTCAGTCGGAACACGTTCACCCGCAGGCCAACGGCCTCCCAGGTGTGCTGAGAGGCGTGCAGCGATATCCACGACAGTTCCAGTGAGCGCCGCAATCCGGACCTCCGTAAGCCGGCTTGCGTGGCTACAGATCCCGAGAGCTGCAATCACCTGCCCACTAGCGTCGCGCAGCGGCGCGGCTACGCCACGCACTTCCTCTCGCCACTCACCCCAATTGATCGCGTAGCCTGCCTCACGAATCCGAGCCAACTCTGCGCGGAGATCGTCGGCAGCAGCATGTGTTAGGTGATTGAACTGGGGCAGGCCTGTGGACAGGATCCGCTCAAGCGTCGCGGGCTCCGCGTAGGCGAGGAGGACTTTCCCGGTCGACACGGCGTGTGCCGGGCAGCGATCACCAATGTGCGATACAACTTGCACTGGGTGAGTTCCTTCAACCTTGGCGATGTAAACCACTTCGGGGCCATCAAGGATAGCGAGGTGGACTGTATCCCCGGTAACATCACGCAGGTATTCCATATATGGGCGAGCCTCCACTGCTAGGTCAATCCGCGTTGCCGCCACATGACCCAGCTGGCGCAGCCGCGGTCCCAGACGATATCGCTCGGTGACCGGATTCTGCATTACATAGGCGCGCCGCTGGAGGGTTGCCAGGATACGGTAGACCGTTGCCTTGCTGACGCCAAGCTCCCGCGCAAGGTCAGTAACGCCGCGCTCGCGTCGGCCGTCATCGAAGCACTCAAGGAGTCTCAAGGCGAGATCCAGCGATTTGAGAATCTGGGGCTGCCGTTCGGGAGACACCAAACACTCTCCTTGTGTTTCGTATCAAGAAACATTGTTTCTCTTAGTCTCAGTATAGCGTCGAGTTATGGTGCTGTCAACTAGGCACAGATGGTCAGTTACTTCGCCAGTAAAAGGCACCTAAGTGATCGACTGTTAGGAGGCAGGACGGTTGGCAGCGAAGACCGTTGCTCCCCCGAGCCTTCAGAGGAGAACCTTGTGCCGACGAGCGTTCGAGGGGATCGGCACTACCTGGAGGCCCCCGGGCCACTCCCAGGAACGGGCTGCTGAAGGCAGAGCGAGCGGGCTCGCCGCAGGGCGGCGATCGCGCGCGATCGTGGTAGGATGGCGGCCAAAGACGCGATCGCGTGCGGATAGCCGGAGAGGAACCGGCACATGGCGACGAAGGAGCGGCTGATCATCGTCGGCGGCGACGCGGCCGGGATGAGCGCGGCAGCGCAGGCCCGGCGGATGCGCGACGACCTGGAGATCGTCGCCTTCGAGCGCGGGCAGCATACCTCCTACTCCGCCTGAGGCATCCCGTACTACGTCGCCGGTCTGGTCGACGACGAAGACGCGCTGATCGCCCGCTCGCCCGAGGAGCACCGCCGCCGCGGCATCGATGTCCGCCTGGGCCACGAGGTCGTCGCCATCGACCTCGCGGCACGCTTCGTCACGGTCCGCCGTCTCGCCGACGGCACGACCTACCGCGAGCCCTTCGACCAGCTCGTCTACGCCACCGGCGCCAGGCCGCGCCGGCTCGAGGTGCCTGGCGCCGAGGCTCAGGGGATCTACGGCGTCGCGACGCTGGCGGATGGCATGCTCCTGCGGGAGGTCGTGGAGCGGGAGCGCCCACAGCGGGCGGTGATCGTCGGCGGTGGCTACATCGGGATCGAGATGGCCGAGGCCTTCGTCGCCCGCGGGATCGAGGTCTCGTTGGTTGAGCTCGGCCCGCAGGTGATGGGGACGCTCGACCCGGACATGGGGGCGCTGGTCTCGGCAGCGCTCCGCGAGGCCGGGGTCGAGGTCTACCTCGGCGAGCGCGTGACCGGCTTCCACACGGCAGACGGCCGGGTGCGGGCCGTCGAGACCGACCGGCGGGCGCTCCCGGCCGACCTGGTCGTCCTCGGGGTCGGGGTGCAGCCGCGCACCGAGCTGGCGGCCCAGGCCGGCCTCCCGCTCGGCGAGAGCGGGGCCGTGCGGGTCGACGACCGGATGCGCACCGGCATCCCCGGCGTGTGGGCGGCCGGCG